>FYBJ01000055.1_pt1 | contig 54625 bp, 54 predicted proteins | sample 1134611 | NCBI WGS metagenome assembly FYBJ01 (sample SAMEA104116008, study PRJEB20421) | marine metagenome | isolation source: marine
GCCTGACGATTACGGACACTAACCCTGAATTCATCAATCCAACAACGGCTCATGTTGTGGATTTGGCAACATCGCCGGATGTTATTGAAAACCTAAATTTTGTGACTGGTATTGATGGTGTTGGAAATGTAGTGTTCAGTACTACATTTAACGGTGAAACGGCCATGGATGGGGACGGTAATGTCTTAAGTTTCAACGGTGACACCTTATATCTCTATACATTGGATGATGGTTCGACAATCGTTGCGTCAACTGAAGATGATATTGCTGATGTCGACATTGATAGCGTGATGACAACTGGGTATTACGTCATTCTCAATGATAATGGTACCTACACTTTCCATTCTAATGGTGTGATTGAAAATGGTACTGCTGTTACTGCCACCAATCTTAGTAGCGTTGGTGGTGGTAATGTTGAATCGAAAGTAATTTCAGATCTTGACGGGACAGAGCAAGATGTTGTCTTGACTACGGTTATTGGCGACAGTGTGAACACTAATAATAGCTCTATTGGTGTTAGTAACGCGCAGAGTATTGAGGCGAATGAAGCTATACGCTTTGACTTTACCAATGGTGATTTTGATGTCGATGACAATTATGTTCTGGATACTGATCATCACAATGAAACAACATCATTCCGTCAACAAGTTTCGCATTCAACTGGTAATCAGACAGGTGTCAACTTTACATTGACTGCAATACTTGCAGATGACGACATTACATTCTTTGGTACAGGGACGCCTCCGGAAGCTGGCGAGTTGATTGTCGAAATTACAGGCGTGAATATTTACAACGGGGATATATCTAGTGTGAATGCAGGCACCGCTACTCAGATTAATTTTACTGAAGTAGGTGATACAGGTGTCTTTGAAAATGCTAATGGAACTATAACCTACACTCTGAATCCGGATGGCACAGCAAGCATCACAGGTTTACCAGATGATTATGTGTACGAAATAGAAACTGAGGATCAATTTAGTGCTGTTCAGTATGATCAAGACTTCGGCTCGGTCAAATTAGGCCAGTTCTCATATGGTCAAACAAGCTCGGGCGAACCGATTAACCTTAGCTACGATGTAACAGCTACCGATGGCGATGGTGATGCGGTCAATGGCTCAGTGGATGTTGTTCTGTATCCAGATGAAGCGACTGAAACAGGTGATGACAATAATAATACGCTTGAGGGCGGTGATGGTATTGATTACATCCTAGCCTATGATGGTGATGATGTGCTTACTGGACTGGGCGGTGATGATATTCTCGTCGGTGGAGCTGGCAGCGATACAATGACTGGTGATGAGGGTTCAGATACCTTTGTCTTTAGTCTTGCTGAGGATTCTACTGGTGATGATGATGTTATTACTGATTTCGACCCGGCAGAAGATGCGCTGGCATTTGAGGATGTAATTGATGCTAATGGCAGCAATGATATTGATCTGGGTGATGCTGTGGCTTCATATGAAAATGGTGGTGCAGGAAGTGATTTGACTTTACACCTTACAAATGGTGGGTCAGTAACTCTCCAAGGCCTTGGAAGTGGTGACAATGGTTCTGAAATTGCAGATTTGTCAACATATTTAGGCACACCAACCATTCAATCAGATCAGAGCTAGTCTTTAGTCCTAACTCGAAACTTAGGGCGCCTTCGGGCGCCCTTTTTTATTTTCGAGAACTTTCAAAGAATTAAAAAGACGACTATTTTTTCTTTGTGTCTGGCGTCACACGCCAAGAAATAATATCTAGCTCGTAGCGTTTAATACTCTTATCTTGGGCTAACTTTTCTGCTGCTGCCTGAATCTTTTTGTTGTTTTCGGGAGTTAAGTTAATGATCCGGAACGGTGTATCAACATCTAAGTTATCAGATTTACTGTTAATGTAATTAAATGAGAATGAATCCAATGGTACTTCCATGAAGTCTTCAATATTACGTAGATTAAACAGTTTGTGGAGATGACGATTCAGCGAGCACTGAATCAGATAAATATTGATAACTTTACGTGCTGCACCCCAGTTAGGCGCACTGTTGTAAGGTCTGCGTAAAATGTCGGCGAGTTGTTTAGTCTTTTTATCTAGATAGCTTTGAAAGGCAGCTTCAGCCTGTAAATTACCGACCTGATTCAAATCCATTTCATCCATAAGAAATTGTCTTGCCTTAGCTACTCCGCCTTCTGCGACTTGGCGACGTAGTGTAGAAGGGCCGACACTCATGTTGGCTACATAGTTAATCCATTTCTGCTCTTCCATGACTTAATCCTGTTAATAGTAAAATTGTGATAAAAATCACGCTTTTACTATAGCTGCTTGGCAGGTACAGAGAAAGTCTTTGCAAGGTGTGTAATCAAACGTTTTTTGACGCAGTGTACAGATGTTTATTGTAGTTTTTCACACTGAAGTTACAGGCTGATCAAACGCAATTTTATGGAGTGACTGCGTATTGACGTGTTGCCTGGCTTGCGCAAGATCATAGCTTTCCTGAAGCCTTAGCCAGCTCTCGGCAGAGCCGCCTAATACGGCAGAGAGTTTGATAGCCATTTCTGGTGACAGATCAGCTTTGCCGTTCAGTAAACGATTGAAAGTGCTGGGGGCCACGCCTAAAGCTGCTGCAATTTTGTTGGCCGAAATATTCTCAAATGGCGCGATATAGGTTCGATAAATCAATGCGCCTACATGGGGTGGGTTATGTTGTTGGTAAACCATTAGTGGTAATCCTCATAATTGACGATGTACGCATCACCGTCGATAAATTCAAAAACGATGCGCCAGTTAGCGGAGACATCAACAGCCCACAGTCCTTTGAGGTTGCCTTCCAGCGCATGCAGCCGGTATCCAGGTTTTTCTATATCTTCGACACAAGTAGCGGCATGTAAAAAAGCCAGCCGGTCGGTTAATTTCTCAGCATGCTTTGCTTGAATGCCGGCTTTGCTGCCAGTGGTAAAGAACTTTTCTAGTCCCTTATGTTTAAAGCTCTTAATCATGATTAAATTTTAGCCATTTAATCCGTGTTGCGCAATGAGGAATACTTGAAGGTGGTTTTTGTACTTATAAGTTTGTTATCACAGTCTTTCAGAACAAGCGGCAAAGCCTGCCGCTATTGTTTTGCCACTTTTGCCGCGCATTCGCTAAGTTGATGAATTTCATTTGAAAACTGCTTCTGGCACAAATGCTGCTAATTGATTTGCATCGTTTATTTTTGGCAGGAGTCTGTCGATGGCAATCAATTTTGATAATGCATTGGGTGTTCACGCTGAAGCCTTGAAAGTCCGCACGCAGCGGGCGGAAATGCTGGCCACCAATCTGGCCAATGTCGATACGCCGAACTTTAAAGCCAAGGATATTGATTTTCGTGACGCCTTAAAAGCGGCAACCGCCGGCCAAAGCGGCAATCTTAATACCACCCATCAAAAGCACATTCCGCTAACCGGCAATGGCCCGGAAAACCCGCAAGTGCAATACCGGACAACGGTTCAGGACTCGCTGGATGGCAATACCGTGGATGAGCAAATCGAACAGGCACAGTTTATGCAAAATGCTGTGCAATACCAGGCAACCCTTGAGTTTTTGGGCGGTAAGTTTCAAAGCCTGACCAAAGCAATTCGCGGAGACTAAACATGTCGTTATTTAATATTTTTGATATCGCCGGCAGCGGCATGAGTGCACAGTCACTGCGCCTTAATACCACGGCCAGTAATCTCGCTAATGCCGATAGTGTTAGCAGCAGCTATGGTGATACTTACCGTTCACGTCAGCCTGTTTTTCAGGCGGTGCTGGACAACTTTGATCAGGGTTATAAACAAGGCTCAGTCAAGGTTAATGGCATTACCGAGAGTCAGGCACCAATCCGGCAGGAATACAATCCGGCGCATCCACAGGCCGATGAAAATGGCTATATCTATCATTCTAATGTCGATCCGATTGCCGAGATGGCCAATATGATGTCGGCGTCACGTTCGTATCAAAACAACGTGGAAATCGCCAATACCTCTAAACAACTGTTGCTGCAAACACTGCGGCTCGGTGAATAACAGGAGATTTGCAGATGGCAATTGATGGTGTTGGCAATAATCCTTATGCCTTTTTGAATGGCACAACGTCGGCTGATGAAAGCAATAAAAGCAATAATCCCGGCCAATTAGCCATGGAAGATTTTATGGCGCTGATGACCACGCAGTTACAAAATCAGGACCCCCTGAAACCGATGGAGAGTGGCGATTTTCTGGGGCAGATCGCGTCATTCGGTACGGTCAGTGGTATCGCCGATTTACAAAACTCGTTTTCCAGTTTCGCTAAAGCGATGCAATCTGATCAGGCCTTACAAGGCTCTTCTCTGGTGGGCCGCAGTGTGCTGGTGCCGTCTTCAATTGGCACCATGGCACCAGATCAGCCATTAAAAGGCCAGATCAATGTCGCTGAGCCGGTCACAGACTTAAAAGTACAGATTTATAACGAAACCGGCACATTGGTGAAAACCATGGAAATGGGCTCGGCTTCTGGCTATACCAATTTTGTCTGGGATGGCTTGAATGAAAGCGATCAGCCTATGCCACCGGGTATTTATCAGTTCCGGGCAACGGGTACGGTGAATGGTGAAAATAATGCCTTTGCCACGGCCACAGTCGCCCGTGTCGATAGTGTGTTGGTGGGCTCAGGCAGTCAGGGTTTAACAGTCAATTTGGCAGGTATCGGTTCAGTGCCATTTAACGAAGTACAAGAAATTATTTAAGGAGTAGGGGCTATGTCATTTAGTACAGCTTTGAGTGGTTTGAATGCGGCCACCGCCGATCTTAATGTCAAATCCAATAATATCGCCAATGTGAATACCACCGGTTTTAAACAATCCCGCGCTGAATTCGGTGATGTGTTTGCGGTGTCGGCATTTGGTACCACTAGCAAAACCGCGACTGGTAACGGTGTGGTGCTGCAAAATGTGGCCCAGCAATTTAACCAGGGTAATCTGGAATTTACCGATAACTCGCTGGATCTGGCGATCAGTGGTGAGGGCTTTTTTGCCCTGGCCCCTGAACTGGGCAGTGGCGAAGTGATTTATACCCGTGCCGGTGAGTTCAATGTCAATAAAGATGGCTATATTGTTAGTAATGAGGGTTGGTTTTTAAGAACCTTCCCGGTGGATGCGGCAGGTAATATTGCCGCCACCAGTATGACAGCAACCGGACCGATTCAGCTGCCACCATCGGTGGGGGCGCCTGAGTCGACGACACAATTAACGGTTGCCACCAATTTGCCATCAAATGCCGATCCCATTGCAACTAATGCGGTTGCTTTGGATCCTGGTACCTATACCTCGGGCACCCCGGTGACGGTGACAGATTTTTCTACCGATACGGCCAGTTTTGATGTTGCCGGTACGACAATTACACTAAATGCCGATTATGGCTCTGTTAACGGCGTGCTCACTGCCATTAATGGTCAATTGCCAGCAGGCTATTCAGCTACGTTGGATGGCAGTAATAATCTGATCTTTACCGGTCCTGATGAAAATATTCCGGTGGTCAATAACTTCGATGGTGATGTTGATGGCGGCGGCGCAGTAGTTGCTGACTTTGTAACGGGTGCTGGCAGTGCCGGCTCAGCAGCGGTTGCCAGCCAGATCATTCCAATTGACCCAACCGATCCGGAAAGCTACAGCTTTTCCACTTCAGCCACCATTTTTGATTCATTAGGTAACGAGCATGTACTGACAACCTATTACCAAAAAATTGCTGCCACTGCCGATGATGGTGGTACGCCAGTCGGTGATAATCAATGGCAGGCCGCAGTTTATGTTGACGGTGCTGATGTTGTTGGTGGCACAGCGGGTACACCTTTCCCGCTGTCAACGGATATTCGTGTGTCATTCACACCGGGTGGCAGACTGGATACCGTTGATCCGTCACCATTAGAAGTTGCTTTTGATGCTGATGGTGTTGGTGGTTTTGAATGGGCCAGCGGTGCCGATAGTCAGTTGGTCAATATTTCACTGGCAGGCTCAACACAAAATTCTGGCCCATTTAATGTTGGTGCGCTGACCGTAAATGGTTTCCCAACAGGTCGTTTGACGGGGGTGGATGTCAGTGATGAAGGTTTGATCCGGGCAACTTACAGTAATGGTCAGGCGGTGCCGATCGGTAAAATCGCCCTCGGTAACTTTGCCAATCCACAGGCTTTAAACAAAATTGGTAATACGGCATGGCGTGAAACCACGGATTCCGGTCCTGTTATTGCCGGTGAAGCATCTACCGGTAGTTTTGGTCAGGTGCAGGCCGGCGCTTTGGAAACCTCTAATGTCGATTTGACCAAAGAATTGGTAGGCCTCATCACCGCGCAGCGGAACTTCCAGGCTAACTCCAAAGCGATTGAGACTAATAACGCGATTACGCAAACGATTATCAACCTGCGTTAATTTTTTACTCCCCCATCCTAACCTTCCCCCACACGGGGGAAGGAATTTTTTATTTGCCACCAAGCCATAAATCATTCCTTCTTCCCATCCGGTAACCAAAATTTAATCTCTGATTCCCTCTCCCCACTGGGGAGAGGATTAGGGTGAGTGGAAACCCGGCCCGCAATTTGCATAGTGATTTTACAACCCGTCATCCAGTTATTGAGTGAGTTAACGATGGATAAAATGCTCTATATCGCTATGAATTCTGCGCAGCAAACCATGCTGGCGCAGGCCACCAATGCCAACAATCTGGCCAACGTCAACACCACCGGATTTCGTCAGGATTTTGAACAATTCCGGGCCATGCCGGTATTTGGTGAAGGCTTACCCAGCCGCGTTTATTCAATGACCGAACGGCCGCAAACCGATTATCAGCAGGGGTCGATGATTTCCACCGGTCGCGAACTGGATATTTCGGTTCAAGGCGACGGTTTTATCAGCGTGTTGGGTAAAGATGGCCGTGAGGGCTATACCCGCGCCGGTGATTTGAAATTGACCGAAACCGGTCAGTTGGTCACTGGCACGGGCTTACCGGTGATGGGGGATGGCGGGCCGATTGCGATTCCACCCGCTGAAAAGGTCGAAATTGCCGCCGATGGCACGATTTCCATCCGGCCCATTGGCGGTGCCGAAAATGAAGTCGCGATTTTAGATCGGATCAAATTAGTTAAACCGGATTTGCAGAATGTTTTTAAAGACAGCGACGGCTTGATGCGCATGGTGGGTGGTGGCGACGCCCCTTTAGATGCCACCGTCAAAGTGGCTTCTGGCACCATCGAAGGCAGCAATGTCAATGCGGTGGGCGCCATGGTCAAAATGATTGAACTGCAACGGCAATATGAAATGCAAGTGAAGATGATGGCAACTGCTGAAGAAACCAGCGCATCATCGGCACGTTTGTTGCAAATGAACGGTTGAACACGCTAACGCTTAAAAGCCACGTCTATCTTGGAGAAGCACCATGAATCAAGCACTTTGGATTGCCAAAACCGGCCTCGATGCCCAGCAAACCCGGATGTCGGTGATTTCGAATAATCTGGCAAACGTCAATACCACTGGTTTTAAACAGGATCGGGCGGTATTTGAAGATTTGCTTTATCAAACCATTCGTCAACCGGGTGCGCAGTCGTCTGCGGATACCCAGTTACCATCGGGTCTGATGATTGGTACCGGTGTGCGCACCGTGGCCACAGAAAAAATTCATACTCAGGGCAGTATTGTTCAAACGCAGAATGCACTGGATGTGGCCATTAATGGCCGTGGCTTTTTCCAGATCCTGATGCCGGATGGTGACATTGCCTATACCCGTGATGGTACTTTTCAGCGTAACTCTGACGGCGATATGGTGATGTCTAACGGCTACCTGCTGGAGCCGGCCATTAATATTCCTGAGGATGTGCAGTCGATTACCATCGGTATGGACGGCACTATCAGCGCACAGCTGCCCAATCAGGCAGATAGTGTCATTCTCGGTGAAATTGAGCTGGCCGATTTTGTAAACCCAACGGGTCTGCAAGCGGTTGGTGAAAACCTGTTTAAAGAAACCGCAGCCAGTGGTGTACCGGTGGTCGGCACGCCGGGTCTGGATGGTATTGGTAATGTTTATGGCGGCTCGCTGGAGACCTCTAACGTTAATGTGGTCACCGAATTAATCAATATGATCGAAACCCAGCGGGCTTATGAGATGAATTCAAAAGCGATCTCCACAGCAGATCAGATGCTGCAGTACGCAAGCCAAAATCTTTAGTTAAAACAAGCATTTAAAAACCGGTAATTTTTGCCGCTGAGGCGGCAAGTTACCGGTTTTTTTATTGCCCCTCTCCCCGGTGGGGAGAGGGAATTATTTTTTGCCACAAGTCATTGCGGTTGCTTCCTCTGAGGTGTTTAGAGGGAATTACTTCTAACGAGCAGACTTATATCTGATGTTCCCCCCCCTCCCTCGCAGGGAGAGGGCTGGGGTGAGGGTGATCTGGCACGAAGCCTGCTTACTTCTGATCGATGATAAACAGGAGACAGTCATGATCCGATTCATGATGCGTTTGGGCGTTGCCGGCAGCTTAATTGTGTTGACCGCCTGCGCCAACGATTTACCGAAGCGTGACCCCGATTTTGCGGCAGTCCGGCCCGTTGCCACGCCGGTTCCGGAACGTACTGACGGTGCGATTTATAACCCGCAGACCAATATCGTGCTTTACGAAGATTACAAAGCACGGCGGGTTGGCGATATTTTGACAGTGCGTCTGGAAGAACAAACTGACGCTGAAAAAGAAACCGAAACCGTGGTCAGTAAACAAAACGGCTACAACATGCAGAACCCGACCGTGTTTGGCACTCAGCCACAATTTAACCTGCCTGGCGGTTTGCCTTTGGCCAATACCAATGACAACAATCTGGCCTTTTCGCTGAATTCCAATACGGATTTTGAAGGTGAGGGTGAGAGTGAACAAAACAACTTTTTAAGCGGCGATATCACCGTGTCGGTGGTTGAAGTGTTAGCCAACGGCAACATGCTGGTTCGTGGTGAAAAGATCGTCACCATCAATCAGGGCAATGAATATGTGCGGCTGTCCGGCATGATCAGCCCGCGAGATATTGATGCCAACAACACCATTTCTTCTATCCGGGTTGCCGATGCACAAATTGCCTACACCGGTGATGGTGCGACGCAGGATGCCAATGTCATGGGTTGGTTGAGCCGGTTTTTTGCCAGTGCTTTGATGCCTTTTTAAGTGAGCGTCGATATGAACATCAAATTGTGGTTGTTAATTGGCTTAATGGGCTTTTCCACATGGGCGCAAGCTGAGCGTGTCAAGGATTTGGCATCGGTCGGCGGAGTGCGGAGTAACCAACTGGTGGGCTACGGACTGGTGGTCGGCTTAACCGGCACCGGTGATAAAACGCAGTTTTTAGCCTCAGGACAAACGCTGCGCAGCATGTTGCGTGAACTTGGCGTGACACTGCCAGCGGATGTGAATCCGAAAAGTAAAAATATTGCCGCAGTGATGGTGCATGCCGATTTGCCACCGTTTGCCAAACCGGGTCAGACCATTGATATCACCGTTTCTTCATTGGGTGATGCCACCAGTTTACGCGGCGGCAGTCTGATCATGACGCCGCTCAAAGGTGCGAATGGTGAAATTTATGCCATGGCGCAAGGCAACCTGGTGGTGGGCGGCTTTGGCGCCGAAGCCGGTGATGGTTCACGGGTCACAGTCAATGTGCCGAGTGCCGGTCGGATCCCCAATGGTGCGACGGTTGAGCGAACCGTCAACAACGCGCTGAATGTTGGTGATCATATTGTGCTCAATTTGCATCAGGCAGATTACACCACTGCCAGCCGTCTGGCTGAGGCGATTAATAAAGAACTGGGCGGTGGTATTGCTTATTCGCTGGATGGCAGTTCGGTACGGGTCAGTGCGCCGCGCAATCCCAGCCAGCGCGTGCCGTTTTTGTCGGTTGTTGAAAATATCGAATTAAATCCGGGTGAAGCTGCTGCCAAAGTGGTGGTTAATTCCCGTAGCGGCACGGTGGTCATTGGCCAGAATGTCCGGGTCAGCCCGGCTGCAGTAACGCATGGCAATCTGTCAGTGACGATTTCCGCCAACCCTGAAGTCAGCCAGCCCAATGCCTTTTCGCAAGGCCAGACCGTGGTCACGCCGAATTTTGATATTGAAATCAGCGAAGAAGACAGCCGTATGTTTTTGTTTGATCCCGGCGTGACACTGGATGAAATTGTTCGCGCCGTGAATCAGGTGGGTGCTGCGCCCGGCGATTTGGTGGCAATACTTGAAGCCCTTAAGCAAGCCGGGGCGCTGCGTGCTGAACTGGTGGTGATCTGATGGCATTGGAACAAATTAACCACACCTCGGTTGATTTCCATGGCCTCAACCAGTTGCGGGCATCAGCGTTGAAAGCTGAACAGCCGGATCAGACACTGCGTCAGGTGGCTGCACAGTTTGAGTCATTGTTTGTCAGTCTGATGCTGAAAAGTATGCGTCAGGCAGAACTCAGCGAAGGTATTTTTGATTCCGAGCAAAGCGATATGTATCGCGATATGGCCGATCAGCAGCTAGCGATGGATATGTCCGCCAGTGGTGGTTTAGGGCTGCAAGATATGATTATTCGCCAGCTGGGTGGTGATCCGGCGGCTTCCGATATGCCAATTGGCGGCCAAACATTCAGTGCCGAAACGGTACAAACCTTACCAAAACTGGTTGCACGCATCCGTGAATTAAAACCAGAAACCCCTGCTGAGAATGCCGTGAATGATAAACCTGCTGAAATAACAGCAACAGGGCAAACCTCAGGCCAGCCATTACCGGCCCGCTTTGATTCACCCGCTCAGTTTGTCGAAAAATTATGGCCGCTGGCTGAAAAAGCCGCCCAACAAATTGGCGCGGCGCCAGAAGCGATTATTGCTCAGGCGGCGCTGGAAACCGGCTGGGGCAAGCATATTTTGCAAGATAAGCAAGGCAGCAGCTTTAACCTGTTCAACATCAAAGCCGACAGTCGCTGGAACGGTGATTATACCAGCAGAAATGTACTCGAATACCGCAATGGTCAGCCGATTCAGGAGCAGTCACGGTTTCGCAGTTATGAAGATTATCAGCAAAGTTTTGATGATTATGTGCAGTTTTTACAAAGCAATCCGCGTTACCAGAATGCTTTGCAACACGCCGGTAATCCGGAGCGTTTTGTTGAGCATTTGCATAAAGCCGGTTACGCCACCGATCCCCACTACGCCAGCAAACTGAAACGCATTATGCAGGGCGAAACGCTGGCCCAGAATGCCAATGGCTTTTAACAATCTGAGATGGAGTTTTTGATATGAGTATTTTGAATATCGGCACCTCAGCGTTGTTAACCACGCAGGGCGCGCTGGCCACCACCAGTCACAATATCAGTAACGTCAATACCGATGGCTATAACCGGCAGCGGGTTGAGCAGGGTACCCGCATTCCGGATTTTAATGGCGGTTACTACACCGGCACCGGTGTGCAAATCGACAGTGTGCAGCGTTTATTTGATCAGTTTTTGGCGGATCAGGTCCGCTTGTTTACCTCACAGCAGCAGCAACTGGAAACCTTTACCTCATTTTCGAAACAGTTAAGTGATTTGCTGGGTTCAGAATCATTGTCATTAAGCTCAGGCATGGACAGTTTTTTTGATGCGGCGCAGGCGGTTGCTGATGATCCGACATCAATTGCCGCCAGACAGGTGATGCTGACCGAAGCGCAGACTCTGGCCGATCGTTTTAATACCATCGATACGCAGCTGACGTCCGCCAATAATCAGATAAATCTGAATCTGGATGCTGCGGTTAAAGACATTAACACGCTGGCACAGGGCATTGCCGATATTAACCAGGCGATTGCTGAAGCTGCCGGTGCGCCTGGCGTGCCACCGAATGACTTGTTGGACCAACGTGACAAGTTAATCAATGATTTATCAAAACTGGTGTCTGTATCCGTCGTAGAGCAAAGCAACGGCGTTTTTAATGTCTTTATTGGTTCCGGTCAGCCATTGGTGACCGGCAATACGCTGAACCGGCTGACAACAATTGAAGATCCAAATGACGCTACGCGTTTGCAAATTGCCTATGGTGCCAATCAGGTCAATATTTCCAATCAGCTGAACGGCGGCAAGCTGGGTGGTCTGCTGACTGCGCGTAAAGATGTCATTGATGTCGCCAGAACGGAAATTGATGCACTGGCGGCAGGACTTGCCGGGGTCCTTAACCAGCAACACCGAACTGGTCTAACGCTTGATGGCAATGCCGGCGGTAATTTATTTTCAGTGCCAAATCCCTTACCGGCTGACTGGCCTAAAGGGGCTGCCGGCGCCATTGCCGTTGCCGTCAGCAATCCACGAGATTTGGCAGTGGCTTTTCCGGTCGCCGTACAAACCACCATTAATAATCAGGGCTCGGGTGGCCTGACCATCGGCGCTGTCGATAGCAGCGATCCGGCATTTAATGCCGCTAGTGTGCTGACCGGTAATGTCACACTAACTTTTGATGCCAGCACTAATCAATACACCGTAGATTATGACGGAGAAACCAATAGCTTTGCCTACAATCCGGCAACCGATAGTGGCAAAACGTTTGATTTAAACAGCTTAGGTTTCACTGGCAATCTGCCTCTGACCATCAAGTTAGAGGGGGTTCCAGAAACGGGTGACAACTTCACCATCAGCAATAATTTCACCAATGGCAATTTTATTGCGACCGGTGATAACCGCAATGCATTAGCCCTGGCGGAATTGCAGGTGACCAAAACGCTGGATCCATCCAATACCGGTTCGCCCACCCAAACATTCGGTGATGCTTACGGCATTCTGGTGGCTAACCTCGCTACCCGAACCAGTCAGGCAGAAGCCGGACAGGCAGCACAGCAGGGTCTGCTGGATCAAACTAAAGCCCGTTATGACGCTATTTCAGGCGTTAACCTCGATGAAGAAGCTGCCAATCTCATTAAATTTCAGCAGTCCTATCAGGCCGCAGCACAGATCATCACGGTCTCCAATACGATTTTTGACACGTTGATCAGCTCTTTTTAGGAATTAGCGATGCGTATTTCTACCTCACAAATATTTGAACAAAGTCTGGCGGCCATGTTGCAGCAACAAAGCAATGTCGCCAGATCACAAAATCAGATTTCAACGGGGCAACGCATCTTATCGCCGTCTGATGATCCGGCAGGTTCGGTACAAGCTTTAAACCTGCAACGTGAGTTGGGGCTGACTGAACAATATTCCGCCAACGCCAATGCGGCAACCACCAGACTGCAAAACGAAGAGTCGGTTTTGACCAGCTCGGCCAATATTTTACAGCGGATCCGTGAACTGGCCGTGCAGGGGTTGAACGCCACCAATACTGCCGTTGACCGCCAGGCCATCAGTACTGAAATCAAACAGCTTAATCAACAACTGCTGGCGCAGGCGAATACCCGCGATGCCAACGGCGATTATCTTTTTTCCGGGTTTTCGTCAGGCGTCCAGCCTTATGAAAGTCTGTCCGGTTCCTACCAAGGTGATGAAGGCCAGCGTAATCTGAAAGTCGGCCCCAATGTTCTGGTCCCGACCAATGATGCCGGGCCGAAAATTTTTGAAGGTAGCTTAACGGCGCTCAGCTTGAGCAGTCAGGCCACCGTTGATGTGACCTTTACCCCGGCACCGCTTGGCGCTGGTACCGGCACCGGACAACTGGTTGTCGATAGCGGCAGTGAATTTGCTACTGACTTTGATGCGTTGACGTTCACCTATCTGGACGGGCCACCGCAGGAATATGAGATCACCGATGGTGTCACCAGCGCGACGATTCCTTATGTTGATGGGGGCGCCATTCAACTGGATCTCATCGACCCGGCTTTTCCGGCGGTTTCACTGACCTTATCGGGTACGCCTGAAGACGGCGATAGTTTTGAACTGGCACCCGGCACACTCGGTAATGCAGCCATCGACATCACCAGCACGTCTTTTGTCGGCGACAGTTTTTTACCGCTGACGTTTGATTTTGCTGAAGGGCCACCGGCGCAGTACACCATTACTGATGGCACCAATACCGAGGTCATTGATTACGTCGATGGCCAGGAAGTGAAACTCTCTGATCTGAATCAGGCTTTTCCCTCGTTAACGGTGACGCTGTCAGGTACGCCAAATGATGGTGATCAGACTGTCATCGAAAAAAATATTATTCAGACCAATCAAACGATATTCAAAACTATCAACGATTTTGCGCTGGCACTGGATGCCGATAATGTCGGCCCGGCCAACTCGCCTAATAACGGTGATTTCTTAATCAATATCGATGCGGTGCTGGATAACGTGATTGATGTGCGTTCGCAGATTGGTGGCCGAATCAATTCGATTGAGCAACAAGTCGCCATTAACGAAAACGTCGCTTTCAGCCTCGAAAGCAGCTTGTCGCAAATAAAAGATCTTGATTACGCCGAGGCGATTTCAAATCTGACCCGGCAATTAACCGGATTACAGGCCTCACAACAGACGTTTTCCAGAGTGCAAAGTCTTTCGTTATTTAATTTTTTATAGCGGCAAAAAAACTGGCCTACAACTTGCTATGTAACAAACATCACTATTTACAGAGATGGTTATCTCAAGTGACTGAAAATTAAGACTGAAAACCTTGTTTAACGGACAGCCGAAAGCCAAGGCTGAGATTGATAAGCAGAGATTTCTCTGCTGAATCAGGAGACAAAGCTATGCCACAAATTATTAATACGAATATCGCTTCGATTAATGCGCAGCGGAATTTAAATACATCACAAGAATCCCTCGCGGTCTCTTTGGAAAGGCTGTCATCAGGTTTACGGATTAACAGCGCGAAAGATGATGCCGCGGGTCTGGCCATTACCGAACGGTTTACCACACAAATTCGGGGTTTGAATCAGGCCATCCGTAACGCTAACGACGGTATTTCACTGTCGCAAACGGCGGAAGGCGCACTCGGCGAAATGGCCAATAACATGCAGCGGATTCGTGAGCTGGCCGTACAGTCAGCCAACGCCACCAACTCTGATTCTGACCGTGCGGCGCTGGATCAAGAGGTGCAGCAACGACTGGCAGAAATTGACCGGATTGCTTCGCAAACCTCATTTAATGGTCGTCGGATCCTCGATGGTACTTTTGGCGATGCAGCGTTTCAGGTGGGTGCCAATGTTGGTGAAACCATTGATCTGAATCTGGAAACCAGCATGCGGCTCAACACCATTGGTGCAGTTGCCGTTGCCAATAGTGTTGATTTGAATACCTTGATTACGGAAGGTACGGATGCGGTTGCCGGTTCTTATACCAGTAGTGATTTGTCTTCACTGGATTTCTCAACTGCTTTTGCCGGTGGTGCAAATACCACGCAAGCCATTACCGTGTCTGATTATCAGGGCGGTGCAGCAGTCACCTTTGATGTTGATGGTATTGCCATTAACCTGAATGCTGATTACACCAATATTGCTGGTGTGACGGGAGCCATCCAAACACAACTTGATGCAACGAATGCAGGTGAATATGTTGTGGCCGATGATGGTACCAATATCACTATTACCAAAACGGCACTGGCAGCTAATCCGACCGATGCCGTAGTAATTGATAATGGTACGGGTCCAACTGCTGCTGAATTCACGGGTGGTACCCCTGCTGCCGGCACACAAACCAGCAACTTGGTATTCGACGTTGATGGCGAAACCGTCACCCTCGATGGTAACTATGCCGATATTGATGCACTGGTCACTGCCCTGCAAACTGAACTGGATGGTTTAAGTGGTGGCGCTGGCGTCTATAACGCAGCGGCTGTTGATGCAGATAGCTTCAGTATTACCAGCGCCACACTGGGTGCGACGCCGGCAACGGTTGTTGATAACTTCCAGGCCACCAGCGTTACCGGTGCGTCCGGCGGTACTTCTGTTGCAGGTGTTGATGCGGTTGCGACGGCTTCTCTGACCATTGCGGATGATTTCAGTATTCAGATTGGCAGTACTGATCCGGTGCCGGTTGCCAATGGCACCTATGAAACGGTTCAGGATTTTATTGATGAAGTAAATACCGCGCTGGGCAGTAATGGCCGGGCCAGTCTGAATGATGATGGCACCATGAGCATTACCGCGCTGGATACCATCACTATTAGTGGAGATATCGGTCTGACCACACTGGCTTTGGATGAAATGACTGATCCAACGGGCAATATGGTCAATGTTAATGTGCTGAGTGTTGATGCGGCCAATGATGCCATTAACCGCGTGGATGCAGGTTTGAAAGCGGTCAGTGACTTGCGCAGTACCTTTGGTGCGATTCAAAATCGTTTTGAATCAACCATTGCTAATCTGGGCGCAACATCAGAAAACCTGACAGCATCACGCAGCCGGATTCAGGATGCGGACTTTGCGGCGGAAACCGCTAATCTGACCCGTGCTCAGATCCTGCAGCAGGCTGGTACGTCTATCCTGGCACAGGCAAATGCTTTGCCACAGAACGTGCTGACACTGCTGGGTTAATTCAACGCTAAAAATAATAACAGCACTTTTAGTTTAAGCCCGCTCACTGCTTGCAGTCAGCGGGCTTTTCTTTGGGCAGGATTTGCCGCTTTAGCATTACTGCAACCGAAACCGGCAAAAATTGCCAGCTAATTTCTTTTGTGATGCAGCGCACGCTTTTTTAAAATAATCAGATAATTTGTTCAAAGGGTCTAAAGTTTACGCATAGCCAGCCGTTAAACACTCCGGAGGCAGTAAAGACATCGAGAATGTCTATCTGTCAATAATGAAACGGGTAGGTGCCCGACTTCTATCAGGAGAAACCACCATGGCTCAAATTATCAACACTAACGTTGCTTCATTAAACGCGCAGCGTAATCTGACTAACTCACAATCTTCACTGGCCGTTTCTCTGGAACGTCTGTCATCTGGTCTGCGTATTAACAGCGCTAAAGATGATGCAGCGGGTCTGGCGATTTCTGAGCGTTTCACCACACAGATTCGTGGTTTGAACCAAGCCATTCGTAACGCTAATGACGGTATTTCATTGTCACAAACTGCTGAAGGCGCTTTGGGCGAAATCAGCAACAACTTACAACGTATTCGTGAACTGGCTGTCCAGTCTGCCAACGCCACTAACTCTGATTCAGATCGTGCAGCGTTGGACCAAGAGGTACAACAACGTCTGGCTGAGATTGACCGTATCGCTTCACAAACTTCATTTAACGGCCGTAAAGTGCTGGATGGTTCTTTCGGTAACGGTACTTTCCAGGTTGGCGCCAACGTCGGTGAAACCATTTCACTGGACTTGACCACCAGCATCCGTCAGGCGGATATCGGTGCAGTTGCTTCTGCCACTACCGTTGATTTGGATACCTTAATTGCTGAAGGTACTGATGCGGTTGCCGGTTCTTATACTACTGGTGATTTGTCCAGCTTAGACTTTTCTCAAGCACTGGTTGGTGGTAGCAATGTTCAGGGTCCAATCACTGATCTGGACTATTCAGATACAGCGGCTAACTTTGATGTTGACGGTAATACCGTAACATTAGATTCTGCTTATGCTGATGAAGCTGCCGTTGTCGCAGCCATTCAAACCGATTTGGATGCTGCGGCAGCGGGTACTTACACAGTGTCTTCTACTGGTACGGCCCTCGGCGGTGACTTTGAAGTCACCATTACTAATGACTTAGCAACCACTGCTGTCGCTATCACTAACTCTGATGCCGGTGCAACTGCAGCTGGTTTTGCTGACACTGCCGGCACTGCCGGTACTGAAACCAGCAACGTGGTATTCGACGTTGATGGCGAAACCGTGACCCTTGATGGCGACTATGCTGATATTGATGCGCTGGTTACTGCGCTGCAAACTGAACTAGATGGTTTGAGTGGTGGTGCCGGTGTATACACAGCAGCCGCAGTCGATGCAGATAGCTTCAGTATTACCAGTGCTACACCGGGTGCGACACCAGCAACCGTTGTTGATAACTTCCAAGCTAGCAGCATTACTGGTGCCTCAGGCGGTACCTCAGTAACAGCTGCTGCTGCGGTCGCTGATGCAGAGCTGGCAATTACGGATCTGACTATCCAAATCGGTGATGCCGATGCCGTCACGGTTGCAGCTGATACATATTCTTCAATTGATGACTTTGTCTCAGCGGTCAACACTGCTCTGGGTGGTAACGCCACAGCCAGTCTGGATGACGAAAATGTGCTGACCATCAGCAGCTCAGAAACCGTTACTATCGGTGGTACTGATGCAGGTACTGTGTTCACAGCAACTGAGTTTGCGGCGGCAGGTAGTTTGTCAGCGGTCAACGTCAACACCGTTGCGGATGCCAATGATGCAATTCAACGTATTGATTCAGCGCTGACATCAGTCAGTGACCTGCGGAGTACCTTTGGTGCGATTCAAAACCGTTTTGAATCAACCATCGCTAACCTGGGTTCGACTGTTGAAAACCTGTCGGCTTCCCGTAGCCGGATTTTGGACGCGGACTTTGCGGCAGAAACTGCCAATCTGACCCGTGCCCAGATCCTGCAACAGGCTGGTATCTCGATTCTGGCACAGGCTAACGCTTTGCCACAGTCAGTACTGGGCTTATTGGGATAATATCCTGAAAGTGTCCGCACCTAGTGTGCGGACACTTCCTTTTATTAGTTTAGAAGGACCATTGAAATGGATATTAACAATTTGAACTCACTTGTCCCTGCCGGCAAACCTGCCAGCGGGGATTTTGTGTTGCGATTGGATAACCGGGCCGCCAACGCTGGAACAGATATTGCTTCTTTACAGGAAGTATCTCAGCCAGCGTCGGATGTTGCCGAACAGGCAGAAAATCAAAGGCAGCAACTTGATAAGGCGGTATCGCAGATCAATGATTATGTTCAGAATGTGCAGCGTTCACTACAATTCAGTATTGATGAAATCAGCGGCCGCAATGTCGTCAAAGTCATCGATAAACAGACTGAAGAAGTGATTCGGCAGATTCCGATCGAGGAAGTGTTGACCATTGCGCGTACCATTGCTGAGCAATTTGACGAAGAGTTGAATTTATTCAACTCACAGGCATAGCTGCCTTTAGGAGTTCACCATGGCAATCACCGCAGGTGGTATTGGTTCGGGAATTGATGTAAACGGGTTGGTTCAGCAGCTGGTTTCAGCTGAGGGCCAGCCCGCTACTCAACGTCTTGATCGCCGAGAAGCCAATATTCAGGCCGACTTGTCGGCATTTGGCAGTTTAAAATCGGCTTTGTCGAGATTTCAGACAGCGGTCAAAGCCCTGCAAAGTCAGGATAATTTCCTGAAACAAATTGCGACCTCTTCCAATACGGAATTGTTTTCCGCAACAGCAGATAAAGATGCTGTCGCGGGGAGTTATTCTGTCGAAATTCAAAAACTGGCCCAGGCGGCGAAAGTCCGCACCGATAGCTTTCAGACGGATGAGGCCATTGGCACAGGTAATCTGAACATCAGCCTTGGCAGTAGCAGTTTTAATCTCGCGATTACTGATGAGAACAATACTCTGGCTGGTATTCGTGATGCTATTAATGCTGCAGAAGATAATCCCGGTGTGCGGGCATCGATTATTAATGTCGATGGTGGCAGCCGGTTAATTCTGACCTCTGATGAACTCGGCGCTGCAAACGATATCAGTTTGACAGCAACCGATAACAACGGCACTGATGCGTTTGATCTGACGCGGTTAAATAACATTACCAGCATCGATGCTGCACAAGATGCCTTGATTCTGGTCGATGGTCAGCAAATTTCCCGTGACAGCAATTCGTTTTCTGATGTCATTGATGGCGTGACCTTTAATTTGGTCAAAGCTGAAGAAGGCACTGTCGAAACACTGACGATTACTCAGGATGAGGCTGCTGTGCGCGGTCGGGTAGAGAGCTTTGTCGCTGCTTACAACACGCTCAATAATACGGTTAACCAGTTGTCATCGTTTAATGCTGATACCGGCGCCGCCGGTGTATTGCTCGGTGATTCCTCTTTGAGAGGCGTACAAACACAGTTGCGGCAAACGCTGACCGATGCGGTACAAGGTCTCGATATCAGCACCTTGGCCGAGTTGGGCGTAACCACCAATCAGGATAACGGTAATTTACAGCTGGATACTGATCGTCTGAATGATGCGTTAAACAGCAATTTTGCATCGGTTGCCAATCTGTTTGCCTCAGAAAATGGCATTGCCAAACGTCTGGATGGTGTTTTGCAACGGTATACCGGCACTGATGGCGTGCTGGATTTGCGTACCGACGGTTTACGCTCGCAACTGGATCGTATTACCGATGATCGTGAGCGGCTGGCTGATCGGCTGGAAAGCCTTGAAGCACGCTACCGTGCACAGTTTACGGCAATGGATCAATTAGTTGCTCAGTTGCAAAGTATCGGTGGTTTTCTGACCCAGCAGTTATCTAATTTACCGCTGGCCAACAATAATTAGTCAGCGCCGACAATTTTTTTAATATTTGTCGGGACTCCCTGCGCGCTTGCCCTGAGTCATAAAAACCGGTGGCGTCATATTTTTGGTTGCGCAATACTTTGCAATTTGTAGCTTATTGCTGCTAAAGATACCGCTGATTAGGACGATAACAATTCTGACTCAGGACCATTTCTGATATGGAAAAGGATAAAAACATGAACACCAGCGTTGCTATGCAGCAATATCGTCAAAATCATATTCATGGTTCTGTCGAAACCGCATCACCTCACCGGCTTGTACAAATGTTAATGGAAGGTGTGCAGGAAAAGTTACTGGCAGCAAAAGGTTTTATGGCCAAAAATGATATTGCCAAAAAAGGCGAACATATCAGCTGGGCAATTTCGATTATTGACAGTCTGCGCGCCTGTTTAGACACCGAGCAAGGTGGTGAGGTCGCAGTTAATCTGGGCAATTTATACGATTACATGGAAAGACGCCTGTTGGAAGCCAACCTGAAAAACGACCCGGCAATCATTGATGAAGTCGGTATGCTGATGGCGCAAATCAAGTCTGGTTGGGATGCCATTCCTGCAGAATTCCACCACGCAAAATAACTTTTCAAGATGAGCACCATGCGCATCATTATTGAAGCCAGCATCGAGCAGAGTGAACAACAGTTACTGCATGCTATACAGGGTGACTGGGAAGCTTTTCATGCGCTTGAGCCGAAAAGACAACAACTTATTCGCAGCCTGAATAATGTCGATGTTGATGTTGTTGCGCCAGATGAGACCCGCGCAAACCTTGAAAAATTGATTGCTTTAAACAACGAGATCGAGCAGTTGTGCATCGAACACCGCAACCTGCTAATGCAAACCCTGCTGGACATGCGTGCTGGTGCCAAGGCTAGCAACGCTTACGAAAAATAGATTAGTCATTTTCGCCACAAACTCTCCCCGTCATTTTTTTGACAACCCTGAGTGTTAATGCTTAACTTCGGTTAAAACAGTATTTGCCTTGCCAGTTTGTCTCGGTCAGGTTTCACATCTAATCAACGGGAGCTTCAATGAGCGCCAATAATGTCTTGGTGGTCGATGCTGATGCCCAGCGTCGCGAGACTTTGTCCACTCTCATCACCTTTATCAATTGTCAGCCGGTATTGGTAGATGAACCGGATAACTGGTTTGAAGCGATTGACGATATCAATGACATTGCCATGGCCATTGTTGGTGATTGTGGTAATAGTCAGCAAACCCGTGAATTGCTTCGCACACTGGTCAACCATGAAGCCCGGGTGCCGGTGTTTACCCTCAGTCATAATGGCGAAGATTACGATTTTCCGGGCGCGATTGGTGCGTTACGCTTTCCGGTCAAATACCCCCAACTCAGCAACGCCTTGCAACAGGCAACGATTTACCGCGGACAGCAGGATAATGCCAGCCAGCCGCAAGGCCATTTCCGCTTGCTGGTCGGCCATAGCGCCGCAATGAAAAAAGTGCAGCGGATGATTGATCAGGTATCTGACTCTGAAGCCAATGTACTGATCCTCGGTGAATCGGGTACCGGTAAAGAAGTGGTCGCCCGTAACTTGCATCATTTTTCGACACGCCGTGATAAACCATTTGTGCCGGTGAACTGCGGTGCAATCCCCGGTGAGCTGTTGGAAAGTGAATTGTTCGGCCATGAAAAAGGTGCCTTTACCGGCGCCATTACGGCGCGCAAGGGGCGCTTTGAACTGGCGGAAGGCGGTACGCTGTTTCTGGATGAAATTGGTGATATGCCGCTGCCCATGCAGGTCAAATTGCTGCGGGTATTGCAGGAACGCACTTTTGAAAAAGTCGGCAGCAACAAAACCCAGCAAGCCAATGTTCGGGTGATTGCTGCAACACACCGTAATCTGGAATCGCATATCAGTGGTGGCCACTTCCGTGAAGATTTGTTTTACCGGCTGAATGTGTTTCCAATTGAAATGCCGGCTTTGCGTGAGCGGCCGGAGGATATTCCGCTACTGATTCATGAGCTCATTCAGCGGGTTGAACACGAAAATCGCGGCTCAGTGCGGCTGACTGCGGCGGCAATGGCCTCATTATGCCGTTATCCCTGGCCGGGTAATGTCCGTGAGCTGGCCAATGTGATTGAGCGACTGGTGATTTTGTTTCCATACGCGACGGTTGATTTTGAGGATTTGCCGGACAAATACCGTATTGATGGCGAAACCCTGTCGGACAGTGTCAATGCCGCAATTCATGCCCGGCCGCAGCCTGCTACAAATGAGCATCATCCACAAACCGCATCTGCGGGCAATGATGAGATTGAACGGCGGCATCCGGTCAGTTCAGCGACTGATCCGGAATTACCGGCTGATGGCCTTGATTTAAAAGAGCATTTAGCCAATCTAGAGTATTTGCTGATTAAACAGGCGCTTGATGAAGCGTCAGGCATTGTTGCCCATGCTGCCCAGCGACTGAAAATGCGCCGCACAACGCTGGTAGAAAAAATGCGTAAATACGGCATTCAGCGTGAAGGGGATTTGGCGGAGTAAATGGTTTTGGAATAGTCATTTTTTTGACTTCATCAGACTGAATTTTTTATCTAAGCAATTGAAAATATTGGTTTAATTTTTAGGGCATATTTTTTGCAAAACCCCAGCACACACGCTGATGCTGGAGCAACAATATGCACGCCAAATGGTCTGAATCTTCATCAACCGCCACCGTTTTGCCACCCCGGCAAAGCCGCCCGGCAACTCCCGACTGGTCAAAAACTCTGCACAAACCGATAGCGGATATGCCGACAGGTCGCAGTGCCAGCCGCATGAGCCGCTTGTTGTCGGTATTACCGGCCGGTGTGGTGGTCATTGATGGTGATGGTCGTGTGCAGGACTGTAATCCGGCGGCTATTAAATTACTGGGTGAACCGCTCAGTGGTGAACGCTGGATCGATATTATTCAGCGGGCGTTTCAGCCGCGCCCTGATGATGGTCATGATGTGTCGTTACGTGATGGCCGACTGGTACATATTTCTACCAACCCCCTGGATGGTGAACCCGGTCAAATCGTTTTACTGCACGATGTTACTGAAACCCGTCAGTTACAGCATAAAGTCTCACACCTGCAGCGGTTGTCAGCAATGGGTGAAATGGCGGCCCGGCTGGCGCATCAAATTCGTACGCCGCTGTCTTCGGCCATGTTGTATTTATCACCGTTGTTAAAAGCCAGTGGTGACAGCGCGACCCAGCAGCGTTTTGCTTTGCGCCTGCACGACAGTCTGAGCCATATGGAACAACTGGTGCGTAATATGCTGGCGTTTTCCAAAGGCGATATGGCAGCCCCGGCACCGGTGAATATTGAAGCACTTCTCGAAGAAGTTGCCCGCCAGTTTCACAGCAGCGCCAGCCCTGATGATTGTCAGCTGACAGTTATCAACAACACCAATGATGGCCATATTTTCGGCAGCCAGCCAGCGTTGGTCAGTGCCGTTAATAACCTTATCAATAACGCCCGTGAAGCTTGCCGGACCGGCGGGAAAATCCAATTGGCTGCGGATTACATTGAAGACGAGCAGCAACAGCAATTTATTGAAATCAGTATTGAAGACAACGGTATCGGCATTGATGAGGCCGATTTCGACAAGATCCTGCAACCGTTTTACACCACCCGTTCAGCCGGTACCGGCCTCGGATTAGCTGTGGTGCAGTCTATCGTTAAAGCCCATAAAGGTTTGTTATGGCTGGACAGTGACCCCGGCGAAGGCAGCACTTTTTGTTTGCGTCTGCCAGTGTATCGGGCCAGTCAGCCGGTTTCCCGAACAGCTACCAGCGGAGCAGTATGATGAGTCAAACCATGATCATGGTCGTTGAAGACGACGCCAATCTGCGTCATGCCTTGTGTGACACACTGGAACTGGCCGGTTATCAGGTCACTGCTACCGATCACGGCCAGCAGGCGCTGGATAAACTCAGCAGTGAACCGATTGGTCTGTTACTCAGTGATTTGCAAATGCAGCCGATGGACGGCCACACCTTACTGAAAAAGGCCCGGGCCATGTTGCCAACCCTGCCGGTGGTAATGATGACCGCCTACGGTTCGGTACAAAGTGCTGTGGAAGCCATGCACGAAGGTGCTTGCGATTATCTGATGAAACCATTTAATGCGGATGAATTGCTGGAGCGGGTACAGCGTTATGTAAAAACCTTACCGCCGCCGGATAATGTGGTCGCCAATGCCGCCAGCTCTAAAAATCTGCTGACCCTAGCGCAGCGGGTTGCCGCTAGTGATGCCACCGTTTTGTTAAATGGCGAAAGCGGCACCGGTAAAGAAGTGCTGGCGCGTTATATTCACCGGCATTCATCACGTAAAGATGGCTCGTTTATCGCCATTAACTGTGCGGCGATCCCCGAATCGATGCTGGAAGCGACACTGTTTGGTTACGAAAAAGGGGCATTTACCGGTGCCAGCCAGGCTTATGCCGGTAAGTTTGAGCAGGCGCATCAGGGCACCATTTTGCTCGATGAAATTTCCGAAATGGATTTGACCCTGCAAGCCAAATTGCTGCGGGTATTGCAGGAGCGGGAAGTCGAACGTATCGGCGGCCGTAAAGTGATTTCACTGGATGTGCGGGTGATTGCCACCACCAACCGGACCTTGCGTGATGAAGTCGCGGCCAATCGTTTCCGCGAGGATTTGTTTTACCGGCTCAATGTGTTTCCGCTGCAATTATTGCCATTGCGCCAGCGGGTTGATGATATTCAGCCGCTGGCCGAACAAATCTTACAGCGCCATAGTGAACAACAAGGCCGTAATGCCCCGCAACTGAGTCAGGCGGCCATTGATCAACTGTTATCGTATCAATGGCCGGGCAATGTACGAGAACTGGATAATGTGTTGCAGCGGGCATTGATTTTACAACCCGGTATGACCTTGTCCCCTGAAGATCTGGCATTTGAGGCCATGTCACAGTTATCTGTGACTGCCGAAACGCCTCAGCCAGTGACGACAACGTCTGTTTTAGCAATGGATGAAGACGAGCAGGACACCGATCTGCGTGGCCATGAACAGCGCCACATTCTCGACACCTTGAGCAAATATCGTGGCAGTCGCCGGCAGACGGCCAAAGAACTGGGGATCAGCGAACGGACGCTGCGCTACAAGATCTCGCGTTTTCGTGAACAGGGCATTGCCATTCCCGGCAAATCTGGCAAGCAATCTGCATAAGGTTTGTAAGTGTCATTTTTATAGCAGGAGGTTTTATGATCAACGCTATCGATCCGAATCAGTTGCTGGCGCAGATGCGCGCTATGCAAGGCCAGGCGCAGAGTGCGCCGGTTAATCCGCAGCAAATCAACGCTAATAATCAGGTTGATTTCGGTGATTTGATGAAAAATGCCGTCGGTCAGGTGAACAGTTTGCAACAAACCTCCGGCCAGCTGAAAACGGGGTTTGAAATGGGTGACCCCAATATCAATCTCAGTGATGTGATGATTGCCTCACAAAAAGCCAGCGTCGCATTTGAAGCGACGGTGCAAGTCCGTAATAAATTTGTCGAGGCGTATCAGGAAGTCATGCGCATGTCGATTTAACACCTTTGCTCTGAGTAAAAACACATTATGGAAAACGCTCCTGCTTCAACTGCACGGCCACCGGCGAATACACCACTGTCTATCATGCAAGGCAATATGGCCCGCCAGCCAATCGTCAAACAAATCATATTTTTGCTGGCGATCGCTGCCAGTATTGCGCTGGGTGGTTATATTCTGATGTGGTCGCAAACACCGTCTTATCAGGTGTTGTTTAGCGGTATGCAGCCGCAGGAATCGGCAGAAGTCGTGGAAACGCTGAACCAGATGGGCGTTGATTACAAACTTGAACAAAGTAGTGGTGCCATCATGGTGCCGGCGGCTGATTTGCAGAGTTTGCGCTTGAAACTGGCCGCTGAAGGCTTACCACGCAGCGCCGCACAGGGCATGGAAATGCTCAATGAAGAACAGGGTTTTGGTACCAGTCAGTTTATTGAACAGGCACGTTATCAGCGGGCAATGGAACAGGAACTGGCCCGTTCGGTCAGTGAACTGCAAAATGTGCGTAGTGCCCGGGTACATTTGGCGATTCCCAAACAATCCGTGTTTGTCCGGGACCGCCGGCCGCCAACCGCATCAGTCGTCGTCAATTTATATGCAGGTCGCAGTCTGGATAGTGGGCATATTGCTGCGGTCACCCATATGGTGGCGTCCAGTGTGCCGAACATGAACAGCAGTGATGTCACGGTCGTGGATCAGCGTGGCAATTTGCTCAGTCAGCCGGAGCGGGATGCCAATATCGCCCTTAGCGACAGTCAGCTGGAATATACCCAGAAGCTTGAACAGCGCTATATTCGGCGGATTGAAGATATTCTGGCACCGATTGTTGGTTTGCAGGGCGTGCGGGCACAAGTGGTGGCGGATGTTGATTTCACTATGACCGAACAAACCGCAGAGACTTATAATCCGGATCTGGCTGCGGTACGCAGTGAACAGCTCACTGAGGATGAACGGATCGGTGGCGGCATGGCAGGCGGTGTGCCCGGTGCATTAAGTAATCAGCCGCCGGGTGGTGGTGTCGCGCCTGAGCAAACTGTTGATGAAGCCGCGGCTGGTGAAGATGGCGAAGCGGTTGCCACACAGCAGGTGATCCCTGAATCCAACAGTAGCCGCACTATTCGCAATTATGAACTGGATCGCACCATCAGCCACAGCCGGCTGGCACCGGGTGATATTCGCAAACTGAATGTGGCGGTGCTGGTTGATGAGCCGGTCAATGCTGAAGGTGTGTCGATGCCAATGTCAGAAGCACAAATGAACCGCATCAACTCACTGGTTCGTGATGCGGTGGGTTTTAACGAAGCACGTGGTGATAGCCTGAATGTCGTCAGTGCTCCGTTTAAAGCGCCGATTGAAGCGGAACCGTTGCCGGCAATTCCAATTTGGGAACAAGCCTGGGCCTGGGATTTAGGTAAGCAAATCCTTGGCGCGCTGGTGGTGTTATTCCTGATTTTCGGTGTGCTTCGACCCGCTTTTAAAGATTTGAATAAAGCGCCGGCAGGCTTGCCCAATCAGGCAGCATCAGACGAAGCCGCAGAACAGGCGCGCAAAGCCGTTGCCGCTAGCGCACGTAATGAAGACATTGCTAAACTGGCATCAGGTTCTGAGCAGATGGAAGCCAATCTGAGTAATGTTCGCAGTCTGGTGCAGCAGGACCCGGCCCTGGTCGCCCAGGTGGTAAAAAATTGGACAGCGAGTGATGCCTGATGGCTGAACAAAGCCGTAAACTAACGGGCACTGAAAAAGCCGCCGTGTTTTTACGTAGTATCGGTGAGGCCGATGCTGCGCAAATTCTCAAGCATATGAGTCCCAAAGAAGTGCAAAAAGTCGGTGCCGCCATGGCGACGCTGACCAATGTCACCCGGGATGAAGTGCAGGGGGTTATCGACAGTTTTGTTGATACCGTTGAAAAAGAAACCGGCCTTGGCATCGGCTCACATGATTATGTGCGCAAAATGCTGGTGGGGGCGCTCGGTGAAGATCGGGCTGGCAGCTTGTTGGATCGGATCCTGTCCGGTGGCAATACCAATGGTCTGGATCAGCTGAAATGGATGGATGCCCGCGGTATTTATGAAGTGATTCGTCTGGAGCATCCGCAAATCGTGGCGATTGTCTGTTCTTTTTTAGAATCCGATCAGGCGGCTGCGGTCCTGAATATGTTTCCGGAGCGGGATCAGGCGACGATTTTACTGCGTATTGCCACACTCGATGGTGTACAGCCGGCGGCGCTCAATGAGCTTAACGAAATTCTCGAAAAACAATTCTCCGGTAATGCCGGCACTCAGACGGCCACCGTTGGCGGACCGAAAACCGCTGCCGATATTCTCAACTTTGTCGACGGTAGCACTGAAGCGGCGATCATGGAGAGAATCAAAGAAGCTGAGCCGGATCTGGGGCAGAACATCGAAGATCTGATGTTTGTATTCGATAATCTGATTGATGTTGATGATCGTGGTATGCAAGCACTGATGCGGGAAATTCAGTCAGATCAACTGCAATTGGCGCTCAAAGGTGCCGATGATAATTTGAAAGAAAAATTCCTCAAGAATATGTCACAGCGCGCTGCCGAAATGCTGCGTGATGATTTGGAGGCGATGGGGCCGGTTCGGGTCAGCGATGTGGAAAGCGCCCAGAAAGCCATCCTGGCCACTGCCCGCAGCCTGTCTGAGAAAGGCGACATTGTATTAGGCGGAAGTGGTGGCGATGACTTCATCTGATGACGTAGTCACCACTGAGCAAACCGATGTGTTGTCAGCCGATGAACTGGCTAGCGCCTACCAGCGCTGGGAAGCACCGCGTATGGTGTCTGTTGAAGATATCGAACAGGGCAAACATCGGCCGCTGACCGTTGAGGCCATCGAAAAACTCCATGAAGAAACCCGGCAGGAAGCTTTCAAGTCCGGTTATGAAGATGGTCATAAAGCCGGTTATGAAGCCGGACTCGCCGCTGGTCAGAAAGCGATAAAAGAAAAAGCCGCACAGTGGCAGCAACTCATTGAACATCTGAATGCACCGCTTTTGGCCGTTGATGAACAGGTCGAGCAGGATTTATTGCAGCTGGTGCAGACGCTGGCACAGCAGTTTATTCAATACGAATTGAAGTTACAGCCTGAGCGGGTGGTCGATGCGATGCGTTCTGCGCTGGCAGCCTTGCCTATCAATGACCGTAAATTGAAAGTATTTGTGCACCCGCAGGATATTGAACTAGTGAAAGCTGGTCTGGCACTGGATCATGATGATAACCGCTGGCAGTGGCTGGAAGATCCGTTATTGACGCGCGGTGGTGTGCGTCTGGAAACCGCCGATACCACGGTGGATGCCAGTGTTGAAGCGCGGCTCGCACGGTTAATCGAAAAAATGCTGGGAGAGCAAAATGGCGCAGCCACCGACTGAGTCTGCGGCACGCTGGCACCGGCAATTATCGGACTATCAGCATCGGCTGGAACGCAGTGATCACAGTTTGTCGGTTGCCGTTGAAGGCCGATTAACCCGCATGGTTGGTTTGACACTGGAAGCCGTCGGGTTTCAGGCACCGATTGGCAGCCGCTGTGAAATACATGCCAAAGGCCAGCAGCCGGTGGAAGCCGAAGTTGTCGGCTTTCATGACGAAATTCTCTATTTAATGCCCACTGGCGATATGCGCGGTTTGGTGCCCAATGCCAAAGTGCGGCCGGTACGCAGTGACTCACAAGTGCCGGTAGGCGAAGCCTTACTGGGCCGGGTCGTCGATGGCGCTTGTAAACCCCTCGATGGCAAAGGGCCGCTGAAAGTCAAAGACCGGGTGCCGTTACATGGTCAGCCGGTTAACCCATTACTCAGAGCGCCGATCCGCCAGCATCTGGATGTCGGTGTGCGTGCGATTAATGCTTTGCTCAGTATCGGCCGTGGTCAGCGGATGGGGCTATTTGCCGGCAGTGGTGTCGGTAAAAGTGTGTTGCTGGGCATGATGACCCGTTTCACCGAAGCCGATGTGATTGTGGTTGGTCTGATTGGTGAGCGGGGCCGTGAGGTAAAGGAATTCATTGAAGATATTCTCGGTGAAGCTGGTCTGGCGCGGGCCGTGGTGGTGGCGTCACCTGCTGATCACTCACCTTTGATGCGCTTGCATGGCGCGATGCTGGCGACCAGTATCGCCGAATATTTTCGTGACGAAGGCAAACAGGTTTTGCTGTTGATGGATTCGCTGACCCGTTATGCGCAGGCACAACGGGAAATTGCGCTGGCGATTGGCGAGCCGCCTGCGACTAAAGGTTATCCGCCTTCGGTATTTTCATTATTGCCGCAACTGGTGGAACGTGCCGGTAACGGCCCGCAGGGCAAAGGTGCCATCACCGCTATTTATACCGTACTGACTGAAGGTGATGATCAGCAGGATCCAGTCGCTGATGCAGCGCGGGCGATTCTTGACGGGCATATCGTCTTGTCACGGCAATTGGCGGAATCGGGTGTTTATCCGGCGATAGACGTAGAAGCATCGATCAGCCGGGTGATGCCTCAAGTGGTCGACAGCAAACATTTACAAGCCGCACAATTATTTAAGCAGATTTATGCCACCTACCGGCAAAATCAGGATCTCATCAATATCGGCGCGTACAGTGCCGGCAGTGATCCACAGATTGACCATGCGATTCAGATGTTCCCCAAATTACGCAATGTATTGAAACAGGATATGCAGCAGGCGCATGATTGGCAGCAGAGCGTGGATAATTGACTACAAACTTTGCAAAGTCCACCCAATGCCGCCAGTCCGCCAGCGCGGATGGCAACCGCACGCTAATCACAGAACAGGCAGTCTATGGCACGTGCCCAAAAGCTGATTCCGGTTATTGATCTGGCCCGTCGGGAAACCGAGCAGGCGCAGTTGCAACTGGCTGAAGCGAATCGTCTGCTGCATCAGGAACAGCAGCAATTACAGGAATTGCAGCAATACCGACAGGATTATTTACAACGTTTTCGTAGCGGCGATCCACAGTCAATGCCAGCCCGCAAAGCGATTGAACTGCGTAGTTTTCTGGTACAACTGGATCAGGCGATTCAGTTACAGGAAAAACAAGTACGCCAATATCTCGGTCAGTCGCAGCATAAACAACAGATTTGGCTACAGGCGCGCAGTAAACAACAAGCCATGGAAACGCTGATGGAACGTTATCAGCAGCAGGATCTGCAGCAACAGCAACGCCGTGAACAAGTCCTCAGTGACGAATACAGCGTGCAGTTATGGCGTCGTAAAAAAACGTAGTTAAACAAGCCTGAAATCCGACTGCGGAAATCTATCCGCTGGCCGATACAATCTGTATGACCCCGTCAGACACAACAACAGTACAATTTGACACACGGCTGACCATTGCCGAAGTGCCAGACTGGTATGCTCGCTTATTGCCGTTGTTACTGGCTGGCAAGCCGCTGATAATGGATTTACAGGGCATTACCCGCATCGACACAGCAGGGTTACAATTGCTTTGCTGCTTCGTTGCAGAAGCAAAGCGATTACAGATAATGCTTGACTGGCAACCGCTGCCAGCGAGTGTCCAACAAGCACTGGATCTTGCCGGTATCGATCTGACCGGTCATGTTTCAGCTAATACGGAGTCACCATGGCAGTCATTTTAAGCGTTGATGATTCGGCTTCATTACGGCAAATGCTGATGATCACTCTGCAAAACGCCGGCCATCAGGTGGTCAGTGCCGAAGATGGCCGCAGCGCTTTTGAACTGGCCAGACAAATCACTTTTGATCTCATCGTCACTGATTTTAATATGCCGCAGCTTAATGGCCCCGGCCTTATCAGCGCTCTGCGGGCGGAACCTAACTACCAGCACACGCCGATGTTATTGTTGACCACCGAAGATGCCGTTGAAAAAAAACAGGCAGGCAAAGATGCCGGTGCCACCGGTTGGCTAAAAAAACCGGTCGATGCCCGGCAGTTACTGATGACCATTGACAGGCTGCTTAGCTGAGCCCGCTTGATGATGACTGCTTATGCTGCTGCCCGATCGGCATTATTTATTGAAGAAAGCCGGCAACTGCTGATTCAAATCGAGCAGGGCTGGCAACAGGCGAAGCCTGCGGAATCTCAGTGGCGTGACCACATGCTGCGGCAGTTACACAAACTTAAAGGCATGGCGGCAAGTTTTGATGAAGCGGCCGCCGCAGAATGCTGTCATCAGCTGGAAACCGCTGTCAGTCAAGCCGATAAAGCGTTTACCGCCAAACAGGCAATGGCGATCAGCCAGACGCTGGGCAAACTGCATGAAATCCTGCATGGCTTAAGGCCTCAGACAAAAACGCTTGCCGATAACCCGGCACAGCAGTCAACCGCTGGCGCGCATCAGCAGTGGCAGATTGACTTCAAACCGTTACCGGGCTTTTTTGCCAATGGTCAGGACCCGCTGCAATACCTGAAACAACTGCAGACACTGGGTGATATGACGGTAGCCGTTGATAGCAGCCAGTTGCCGGCGTTTGCGGATTATGAAGCGAATCAGCCCTATTTAAGCTGGCGGATCCAGTTAAACACAACGGCTGATGCAGAGACCTTGAGGCAGGTTTTTGACTGGGTAACAGCGGATTGCCAGTTAGCCATAACATTACTGAATCAGCAAACAGCGGCGCCCCAGCCCGCCTTGCCACGCCATGAACCGGTCAGACACATTTTGCGTCGTCATCAGCAACAAACCAGCTGGTTGGATGAATTGCAGCAGCAGGCCGATGGTTTACCACTGGCACTGCAAAATCGTCTTGATCAAATCCAGTTAGCGCAAACGCAGAATTATCTGGCGCTGCAAAAATTAATGCTCAGGCCGTTGCTGAATGCCTATCAGCGGTTGCCGGCACTGCTAAATACCATATGCAGTCAGACCGGCAAACAAGCGGCTTTAATATTGCCGGAGCAGCCTTTATGGGTGCCGTCACAGCTGCTTGAACTGATTAGTGATGTGCTGATTCAATTGCTGCGTAATGCCCTGGCCCACGGTATTGAAACTACAGAACAACGGCTGGCTGCCGGTAAATCAGCGACAGGCAATATTCGTATCGAACAATCACTCGATGGCATGCAGCTTAACTTGTTGTTTGCCGATGATGGTGGTGGATTGCAAGCGGCAAAAATCCTCGCTGCCGCCGGTCAGCAGAACGGCGCTGAGATAAGCGAATTGATTTTTCAGGCCGGACTAAGCACGGCCAGTACCCCGGATTTATTGTCCGGAAGAGGTATCGGTCTGGATCTGGTCCGTCAGCATATTCAGCAGTTACAGGGCACTATCAGTGTCAGTTCAACTGAGGGAGAAGGCTGTGTTTTTCAAATCAGCCTGCCATTACCTCAAACCGTGCAAACTTTGCAGGCGGTTGAGGTGGCTGACCAGTCATATGTGTTGTCAGCGGAGTGCATTGTTGAGGATCTGCCCGCCGATAGTTTAAAGCGGCGTCATATCAGCGGCCGTGGTGAATTTGTTGAATTCCAACAGCAATGGTTACCAGTATGGGATTTGCGTCAGCGCTTTAAGCTGGCAAATAGTGTTACAAATGATCCACGGCTGCTGATTATCCGCCGCCATGACATCGCCGGTGCTTTGCAGGTGGATAAATGCATGTTGCCGGCTGAGTATTTGCTCAGTGATTTACAAAGCCATTACCGGCAAGTGCCAGGCATACCGGCGCTGGCCAGCGATGGCGGACCGCAGGTGGCTTTGTGGCTCCAACCTGATTTATTGTTTGGTAAACGATGATGAATGACCAAAAACAATGGCTGTTATTTCAGCGCGGCCGGCAATATTTTGCTGTGGCGGCAGATAATTTGGTGTGTCAGTTATCGACTTTTGCCTGCGCGGTGTTACCGGATGCGCCTGCCGGAATGGTGGGTTTATTCAGTTTTGCCGGAGAGGCTCTACCAATGCTGGATATGGCAGCATTCAATGGTGAACTGGCCGATGCTGCCGGCAATTGTCTGGTGATCAGTATTGATGCGCAGCGGCAACTGGGTCTGCTCAGTGATAACGTCGCCGAATTGACTGAAACGCCTCCCGAAACATTGCCAGATGGTAATGTTTATACCGTTTTAACGCCAGCAACATTACAAAAACTGGTCAGTGGAGCTGAACAGGCATGACTGCAACGCCAAGAGTGATTGCCGTGATGAATCAGACCCATGATGTCGGCAAAACTTTTATCACCGCCAATCTGGCCTACGCGCTGACGGCACAGGGCAAATCGGTATTGCTGATTGATATGGATCCGCAGGCCGATCTGAGCCGCAGTTTTCAGGTGCCGGCAACACAACCCGGTATCAGTCAGTATCTGGATGGCAGCTTAACACTGCGCGAGGTTGCATTATCCATTACTGACGGTCTGACGCTGATTGCTACGGGGCCGGATTTAGCCGCTTTTGATCAGTCTGCAGACGATAAACTGACTCGCGGCCGGCAATTATTAAAGCAACTGACCGCCGGTGAATTCGCCGGTTATGATCTGGTGCTGCTGGATTGCGCGGCAGTATCGGGTTTGCTGGGCATGAATGCGGTGCTGGCAGCGTCTGACATGTTATTGCCAGTAACCGGCGATGCACCGGCCATGCAGGGTATGCTGGATATGTTGCCAGTGATCCGCAGGGTCAGCGAGAAGCGCAAAAAGTTGCTGCGGGTCTGGTTATGTCTCAACCGTTTGCCGCGCGGCAGTGCCTATGCCGACAAGCTGGCGGCGACCTTAAATCAATATTTCCCCAAACGCCTGTTGCGAACCATGATTTACGAAGCTGACGAAGCGCAGACCACCGTATATCAATCACTAGCCCAGGACTTACTGGCCGGCAGGACCAACTGATGACCCAGCCTGAATTACCTGACAATGGCCAGATCGCGCTGATTCAGCAAAGTTTTCCACAATTGCTGGCGGCGAGCCCGCCGGTGGCGGAGCAGTTTTATCAGCGTCTTGCCAGCGCGCAGCCGGCTATTTTTGCCTTGTTTAAAGAAGCAGAACCGGCTGGTCAGCAACAAAAACTGCTGGCAGCCATGACACTCTTGGTGACCAATCTGCAACAGCCGGACTTACTGAAAGATTATTTTCAGGCACTGGGGGAACGGCATCGTCAGTATGGCGTCACCGCCTTGATGTTTCAGCCTTTTGTCGATATTTGGCTGGCCGTTATCGGCGATTGCCTGACCCATCATGACCCTGAGGCCGTGGTCGCTGCCTGGCGTGAGTTATTGGACTATATTGTTGCACTGATGCAGTTTTCACCGGCACAGCCTTTGCAAAACAAGGTGACGATTGATGATCAACGCACAGATGATTTATCAGCCCATATTGCGGATTTACTGGCCCAGCAACAACGGCTGATCACACAAATAAGCCTGACAGCCAGTCGTGATCCGGCAACGCAACATTTGTTGAGCGAATTGGCAGAACTGCGTTTACTGAGCAGTGCGCTGCAAAAGGCACTCAGTCAACAAAGCTGATTTTAAGGTTTTGCCAAAGCTGGCATCTGCTTTGCATTAACTGACTGGAAAAAACCGGTAAGTTGATGAGGATGCCAGATGAATAACCTGCTGACGATTAAAGCCGAAGCTGTCGCAGTCAAGCCAGCCAGCGATAACAGCCAATCCCCACGGGCGGCTGGATCAAATGGTTTCGGGCAGGCGCTGGAAAAACAGGTGCAGGACAACAGCAGAGCAGAAGCCGGTCGTGCCAATCGATCCGCTAAAGCCGCTGACCAGCCTGATAACACCGATAAAGCGGCAGCTAAAACTGACGAAGCGGCAATCACTGCCAAACAAGACGGCAAAAAATTGCCGTCTGACGAAGAGGGCGACAAAACGGTAAAAGCTGAAAACAGCGAAGCAGCGGAATCGCCAGTTGCAGAAAGCACACCGGCGGAGCCTGTCGTCACTTCGGGTGAGTCTGATCAAGAAACAGATACTGAGACAGCTGAAACAGAAGATCCACAAACAGAAAAACCACAGGTGACCGTGGCCGTTGCCGCGCCTGCTATGCAGAATGCCGCTACCGATAAAGTTACCATGACCTTATCGGAAACCGCCAAAGCGCAGGCAAAACCTGTCGACAGTGACCCTGAAGTTAAACCACCGTTAGCCAATTTAACACCGGTTATCAATGCACAAGGTGATATTGCGTCAACCGAAGACACCGTACGTTTTGCCGATATTCTGAAAAAAGAAGGCCTGACTACCAACAGCATTCGTGCGGATATTTTGCAGGCGATCAGCCAGAAAACTTCAGCAGAAGACAGCGATGGCCAAACACTGAAAACCAATCTGCAAAATTTGTTGCTGAATGCTGAAAATAAACCAATGAACAGCGCTCAGGTCTCAGAACTCATCCGGCAAATCCAACCCGGACAGCAACATGGCAGTGATCACCGGGCGCCGGCAAGTCTCATCACCGCATTAACGCCAGCCGCCACGACACCGGCGCAGGCAGCTACAGGCGCTGCACCGCAACTAGCACTGGATATTCAGCCACAGCTGAATAATCCGGCCTGGTCTCGGGTAGTTAGTAGCCGTGTCGTGTGGATGGCGCGTGAAGGCGTGCAACAAGCAGAATTACGGTTGAATCCCGCCAGTTTAGGCTCGGTGGAACTCCGCCTAAGTATTAATAACGATCAGGCCAGCGTCACCTTCCTGGCACAAAATGCAGCCACCCGCGATGCGCTGGAGCAAGCTATGCCAAGGCTCCGGGAAAGTCTGGCCGAAAATGGTTTAGCCCTGAGTCACAGCGAAGTCGGCCAACAGAATCAGTCGGGAGAGCAAGCATCCGATGATGAAACAAGTATGCAGAAAGGTCATTTGGCTCAAGTATCGGTGACTTTGGACGATACAGAAGATGAGCTGGCCGCCACCATTCAGCCCGAGGTTAATGAGCAGAGCACTGGCGTCAGCTTGTACGCATAAAATATAACTATAATATGCAGCCAATTTTGGAGAGACGGCCGTGTTTAAACTAGAAAATTATTCCCTGCGAAAACGTATGTACATTGTTGCCGGTCTTGGCATTACCGGCCTGTTGTTATTTGCGGTGTTGTGCTGGTATTTACAGACTTCACAGTTGGCGGCGGCCACGCAGTGGCAAATTACCGCAGCCTATATTGTCATCGCCAGTGTCATTGTGATGTATCTGGCGCATGTTATCGGCCGCTTTGGTGATTCACGGGCGACCATGCTGGTCACCGGTATCCAGAACATCAAAAAAGGTGATCTGACCCAGAAAATCGTTATTTCCGGCCGTAGTGATTTCAGCTGGATGGCATTTGAACTGGACAGCGCCCGTAAAAATGTTGCGAACCTTGTTCACACCCTGACTAGCGGTGTTGATCAGCTGAATACCGCGACACAAAATATGGCAGTGATCAGTAAAGAAACGGTTAGTGGTGTCTTAAAACAACAGGCCGAAACCGATCAGGTCGCGACGGCCATGAATGAAATGACGGCTTCAGTGCAGGAAGTTGCCCGTACCGCTTCAAATGCCGCCGACGCAGCCCGCAATGCAGATAATGAAGCCAAAGCCGGCAAAAAAGTGGTGCTGCAAACCATGCAATCTATTGACTCACTGGCCGGTGAAGTTGAAAAAGCGGCACAGACCATTACCAGCCTGGAAGCCGACATCAATAATATCGGCGCGATTATTGATGTGATCCGCGGTATTACCGAGCAAACCAATTTATTGGCGCTGAATGCGGCGATTGAAGCCGCGCGGGCCGGTGAACATGGCCGTGGTTTTGCTGTGGTGGCTGATGAAGTGCGCACGCTGGCGTCACGCACCCAGTCATCGACCCATGAAATTGAAGAAATGATTGAACGGCTGCAAATCGGCGCCCGGGAAGCAGTGAAAGTCATGAATGACAGCCGTGAAAAAGCTCGCAACAGTGTTGAAATGGCGGAAAGTGCCGGTGCGGCACTGGATACCATTACCGCTATGATAAGCACCATGGATGAAATGAGTGCGCAGATTTCCAGTGCCGCTAATGAACAGTCGTCGGTGGCTGAAGATATCAACCGCGGTATTGTGGAAATCAGTCAGATCGCTGATCACACCGCTGAAGGTGCCCACGAAACTTCGGCAGCAGTTGATACGCTGAGCGGCCTGTCGGGTCAGTTACGGGAAGCTTCCGGCAAATTCAAGATTTAGCCGGCTGCTCAAGTTGCAAAAAAAGCCCGCTAAGCGGGCTTTTTTTATGGTCTTAAATCTGGAGACTCTGGTTGATAGCGGTCAATGCAGCAAGTGGATCGGCAGCCTGGGTGATTGGCCGGCCAATGACCAGATAATGACTGCCGGCATTTAACGCTTCTGCCGGTGTCATGGTGCGGTGCTGATCATCTGCTGCACTGCCTGCTGGCCGAATCCCCGGCGTCACCAGTTGAAAGTTATCCCCGCGTTCACGGCGCAGCATACTGGTTTCCTGCGCAGAACAAACAACGCCATCAAGACCGCTTTCAGCAGCCATTTCCGCTAATCTTGAAACGGTCGCAGTGATACTACCGGTCAGGCCGATTTGCCGGAAAGTGGCTTCATCCATACTGGTCAACAGCGTGACGCCAATCAGCAGTGGGGCATCGTCATGACTAAGTGCTTTACGCGCTGCAAGCATCATGGCCGGGCCACCTAGGGTGTGTACATTGACCATCCAGACCCCCAGATCGGCGGCAGCAGCGCAGGCTTTGGCAACGGTATTGGGAATATCGTGATATTTCAGATCCAGAAAAATCTGAAAACCCCGTTGTTGTAATGCCTCAACTACGGCTGGGCCACTGCGGGTAAACAGTTCTTTGCCGACTTTCAGCCGGCATTGCTGCGGGTCTAATTTATCAGCCAGCGTCAGTGCGGCATTAGCATCAGGATAATCAAGGGCAACGATAATTTTCGGATCAGACATAACGGCATTCTCAAACAGTTTGCCGGTGATCCTACCGGAATGCGCAGCAAAACGCGGAATTTACCGCTAAAAATGCCGAAAATGCTATGCTGTGCGGCAATTTTTTCAGAGTGATTTGCATGAAATTTGAACAGTTGGCGCAAGACGGGCTGGCACGGCGCGGCCGTTTGCAGTTTGCCCGCGGCAGCGTTGAAACGCCGGCTTTTATGCCGGTCGGCACTTATGGCTCGGTGAAATCCATGACCCCCGAAGAAGTCTCTGCGACGGGCGCGGAAATTCTGCTGGGTAATACCTTTCATCTGATGTTGCGGCCGGGCACTGAGATCATCCGTCAGCATGGTGACTTGCATGATTTTATGCGCTGGGATGGGCCCATCCTCACCGACTCCGGCGGTTTTCAGGTGTTCAGTCTGGGAGATTTACGCAAGATCACTGAGCAGGGTGTACATTTCCGCTCGCCGGTTTCCGGTGACAAAGTGTTTATGGGGCCAGAAGAATCGATGGCCGTGCAGCGGGCGCTGGGCAGCGATATCGTGATGATTTTTGATGAATGCACACCGTATCCGGCGGATGAACTGACCGCCGCGGCATCGATGCGTTTGTCGCTGCGCTGGGCCAAACGCAGCAAAGCCGCGCATGGCGATAATCCCTCGGCGTTATTCGGCATTGTCCAGGGTGGCATGTACGAAACATTGCGTGATGAATCGCTGGCCGGACTGACTGAGATCGGTTTTGATGGTTATGCCATTGGTGGCCTGTCAGTGGGTGAACCCAAAGACGATATGCTGCGTATTCTGGGGCATTTGAGTGACAAAATGCCAGCAGACAAACCGCGCTATCTGATGGGCGTCGGCCGGCCGGAAGACCTGATGGAGGCGGCCAGTCTGGGGGTGGATATGTTTGATTGTGTGATGCCAACCCGTAATGCCCGTAATGGTCATTTATTTGTTCATCAAGGGGTCATTAAAATCCGCAACAGCCGTTTTAAAACCGATACTGGTCCGTTGGATCCGTATTGTGATTGTTATACCTGTAAAAATTACAGTCGGGCGTATCTGCACCATTTGGACCGCACCGGTGAAATGCTCGGCCCGCGGCTGAATACCATTCATAACCTGCATTATTACCAGACACTGATGCGTGGTATTCGCGAAGCGATTGCCGGCGGGCGCTTACAGGCGTTTCGCCGTGAATTTTATGCATTACGGGGACAAAGCGCAGACTGAGTTGTCTGCTATCAACCGGCTAACCGACTGTGGCATAATCGCAGTCTTTTGACGACCTGACTTGAGGACAAACCATGGATTTTCTGATTTCACCGGCATTTGCTGAAACCGCTGCTGCGGCACAAGGCCCTGGCCTTCTGGATTTCGCATTTCCGATCATTTTGCTGGTGCTGTTTTACGTGATGTTGATCCGTCCGCAACAAAAGCGTGCCAAAGCGCACCGTGCGATGCAGTCAGCATTGGCCAAAGGTGATGAAGTGGTTACCGATGGTGGTCTGATGGGCAAAATCAATGACATTAATGACAACGCTATCACCGTACAAATCGCTGATAATGTTGAAGTAAAAGTTCGCCGTGAAGCCATCAGCTCAGTACTGCCAAAAGGCACCATCAAAAAGCTGTAAACCATTGACTGACACCGCCTGCCAGTCAGGCGGTAAGACAATCTGGATAAACCAATGAACAAATATCCCTTGTGGAAAAACCTGCTGCTGTTAGTTGTGATTCTGACAGCGGTTGTTTACGCCATGCCGAATTTATATGGCGACGACCCGGCGGTGCAGATCTCTGCAGGCCGGCTGGCCAGCGTTGATACAAACCTGGCTGAAAATGTTGAACAGCAATTGAAAGATGCCGGTATTCAATACAAGGGATTGACGCTGGAAGATAATCGCCTGTTGGTGCGTTTTTCTGATGCTGAAAGTCAGTTGAAGGCCCGTGAACTGATTGCCAGCGAACTGGCAGATGATGATTATATTGTTGCGCTGAATCTGGCGCCGACAACACCGCCGTGGTTATTGAATTTGGGCGCTGAACCGATGAACCTCGGTCTGGATTTGCGTGGTGGTGTGCACTTTCTGATGGAAGTGGATATGAATGCCGTGCAAAAACAAGCGCTAACCGGCATTGCCGATGATGTCCGTTTGTTATTGCGTGAAGCGGTGATTCGTTACACCCGCGTCGAAGTTGAGGACAATGCCTTGTATCTCGGTTTTCGTGATGCCGGCGAGCGTGATAAAGCGTTAGAACAAATTAGTACTGAATACCCGGAAGTGAATGTCGCCGTTGACGAAGCTGCCGATAAACCGACGCTACGGGTGACGATGACAGAAGTTGCCTTACGCGAAACACAAACGTTGGCGTTACAGCAAAACATTACCACGTTACGTAACCGTATTAACGAACTCGGCGTTGCCGAGCCGACGGTGCAACAGCAGGGGCAAAGCCGTATTGTGGTGCAGCTGCCGGGTGTACAGGATACCGCGCAAGCCAAGAAAATCCTGGGTGCCACGGCAACCTTGGAATTCCGGTTGGTGGACTTCCAAAACGATGCTCGTGATGCGGTTAATGGCCGGGTACCGGCAAACTCTGAATTGTTTTATCACCGTGACGGCACGCCCTATCTGTTGAATAAGCGAGTGATGCTGACTGGTGAGCATGTCATTAACGCGGCATCAACATTAGATGGCCAAACCGGTTCGCCTGCGGTATCAGTGACGCTGGATGGCAAAGGTGCGCGAATTTTCACCAATATCACCGGCGACAATATCGGTAATCCGATGGCCGTGGTGTTTATTGAGTCAAAATCAGAAACGCAAATGGTCGACGGTGAAGAAATTCGGGTGCGTAAGTTGTATCCGGAAATCATCAGTGTTGCGACGATACGCGATCAGTTAGGTAAAAAATTCCAGATAACCGGTCTCGACAGCACCACCGAAGCCCGCGATTTGGCACTGCTATTACGCGCCGGTGCTTTGGCTGCTCCTATTGAAATTGTCGAAGAACGCACCGTTGGCCCGAGCATGGGTCAGGAAAACATCGATCAGGGCTTTAAATCAGTGATGATTGGTCTCGCACTGGTACTGGCGTTTATGGCTATTTGGTATCGTTTATTCGGTCTGGTAGCCAATCTGGCGCTGGCGGTGAATCTGGTGCTGCTGGTGGCGTTACTATCAATGTTGCAGGCCACTTTAACCATGCCGGGTATCGCCGGTATCGTGTTGACGGTCGGTATGGCCGTGGATGCCAATGTGCTGATTTTTGAGCGGATCCGTGAAGAACTGCATTTGGGTAATAGTCCGCAGTCAAGTATCAGCGCCGGTTACGATAAAGCGATTTCGACCATTGCCGATGCCAATGTCACCACACTGATTGCAGCTGTGGTGTTATTCGGTTTTGGTACCGGCACCATTAAAGGCTTTGCGGTGACCTTGTCACTGGGGATTCTGACGTCGATGTTTACCGCGATCATGGGCACCCGCGCGGTGATTAATTTAATTTACGGTCGTCAGCATCGGCCGAAGCTATCTATTTAAGGGCCTCGCCATGCATTTGTTAAGTAAAGAAACCAATATCAATTTTGTCGGCGTCCGCAAATATGCGCTGGCTATTTCGTTGTTGATGTTAATCGTTGCCGTCTACTCGATCGCTACCAAAGGCCTGAACTTTGGCATCGATTTTACCGGCGGCACCATGATTGAAATTGCCTACCCGGATCAAGCTGATTTAAGTGCCATTCGTGACACACTGCAAAATGGCGGCTATGAAGATGCTGTGGTGCAGAATTTTGGCTCTACTCAGGATGTACTGGTGCGTTTGCCGGTCATTGAAGGTCAGAATATGGCGACGCTGAGCAATGAAGTTGTCGAAACGTTGCAAGCACAAACTGATACAGCATTGGATGTAAAACGCGTTGAATTTGTTGGCCCGCAGGTCGGTGAAGAACTGGCCGAAGATGGGGGTTTGGCGATGATTTATGCACTGTTTGGCATACTGATTTATGTGGCACTGCGTTTTGAGTACCGGTTTGCGATTAGTTCAGTGATTGCCCTCATCCATGACGTGGTGATCACGGTCGGCTTTTTTTCACTGTTTCAGATCCAGTTTGATTTGACCATTCTGGCAGCGATTTTGGCAGTGATTGGTTATTCGCTGAACGATACCATCGTGGTGTTCGACAGGATCCGTGAAAACTTCCTGAAACTGCGTAATGCCACCTCAGCAGAGGTGGTGAATGTCGCGGTGAATGGAACGCTGGGCAGAACATTGATGACGTCATTGACGACTTTGCTGGTGGTTGTAGCGTTATTTGTTTTCGGTGGTGACGTGATTCATGGCTTTGCCATGGCGTTGCTGGTCGGCATTATTATCGGTACGTATTCATCAATATATGTCGCTGGTAGCAGTGTATTGCTGATGGGGGTCAGTAAAACTGACTTGATGCCACCCGAAAAAGAAGGTGATGACGGCGTTAATGCCGATGGCAGCCAGGTCTAAAAGTAAAAAAAGCCCGCGATGCGGGCTTTTTTTATGAGGGGCAAAAGGCTGCTAACCCGCCCGGGCACGCAGCGGTAAACTGACAATCTCAGCACTGGGCAGTGATGTTCGCAGGCTGTCATCAGCGGTTGCTGATTCAACACTGATAATACGCAGACCCGAATAGTCACTTTGATAACTCATAAAGGTCGCAAACTCTTCCAAGCCTTGCAGGATATTGCGAAACTCAAGTTCCTGGCTGTGTTTTTTCATAAGACTCACCATTCATCTCTGTAAAGATTAGCGGCGCTGACCAGCAAAGCTTGAGTAAAATATCAGTGTAAAGTGCGATCATTTACTTGCCGGTAATATGCGTTTGGAATTTTTTAGGTTGATACGCCTCCAAGTAAGGTGAGTTAAAAGGCAGTGAATGCCCCGACAGATTTCAGGACAGGCAAAATGATAGTGAAAAAATTATGGCTTTCGACGTTGCTGATGCTGGCATTGCCGGTGATGGCCGAGCCCAGTCAGCGTTTATTTGTCACCAATGAGCGTGATAACACGTTGTCGGTGATCAACAGTAAAACACTGGAAGTCGAACAAACCATTGATATAGGTAAGCGGCCACGCGGCATTGGTTTTTCGCCGGACAAAGCTTTGCTGTATGTCGTTGTCAGTGATGAAAATCAGATTGTCGCACTGGATCCGCAGACGCTGGAAATTGTGAAAAAGGTTGATACCGGCGAAGAGCCGGAGACTTTTGCTGTCAATCCGATCAATGGCCATCTGGTGACATCCAGTGAATATGACGGTGAAGCAACTTTTATTGATCCGGTGAGCAATGAAAAAATCGCCATTGTGGAAGTCGGTATTGAACCCGAAGGTGCCGCAGTTTCGCCAGATGGCCAGTATGCACTGGTCAGCAGTGAGTCCAGCAATATGGTGCATATCATTGAAACTAATAGTTACACGGTGGTTGCCAATATTGTGGTCGCAGCCAGACCGCGTGGTTTGGCATTCAGCCGTGATGGACAGTTTGCCTATGTTGCCAGTGAAATTGGCCGTGAAGTCAGCAAGATCAGCATCGAATCTTTAAAAGTGGTGCAAAAAGCGCCGATTGAAGTGGAGGGTGCCAAACCGATGGCGATTGCCGTGAGTCCTGACGGTAAGTTTTTGTATATTTCCACCGGTCGCGGTAACTCTATTGCCATGCTGAATGCTGACTCGCTGGAAATGATTGCCAATATACCGGTGGGTGAACGAACCTGGGGCATGGCGGTTTCCAAAGACGGCAAATATCTCTACAGCGCTGATGGTATCAGCGGTACGGTATCGGTGGTCGACACCGAAAAACAACAGCGAATTGACACGATTGACGTTGGTGCCTACCCGTGGGGCGTTGCGCTGGACGACTAGTTGTCTATGAAAGTCGAAAAAAGCCGGTGATAGCCGGCTTTTTTATATTTGGGCTCAGGAAGTTTTGTCAGGCGGCGCAGACACAGTTATGATGCCGGCCATGACCGTGATTTTACGATTGATTGATATTTGCCTGTTTCGTGCTGGTCCTGAAGATTTGCCGGCAAGAAGTGGTTTATTGCAGTGGTCGCTGCTGGCGTATCTGGCCGTTGGCGTGGCGATTAACCTGCTCGATACCAACTGGACATTAAGTCTGACCGTCAGTATCGCTGATCTCATCATTCTGCTGACTTTTATCTGGCTGTTATTGCGCGGTTACCAAAATTTGCCACGGCTAAACCAGACATTACTGGCGCTGACCGGCTGCGGTGTCTTGCTGGGCATTGTCGTAATGCCATTTTTGGCCATGTTTTATCAGTACGACGAAACCCAGCCGATGGGCAACGGGCTACTGCTGATCATGATGGTGATCATGCTATGGAGTCTGATGGTGACCGCGCATATTTTGCGCCGTGCTTTAGACAGCAGTGCACCGGTCGCCGTTGGCTGGACAGTGTTATATGTCATCGTATCGATTGTCGGCAGCGGACTCGTGATGTCCGGAGTCGCCTGATGCATATTCATATTCTGGGCATTTGTGGCACGTTTATGGGCGGTCTCGCCATGCTCGCCCGTGAAATGGGCATGACGGTCAGTGGCAGTGATGCCAATGTCTATCCGCCGATGAGTGATCAGCTTGCTGCTGCCGGTATTGACGTGATGCAGGGCTATTGGCCCGAACATTTGCAACCGGCGCCGGATCTGGTCGTGATGGGCAATGCCATGAGCCGGGGTAATGCGGCCGTTGAATACGTTTTGAATCAGGGCATGCCTTATATTTCAGGGCCGCAGTGGCTGGCCGAAAATGTACTTCAAGGTCGCTGGGTATTAGCGGTGGCCGGCACCCACGGCAAAACCACTACCAGTAGTATGCTGGCACATATTCTCGAATATGCCGGCATGCAGCCGGGGTTTCTGATAGGCGGTGTACCGGCTGATTTTGGTGTATCGGCGCGGCTCGGCAACACGCCGTTTTTTGTTATCGAAGCCGATGAATATGACACGGCTTTTTTTGATAAGCGTGCCAAGTTTGTCCATTACCGGCCGCGAACGCTGGTTATTAATAATCTGGAATTTGATCACGCTGATATTTATGTCGATTTGGCAGCGATTCAAACGCAGTTTCAGCATTTGATCCGCACCGTGCCGGCTGAAGGGCTTATTATTAAACCGGCTGACGTGCCGGCGATTGATGAGACGTTAAAAAAAGGCTGCTGGACACCACAACAAAGTTTTGCCGGCCAAAATGCCGACTGGCAACTGGTTGATGACGGGGCTGATGGCAGCCGTTTTACCGTGCAGCATCAAACACAACAGGCAGAAGTTAGCTGGGCGCTGCTCGGTCAGCATAATGTGCAAAACGCGCTGGCGGCCATGGCGGCCGCGCATCATGTTGGTGTCAGTGTTCAACATGCTGCTGAGGCATTAAGTAAGTTCCGTGGCGTCAAACGGCGTCTGGAGTTGCGAGGTGAGGTGAATGGTGTCCGGGTTTATGACGATTTTGCCCACCACCCAACGGCGATTAAAACAACATTGAATGGACTGCGAGCCAATCTGTCGGCCGGCCGGCTTATCGCCGTGTTTGAGCCGCGTTCTAATACCATGAAAATGGGCGTACATCAGCAAACGCTTGGTCAAGCATTTGCTGATGCCGATGCGGTGTTTATGTTTCAGGATGGACAAATCAACTGGTCGCTCAGCGATATGCAGAATACTCTGGCCGATAAGCTGCGAATCAGCACAGTGATTGATGCGCTGGTTCAACAAGTTACTGACGAGGCGCAGGCCGGCGACACCATTGTGGTGATGAGTAACGGTGGCTTTGGTGGTATTCATAACAAACTGCTACAGGCGCTGGCCAATGACTGACGCCAGACAAATTGCCATCGCCATTACCGGCGCTTCTGGTGCGGCCTATGCCCGGCGGTTGATTGAGCAGTTGCTGGCCCGGCAAATGACCGTGCATTTAATGATTTCAGCGGCGGGCCGCATTGTGCTGGCCGATGAACTTGACTGGAAGTTACCGGCACGTGCGGGTGATATTCAGAAACAATTGGTGACGGAATTTGCCTGTCAGCCAGAGCAGATTCAGGTCTATGGTGAGCAGCAATGGTCGTCACCGCTGGCCAGTGGCTCACATCGGGTGCCCACCATGATTGTCTGCCCGTGCACCATGGGCACGTTGTCGGCGATTGCCTGTGGTGCCAGTGATAATCTGATCAACCGCGCCGCTGATGTGATGCTCAAAGAACAGCGTAAACTGATTCTGGTGCCGCGCGAAGCACCGTTTTCCGCGATTCATCTGGAAAATATGCTGAAACTGGCGCGGCTCGGCGTTTGTATTTTGCCGCCCAATCCGGGCTTTTATTTCCGGCCACAAAGTCTGGATGATATTGTTGATTTTGTCGTTGCAAGGATGATGGATCAAGCCGGTATTGATCATGATTTGCAGGCTCGCTGGGGCGAATAGCCACAGTCACCGCAGCGCTCTGTCAGTCACGTATAATGCGTGTTTAGTTTAGCCCTACACTTGATTTAACCAGCACGGAACTCAGCATGTCGGATATTGAAATCGCCCAACACGCCAAAATGCAGCCTATTACTGATATCGCTGCCAACCGGCTGGGTTTGTCTGCCGAGCATCTTGATAACTATGGCCGTTTTAAAGCCAAAGTCTCATTGCAGGTGATGGATGAACTGGCGGATAAGCCGGATGGCAAACTGATTCTGGTCACGGCCATCAGCCCGACGCCGGCCGGCGAGGGTAAAACGACTACTACCATCGGTCTTAGTGATGCATTGAACCGTATCGGCAAAAAAACTGTGGTCTGCGTTCGTGAACCTTCTATGGGCCCCTGTTTTGGCATGAAAGGCGGCGCGGCAGGTGGTGGTTATGCGCAGGTGGTACCGATGGAAGACATCAATCTGCATTTCACCGGTGATTTCCATGCTATTGCCTCGGCGCACAATCTGCTGGCAGCAATGATTGATAACCATATTCATCACGGCAATCCGCTGCAACTGGACAGTCGTAAAATCGTCTGGCAGCGGGTCATGGATATGAATGACCGGGCGCTGCGGCAAATTACCGTGGGCATGGGCGGTCCGGCCAATGGTTTTGTCCGCGAAGATCGCTTTGATATCGTGGTGGCCTCCGAAGTGATGGCGATTTTCTGTCTGGCCAATTCGCTGGCTGAACTGAAACAGCGTCTGGGCGATATTCTGATTGGCTACAGCTTTGACGGCACACCGCGCTATGCAAGTGACTTACAGGCACAGGGCGCGATGGCAACATTGCTCAGAGAGGCCATTAAACCGAATCTGGTGCAGACGCTGGAAAACAATCCGGCATTTGTTCATGGCGGTCCGTTTGCCAATATTGCCCACGGCTGTAATTCAGTGATCTCCACTAAAATGGCGTTGAAGCTGGGCGATTATGTGGTTACCGAAGCCGGTTTCGGCGCTGATCTGGGTGCTGAGAAATTTATCAATATCAAATGCCGAAAAGCCGGCATTCGTCCCGATATGGCGGTATTGGTCGCGACGGTGAAAGCACTCAAATATCACGGCGGAATGGACGTCAAATCGGTCACTGACGATAACCCTGAGGCCTTAAAGAAAGGCCTTGCCAATCTGAAACGGCATTTGGCTAATTTACAGCAGCAGTTTAATTTGCCGTGTGTGGTGGCCATCAATCATTTTGTGCATGATCGTGACAGTGAAATCGCCATGATTGAACAAGCCGTTACCGAAATGGGTGGCAAAGTGGTTCTGGCCCGGCATTGGGCACAAGGTGGGGCCGGTGCGGAGCAACTGGCCGAAACAGTTGTGGCAATGCTGGATCAGCAATCAGAAAAATCATGCGAATTGTTATATCCGGATGCCATGCCCTTACTGGAAAAAATCCGCACGGTTGCCGAAAAACTTTATGGTGCCAGTGATGTAATTGCTGATGGCAAAGTGCTGAAAAAGCTCAGTGACTTTACTGAAACCTACGGTGACTTGCCGGTGTGTATGGCGAAAACGCCGTATTCGTTCAGCAGCGATCCGACATTACGCGGTGCGCCGGACAATCACAGTCTGACCATTCGTGATGTGCGACTGTCCCATGGTGCTGGTTTTGTGGTGGTGTTATGCGGCGATATTATGACGATGCCTGGTTTGCCGCGGCATCCGGCCAGCGAACGTATTGATATTGATGACAACGGTGTGATTAGTGGCTTGTTTTAATTCTTCGGCCGGCTAAGGCTGAAATACATTAATAAACCGCCCCAGATCCCTAAAATCCAGCTCAGTACCGGCAGACCGCCAATCATGGTGGGTGCATAACCATCCAGTCCTTTTAAAACGGCCGCGCCGACAATAAATGCCGCGCCGGCAACAGCAGCGGCAGTGCGGTAACTGCTGTCACGAATTTCCTGATGGATCTGTTGTAAATCCCGCGACGATAGTTGCATCTGTAATTCGCCATGCTGGGCTTTACGGGTGAGTTCATAAAGCTGGCGGGGTAGGGTCGGCAGCGTTTCCGCCCAGGTAGGCGCTTCCTGCTGCAGGGTTTTTAACGCCGCTTGCCAGCCGAGTTTTTCCTGCATCCATTTTTCTAAAATCGGTTTGGCGGTCTGCCATAAATCCAGATCCGGATATAGTTGCCGGCCAAGGCCTTCAATGTTGAGCAGGGTTTTTTGCAGTAATACCAGTTGCGGCTGGATCTGCATGTTAAAACGCCGTGCCGTTTGAAACAGCCGCAGTAACAACTGACCAAACGAAATCTCTTTTAACGGCCGGGCAAAAATCGGTTCACAAACACTGCGGATAGCTGACTCAAACTCGTCCAGGCGGGTATCGGCCGGCACCCAGCCGGATTGCACATGTAACTCAGCTACCCGGCGGTAATCGTGATTAAAAAACGCTAAAAAATTCTCGGCAAGGTAACGCTGATCATCCGGTGCCAGCGTGCCCATAATGCCAAAATCAATGGCGATATAGCGTGGATTGGCCGGATCGCTGACATCCACCAATATATTGCCGGGGTGCATATCAGCATGGAAAAAGCTGTGTTTGAACACCTGGGTGAAAAAGATTTCAACGCCAATAGCAGCTAATTTTTCAAAGTCTACATGGTGTTGGGCCAGCGCCTGCATATCACTGATCGGCACACCAAATACCCGTTCCTGCACCAGAATATTTGGCCGGCTCAGCGACCAGTAAACCTCGGGCACATAGAGCAGGCGGGCATCGGGGAAATTACGTTTTAACTGTGAAGCGGAAGCGGCTTCACGCAGCATATCCAGTTCGTCGAACAGGTTTTTTTCCATTTCGGCAACGACTTCGCGTGGACGCAGCCGTTTACCTTCTGACCAGTAGCGTTCGGCCAAACCTGCCATGGTGTATAGCAAGTCGACATCACGGCGGATCACTTTCGCAATACCGGGCCGCACTAATTTGATAATCACCTGTTTGCCGTCAGCCAATGTTGCCGCATGGACTTGGGCAATTGATGCCGAAGCCAGTGGCTCAGTTTCAATATTGGCAAATAACTGATCAATCTGATCTTCGGGATAAGCCGCCCGAATCAGCGCTAATGCCTGTTCGCTGGGAAACGGCGCAACCTTGTCCTGTAATTTAGCCAGTTCATCGGCAATATCATCAGGTAATAAATCACGGCGGGTCGAGAGGATCTGCCCGAATTTGACAAAAATCGGCCCTAAATCCTGTAGTGCCAGCCGCAGCCGTTCGCCGCGAGGCTGATGACTGGCTTTGCCCCAGCGGTAAGGTGATAACCAACTGATAAACCGCAGCGGCCGGAACATATGAATCGCCAGAATGAATTCATCAAGACGATGCCGGGCAAACACCCGGTTAATTTGTACCAGTCTGCTGAATTGGCCGAATTTCATGGTTTTTCCTGTTGGTGCCGGCTGAGGAGTCGGTCAATGCGTGCGGCCAGCCGATCAACATCAGCTTGTAACGTATCAACTTGCTGCATAAAGCGGTTGCTTTCTGTTTTATCAGGCAGTAGCCGGCTTTCTTCACGCAAATATTCTGCAGCTGATTGTTGCAGACTCTCGGCACTGCCTGTCAGCCAGCCAAAGCCTTGACGTAAGCTCTGAGCGATTGGATAAGCCAGTGTGTCACCGGTAATGCGGGCGATCTGCGCCTCCCAGTCAAAATCAAAGCCGTCCAGCCAGTCTTGAAGTTGTTTGGCAAATTGCACGTCACCGAGGATTTTGATTTGTGCGGAAAACAGGTTTTCCGGATTACGGGCGACTTTCAGCAGGGCGGGGCTGTCAGCAGCAATCATCAGATCAGCCGTTTTATCGCGGCCATCTGAAAGTTTGATATGGGTTTGCTCAAACTGAATCAGTATGGATAGATGAAAGTCCGTGATATCCAGATGAATACTGCGCTTTTCAAACTGATGGAGTTTGGCCTGACTATCGGCATCAGCTGCCAAAGCCTGATTGAGGGCAAATTCCAGTGGCTTGAGCAGCATCAGAATTTGTAACCACGATGCAGGGCGACAATACCGGCAGTCATATTGAAAAATTCACAGCGTTCAAAACCGGCTTCAATCATCATGGTTTTCAGTGTCTGCTGGTCCGGATGCATGCGAATCGATTCGGCCAGATATTGATAGCTGTCGGCATCGCCGGTAAAGATTTTGCCAAGCTGCGGCAGTACTTTAAATGAATAGGTGTCATAAACGGGCGTCAGCCATCCAGCCGGTTTGGAAAATTCCAGCACCAGCAACTGACCACCCGGTTTTAATACCCGCAACATGGAACGCAGTGCTTTATCTTTGTCGGTGACATTGCGCAGACCGAAGGCGATGGTGATGACATCAAAACTGTTATCCGGAAACGGCAGGGCTTCGGCATTGGCCTGCACATATTCAATATTGCCGGCTTTGCCTTTATCGGTCAGCCGATCCCGGCCAACATTAAGCATGGACGCATTGATATCAGCCAGCACCACTTTGCCGCCCGGGCCAACCAAATCAGCAAATTTGGCTGTTAAATCGCCGGTGCCGCCGGCAATATCCAGTACTTTGGCGCCTCGCCGGACACTGCTTTGTTGCAGGGTGATGTGTTTCCATAAACGATGAATGCCCAGCGACATCAAGTCATTCATCAAATCATAGCGACCGGCGACGGAGTGAAAAACCTCGGCGACATGGCGGGCTTTTTCGCCGACCGGTACCTGCTTGTAGCCAAAATGTGTGGTGTTGTTATCTGCCATCATTCGTCTCAGGCGTCACTTTGGCGTTCGTAACCTTCCGCCATCAGTTTTTCCAGATAGGTTTGCCAGTAATCATCCTGGTGCAGGCAGAGATCATAGAGGTAATCCCAGCTGAACAGACCGCTGTCATGGCCGTCATCAAAATAAATTTTAATGGCGTAATGGCCAACCGGTTCGATATTGCTGATACCGACGTTTTCTTTTTGAACCTGTAAGACTTCCTGCCCGGGACCATGGCCTTTAACTTCAGCTGATGGCGAGTGCACACGCAGGAATTCGGCAGACAGCAAATAATGCTTAGCATCGTAAACCAGTTCCAGTTTACGGGATTGTTTGTGCAGCTCAATGCCGCTTGGTAAAGGCGCGTCGGCCATAAAAATCCTTAAAGAATATAGCGTGACAAATCTTCATCTTGTGCCAGTTCACCTAACTGAGCACTAACATAGGCTTCATCAATGACAAATTGTTGCCCAGCTTGTTCACCAGCTTGGTAGGAAATTTCTTCCAGTAGCTTTTCCAGCAGCGTATGCAGGCGGCGCGCACCGATGTTTTCCGTTTTTTCGTTGACCTGAAATGCCAGCTCGGCAATACGCTGAATACCGTCTTCGGTAAACCGCAGTTCCACACCTTCCGTGGCCATCAGCGCGGTATATTGCTCCGTCAGCGAGGCATTGGGTTCGGTCAGAATACGCACAAAGTCATTCACTTTCAGTGCCGTGAGTTCGACCCTAATGGGCAAACGGCCCTGTAACTCAGGAATCAGATCTGATGGTTTGCTCAAATGAAATGCGCCGGAGGCGATAAACAGAATATGGTCGGTTTTCAGGACACCATATTTGGTAGTAACACTGCTGCCTTCAACCAGTGGCAGCAGATCGCGCTGCACACCGGCACGTGATACATCTGCCGTACTGCCGCCTTCGCCCCGACCAGTGATTTTGTCGATTTCATCAAGAAACACGATGCCATTCTGTTCGACGGTGTGAATCACATCGGCTTTTAAATCTTCTTCATTAATCAGTTTCGCGGCTTCTTCATCAGTCAGCAGCTTCAGCGCTTTGTTAACCGTTAGCTTGCGGTTACTGCGCCGCTGCCGGCTCATGCTTTGAAACATTTCCTGCAACTGGTTGGTCATTTCTTCCATGCCAGGCGGTGTCATGATTTCTACGCCCATTTGCGCTTGTGCCAGCTCCAGTTCGATTTCCCGATCATCGAGTTTGCCTTCACGCAGCATCTTGCGAAATTTCTGGCGGGTTTCGCTGCTGGTATCAGCCTCACTGCCACGTGCTGGTGTCAGCAAAGCGTCGAGGATGCGTTCTTCGGCAGCATCTTCTGCATGTGGCCGGGCGCGTTTGATGGCTTTTTCGCGCAGCATTTTCATGGCGCTTTCCGCCAGGTCGCGGATGATGGATTCGACATCACGGCCGACATAACCGACTTCGGTAAATTTGGTGGCTTCTACTTTGATAAATGGTGCGTTGGCCAGTGAAGCAAGCCGGCGGGCGATTTCGGTTTTACCGACACCGGTTGGGCCAATCATCAGAATATTTTTCGGTGTGACTTCCGGTTGCAGATCAGCCGCCAATTGCTGCCGGCGCCAGCGGTTGCGCAGTGCGATGGCAACAGCACGCTTGGCCTCTTGTTGGCCGACGATGTGTTTGTCCAATTCATGGACGATTTCTTTCGGGGTAAATGAATGGCTCATGAAAAAATCAGGTATCCAGCGTTTCAATAGTAAGGTTGTGATTGGTGTAGATGCAGATGTCGGCGGCAATATTCAAGCCTTTTTCAACAATTTCCTGCGCTGTTAAATCAGTATTCTGCAGCAGGGCAGTCGCTGCCGCCTGGGCAAACGGGCCGCCAGAGCCAATCGCAATCAAGCCATGTTCAGGTTCAATCACGTCACCATTACCGGAAATAATCAAGGAAGCTTCAGCATCAGCAACGGCCAGTAACGCTTCCAGACGCCGCATCATGCGATCGGTACGCCAGTCTTTGGCTAGCTCCAGTGCGCTTCGGGTTAAGTTGCCCTGATGTTTTTCCAGTTTGGCTTCAAAGCGTTCAAATAAGGTGAAAGCGTCTGCGGTGCCACCGGCAAAACCGGCAATCACTTTATTATGATAGAGTCTGCGCACCTTGCGGGCGTTACCCTTCATAATAGTATTGCCAAGGCTGACTTGCCCGTCGCCACCAATCACGACCTGACCATTACGCCGGTAAGATAAAATAGTGGTGCCGCGGTATTGCTCCATTAAGACTCCTCTGGTGTAACAGCAAAAAATAGCCACTCAGTATACTATGCATAAGCTTGGCCGTGCAGCGACCGCTTATTCGTCCGTCTGGCAATTAAAGCAAGATAGTGGTTGACAGCTGACAGGGTTTTCCGGAAAATGCGACCTCTTTAGTGGAGGGGTTCCCGAGCGGTCAAAGGGATCAGACTGTAAATCTGACGGCACTGCCTTCGAAGGTTCGAATCCTTCTCCCTCCACCATTTTTTTGCGAGTTTACTATTAAGCGGGTGTAGTTCAATGGTAGAACTCCAGCCTTCCAAGCTGACTATGTGGGTTCGATTCCCATC
>FYBJ01000090.1_pt1 | contig 54620 bp, 55 predicted proteins | sample 1134611 | NCBI WGS metagenome assembly FYBJ01 (sample SAMEA104116008, study PRJEB20421) | marine metagenome | isolation source: marine
CGCGCTGCTGCTCTCCGCCGGAAAGCTGGGTCGGATAGTGGTGCAGCCGGTGGCCCAGGCCAACAGAGGTGAGCTCGGCTTCGGCGCGAACCGTGGCACCTTCGGCGCCAGCCAGTTCCATCGGCGTGGCAACATTTTCAGCGGCTGTCATAGTCGGCAGCAAGTGAAACGCCTGAAGCACAATGCCGATGCGGCCGCGGCGAGCTTGCGCCAGAGCGTCTTCATCCATCATGGTGAAGTCTTCGCCTGCCACAGTCAGACTGCCGCTGGTCGCGCGCTCCAGGCCGGAAAGCACCGCCATCAGCGAGCTTTTGCCGGAGCCGGAAGCGCCGAGCAGAGCGACGACTTCGCCATCGCGGATGTCCAGATCGATACCGCGTAGGATATCGACCGGCGCATCATCGCTGCCGAGCGCAAGGGTGAGGTTTCGGGCGGAAATTGCTAGAGAGGGGTTGGTCACAGGGGTCGCATTCGCATAGGGGTGGCATCCGCACAAGGAGACCCGCAGATGCAAAAAGGCGTTTGGTCGATCATTCTCGCCCTTTCACTGGCGGCCTGTGGCGGCGATGTGCCCGCTGAAGGTCCAGCGAACGGGGGTACGCAGACTAATGCGGCAGAAGTGCCTCCGGTTCCCGTCATGGGCCCCGAAATGGATATTGTCGCCTTCGGCAACAGCTTGTTCGCGGGCTACAATGTCGACAAGGAAGATAGCTATCCCTCGAAATTGCAGAATGCATTGCGGGCGAGGGGCGTAAATGCGCGCGTGTTCAACGCTGGCATTTCGGGTGATACGAGTGCGGCTGGATTGCAGCGTTTTGCCTTTACACTGGATGCGCAGGACTATGAGCCGGAGCTCGTGATCATAGAGCTGGGCGGCAATGACTTGCTGCGCGGGCTTTCGCCGGACCAAACGCGCGCGAACATTGCCGCGATGATCGAGGAAGCTCAGCGACGCGGCATTCAGGTGCTGCTGATGGGAATGCGTGCGCCGCCTAACTATGGTCCTGAATATCAGGCTGAGTTCGATGCACTTTATAGCGATCTTGCGCGCGAATATGGCACTGCACTGATCCCGTTCTGGCTGGAATCGATCTATCAGGATCCCACGCTGTTTCAGTCTGACCGCATTCATCCGACTGAGATCGGGATTGAACGGCTTGTGGGGGCAACAGTCAAGCAAGTGCAGGGCGCCTTGCCTGACGATGAAGGCTAGATTCGCTCCACTGTTCCGCCACTGACCCGCCAAACAGCGGCTTCTTCGAGAATATCCTCAAACGGGCCGGCCTCCGTCCCGGTCAGCCAGACTTGCGCTTTTCCCATCCGCAGGCGCTCGAACAGCGCGGCTCGTCGGACGGGGTCCAGATGTGCGGCGACCTCATCGAGCAACAGGACGCCGGGGCGCCCCTCCGCTGCCGGCACGGCATGCGCCAGCGTCAGCGCAATCAGCATCGCCTTCTGCTCGCCAGTTGAGCAGGATGCGGCGGCTTGACCGCTGCCAGCCATAACGACGTCCAGCTCGTCGCGATGCGGGCCGGCGAGGGTGCGTCCCGCCGCGCGGTCTCGCCCACGTGTTCGAGCCAATTCAGCACGCAGCTCTTCGCGGTCGATGGGCCCGCCGGGCAGATAAGTCAGGTTTGGCTTGGCAAAGGGTGCGTCGGGCAGGGCAGTAAGTTCTTCCGTCAGCGTTGCCACCAGTTCCGCGCGATTGGCGCTCATGGCTGCACCATGCTCGGCGACCTGCGCTTCGATTGCGTCGAGCCAAGTTGCCTCGCGATTCTCTTCCAACAGCTTGTTCCGCTCGCGCAGAGCGGTTTCGTAGCGTGAGACGTGCCGCGCATGATCAGGCCGCAAGGCAAGCGCCAACCGGTCAAGATAACGCCGCCGTGCTCCCCCGCTGTCCATGAACAGCCCGTCCATCGCCGGGGTCAGCCATCCGATAGCGAGCCATTCGCTTAAGGACTGCGCGCTTGTCTCTGCGCCGTTCACACGGACCAGACGGCGTCCGGGACGATCTGCTTCAACATAGGTGCCAAGCCGCGCGCTTTCGTGCCCTTGCTCGATCAGGCTGGCGCCGATCTGGAAACCGCCTTCCCCTTGCTGCCCGGGCAAGTCTGCCAGTGGCGCACGCCGCAATCCACGGCCGGGGGCAAGCAGAGAAATCGCTTCAAGGATATTGGTCTTGCCTGCGCCGTTTTCTCCCCACAACAGGTTGAGTTGCGCCGTCCCGCGCAGCTCGGTCTGGCGGTGGTTGCGAAAATGGGAAAGGGCGATGCGATCAAGCGCCATATTACATTGCATCGCTTAGCATTTCGCCGCGAATTGACCATCGTGCAGCACCAAGAAATCACCAATCCCGAATGTTGGAAAAAACTGCCAACCTTTCGGATTGATGAACCAAGCATTCATGAGCGAATATTCAGAAAACCCCAGAATTCCGTCATTTTTCGAAACTGGCACGGTCCCTGCAAGGAGTTGGGTATCCGGCGAAATGGTTCGCCAGAGCAGATTGAAAAAGGAATAGCCCCATGTTCTTCAACGCAGAAACCACAAACAAGGTCTTCGCAGCCGCATTCTCGCTGGTTCTCTCAGCTTCAGTAATGGCTGCAACCATCATCCCCGGCAGCCCAAGCATGTTTGCTTGATCGCTGACCGATCCAACACAAGCTTCACAGGGAGTTTAATCATGTTTTCCGGTTCTGATATTGGCAACCGCCTGATCGCAGCCACTTCGTCACTTGCACTTTGCGCTGTCATGATGCTGACAATTGTTGACTACGCTACTCCGTTCACCGGGGGTGTCGCATGAGCCTGAGCCAGATCGATCATAACACCGCCGGTGGCCCGCCCAGCAACGCTGGCTTCCACCTCGACAAGTACAATGGCAAGCTGATGGGCGTATGTTCGGGCATCGGTAATTACTTCGGGATTGACCCGCTGATCGTTCGCCTTGGCTTCGTGCTCGGCACGTTGGTAGGCTTCGGCAGCTTCATCCTGATCTACCTCGCGATCGGACTGATCGCTGACTAAGAGGCGTGGCAACCACGAGCTGACCCGGTTTTAAGGGCAGCCACGCCTTCACAATCTGAATAAACCGGGAGGGGCCACTTGGCCCCTCTTTTGATTCCTAAGCGTGGCCAGAAAAAGTGGGAACCGGTTTTTTGGTTCGGCCACGCGACCGAGGGAAAATCACATGGCGGAGATACCGCCATCCAGTTTGATCTCAGCACCTGTCATGAAGCGGCTTTCATCGCTTGCCAGATAGACCACCGCATTGGCAATATCGTTGGGCTCACCCACAAACTTCAGCGGAATCTGCCGCGCCAGCTTGTCCAGCAATACACCTTTGTCGAGATTGTGATGCTTGGCTGTCCCATCAAGGATGGGCGTATCGACAAAGGTTGGATGCACAGAGTTACAGCGGATCTGCATATTGTTCTTTGCGCAATGCAGCGCGATCGACTTGGACATCATCCACACAGCCGCCTTTGACGCATTGTAGGCTGGCATTGTGTCGCTCGCGATCAATCCGGCGATAGAGCTGATATTCACGATCGAACCCGGTGCATGCTCGCGCATCAGCGGAAGGGCGGCTTGGCAACCGTGGAAAATCCCGTCGACATTGATCGAAAAGCAGCGCTGCCAGTCTTCGAATTTGCATGTCTCGATATTGCCAGCGACACCAATTCCGGCGTTGTTCACCAACACGTTTAGCCCGCCCAGATGCTCGCGCGCAGCCTCGACCGCCGCATCCCATTGCGCCCGATCAGTGACATCGTGCTGGATTGCAAAGGCGCTGCCAGCGCCAAGGTCTGCGTTGATCGCGTCTGCAGTGGCTTGCGCGCCCTCACCATTGATGTCGGTCAGCAGTACTCGGGCACCTTCTTCGACAAGCCTGCGTCCATGAGCCGCGCCAAGGCCTTGCGCCGCGCCAGTCACCAAAGCGAGCTTGCCCGCACATCTTCCAGCCATTTAGTCTAATCCTCTCTGATAAGTCCGGTAGCAGCCATCAACATGGCGATGCGTACATCGACACCGTGGCCGCGTTTTCGCCACTCTGCAACGAATTGCGGCAGTTCGCTCAACTTTACGCGGTGGACAGTGATGTCTTCGCTGGCCGTGCCGCCTCCTTCGCCGACCTTGGTCAAACCGTGCGCGCGCAGAAGCGTAAAACTTTCGCTGACCATTCCGGGGGAAGAGTAAAATTCGCCCAGATTCTCCATGCGTTCCGCGCGATAGCCGGTTTCTTCCTCCAACTCGCGCTTGGCAGCATCTGCCGCCGCTTCGCCTGCCTTGCCTTCATCATCGCCGATCAGGCCAGCTGGGATCTCCAGGCATATCTTGCCTAGCGGAACGCGATATTGCTCGACCAAGATGACGTGGCCGTCATCTATAGCGATGATCGCAGCAGCTTTGATTCCGCGCGCGCGGCTGACAAATTCCCAGCGGCCGCGGGTCTTGGTGGTGATGAATTTGCCCTGCCACTCGATGTTTTCGGGCTTGCTCGCGTCTGGATCGCTCATGCGGAGCGCATCTAGACTTCGATCAAGCGGTCAGGCAACTCGTTTTGATCATCTTCATCGCGTGGAAAATGTTCGGACAGCACAGCGCCGACATCGTGCGCACCAGCCGCCATACCCTCGGCGATAAAGCCGCGTTTGATCTGCTCCAGCATATCGGCCATCGCATCGCCCCAGACTTCCGCCTGGACCCTTTCCGCGATCGGTTCATCTGCGACGATCTCCGCGCGGTGTTCCTGCATGGAAAGATAAATCAGCACGCCGGTTCGGCCATGTGTGCGGCGTTCAGCGCCAACCTTGAAATGCTTGATCGCTGCGGCATGCGCACGGTTTGTCTTAAGCGGGGCAGGAACGAGAGCAAATTTGAGCGGGTCCCAAAGCTGCACCAGCCACATGATCGCGAACGCAATCAGACCCAAAGCGATTGTCATGCTGGCAAGCTCGCCAGATGACCATTCGTGGCCCCAACCGCCAAAGATTGGACCAACAACTAGGCGACCCCAAAGGTCCATAAACCATGCCGGGAACAGAGCGAAAATGCTCATCGCGGTGAAGCCTGCGACAGCGCTCCAAAGCAGTGTGACATCACCATAGCTGTCCGAACGATCAGCCAAAACAGTGACGATCTCGCCGCTAGTCGTGAGTTCAGCCGCGCCGACGGCGTCGGATACAATCTTGTGCTGATCAGGTGTCAGATAGCGTCCCATATCTTACCATCCCCCTGAGGCGCCACCGCCTCCGAAACTGCCGCCGCCGCCGGAGAATCCTCCGCCGAAACCACCACCGAAGCCGCCGCCACCGCCGCCCCAGTCATCGCCGCCGGACAGTGCGCCGCGCACGATCGCGCTGCCCACTTCCCACAGAATGATGTCGCCGACCGTATCGCCGAAATCACGGCCCTTGCCGCGATAACGCCGACGTCTACCGCGACGGATCATGGGGAGGATGAAGAAGAAGAATATGATCGCACCCCAAACCAGCAGGCCGACGGGGAATCCGCTGTCGCGTTGACGCGATTGCGTGGCTTCCGCGGCAATCTGGCGCGCCTGATCTTCTTGTAGCGCCAGCTGCGTGATGATCGCGTCTGTGCCGGCGACGATTCCGCCTTCCAGATCGCCGTCCCGCGCTCGCGGTAGAATGGCGTTCTGGATGATTAGCGCGGAATAGGCATCGGTCAGATAGCCTTCCAGCCCATAGCCAACTTCAATCCGGACTTTTCGTTCGTTGGGTGCGACGATCAGCAAAGCGCCATCATTGCGCTCCGCATCACCAATGCCCCATTCGCGGCCCAGCTGATAGCCATATTCAGCAATATCATACCCCTGCAGATCGGGGATTGTGGCAATGACCAATTGCCGTTGCGACTGCGCTTCGAGAGCTTCCAGCTTCTGCGTCAGCTTGGCTTCTGTCGCATCGTCGATGATATTCGCTTCATCAACCACCCGGCCGGAAAGCGCAGGAAATTCCTGCGCCGCCAGAGGCGCTGCAAGAAGCGCTGCAAATGCAGCGGCAAGGGTCAGGACCGAACGCAGCACTGGCGCTTAGTTGGATGTCATGTCGATGTCGGGGGCAACCTCAGCCCCTTCGGTTGCTGCTTCATAGGGAGCTAGCGGATCTGCGCCGTGAATGATGTTCGCGCCGATAATGTCCGGAAAGGTGCGAATGGTCGTGTTATATTGGCGCACCGCTTCGTTATAGTCGCGAATCGCGACAGCAATGCGGTTTTCCGTTCCTTCAAGCTGGCTCTGCAGCGCGAGGTAATTCTGGTTCGACTGGATCGTCGGATAGGCTTCAAAGCTAGCAAGCAGGCGGCCCAATCCTTGGCTCAGTTGACCTTGCGCAGCGGCAAATTCCTGCATCTTGCCGGCATCGCCGAGATCGTCGGCGGATACATTGATGCTGGTCGCGCGCGCGCGCGCTTCGGTCACTTCGGTCAGAATAGCACGCTCGTTCTCTGCAGCACCCTGCGTCACTTCGACAAGGTTGGGGATGAGATTGGCGCGACGCTGGAATTGGGCCTCTACGTCAGCCCATTTGGCCTTGGCATTCTCTTCCGCAGTTGGAACAGAGTTGATCCCGCAAGCGGACAAAGACAACGCCAAACCGGCTGCGAGTGCAATATTGCGAGCAGCAGAAACCAGTTTCATCTAAAACCCCTCAAGACATTGCGCCGCAGCGGACGCGGTTGACATGTGTGTTGCCTATGTAGGTCACTTGTGTGGAAATTCAAGCATGACGGATACCTGGCAAGACACTTTCATAATGCGACAAACGCTCAGCCATCCGGGGAATAAAGGAGAAGGGTATGCTTTCGGAATTCAAGGAGTTCATTGCCAAGGGCAATGTTATGGAACTGGCCGTCGCGGTGATTATCGCGGGTGCCTTCGCTGTGATCGTCGCCTCGATGACATCTGACATTATCATGCCGGTCGTTGGCGCGGTTTTCGGCAATGTCGATTTCAGCGACAAATATATGGTGCTGAGCAGCGATGTGGACGTCACCGGAATGAGCCTGGAGGCTGCACGCGAAGCCGGGGCCAATGTGCTGGCATGGGGGGCGTTCGTAACGTCGATCATCAACTTCCTGATCCTGGCGTTTATCATCTTCTTGCTGGTGCGCTACGCAAACAAGGCGAAGGCGAAGTTCGAAAAACCTGAAGAACCAGCGGAAGAAGCGCCAGCCGGCCCAAGCGAGATCGATCTGCTGATCGAAATTCGGGATGCTTTGAAGAAGTAGTTGCTTCGCGCGGAAACGCGCTAATCAACACTTCACTTCACATTAAGCGGGCGGGGCCTATATAGGTCTCGCCCGTTATTGCGGGCTATGACGATAAATTGCGGCGTGCAATAGGCACAACGGACCCGGGGGCAGTACCCGGCGGCTCCACCATAAAGCCCTGAAATCAGGGTGTTTTGACGGGGCCGAACTAGGATCGACGTGTGTTGAAAAGCGTTGTTTTCGTCCGGGTTGAGAAACCCCGTTAAAGGCTCATTACACACAAGTGCCAATGATAATGAAGCACTCGCAGTTGCAGCGTAATTTTAAGGCCTAACGGTCTGAATTTACAAAGCTAAAGCGCGGTTGGACCCACCGGGCAACAGAAGCGGATTCCGGGGGCCCGGGGGGGCCTAGCAACAGAACCCCCCACCATTACCAAGCGTTTCAATACCTTGACGATGAGCAGGAATTCTGGCGCATTGGCAATATAGCTGTGTCAGGGGGAAACAGAATGAAAATCCTTTCATCATCTTATTTCATCGCTTTGCCAATTGCCGCGCTGGCTGCATGCTCGGCGCCTGGCGAACAGGCGGCCGAACCCGCTGTAGATGAGGCAGTGGCCGTAGAGACTGAACAGAGCGCGGCTGCCGAAGCCGATTTCGAAGTCTGTGACGAGAATGGCAATCGCTATCCTTCCGAGGAAGCGGCCCAGAAGGCCGGTTTGGAAGAAGCACAATACGGCGCGACCTACTGCCAATACTTCGAATAGGCGCGCCGCGCGTCTAAACCTTGCCAAGTTTTGCAAACTGCTTCAGTTTCATTTCGGGATTGAGCGCGCTCGCGCTGTGTTTGAGCGCTGGGAGAGAATCAATGAAGAAGTTGTTTGCCGTTGCGGCATTGTCTTTCATGCTTGCTGCATGTTCCGCGCAGGAATCTGCCGATGAAATGCCGCTGGGCGATCCAGGCTATGAAGAAGTGCTTATGGCGCAACTGCTTGATGCGGAGCCGGGCGATGTCATCACCATCCCCGAAGGCAAGTTTCCGATCACGCGCAGCCTCAGCCTGACGGTCGACGGCGTGACCATTCGCGGTGCGGGCATGGATAAGTCGATCCTGTCATTCAAGGGGCAGGTATCTGGCGCGGAAGGGCTGCTCGTTACCGCGTCCGACTTTACAATCGAAGGGCTGGCGATCGAAGACACCATCGGAGATGCGCTGAAAATCAGTGAAGGCAACAACATTACGATCCGCGGTGTGCGCACCGAATGGACCGATGGCTACAAGACCGAAAACGGCGCCTACGGCATTTATCCCGTGCAGACGACCAATGTTCTGATGGAAGACAATGTCGCAATCGGCGCGTCAGATGCGGGAATCTATGTCGGACAGTCCGCCAATGTCATCGTGCGCCGGAACCGCGCGGAATGGAACGTCGCCGGGATCGAGATCGAAAATACCGTCGATGCCGATGTCTACGAAAATGTCGCAACCAATAACACCGGCGGTATCCTGGTGTTCAACATGCCCAACCTGCCCCAGCTGGGAGAGCGCACCCGCGTGTTCAACAATCGGGTGGTGGACAACAACACAGAGAACTTCGGCCATGAAGGCACCCCAGTGGCCAGTGTGCCCGCTGGCTCTGGCATCGTCATCACCTCCAACGACAAGGTTGAAGTGTTCGATAACGAAATCAGGAATAACCAGACCGCCAATATCATCATCTCGAGTGTCTTTTCGACCAATTATTCCGGCCTCAGCGCGCAGCCGAACTACGATCCATATCCTGAAGGTATCTACATCTACGGCAACACGCTGGAAGGCGGGGGCGATTCGCCTGACGGGCTCGATCTCAAGACTCTAAAGACCATGATGTTCGGCATTAACGGCAGCTTCCCTGACGTGCTGTGGGATGGCTTCGTCAATCCGGACAAGCTGGTGAATGGCAAGCTGCCGGTGGATCAGCGGATCTGCATTGAGGATAGCAGCGTGGGAATCATCAATGTCGATGGCCCCAATGAATTCGCCAGTCCCAATACCGAAGATGCCGATCACCGCTGCACACTGCCCAAGCTTCCTGCTATCAAGTTAGAGAACGCTGACGCATGATCGAGACAATGCGTGCTGGATTGCTGGCAGCGGTGGCTGGCGCGGCTCTGGCGCTGTCTGCATGCGGGGAAACCACGCAGGGGGGGGCGGAAGTAATTGCGTCGACTATGCCGGTGTTCCACGCCGAGGGGCGACCTGAGAAGCTGAGCGAGTGGAACCTGTTGCGGGTTGCGGATGGCGGATTGGCACTGAACGACCGCGTGACTGCTTATGATCTCAATTCCTCACTGTTCACCGATTACGCACACAAGTTGCGCACGGTGTGGCTGCCCGCTGACGAGGCGGCGAAATACGATGGCGAAGAGACATTCGATTTCCCGGTTGGCACGGTCATCTCGAAGACGTTCTATTACCCGCGCGAAGGCGACGCGGTTCTGCTGGCGGATGACACGACTGCTGAGCGTTTGAACAGCGGCTTTGCACTGGCCGATGTGCGGCTGATCGAAACGCGTTTGCTCGTCCGGCGAGAGGCAGGGTGGGAAGCGCTGCCCTATGTCTGGAATGCGGAGCAAACAGACGCGGTGCTTAAGCGCACCGGCGACGCGCAGAAGTTGACGCTCACCGGTCTAAACGGTTCTTCGAGCGAGTTTACATACATCGTGCCCAACGCAAACCAGTGTGCCGGTTGTCACGCGACCAATGCGACGACGCGCGAAGTGATGCCGATTGGCCCCAAGGCCCGGCATCTCAACCGCGATTTTTCTTATGCGGAAGGTGCGGAAAACCAGCTGGCTGAATGGAGCAAGCTGGGCCTGCTGTCCGGCGCGCCGGAACCGACCGATGCGCCGCGAAATGCGGTGTGGAATGACCCGGGCGCATCGCTCGACAGCCGCGCGCGCGCCTATCTGGATATCAATTGTGCACATTGCCATAATCGCGTGGGGCCTGCGGACACATCGGGCCTGCTGCTGGAGCATGATGCGCCGGTCGGCCCTTCGCTGGGCCTGTGCAAACTGCCGATTGCAGCGGGGAACGGCACAGGCGGGCGCCTGTTCGGGATTGTGCCGGGCAAGGCCGATCAATCAATCTTCACTTACCGCATGGAATCGACCGACCCTTCGATCATGATGCCCGAACTCGGACGTTCGCTGTCGCATGCAGAGGGCACGCAGCTGATTGCAGAGTGGATCGCGGCGATGGATGGCAGCTGCGCTTAGGCGCTATTCCTGTACAGAGGCTTCCGCCGCTTCGGCCTCGCGCTTTTCTTGCTCGTATGTGATCGCATCGAGGATTTTTGCGCCACCCAGGAACACCGCGCCGGCAGTGGCTGCCCACAACAGATAACCACCAAACCCGGGATATTCGAGCGTGTAATGAACGCCGCGAGTCATTGCGCCAAGGGCCAACGCATAGATGATCAGATACGCTTCCCAGCGCGTCTTGATCACAAACAGCCGGCCAATTTTGCGCAGCATGCGGTCCCTTTCGCCTTCCAACCGCAGACAGCGACTGGTTAATGAAAGGTTATCCTATGCAAAGCGTCTCAGGTGTAAAGTGCGTTAACCCAGTTCGGTAAGGTCAAGCGCTTCCAGAAGTGCATAACGTGCCGATCTGACACTGTTTTTCAGGGCTTCATTGCCCAGATCGGCGGGATCGATCTGTTCCGGCCAATTCGCCGCGATCACCGACTCGATCAAATCGGCCTTGGCCTCGTTGATCAGAAAGCGCGGGTCGACCGTCGCTGGATCGCACACAACGCGCAGGCGCAAACACGCGGGTCCGCCGCCATTGGCCATTGATTGGCGTACGTCGACCGGGATCACTTCACGGATCGGACCGTTGCTGGCCATCATCTGCTCGCACCAGCGCCAGACGCTCGCGCTTTCGCGGCATTCCTCCGGCACGATCAGCGCCATCCCGCCGTCTGGCAGCGTCAGCAATTGCGCGTTGAAGAGGTAAGTCTTGATCGCATCTGCCAGGCTCACCGCGCTTTCAGGCACTTCCACCACTTGTAGTGCGGGAAAGGCCGCGCGCATGGCGTCATAGGCGCCTTGGCGATCTGCAAAGGCGAGTTCATGTGCGAAAACCACGGTTTCATTGGCGACCGCCACCACATCATTGTGGAATGCACCTGCCTCGATGGCTGCCGGGTTCTGTTCGATGAAAACGGCGCGCGTGGGATCTAGTCCATGCAAGCGCGCAACCGCGCGGCTGGCCTGTTCATGCTGGCGCGCAGGGAATTTACCGCCCTGACGGCCATACACGAACACTTCGACACCCGCTTCGCCATGTTTCTCGCACAAGCGCATATGGTTGGCAGCGCCTTCATCACCGAACGTGGGCGGCACGGTATCGTGCACTGTGAAATGGTCTGCATTGCCAAATGCAATGTCTAGCATAGCCTTGGTGTCGGGCCATTCCTGGCCGCGATGGAGCATTGTCACAAGGTTTGCCGGGGTGAGGTGGCATTTGCCATCAGCGGTGTCGGCAGCCGGACTGACGGTGGCCGCATTGGCGGTCCACATGCTGCTTGCGGACCACGCAGCAGCGAGAAGAGCGCGCTCGGTGGTCTCGTTAATCGCCAGCGAATGCAGCAGACTGTCATTGGGGCGGGGCAGCGGCAAAAGAAAACCTTGCACGCCAAGGCGGGCCAGATTGCCGCGCATTTTCTCCACGCCTTGCAGCGCCGCCGCGCGCGGATAGGACGGGTCGCCCTTGTGGCTCGCGCTGGCGATATTGCCTAGACTTAGTCCGGCATAATTGTGTGAAGGGCCAACAATCCCGTCAAAATTGATCTCGGTTACGCTCACCGCGCCACGCTCCAGACCTGATCACCAGCCTTGACGTCCAATACATCTGCGGCTTGCGCGTCGATAGAGATCGTGCCGTCTTCGTTTAGCGCCCGCGCGCCATAGCAGGCACGGAAAGTGCTGAGCCTGCCGGTGGCCAAAATCGCGCGTTCGCCTTGCTCAAGGTTGGTGCCAGCGATCTGTCGCTGCACGCTTTCCTTGACGCTCTTGATGTCGTCAGTGCGGGCAATCATGCTTGGTCCGCCGTCAAAAATGTCGACGTAGTTTTCGTAGCGAAAGCCTTCATTCTCCAGCATCCGCATCGCGGCGCGTCCGGTGGGATGCGGCACGCCGATCACGCTGCGCGCGTCATCGTTCAGCATGGCAATATAGACCGGATGCTTGGGCATCAGATCGGCGATAAACTGATTGCCATTGATCGCATTGAAATAGTCTGCGTCCTGAAAGCTCATGCCGAAGAAGCGGCCTGCCACGCCATCCCAGAAGGGCGAGCCGCCGCGTTCATCAATAATCCCGCGCAGTTCCGCCAGCGTACGGTCGCCAAACCGGCTGCGATGCATTGCAATGAACAGATAGCGGCTGCGCGCGAGCAGCAGGCCCAGCCCACCGGCGCGCTCATTCGGATGCAGGAACAGCCCGCCGACTTCGCTGGAACCCTCCAGATCGGTCACAAGACTAAGCAATTCAGCGCGAACCGTGCGGTCCAACTCCTGCGAATATTGAGTCAGGGTGTTCAGGCGATAGGAATAGAACGGCCATTGCTGGCCCACTTGTGTCATCAATTGGCACGTGCCGCGGATTGCACCTGTTTGGGCGTTCTCCAATACCAGCACAAACTGTTCATCAGCGATTTCATCACCTTCATTCGCGAAGGCTTCGCTCGCGCGTTCCAGTTTTGCGCCCAATGCTGCCCGATCAGGCGGCAGGTTGGTGAACCCGCCCCCGGTCAGCTTTGCCATCTCGTAAAGCGGCTCCAGGTCGGCGGCGCGGGCGGCGCGCAGGCGGAAAGTCAATGCAGTTCTCCGTTCGCAATGCGAGTGATGACCAGAGCAGAGAGCGCTGCACGCTCTGCCAGGCTTGGCACTATAAGAAATTCATCCGGGCTGTGGATCGCCCCTCCGCGCACACCCATAGTATCGACCACTGGCACGCCGCAAGCCGCGATATTGTTGCCATCGCATACCCCGCCGGTGGATTGCCACTTGATGTCTTGGCCCAGCTCTGCGCCGCATGCCTTGACGAGATCGAACAGAGCTTGCGCGCGGTCATCAACCGGCTTGGGCGGTCTGGTGACGCCACCATGGCGATGGATGCCCACTTCGTGCTCTGCTTCGACCTGCCTCAGGACATCGGCCAGATCGCGGTCAAAGCCCTCCATCGCTTCGGTTGACTTTGGGCGAATATTGAAGCGCAGCACGGCATGGTCCGGCACCACATTGTTCGCCGCGCCGCCTTCCAGTTTTGCAGGATTGATCGTGATATCATTGCGCTCCATTGCTTTAAGGCGCAGGATCAGGTCAGCTGCGGCGACGACAGCATTGCGGCCTTCATGCGGATTGCGGCCTGCATGCGCGCTCTTGCCGGTGAAAGTGATCGAATAATTGCCTGTGCCGCCACGCGCATGGGCCAGTGTGCCATCGGGCAATGCGGCTGGCTCATAGGTAAGCGCCGCGAGTTTGCCTTGCGCCAATTCTGCGATGAGATCGCGTGACGCAAGCGAGCCGGTTTCCTCGTCTGAATTGATCAGCACATCATAACCCAGCGATCCGATCGCGCCGCTGGCCTCCGCCGCTATAAGGGCATGCAGCATGACGGCGATCCCGCCCTTCATGTCCGCCACGCCTGGCCCGTTCAACGTATCATCATCAAGCCAGGTCTGATTCTGGAATGAATGATCGGCCGGGAAGACTGTGTCCATGTGGCCAGTGAAGAGAATGCGGCGATTGGCCTTAGCGCGCACGCGCAACACCAGATGTTTGCCATGTGGCTTTTCAAACTCGCGGCCATTGGGATCGATGGCTGTGACCTGTGCAGGCTCAACCAGTTCGACATCACCGGGCAGCGCTGAAAAGGCTTCCGCCAGAACGTTTGCCTGTTGCGCCAGCCCTTCCAGATTGGCAGTGCCGGTGTTGATCGCGCACCAGCTTTGCACCTGTTCCAGCATCGCAGCTGAATCGATCCGCTCCATCAAAGCGGCGGCATTGGATGATAGATTTTCTTGCATTGCCCGCTGCTCTAGCCGTGCCGTAACGTCAGGCCAAGTCGTGTGTTGATTGCGCGTGAAAGTACGGTTGCAAAGGCGCAAGGCTTTGGCCATAGCGGCCCTCGCTCCTCCCCGGGTACAATTCAAATGACTGCCTGCCGCGCAAAGCGGTGGTTCTATCTGTACGAGGGCGTGAAGTGAGCGAATTTGTGAACCGTGCCGGGATTAGGATCGATCCCCGTCTGGCGACTTTCCTGGAATCTGAAGTGCTGGCGCCGCTTGAGCGCGATGCCGGCGCGTTTTGGCAGGGGTTTGCGGATTTGCTGGGCGTATTTGCCCCGCGCAATGCAGCACTGCTTGCCAAGCGCGAAGAGCTGCAAGCCAAGATCGATGCATGGTATTCTGAACGCCGCGGCAAGCCACTTGATCAAGGCGAATATCAAGCCTTCCTGCGCGAGATCGGATACCTCGTTCCGGAACCAGACGATTTCACTATTGGCAGCCAGAACGTTGATGCGGAGATCGCAACTATGGCCGGGCCGCAGCTGGTGGTTCCGATCCTCAATGCGCGCTTCTTGCTAAACGCTGCCAATGCGCGCTGGGGCAGCCTGTATGATGCATTCTATGGCACAGACGCGCTGGACGCACCTCCTGCGCAACCGGGGGGATATGATCAGGCCCGCGGCGACGCAGTGATTGCACGCGGTCGCGAATTTCTCGATTCCGCTTTGCCGCTCGTGGACCAGAGTTGGGCAGATCTGGCGGACGAAAATGACGGAAAATTGCAGGATGAAAGCCAATATGTCGGCAAGACAGAACGTGGCTTGCTGTTCCAGAACAATGGTTTGCATATCGAAGTTGTGTTCGATGCTGAACATCCGGTCGGCAAGACCGATAAAGCTGGCATTGCGGACATCATCATCGAAAGCGCGCTCACAGCAATTGCCGATTGCGAGGATTCTGTCGCTGCGGTCGATGCCGAGGACAAGCTGCTCGCCTACACCAATTGGCTGGGCGTGATCCGCGGCGATCTGCAGGAAAGCTTTGACAAGGGCGGCCGCACGCTGACCCGCCAACTGTCTGATGATAAGCCATACACTGACCGCGGCGGGAACAACCAAAGCCTGCCCGGGCGCAGCTTGTTATTCGTGCGCAATGTCGGCCATCTTATGACCAATCCGGCGATCCGGTTGGCCACTGGCGGCGAAGTGCCCGAAGGCATTATGGATGCGGTCTTCACGAGTGCGATCAGCACACTGGATGTTGAAGGTCACGCGAAATACGGCAACTCGAAACACGGCAGCATCTACATTGTGAAGCCCAAGATGCACGGGCCGGAAGAATGCGCCTTCACCAATGACCTGTTCAATGCAGTCGAGGATCTGCTTGGCCTGCCGCGTCATACAATCAAGGTTGGCGTGATGGACGAAGAGCGCCGCACCAGCGCGAACCTCGGCGCCTGTATCCATGCAGTGAAAGACCGCGTGGTGTTCATCAACACCGGCTTCCTTGATCGCACAGGCGATGAAATCCACACCTCGATGCAAGCGGGCCCGATGATGCGCAAGGGGGAGATCAAGGGCTCCAAGTGGCTTGCCGCTTATGAGAAGCGCAATGTTTCGATCGGCCTCAAACATGGCCTTTCCGGGCGCGCGCAGATCGGCAAGGGCATGTGGCCTGCGCCTGATTTGATGAAACAGATGATGACGGAGAAGATCGGTCATCTGAAAGCAGGCGCGAACACCGCCTGGGTTCCATCGCCCACCGCCGCCACCCTGCATGCGCTGCACTATCACGCCTGTGATGTGTTTGCAGAGCAAGCGCATGTCACAGATGTTCCGCCGCTCGATGATTTGCTCACTATTCCGTTGGCCGAAGGCACCAACTGGTCTGAAGACGAGCTGCGCGAGGAACTGGATAACAATGCCCAAGGGTTACTGGGTTATGTCGTGCGCTGGGTGGATGCAGGGGTTGGCTGCTCGAAAGTGCCGGACATCAATGATGTTGGCCTGATGGAAGACCGCGCAACCTTGCGCATCAGCTCTCAGCATATGGCGAACTGGCTGTTGCACGGTGTGGTGACAAAGGATCAGGTGATGGACAGTCTGCGCCGTATGGCGGCCAAGGTCGACGCGCAGAACGCAGGCGATCCTTTTTACGAGCCGATGGTAGGCAATGAAGATGCCCCAGCGTTTCGCGCGGCCTGCGACCTCGTGTTCAAAGGCGTGGAGCAGCCGTCTGGCTATACCGAACCGCTCTTGCATCAGTGGCGGCTGGTCAAGAAGGCTAGCTGAGTTCGCGGGCGAGTTCGACGAATTCGTCGACACTCAATGTCTCCGCGCGGCGAGTTGGATCGATCCCGATTTTTTCCAAGGCTTCTAGCGCTCCGGGCACGGATTTGAGGCTTTGGCGCAGCATCTTGCGGCGTTGGCCAAAGGCGGCCTCGGTCAAACGTTCCAGCGTGCGGGAACTCACACCCTCTGGTGCGTTGACCGGCGTCACATGAACAATTGCGCTCATCACTTTGGGTGGCGGTGTGAAGGCGCTGCGGTGCACTTTCATCGCCAGTCTGGCCTGACTGCGCCATTGCGCCAGCACAGCAAGTCGCCCGTAAGCACCTCCGCCTTCCTTGGCGACAATCCGCTGCGAGACCTCTTGCTGGAACATCAGTGTGAGCGAAACCCATTGCGGCGGCCAAGTCTCTCCACCGAGCCACCTTACGAATAGCGCCGTACCCACATTATAGGGCAGGTTTGCCACCACGTGGAAAGGCTCTCCGCCCATCAATTGGCCATGGTCGATCTTCATCGCATCGCCTTCGATCACGGAAAGCTGATCGGGAAATGCGTCGCTGAGTTCGGCCAGCGCAGGCAAGCATCGGCTGTCCATCTCGATCGCGGTAACGCGCGCGCCAGCCTTCAGCAAGGCGCGGGTCAGCCCGCCAGGGCCGGGACCAATTTCCAGCACAGACTGGCCGTGCAGATCCCCCGGAATGGCGGCTATCCGGTCCAGCAATTGCGCATCGAACAGAAAATTCTGCCCCAGCGCCTTAGACGCGCTGAGCCCGTGCCGGGCGATAACTTCACGAAGCGGAGGAAGCTCAGCCATGGGCGTAGCGCCGCGCAGCCATTTCGCCGGCCATGCGGATCGCGGCGATCATTGCACCCGGATCAGCGATGCCTTTGCCAGCGATGTCAAAAGCGGTTCCGTGATCGGGCGATGTGCGGATAATCGGCAGGCCCAGCGTGACGTTCACGCCTTCATCAAATTCCAACGCTTTCAAAGGGATCAGCGCTTGATCGTGATACATGCACAGCGCGGCATCATATCCTGACCGGGCACGCGGTGTGAACATCGCATCGGCGGAATGCGGCCCGGTTACATTGAGCCCTTCACTCTGCAACTCAGCGATGGCTGGTGCGATCGTCTCAATCTCTTCGCGGCCAAATTTTCCGCCTTCACCAGCATGCGGGTTTAGCCCGGTGACGGCGATGCGCGGGTTTTCGATGCCAAAGTCGCGCTTCAATGCGGCGGCGACAATGCGGCCGCGTGTGGCGATCAGGTCGGTCGAGATCAGGCTCGGAACATCAGCCAGCGGGCAGTGGACTGTCAGCGGGACAGTACGCAGGCTTGGCCCGGCCAGCATCATCACAGAGGTATTCTCTGGCAATCCGCAAGCTGCCGCGAGAAACTCGGTCTGCCCGGGATGTTGGAAGCCCACTTCTTCGAGCAGCTTCTTGGCGATCGGAGCGGTCACAACAGCGCTTGCCATGCCGCCCACGGCCAGCTGCGTGGCTTGCTCCAGTGAAGTGAGCGCGAGCTTTGCGCCTGCGGTGCTGGGTGCGCCGGGGTGACAGGTGACATCCTTGTCACCAAGCACCGGCAGCGCGGTATCAAAGACGTTGCTAGCCTGTGAAAGCGAGCTGATCTGAGTGATCGGACAATCGACACCAAGCGTTTCTGCCGCAGCGCGCAATACTCCGCTACCGCCAACAACGGCGAATGGCTTCAACCCCATTTCTGCCCGTTGGCGCCACGCATGCACGATGATTTCAGGCCCAATGCCCGATGGATCACCGAGTGATATCGCTAAAGGAAGGTGTTCGCCTGTGCTGCTCAATTGTAGTCGATGTACGCGTCATTGCGCAGATCGCGCAGGTAACGCTGTGCGCGTTTGTTAACCCGTTCATCTTCGAGCTGGTTCATCATATCATCAAAGCTTGGCCCGCCAACCACTTCAGGATCGTCACGACCGCACAGCATCAGAACCCGCACGCCTTCCTCGATAGACCCGAATGGAGGTGTGGGTTGTCCAACCTGAAGATTGAGCACGATGTTCTGCAGCTGCTCCGGCAGCGATCGTGCCCGGATCTGGTCATTGGTTACAACACTTGCTCCCAGAGAACCTGCAACCGCATCCGCATCGCCGCATCCGCGCATGTTCTGAACACCGGTCGAGAATGCCTGGACTTGCTGTGCTGCCAGTTCCTCAGTGATTCCCGGTTCGAAACTGATCGAGATTTGCTTCAGGCTCAGCACCGCATCGCGCGGATCAGCCATCAGCACCTGACGCTTGTCGACCAGATATACAATCCAGAAGCCGCCCGGAATTTCGACGGGGCCGACCAATTGGCCCGGCTGCATTTCGTTTACGATCGCTTCGAGCTGGGTCGAGCGCAATTGCGCAAGGCGAAGCCAGCCAAGATCGCCGCCAGTGGCCGCTGTCGATGCCTGCGAGAACTGACGCGCGTAGCCTTGGAAACTGCCGCCCTGGCGGAGTTGTTGCATGATCTGTTGGCCATTTTCGAGCACTGCGTTGCGATTTTCAGGTGTTGCAGCAAGGAAGATCTCAGCAAGGCGAAATTCTTCCGTTCCGCGCGATTCTTCCATCCGCTTGAGAAGCTCGTTCACTTCCTCCTCGGACACGTTCACAAACGGTGCAATGTTGCGGCGAAGCAGGTTCGACCAAGCCAATTCGCCTTCGATCTGGCGTTTGAGCGAAGCTGGCGACGAACCAATCGAAATCAGATATTCGTCCATCGCGCCGGTTTCCTGGCCGAAGTTTTGTACCGCCAAGGTATTGTAGCGTTCGGTTACTTCCGCCTGTGTCACTTCGATCTCTTGCGATCGTGCTGCTTGAATCTGCAGCGTTTCATCGATCAGATTACGCAAGACCTGCATGCGCAGCCGCGCGAGTTCTTCCTCCGACAACTGGTTGTTGGATGCGGAAACCACCAAAGCAACACGTTGATCGATGTCCGTACCGGTAATGACATGGCCATTCACAATCGCAGTTGCGGTTCGGACATTGGGGTTAGCTTCGCCGAGCAGCGAAATATCAGCTGGAATGCCCAATGGGTCGTCCAAGGTTTGCGCAGATGCAGAGGCCGGCAAAAGTGCCAAGGCTGCAAGTGAAACAAGACAATTTTTCAATATATTACGTGTCACTTAGTCAATCCATTTGCGGGCGACATCTTCGCCCCGTCTATTCACGCCAATTGGCAAAAACTGGCTGAACCCTAGCTGAGCCGGATTGGCCCCCCTCTATTCATGCGGCAGATAACCGCTTTCAGCGCGCCTGCCAACGGTTGAAGCTGGGCTATCGCGACTTATCGCAAGCCAAGATTGCGCAATGCAAACGTCAGCTGAAATGTGTCGCCCCGTTCCGCGTCGCCCGCAGTCACATAATCGCGCCGCCATGTGAAGCCGAATTCCAGGCATTCATCGCGGTAGGCGATGCCCAACCTTGTGCGGATCGGCTCAAAACCATCGCTTGAGAACGTGGGGTCTTCATTGCGGTCTGTCAGGTTGACGATGCCCGATCCAAAAATGGACCAATGCCGCGCGAACGCGACCCGGGCCGCGGCACGCAATTCTTCGCGGTCCTGCAAATCCTCAAAGTCCTCGATATCGCGGTTCAATCGCAGATAACCCACTTCGACATAAGTGCGCGAGTTGCCCACAGTCGCGTCGAATTCATTGCGGCGCACCTGGAAATTGTCTTTGTCGATGCGGAAGCGGTGGGTCAGCTTGACTGTGTCTTTGAAGCGCAGCTCTGTACGCCCGACGAAGTCCGAGACGCGTTCCGACAATCCCGTACCATCGGGCAGAATCGCGCGCTGCGTGTCGAAGCGATAGGATTGACCGACTGTGGTTTTGACGCGCCAGCCGGGACGCTGCAATTCCCAATCGAGACCATAAGTTAAGCGCACGCCATCTTCGACGCGGTCATACCCCGGGAAACGGTTGAGCGCGAAGAGATTTGAGTCTTCCAGATCGATCGCTCGCGAATCCTCATTGGGAATTTCAAGATTACGAATAGCAGGGCTTGCGACCAGCTGAAGCCGGGGCTTGAATACTTGCGTGCCGCCAAAAGCTTCGCCGACGAATGGCCATTCGACGTCCACCGCACCGATCGCGATCGCGCGGCCTTCCCAGCCTTCATTGCCGCGATAGATTTCCGTGGTGGTGAAACCGTTCTCATCGCTGTGATAGACATCGCCCCGCGCAAGTGCGCTGAATGTCACAACCTGACCAAGTTCTGTGAGTCGACGCAGATCCCATCTCGCACCGGCGAACGCGCGCTGCGTGTCCTGGCCTTCGTCACGCACCAGGCTCAGAGTGTTGGCTTGAAGCTCAACTGTGCCGCCAAGCACCGGGTCGGCCATGCGATGACGGAAATCGATCGCGGGCAGTGCCATCGGCACCTGACCCTGGCGCGCATCCAATCGCAATGTCTGAGTGGCCCATCCCGCTATCGAGAAATAGGTCTGATCGTTCGTCCGCTCGATATTGAAAGTCGAACGCAGCCGGTCATCCCGGCTGATGTCATAGCGGCGCAGGAATGTGCGGTCGCTCGCGAGGCGGATTGATCCGGTCAGGCTCCACTCTGGATTGAACTGGAATCTTCCGTTCGCAAACAGATAACCGCGCAAATCGCGCTCTGTCGTCGGATTGCCGGTAAAGGTTGAGATACGCCGACTATGCGTTCCATATCCGCTGATCTGATAGGCACCCTTCTTAGTCAGATGGCGCCATTCCGCTGACAACAGCGGGGTTGCCTGCGTGAAGAATCGCGTGCCAAGCGTCAGGTCCTTGTTGTCGGCAAGCCGCAGATAATATTCGCCGCTCACCTCCACGCCGTTCGATTCCGATATCCTTAGATCGGGAACCAGAAAACCGGAGATCGCGCTGCCGTCGGTCCGGAACGCCAAGCCCGGCATGGGCAGAATGCGTGCGCCGAACAATTCCAAAACGGCGCCGTCAAAGCTGACCGTGCTGTCTTCAGGATTGTAGATTATCCGCTTGGCGGTGATCCGCCAGCTGGGCGTTTTATCGCAACCTTCCAGAGTGGTGACTGGACATGCCGTATATGCAGCATCGTTCAAGATGACATCGCCATCAGCTGCACGCTGCCCGCCACGCGCAGCCAATCTTCCGCCCGCCCGAAGCGAAACGAGCAATTCGTTGATCGCGCCAGCTTTGAAACGTTCGGTCAGCTCGAGCGAATCCGTATACAGCTGGTTGCCGCTTTCATCGACCAGGCGCACATTGCCCGAGGCGTAGATTGTGCCGCTCTGACGGTCCCAGCGGATATTGTCGGCACGAACGGATTGGTCTTCGCTCGAAAGCAGCACATTGCCGCTGGCAGTTATCACCTCGCCGTCATTCTCGTTGTCGTAATCGAGATTGTCCGCTTCAAAAGCGATGATCCGACCGTCTGCAACCGGCGGCAATGCCTCTGGATCAAGCTCGGTGACTTGTTCTTCGAGCGGCTTCAGCGCGTCGGGAGCGATGCCTGCTTCATCTTGCGCGAGCGCCGGCTGTACGCCCATGAACAAAGCCAGCGCGGCCGGCACCGCGCTAAGCGACAATTTGGGACGTGAGTGGGCAGGCAGGCAATGCTGCAACGGCAGGGACATGGCTTGCCTATCGCACCGCTCGCGCCTAATCGCAATCGCGATTGGCCATACCGTTCCACAGCGGTGTTTAACTGGCCGCAGACTAACATGCATTCAATCGTTCCGGAGCCTTCATGCAGATCAAATTCTCAGACACTTCACCCGCCAATCCCGGCCTCATTGCCTATGTCGTTAATCAAGGCAGCATGCCGGCGGCAGTTGAACCTGTGCTGTCTAACGGAGCGAAAGCGGCGCGTTTCAAGGGGCGCGGCGGCCAGTTTTTCGAAGGCTTCGTAGAACGTGGCGATCACACGGTTCGCGTGGCAATCGCGGGGGCAGGGGATACAGGCGCAGACGCGACCAAACGCGAAGAGGCGTTGGAAAAAGCAGGTGCAGCTCTGGCGGCCAAATATCTGACCTCGGGTGAGAGCGAGATTGTGCTGGACCTGAGCGAAGCGGGCCTGAACGCAGCGGAAACCGCATCTGTCTTGCTCGGCTTGCGTCTGCGCAGCTGGAGGCATGATGCGTATCGCACGAAGCTGAAGGATGAGCAGAAAGTCTCCCTTAAGAGCGCTACTGTCGTGGGTGCAAGTGAAGGTGCCGAAGCTGCATGGGATGTTGCGGCGGCCGTGGCCGAGGGTGTCGAATTCACTCGAGACTTGATCGCAGAACCTGCCAACAAGCTATATCCGGTCAGCTTCGTGGAGATGTGCCAGAAGCGTTTTGAAGGCACAGGCGCTGAGCTGACAGTGCTTGACGAAGACCAGATGGCAGAGCTCGGCATGGGCGCACTGCTCGGAGTGGGGCAGGGCAGCACTCAGCCTTCACGTATGCTTGCGATCAAATGGAATGGCGGCAAGGACGGCGATGCGCCGATCGCATTTGTCGGCAAAGGCGTAACATTCGACACCGGCGGCATTTCGTTGAAGCCGCCCGTCGGCATGTGGGATATGAAATGGGACATGGGCGGATCTGGCGCAGTTGCGGGCGCAATGCTCGCGCTGGTAAAGCGCAAAGCCAAAGCCAACATCGTCGGCGTGGTCGGGCTGGTCGAAAATATGCCGGATGGCAATGCGCAGCGCCCCGGGGACATTGTGACCTCGATGAGCGGACAGACGATCGAAGTGCTCAATACCGACGCTGAAGGGCGGCTTGTGTTGTGCGACGCGCTGACTTGGACACAGCGCACCTTCAAGCCTTCGCGGATTGTCGACCTGGCGACCCTTACGGGTGCGATGATCATTGCGTTGGGCAAGGAGTATGGCGGTATGTTTGCCAATAATGATGATCTGGCCGATGAACTGGCTACGGCGGGCAAGCAGGTTGGTGACAAATTATGGCGCCTTCCGCTGGGCCCAGAATATGACAAGCTGATCAATTCACCGATCTGCGACATGAAGAATATCGGCCCGCGCGAAGGCGGATCGATCACGGCGGCGCAATTCCTGCAGCGTTTCATCGAAAACGATACGCCTTGGGCGCACTTGGACATCGCCGGCATGGTTTTCTCGGACAAGCCTGGTCGCACTTGGGACAAGGGCGCAACCGGTTATGGCACGCGCTTGCTTGATGCGTTTATCCGCAACACGGTTGAGGGGTAAGCCAGCTTCAGATGGCCCGTATGCGCAAAAAGTCCGAGCTGCCCAGCAAGACTTGTGCGCATTGCGGGCTACCGTTCGCCTGGCGCAAGAAGTGGGAACGTGACTGGGACAATGTGCTCTATTGTTCGGAGCGTTGCCGCAGCAGCAAGGGGTCGACGGGATGAGCTCGAGAGTTGATTTCTACCAGCTCAGCCGTGACCCGGTAGAACAGGTCGCGGTGATGTTGGCCCGCAAGGTCTTGCAAGCGGGCAAGCGGCTGCTGATTGTCAGTGACAATCCCGGTCAGCGCGCAGCGATCGGCAAGGAATTGTGGCGCGGCGGGGGCGCAGAAGAATTCCTCGCCAATGGTCAGGCCGATGCAGCTCATGCAAACAATCAGCCGATCTTGCTATCGGACAGCATGAATGCGGCGAATGGCGCTAGCATGGTGATGTTCGTCGATGGGAAATGGCGCTCCGAAGCCCTGAAATTTGAGCGTGCGCTGCTGCTGTTTGATGCCGAAGCAACGGAGGCTGCACGCGGGCTTTGGCGGGAACTGGACGACGCCGAAAATGTTGAGCGCGAAATCCACAAGCAGGATGAGAACGGGCGTTGGCAGGCGGGGGCCGGAGCAGGGCGCTAGGCTCGCTAGGGCTTGCAGTTGATGCAACTCGGCGCTAGTGGCGCGCGCAATCAAAATTACCCCCAAATATTCGCAAGGAACACATACCATGGCGGTTACCCGCACATTCTCGATCATCAAGCCGGACGCGACCAAGCGCAACCTGACCGGTGCGATCACAAAAATGCTCGAAGACGCGGGCCTGCGCGTTGTCGCATCGAAGCGCATTCACATGACCCGCGAGCAGGCCGAAGGCTTTTACGCGGTTCATAGCGAGCGTCCTTTCTTCGGTGAGCTGGTTGATTTCATGATGAGCGAGCCGGTTGTCGTGCAAGTTCTCGAAGGTGAAGACGCTGTGAAGCGCAATCGCGACATCATGGGTGCGACTAATCCTGCTGAAGCCGCTGAAGGCACCATCCGCAAGGAACACGCACTGTCGATCGGCGAAAATTCGGTCCACGGTTCGGACAGCGAAGAGAATGCGAAGATCGAAATCGACTTCTTCTTCAAGCCCGAAGAAATCGTCGGTTAAGCGCGTTTACAAGGCGTATTTGAAAAGGCCTCGTAGCAGAAATGCTGCGGGGCCTTTTCGATTCAATGGCTTGAGCGCTGGATTCGCGCTGCAAGACACAATCAGTTACCCTGATCTGGGTCGCCTGAATGATTCTGGGGAGGGAATCATGGGCAGATTGCTGTTGATGTTGGTTTCACTGACATTTTACACCGCCGCCGTTGCGGCGCTACTTTTTCTGATCGGCTGGGTCGGCGCGTTCGATTTCATGCCGCTAACAGTCGCCAATGGACGCGAAGGTCCATTGGCCACTGCTCTGTTGGTCAATGTCGGCCTGATTGCACTTTTTGGCGTTCAACACACCGTAATGGCTCGCCCCGCTTTCAAGGAAGCATGGACAAAGGTGATTCCCGCGCCGGTCGAGCGCAGCTTTTTCCTGCTCGCTACTGTTTTGGTATTGGGCGCACTATTTCATTTCTGGCACCCGATCGAAGGAACCATCTGGTCGATCCAGAACGAAGCAGCGCGCACGGCAATCTGGGCTGTGTTCTGGCTTGGTTGGGCAATCCTGCTGCTGTCGACTTTCCTGCTTAATCATTTCGAATTGTTCGGATTGCAGCAGGCTTGGCAAAATCTTACGGGAAAGAATGCATCGCCGCCGCAGATGCGTACGCCGCTGTTCTACAAGCTGGTGCGTCACCCGCTTTACACCGGTTTCTTCCTGGGGCTTTGGGCGACGCCTGACATGACATACAGTCATGCCTTCATGGCCGCCGGGTTCACGATCTACATCGTGATCGGGATCGCTTATGAGGAGCGAGATTTGCTGGATGTCTTCGGCCAGGAATACGCCGAGTATCGCAAGCGGGTTGGCGCGTTCCTGCCGGGGATTGGCAAGGTTCCCTAACCCAACTTTCCGGATTTGAACCTTTGCAACTGGGCGGCGTGCGCGCTGTGCGCGCCGCCTTTGCTGCTCGTCATTTCCATGGCCATTTTAGCGCTCGCCTGCGGCGTCAGCTCGATATCGAGTTCGCGATAGATGCGCGCGATCTCGCTTTCCCAATCGGCACCCAGTTCATCGAAATGGATATGCGCGACTGCGCCATTGAAATCTGCAAGCGCTGCCTGGACGCGCGAATGGCGCAGCTCCAGCTTGCGACGCCATTCGGCTTCGATCCAATCAAGGTCTACTTCGTCCGACTGGATCGTCATTTGATTGGCCACCACTGACATCGAACTGTGCAAGACATCCCCGTCATGACGGTTCGCCACCACCAACCGGGCATTGGGGAATTGTGCAAGCAGCGCCGGCAGTTCTTCGGCGAACTGCGGAACCTTCATCACGCGGGGCTTATCGGCGTTGCCGTGATGCGCGGCGTCGGTGCGCAAGATTCTGGCAAATTCACGATAGAGCGGTGAAGGGTCGCGTGCTTCGCAAAAATGCGTGAAGCTCGGCACATGCCACTGCGTGTCATAGGTGCTGTGACCAAATGCGCTTGTAAGCCAGCCGAGTTCCTCTTCAGCGCGCCGTGCACCCATCGGGTGGAGCGCATCGATCCAAGGGTCGAGCTTTCGCGCTATCGCGAGCATCATCGCGCCCCATAGCGGGCGCATATCAGGGCTGCGTGGCACCGGGTTCCAGCTGTCGCAAAACCGCGTGGCGCTGTGTGCCGGGTCAGCCGCCAGCAAGCGGTGAATACGCGTTGTCCCGCTGCGCATTTGGCCAATCACTATGATCGGCGGCGCCAGTTCAGTTTTCAGCAATTCAGGCTTGTTCGACCAAAGTTGCCCCAGACCCAGCCGCTGTTTGATCACCCGTACGATCTGACCATGCGCCATGGTTTTGCCAAGTGCATTGAGTTTGGCTTCAGCAGATACGGCGCTGCACAAAGCATTCAACCGTTCGCGAAAATCGATCACGTCCTCTTGGCTGCGTCCGCCATGTTCAGCGGCGATCTTGGTGCCCTTGGCGGCGCGGCGCCACAGATCATTGGGATCAATAGAAGGCGGGGGCACACCTTTCGCCCATGCTTTTTCCAGCGCGGCGCAGGCTTTGTCGACCAAGGGCGTCCGCGCCAATGGGTGAGGGCGCTCTGGGGGCAGCGCACCCACGTTCAGGCGGTGACCCGGGCTGTCCGGGCTACATAGCTTGCCAGCGCGCGGGGATAGAGCTGATGCTCAGCCAGCTTCACCCGCTCGGCGAGCGTGTCAGGCGTGTCTTCGGGCAGAATGGCGACCTTTACCTGCTCCAGGATTGCCCCTGAATCGAGTTCTGGCGTCACGAGATGAACGGTCGCGCCGCCATGGCTGTCGCCAGCTTCAATCGCCCGCGCATGCGTGTTTAGCCCCTTGTATTTGGGCAGCAGCGAAGGGTGGATATTGATTATCTTGCCCGTCCAGCGCGAGACAAACTCTTCGGACAGGATGCGCATGTATCCGGCCAGAACGATATAGTCCGCGCCCGCATCCTGCACCGCGCGCTCCATCGCCGTGTCGTGTTCGGCGCGCTCAATGCCTTTGTGCGAATGGGCAAAGGTCGCAATGCCTTCGATCTTGGCCAGCTCCAGCCCCGCTGCATCTTCCTTGTTGCTTGCGACCAAGCCAACTTCATAGGGACAATCTGGCAGCCTGCTGGCGTAAAGCAGCGCGGCCATATTGGTGCCGCTGCCGGAAATAAAAATGGCGACCTTCGCCTTAGGCAAGGTGCTTAGCTTCCCAGTCTGACGTGGCCGACCATGTCCCTTGGCTGCCCTTGACGGTGCAGCCCCGATCGCCCGCTTCGATTGTGCCGATGGTGAAGGCATTCTCGCCTACATCTGCCAGCCGGGTAAGGACAGTATCCTGATTATCCGGCGCAACCGCAAGCACCATTCCGGTGCCGCAATTGAATGTGCGTGCCATTTCCGCCGGTTCGATATTTCCCTGCGCTTGCAAGAAGGCCATCAGCCGGGGCTGCTTCCAGCTATCGGCATCGACCATCGCATGCGCGCCTTCGGGCAGAACGCGCGGGATGTTTTCAAGCAATCCGCCGCCGGTGATATGCGCCATTCCGTCGATCAACCCTTCGCGAACCAGCGGCAGCAGCGATGTGACATAGATTCGCGTTGGCTCGATCAGCGTATCAATCAGCAGTCGATCTGAATCGAACAGGGCTGGGCGATCCAGTTTCCATCCCTTGTCGGCAGCAAGACGCCGCACCAGCGAATACCCGTTCGAATGCACGCCCGAGGAAGCAAGCCCGATCAACACATGGCCTGGCGCAACTTTCTCTCCGGTCAGCTGTTCGCCGCGTTCAACCGCGCCAACACAGAATCCAGCCAGATCATAATCACCTGCGGCATACATGCCGGGCATTTCAGCAGTTTCGCCGCCAATCAGCGCACATCCTGCTTGTTTGCAGCCTGCGGCAATGCCCGCGATCACGCGTTCCGCAACCCCATTTTCCAGCTTGCCGGTGGCAAAATAGTCCAGGAAGAACAGCGGTTCTGCGCCTTGCACGATCAGATCGTTGACGCACATGGCGACCAGATCGACCCCGACTGTGTTATGCCGGTCATGATCGATCGCCAGCTTCAGCTTGGTGCCGACGCCATCGTTGCCCGCAACCAGTAGAGGGTCTTTATAGCCAGCCGCCTTGGGGTCGAAAAAGCCGCCAAATCCGCCGATCTCGCCATCCGCACCAGGGCGCATTGTCGCCTTCACCAGGGGACCGATTGCCTTGACCAAGCGGTTGCCGGCATCAATCGAGACGCCTGCGTCTTCGTAAGTATAGCTTTCGGGCGGTGTGTTATTGGCCATAATGTCCACCGCTTTAGCCTTTCGCGCTTGGAATTCCACTCGCCTTTGGGCAAAAGGCATCAGCTTTTCCCCGATGACTGTATCATCTGCCTTCATGCGCCTGACGCAACCGCTTCCAAGCCGCACGATTGTGGTCGCGATTCTCGGCATATTCGCGCTTGTCGCAGGCCTTGCTGCGCTGACAGCACAGGTCACCGGAGATCGCGGAATTGCGCCGGTCGCGTCGAGCAGTGACATCGATGTGACAGGAATTGAGGTCGACGTGCGCGGTGACACCGCTGAAGAGGCGCGCGCGGCCGGCTGGAGCAAGGCTCAGCGCGATGCCTGGGCGAAGATTGGCGGACCAGACCTGCCGGATTCGCAGATCGACGGCATGGTATCGGCCATCGTGATCGAGCGGGAACTCATCGGGCCGCGCCACTACCGCGCCAAGCTTGGTGTTATATTCGATCGTAATCGTGCGGGCCAGTACCTTGGCGGTGGTTCACGTGGTCGGCCATCTGCACCGATGCTCTTGCTGCCGGTGACTGCGAGTGCGGGCACGTACACCATGTATGAAGTTCGCAATCCGTGGCAGCGGGCCTGGGCGGAATTCAATCCGGGCACCAGCCGCATCAACTATGTTCGCCCCGCTGGCTCCGGTGGAGACTCGCTGCTGCTTAACCATGGGCAGAGCATGCGCCGCAGCCGAACCTGGTGGCGCGTGATCCTCGATCAATTTGCGGCAGCCGATGTGCTCGTGCCAGTCGCGCGGCTTGAGTATTCTTATCCCGGCGGACCGGTAGAGGGGACGTTCACTGCGCGCTACGGCCCGGACAACCGCTATCTCGACAGCTTTACCATGGAAGCGGGATCGCCGGCGGAACTGCCCGAAATGCTATCTGAAGCAGTGTCGCGTATGGACAGTATTTTCGAAGCGGCTTTGGCCGCAGGTGTATTGCGGCCAGACCCGACTTTGAACATCAGTACGACGGCTGAGATGAATCCCGCTTTGGCACGGCTGATCGAAATCGGGCGAGCGATTCAAAGCCGAGAAGCGGCCATCACAGCCGGAGAGCTGGATCCGACAGCTCCCGCAATCGCGCCGACCGCGACTGAACCCGCAATCGTCAATTCCTACGTCGTCCAATTTGCCAGCCCCGATGCCGCCTCGATCGACGCGACATTGGCTGCGGTGCGCAGTGTGCCCGGCGTTCGCGGAGCGGCAACAACCAGCCTCGCGTTTGGCGGCACTTCGGTCATGCGTGTCAGCTTTGGCGGATCGCTTGATGCATTGGCGCAGGGCCTGCGAGAGCGCGGCTATAATGTGACGCAAGGCGCAGACGCGCTCGCAATCAGTCGATAGGTTCGAAAGAGCCCCATCATGCCGTCACAGATTGCGCTTCCATTATCACTTTCCGGTTCGGGCGACCCTTCTCGCATCGTCATCGGGAACGCCAATAAAGCTGCCTATGAAGCGCTCTTGAAGCCCGAGCGCTGGCCCTTCAACACGGCGGTCCTCACCGGACCTGAACGTTCCGGGAAAAGCCTGTTCGGCAAATGGGCGCTGGGGCAAGGCATAGCGGTAGTCGATGGTGCTGACGCCTGGGATGAAGCGGAACTGTTTCACCGTTGGAACCGCGCGCAGGAATCGGGCGAGCCGCTTCTATTGATTTCAAATCGCCAGCCCTGGGACATCACATTGCCCGATTTGAAATCGCGCCTGAGTGGTTCGTTGCAGCTTGAGATTGGTGTGCCGGATGACGATATGGCGGCGCATCTGATCGAAGCGATCGCTGTTCAGCGCGGGCTTGCACTGGCTGATGGAGCTGTCGATTATCTGGTCCCACGGGCGGAGCGCAGCTTCGCGGAAATTGAGCGACTCGTGGTTGCAATTGATCGTTTGAGCCTTGAACGCAAAGCCCCTGCCACCATGTCGCTGTGGCGGGACGCATTAGAAGCCACACGGGGCCCAGAGCAGGCACGCTTGCTTTAAAGGCTGTTTGGTGGGAGTATTTGAATATGTTCGACCGGCTCAAAGGCTATCTGGACTCAGTCAAGGCGCGCGATCCGTCACCGCGTTCGCGTTGGGAAATCCTTTTTTATCCAGGTGTTTGGGCGCTGGGGCTTCATCGCATCGCGCATTGGTTGTACGAGGCCAAGCTTTATTTTCTAGCGCGTTTCGTGAACCATTTTTCGCGATTTCTGACAGCAATCGATATTCACCCCGGGGCGGAAATCGGGAAGAATTTCTTTATCGATCACGGTTTCACAGTGGTTGGAGAAACCGCGCAGATCGGTGACAATGTCACGATCTACCAGAATGTAACATTAGGCGGGACAAACCCGACCAACGGTGTGGGTGGCAAGCGCCATCCCACCATCGGGGACAATGTCATCATCGGTTCGGGCGCGCAAATCATCGGTCCGATCACCTTGGGTGAGCGTGCACGCGTCGGTGCGAATGCGGTTGTTATGGAAGATGTCCCTGCGGGAGCAACCATGGTGGGGTTCAAGGCACGCTCGACCCTGATCCCGGCCGAGGAATGGATGCGCGAGTTTATTCCTTATGGCATTACGCCGGAATGCGAAGATGCTGAAGGCAATCGCATCGATTGCATCGAAAAGCTGGAGGGTGAATTGAAAGTCCTGAAAGCAGAGATCGAAGCATTGAAGGCCGAACGCGAGCTCAATGTGCCCCCACAACGCAGCGGGACTGACGATTGATGAATTCTGGTATGCGTTCGGGGATGCCTGGCTCAGTCGTCGCGTTTCCCGGACGTGCTCCAAACCAGATTGCGTTTGACCGCGAAGAATTACAGCGCATTCTCGATCTCTATGGCCGAATGGTCGCGGCCGGTGAATGGCGTGACTATGCGATGGATTTCACCAAAGACGTAGCGGTGTTTGCGGCCTTTCGGCGCACAGCCGAGCAACCTCAAACACGGATCGAGAAACGCCCTGCATTGCGCGGCAAACAAGGCATGTGGGCGCTGTTTGGCGAACATGGCCAGGTGTTAAAGCGCGGGCACGAGCTGGCCGGTGTGCTGGCGCCGATCGAACGGCGGCTCGTAAAGGCGATCGATATCTAAGCCTTAAGGAAAAAGGGCCCGAGCCTTGGCACGAGCCCTTTCCGGTCCAACTCGAGGTTATCGAGTATTACGTTGCCGCTGCTGTTATCGGCAGACGAGCCTGAAGATCCTGCGGCAGAGGCTGGACCACGGCCCGGCGGATCGGTGTCCAGAACGCCGACAGTGTAAGCAGGGCAGAGCCGATTACCAGCGCAGTCAGCGCAACATTCAGCTCTACAGCGCCGAAGCGATCGAACAGGAATGTCAGTGCGAACAGCACATAGGCCAGCGCCGAGACAAGCAGTGCGCGTCGGTCAATCGCCAGAGCCACCAGCCCGAAGGCGATATACACTGCAAGCACTGCCAAGGCGGCGCCTACACCGATGTTGTCGCCATCGGTCACGCCAATCAGCGCGAAGATCGGGTGTGCGATCATGGGTGCTGCGAGCAGATGCAGCCAGAAAGCCACGTCACTGCGACGGGTCTGACGCTCGCGGTCGCTCATGTCCCAGCGCATGGCAAAGCCGAAAATGACCAAGCCAGCGACGAACACCATGGGAAGAATGAGTGAAGGGTCCATCGAACCTGGTCCAATCGCGGTCACGATCAGCGCGATCGCGGTTACCGCCAGCGCTCCCGCCCCTGCCGCAACAGTTATCGGCACCATAAAGCGACGCCAATGAACCCAGGCAGAGATCGCGGTCGCCAACGCAGCGCCGGAAATCAGCAGCCCGGCCAGCACTTGATTCTGGCCAAAATTGTCGCCTCCGAAGCCAGCGACTATCAGACCGATTAACGTCGCAAACACTCCGCCGACAAAGGCGAGGAGCAGCACGATACTGGGCAATGCCATACGGCGTTGAAGTGTGAAGTATTCCGCCATACCCCAAGCGGCGCCTGCAATCAGGAGGCCAGCGAGCGGCGATGGTCCATCATTGACCGGCCACAGCGCGTCGCCAATTCCGCCCATTGCTACCAGCAGCAGCACGGCGGCTATGGTAACGAAAATATCGTTGAAGCTGTTGATGAGGCGGAAATGTTCTTCGTCAGTCGCAGGCGCGTTTCGCGTTTGCTTGACTGACTGGCGCAGGGCATCTGCCGCTTCGGCGCTGATTGCGCCGTTTGCGACTGCCTGGCGCAGATCGTCTTCTGTATACATGAGGCGTACCTCTCCCTGTTGATCAGGGGGAGATACGCCTAGTGTATTACTGTGTCAACACAGCGAGAATTATCCGCGTGCGCTGGATGGTGCGGCGTCTGCGCCAAGGACCTTCTGCATCGCTTTCAGGATATTACCGCTCTGTTCGCTGCCCGATTGCGGGGCAGTGAGGTTCGAGAATTCGCTGATCTTGTCCCAATTCGCGGCAAAGCCTTCGACTGTACGGTCTTCTTCCTTGAGCCAAACCGCGTCGTTCATGACGGTCCAGCTGCTGTGATAGCCGCCTGCACCCGCGCCAACGATTGCGTTGGTGGGCGAATCTTCGCTGACCAGGAAAAGCGCAGCAGGAACAACGTTGACCGGATCGAACAGCTTGAATGCTTCTTCCGGAAAAAGGTCTTCCGTCATGCGTGTACCCGCAACCGGCGACAGCGTGTTTACGCGAATGTTGTACTTTGCGCCTTCGAGCTGAAGCGTCTTGGTGAGACCAGCCAGACCCAGTTTCGCTGCGCCATAGTTAGCCTGGCCAAAGTTGCCGAACAGGCCGGTTGACGATGCTGTCATCAAGATACGGCCATAGGCTTGCTCACGGAAGGTTTCCCAGCATGCCTTGGTGACGAACGCTGAGCCGGTCAGGTGCACCTTCAACACAAACTCGAAATCTTCCGGGCTCATCTTGGCGAAGGTCTTATCGCGAAGCACACCGGCATTGTTGATCAAGACATGCACGCCGCCCCATTTCTGTTTGGCGTCGGCGACCATCTTTTCCATCTGTTCGTATTCAGTGACAGAACCGCCGTTCGACATGGCTTCGCCGCCCATGGCCTCGATTTCCTCGACCACTTTCAGCGCCATGTCTGAATGGCCTGTGCCATCCCGCGAACCGCCAAGGTCATTCACCACGACCTTCGCACCGCGACGTGCCAGTTCCAGTGCATACTCACGGCCCAGACCGCCGCCAGCGCCGGTGACAATGGCTACTTTGTCCTTGAAGTTGATGCTCATGGGGGATTCTCTCCTGCTTATCTGGCCGTCTCAGGCCTTCCGTTTACGTAATGTGCGGTCTGCGTGGCACTTTCTTTGCTGCGTTGCAACAGGCGGTTGCAGCGAGGCTGTATTCCGTAGCGGCAATCGTGCGTCTCAGAGCGCTTCCAGCACCGGAATCAGCGCTGAGAGCGAATCAATAACTGCATCCGCGCCCAGATCCTGTGCCGGCAGATCGCAATAGCCGTAGGCTGCGGCGACAACCGGTACACCCGCTCCTTGCGCGGCCTTTACATCATAGGTCGAGTCGCCGACAAATACGAAACGTTGCGCTTCGCATCTTTTCCGGGCTTCAATCACCGGATCAGGCGCAGGTTTGGCGAGAAACTTGCCGTCCTCACCACGCCCCATCGAATCCCCGCCAATGATCGCAACAAAGTGGTGAGCCAGACCGAGCTCTGTCAGCACCTTGGTCGCAAACTCTTCAAACTTGTTGGTCACCACCGCCATTCTGACACCGCGCATCGTGAGTTCATCGAGCACGCGTTCGGCATGTGGGTATGGAGCTGTATAGACCGCGTTGTGCTCCGCATAATATCGCAGCATCTCCTTGTAGAGCGCGCGGAAATCGTCTTCGGGCATACCACCCTGTGCCTCGACCGCCTTTGCCAGCATGATCTTTGCCCCGCCGCCGATCAGGTCTTTCGAACTGTCCACGGGCACGGGTTTCATGCCGCCTAGCTTGAGCGCATGGTTCACCGCTGCGCCCAAATCACGAAACGTGTCGAGCAAGGTCCCGTCGAGATCGAACCCGACACCATCAAAGGGAAAATCAGTCATGCACCGCGCCGTGGAGGATGGTTCTTCAAACCGCAAGCGTTTGGTGCCATATCGCCCACATGAGTGATTTAGCTGCGATCGTTCTTGCTGCGGGCAAGGGCACACGAATGAAGAGCGACCTGCACAAGGTGCTGCACCCGATTGCTGGACGGGCGATGCTTGACCATCTGCTTGCATCACTGGACGAGCTGGCACCGAAGCAGACCGTTGTCGTGGTCGGCGACAAGGCAGATCAGATTGAGCGGGCGGTTGGAGGTCGGGCTGAAACCGTCCCGCAGGAGCCGCAACTGGGCACAGGCCATGCCGTGCAGCAGGCGCAGGATACGCTCACCGGATTTAGCGGTGATGTGCTCGTGCTTTACGGAGATGTCCCATTCGTTCGCGCAGAAACAATGCGCTCGATGCTGGAGCGTCTGCATGGCTCAGACGAGCCCGCTTGTGTGGTTTTGGGCTTCGAGCCCGCCGATCCAGGGCATTATGGCCGCGTCATTGCCAACAATGCTGGCAGCATATCCAAGATGATCGAATTCAAGGATGCTAGCGAGGAAGAGCGTGCGTGCAGTCTGTGTAACTCTGGCCTACTCGCCGCCAGGAGCGAAGATCTGTTCGCGCTGCTCGCGCGGGTCAGCAATGACAATGCGCAGAGTGAATATTACCTGCCCGACATCGTCAATATCGCGATCGCGGACAGCCGGGCTTGCGCGGTGGTGGTATGCGATGATCCGGGTGAAGTAACCGGGATCAACAACCGCGGCGAATTAGCTGCTGCCGAAGCTGCGTGGCAAGCTGCGCGCCGTGAAGCCGCGCTAGCCGATGGCGCAACGCTGGTCGCGCCTGAAACTGTCTTCTTCAGCCATGACACCCGGCTGGGCCGCGACGTTATGGTTGAGCCTAATGTCGTATTCGGTCCGGGCGTTACAGTTGCCGATGGGGCATGGATCAAGGGCTTCAGCCATATCGAAGGCGCGAGCATCGGTGCGGGCGCGCAAGTCGGCCCCTTTGCCCGGCTGCGCCCGGGGGCAGTGCTGGAAGAGAATGCCTTTGTCGGCAATTTCGTGGAGATGAAGAAGGCGACGCTCGGCCCCGGGGCAAAGGCCAGCCACCTCACCTATCTGGGTGATGCAACAGTGGGCGAAAACGCCAATATCGGTGCGGGTACTATTACCTGCAATTACGACGGCTATTTCAAATACAAGACCGAGATTGGCCCGCGCGCTTTCATTGGATCGAACAGTTCGCTCATCGCGCCGGTCAAGATCGGTGCGGATGCCATTGTGGCTGCGGGCAGCGCGGTCAGCCGTGATGTTGGCGACGGGGACCTGCGCATGGTGCGTGGAGAGCAGATCGTGAAGCCCGGCTGGGCGGACCGGTTCCACGACGCGATGAAGAAAAAGAAAGCGGCGAAGAAAGATTGAGGCGCGTGTGAGCGAAGCCTCTTGCCTCACCTGCTGGTTGTGCGAACGTCCGTTCGAAACTCTTATGCAGTGGCACCACACGGTTCCGAAGGCGAAGAAGGGCCGCGAAACTGTGGCTATCCATCCGATCTGCCACAAGGCGATCCACGCGAACTTTACCAATGCCGAACTGGCAAGAATGGGCGCAGATCAGGGGGCGATCCGCACCCATCCGGAGATTGCCAAATTCGTGAATTGGGTCAGCTCCAAGCCGCCTGACTTTCACGCACCAACCAGGAAATAGTGCGTTCGATCAGGCGGCTAGCGTGACGATACGGGTTGCGACCCTTGGTAGCTGCGACCCTGCCGGACTAAACCTCAGGCTTCTTCCAACTCTCCGCCTCTGGCGAGCTCGCGATTGCGCAGCTCCAGGGGTTGTTTTGGAGTGACCTTCTGTGCGTGGCGGGCATCCACCTGCTGTTCCCACTGGCGGAATTCGCTGTGACTCAACAGATAGCGCCACCGCGCTTCGTCGAAGCTTATCAGCTTCTCTCGCACGGCCTGTACAACCTCTTCCTTGCGCGCTTTGGACCAGTGAATGTCGTGACTTTCAGGCAAGCCAGCGCGCTTGATTGCGTCACTCACATTCTCGTTTGGGGCGTATACCATCGACTTTCTCCAACAAAACCATAACCCCCGCGGAAACAAATCGTGGATTTTCTGAGTTAATCCGGACTTTCGAAAGATGGTTCTTTTTGAGTTAAACACTCGATCGGTGCTGCTTATGCGACGAACCGCGCAAGGTTATCCGGGTTAGCTGACGGGGCAGTGCAAAGATGGAACCAATACGCTTCTCATTCGCTTGAAATCTCAAGACGAAGGGGATTCGCATGGCATTCGGGAAAGTGTTCTTGGCATTGGCTGGAGCTGCAGCCGCGGGGCTCGTCTTTGCTCCCGCCCACGCTCAGGAGGATGAGGAGCAGCCAGCCTATCAAGCGCTGGTTGAAGAGGATCGATTCGAGGTTCGTCAGTATGAGCCCATGCTGGTCGCTGAAGTCACCCATCGCGGTGAAAGAGGCAGAGCGCTGAATGCGGGTTTCCGCCGCCTTGCCGCTTACATTTTCGCTCAAGAACGGCCTCGCCGCGACGAGGGCGAGGATCAGAGCGAAGCTATCGCCATGACCTCTCCGGTTATCGTCGATCAAACCGAAGAGATCGCGATGACATCACCTGTGATGCAGGATCCCGGCCAAGAGGGGGCATGGCGCACGCGGTTCGTGATGCCCCGCAAATACACCTTGGAGACACTGCCAGAGGCGGCTGAGGACATCACGTTGACCGAAGTTCCTGCGCGCAGGATGGCTGTGGTTCGTTTTGCCGGCGCTTCGAGCAGCCGTAATTTGGAACGGGCCGAGGTCATTCTGCGCGAATGGATGAATGAGAAGGATATCGAAGCGATCGGCGCGCCTGAATATGCCTTCTATGACAGCCCGATGGTGCCGCCCCAGTATCGCCGGAACGAGGTGCTGATTCCGGTTGCCGAGTAACCCCCAAATCTCAAGGGCGACCCGAACAGGCCGCCCTTATGCATTTGTTTTTCAGTAACTTACTCGCCGTCACCACTGTCCATCAGCTGTTGCATGAGATAGACATATTGCAGCGCCTGTAGCTTCGCGCGCTGTTCATTATCGACGCCGCCCGAGTGTCCGCCAGTCATGTCTTCGAAGTAGAAGTAAGGCTGGCCCAATTCCTTCAGCTTGGCTGCACCCTTGCGCGCGTGGGCGGGGTGCGTGCGGTCATCTGCCGTCGATGCCCATAGGAACGGAGTGGGGTAGTCCACGCCTTCGACGATCTTCTGATAGGGAGAATACCCCTCGATCCATGCGCGTTGCTCTGGAATGCGTGGATCGCCATATTCGCCGATCCACGAGGCGCCGCGCCCGATCAGGTGATAGCGCAGCATATCGAACAATGGGATCTGCACGATTGCGCCGCCGAACAGGTCAGGGCGCTGTGTGAAGGCGGTTCCGACCAGCAATCCGCCTTGGCTGCCACCCTGAATGCCGAGGTGCTGAGGCGAGGTGAAGCCCTTGTCGACCAGATCCTGACCGACAGCGATAAAGTCATCCCAGGTGCGCTGCTTGTTCTCGCGGATCGCGGTCTGGTGCCAGCCGGGGCCGAATTCACCGCCCCCGCGCAGGTTTGCCAGTACATAGGCCCCGCCATTTTCAAGCCACAGCTTTCCTGTTGTGCCAAGGTAGCCGGGCAGGCGCGGAACCTGGAAGCCTCCATAACCGGTCATCAGCGTTGCTGTGGTGCCGTCCATCTCCATGCCTTCTGGCTTGACGATGAAATAGGGAATCTTGGTCCCGTCAGCGCTCGTGGCCTCGTGCTGCTCGACTTCCATACCCGCCTTGTCAAATCGGCTGGGTGACTGCTTGAGCGCCAGCGGAGTGCCGCCGTCCGCATAATACAGTGTGGTAGGATTGAGGAAATCCGTAACCGTGAACATGATCTGGTCGGTTTCAGAAGACGATGCCGCAATGCCTACGGTTGCATTGTCTGGCAGATCAACCTGCTTGCTGATCCATTCACCGTCCTCGAAATCGAATTGGACGACCTTGCCAACGACATTGTCGAGCATGCCTACGAACAGCGAATTGCCGGTTATGGCGCCGCCGCGTTTCGTCTGGCGTTCTGCGGGAGCCCATACCAGCGTTTTCTTCGCGCCGTTTGGATCGGCTTTCCATTCTTCCAGATCGACCGCGATCAGGCTGTCCGCCGGGAAGGTTTGGCCATCAACCTCCCAATCGACATCTGTGCTGAATAGCAGTTGGCTATCGACAATGCCGTAGGGTAAAGCCTTCTTCGGAATGTCCAGCGCCACCCAATCGTTGTCGATCGAGACGAAGTATTCGGTTTCGTGGAAGCTAACGGCGCGAAACGCGGTCATCGCATGAACAGTGCCCGTGTTGTCTCGCAATAAGCTGGCGCTTGACCAAACATCTGTCGGTTCACCACGGAACACTTCGGGCGCATCGTCAATGGATGTTCCGCGCTTCCAAATCCGCGAACTGAGAGGATATTCGCTCTCGGTTAGAGTACCTTCACCGAAGTCACGGCTGACCAGCAGTGTATCTTCATCGATCCATTGGATACCGCCCTGGCTCTTTTGATCCAGCACAAATCCATCTTTGACAAATTCCTTCGTCGAGGTGTCAAATTCGCGCAGAATAGTCGCGTCTTCCCCGCCATCCGAAAGTGCAATCATGCATTTGTTGAGAGCCGGGGGCAGGCAGGTTGAGCCTTTGTAGACCCATTCCATACCTTCAGCCGCTGCGAGCGCATCAACGTCGAGGATGATCTCCCATTCGGGATCATCGGTTTGATAGCTTTCCAGAGTTGTCCGGCGAAGTAGACCCTTCGGGTTTTCCTTGTCCTGCCAGAAATTATACAGGCCATCCGGGCGGAAGGAGACGAAGGGAATGCGGTCCTCGCTATCGAGGATTTCCAAAGCATCGTTCTTTAGCTGTTCGAAGCGCGGATCGGCTTCCATATGCGCCAATGTGCGTTCATTCTCTGCCCGTACCCAGGCAAGCGCCTCTTCGCTGCGGGCTTCTTCCAGCCAGATATAGGGATCCTGCTCAGGGCCAGGCACACCGTCTTCGGCGGCTTCAGCCTTATGCTCGTGGTGGCCGTGGCCATCTGCGAATGCCGGGGATGTGGTCATGGCAAGTGCACCTGCCAGGGCAATTGTCGAAACAATTTTCAAATATCCTCTCCTTTGGGGGAATTCCGTTGATGGTTATGTGGCGGCTGCAACGTCGAATGTGAAGGAGATTCCAACGAAAAAGGGCGACCATCTGGCCGCCCCTTCCAATTTCATCTGTGTCGAGGAGGGTTACTCTTCGATCTTTTCTGCCAACACTGTCAGCCCGTTTTCGCCAACTTCGGCGAAACCGCCGCGCACTTCGATCAACTCAGGTTCTGCGCCTTCCTTGGCGTAGACCTGAACCGCACCGTCGCGGATGGTCGACATGAAAGGCGCATGGCATTCCAATACACCGAATTCACCTTCGGTGCCGGGGACGACGACCATATGGACATCTTCCGAGCGGACCAGCTTGGCCGGAGTAACGAGTTCAAAGTGCAGTGCCATTGTCTTTTCCTTGGCCCGGCTTAGGCTTCCTCAGCCATTTTCTTGGCTTTCTCGACCGCCATGTCGATGCCGCCAACCATGTAGAAGGCCGCTTCAGGCAGGTGGTCATATTCGCCATCAACAACAGCCTTGAACGATTTGATCGTATCTTCGAGCTGTACGAACAGACCCGGAATGTTGGTGAAGACTTCGGCCACGTGGAACGGCTGAGACAGAAAGCGCTGGATCTTGCGCGCGCGCGCAACGGTCAGCTTATCTTCTTCCGAAAGCTCGTCCATGCCGAGAATGGCGATGATGTCTTGCAGCGATTTGTACTTCTGCAGCGTTTCCTGAACGCGGCGAGCAGTCTCATAGTGCTCGGTGCCGACAACGCGCGGCTCAAGGACACGGCTGGTTGAGTCCAGCGGGTCAACCGCCGGATAAATGCCGAGTTCGGAGATCGCACGCGACAGCGTGGTGGTCGCATCCAAGTGAGCAAACGAAGTTGCTGGCGCAGGGTCGGTCAAGTCATCGGCAGGAACGTAAATTGCCTGAACCGAGGTAATCGAGCCCTTGGTTGTCGAAGTAATACGCTCTTGCAGGTTACCCATGTCAGTCGACAGGGTCGGCTGATAGCCCACAGCCGACGGGATGCGGCCAAGAAGTGCGGACACTTCTGAACCAGCCTGCGTAAAGCGGAAGATGTTGTCGACGAAGAACAGAACGTCCTGGCCTTCCTCATCGCGGAAGTATTCCGCCATGGTCAGACCCGACAGAGCAACACGTGCGCGCGCACCCGGAGGTTCGTTCATCTGGCCGAACACCAGCGCCACTTTAGAGCCTTCGGAGATCGCTTCGCCAGCATCGTTCTTGGCAATAACGCCTGCGTCGAGGAACTCGTGATAAAGGTCGTTACCTTCGCGGGTACGCTCACCCACGCCAGCAAACACGGACACGCCGCCGTGACCCTTTGCGATGTTGTTGATCAGCTCTTGAATCAGAACCGTCTTGCCCACGCCGGCACCGCCGAACAGGCCGATCTTGCCGCCCTTTGCATAAGGGGCGAGAAGGTCGATAACCTTAATGCCGGTCACAAGGATAGCGGCCTCGGTTGACTGGTCGACAAACAGTGGCGCTTCAGCGTGAATTGGCGAGGTCTTCTCGGCACCAATCGGGCCGCGCTCGTCAATCGGCTCGCCCACCACATTCATGATGCGGCCGAGTGTTTTCGGGCCAACCGGCACAGAAATCTGCGCGCCAGTGCTGGATACATCCTGACCGCGAGTAAGACCTTCGGTCGAGTCCATCGCGATTGTGCGAACGGTGTTTTCACCCAGGTGCTGGGCAACTTCCAGAACCAGCTTCTTGTCGCCGTTCATCGTCTCCAGCGCGGAGAGAATCGCGGGCAGTTCGCCTTCGAAGGTCACGTCGACAACAGCGCCGATGACCTGGGTAATTCTGCCAGTGGTTGTTTTGTTCATTACAGGTGCGGTGGCCATTTTCTATGTCCTGCCTTGGTCAAATACTTACGCGCCGGTGGCGCAAACTGTTTCAGTGTCGGTCAACACCCACTCGCCATCGCCTGCGGTGAGGGTTGCCTTATTGCGGAGGTATTCGTCTTCACCCAAACCGTACTCGCAAATCACGTCGTGACTGCCCATGCCTGCACGACGGCAGGCAGCGGTGTTAACCGGCTTTGCGTTCGGGCATGATGCCGCGAAAACGGTTGAGAAAATTTCCTGATTTGGAGCTGGAAGTGCGGGTTCAACCGGCGCTTCGACAACTGCTTCTGCGGCTTCTGCTTCTGGCGCAGGTGCGGGTTCTTCACCGCAAGCCGCAAGAGCGAACACGGGGAGAAGCGGGAGGATGATCTTCTTCACTGTTTCGTCCTGTTGTTAAAGCGCTTCCGCGCCAGCGATAATTTCGATCAGTTCAGTGGTAATCGCGGCCTGACGGCTGCGGTTGTACTGAATGGTCAGCTTGTTGATGAGGTCGCCTGCGTTACGCGTGGCGTTGTCCATCGCAGTCATCGAAGCGCCTTGCTCGGATGCTTCACGTTCCAGCAGTGCGCCGAAGATTTGCGTCTTCACGTATCGTGGCAGCAATTCCTCGAGGATTTCCTCTTCGCCTGGCTCATATTCAACAACTGCATCGCCGCCGCTTGCTTCCTCTGGAGAAGGAACCGGGATCAATTGTGCTGTCGTCGGAGTCTGAACCAGCGCAGACTGGAAGGTAGGGGCGACAAGATGGGCAACATCAAACGCGCCATCTTCGAACATCGCGATGAGTTCGTCTGCGACCGCGTCTGCTTCTTCGAATCCTGGCGTCTTCACGTTCGAGGTGTCGAAATGCTTCGCGATCTTGTTCGCATAATCACGCTTGATCGGGGCGCGGCCTTTTTTGCCAACAAGATAGAACTGAACGTCCTTGCCTTCAGCAATCAGCTTCTTCGCCTGAAGCTTGGCTTCCTTGACGATATTCGAGTTCAAGCCGCCGCACAGGCCCTTGTCCGTGTTGACCACGACCAGGAGGTGTTTCTGGTTCGAACCAGTGCCAGCCAGCAGTTTCGGCGCGCTATCGCCGCTAACCTTGGTCGCGAGCGATGCCATCACCGCCGCCAGACGCTCTGCGTATGGGCGTGCAGCTTCGGCAGCTGACTGCGCACGGCGCAATTTCGCCGCTGCGACCATCTGTTTGGCCTTGGTGATCTTCTGAGTCGATTTTACCGACCCGATCCGATCCTTGAGTTCTTTAAGCGAGGCCATGGTGGCTCCCTAGTCAGTCTCTCTCAGGCTTAAGCGAACTGCTTGGCGAAGGCTTCGAGCGCCTTGACCGTGCGGTCCTTCACATCATCTTCGAACTTCGTGCTTTCGCGGATGTCCTTCAGGATGTCTGCGTGCTCGCTGCGGAAATATGCCAGCATCTGCTCTTCGTAATCGGTCACGCGATCAACATCGACAGGATCGATGAAGCCGTTGGTACCAGCGAAGATCGACACGGTTTGCTCTTCAAACGGCAGCGGGCTGAACTGCGGCTGCTTCAGTAGTTCAGTCAGGCGTGCACCGCGATTAAGCAGCTTCTGTGTTGACGCATCAAGGTCAGAACCGAACTGCGCAAAGGCCGCCATTTCGCGGTACTGCGCCAGGTCCAGCTTCATTGAACCGGAAACCTTCTTCATCGCCTTTGTCTGCGCGGCGCCGCCAACACGGCTAACCGACAGACCAACGTTAATCGCCGGGCGGATACCCTGGAAGAACAGGTCGGTTTCAAGGAAGATCTGGCCGTCCGTGATCGAGATCACGTTGGTCGGAATGTAGGCTGATACGTCGCCAGCCTGCGTTTCAATGATCGGCAGCGCTGTCAGTGAACCGCCACCATTGTCCTTGTTCATCTTCGCTGCGCGCTCAAGCAGGCGGCTGTGGAGATAGAAAACGTCACCTGGATAGGCTTCACGGCCCGGAGGACGACGAAGCAGGAGCGACATCTGACGATAGGCAACAGCCTGCTTCGAAAGATCGTCATACACGATCACGGCGTGCATACCGTTGTCGCGGAAGAATTCGCCCATCGCGCAGCCGGTGTACGGTGCGAGATATTGCAGCGGTGCAGGCTCTGAAGCGGTTGCAGCGACCACGATGGAGTATTCCATAGCGCCGTTTTCTTCGAGCTGCTTCACAATCTGTGCAACAGTCGAACGCTTCTGGCCGACAGCTACATAGACGCAGTAGAGCTTCTTGCTTTCGTCGTCGCTCTGGTTCGGACCCTTCTGGTTGATGAAGGTGTCGATTGCGACAGCGGTCTTGCCGGTCTGGCGGTCACCAATGATCAGCTCGCGCTGGCCGCGACCAACTGGAACAAGTGCGTCGATGGCCTTCAGGCCCGACTGCACTGGCTCGGAAACCGACTCGCGCGGGATGATGCCCGGCGCTTTCACTTCGACGCGGCTACGCTCGGTTGTTTCGATCGGGCCCTTGCCGTCAATCGGGTTGCCCAGAGCGTCAACAACGCGGCCCAGCAGAGCCTTGCCAACCGGAACGTCCACGATGGTTTCGGTGCGCTTGACGCTGTCACCTTCTTTGATCTCTGCGTCAGAGCCGAAGATAACTACACCAACGTTGTCTGCTTCAAGGTTCAGAGCCATGCCCTGAACGCCATTGGCGAACTCAACCATCTCACCGGCCTGGACATTGTCGAGGCCGTGGATGCGGGCGATACCGTCGCCCACAGAGAGAACGGAGCCAACTTCGCTGACTTCTGCTTCAGTGCCGAAATTGGCGATCTGGTCTTTGATGACCTTGGAGATTTCTGCGGCGCGGATTTCCATGTCTTTAGTCCTTTAGGCCTTCATTGCCTGCGCTAGGGAATTCAAACGGGTACGAATCGAGCCATCAATACGCTGCGATCCAATGGTGACGACGAGTCCGCCCAGAAGATCCGGATCGGCACTCGGGTTGATTTTGACTGTGCGACCCTGGCGGGCCGTCAACTTGTCGTTCAAAGCTGAGAGCTGCCCATCTGTCAGAGCATGCGCAGTGGTGACTTCTGCAGTCACTTCCCCGCGCTGAGCCGCTGCAATCATCTGGAAAGCGCGGATCATGTTGCCCAGCGCCGACAGCCGGCGATTGCTAGCCAGAACACCAAGAAAATTCTTTGTCAGTCCGCTCACGCCAAGGTGATCGGCAACCGCTGCGATCGCGCTGCCTTGCGCGGCGCGGCTCAATTCAGGGTTGGTTGTGACTGCCTGAAGGTCGCTCGATTCGGAAAGCGCAGCAGACAGTTTTTCAAGGTCCGTCTCAACGGCCGTGACTGTCCCGCTTTCAGAAGCGAGGTCGAACAATGCTGAGGCGTAACGCCCTGCAAGGCTAGCCTGAATACCGGCGGAAATATCCACGCGCTGAAGGTCCTCGATTGGATCTGCGAAAATAACGATGCATCGCTTAAACCGTTCCGGATGCGTTGGAGCACCCCGGCAAAGCTGGCGCGCGCCTAGCATCGCATATGCTGCGATGCAACCCGATTGAGCGGGAATCTATGGACTCATTTGGCGTAACTCTGCAGAAGCCTGTGAAACAGCGGAATTCGCAGGGGAGAGAGACGATGAAACTGACGCCGATGGCGCCCAAATGTGGGGTCGAAATTTCAGGTGTTACACTGGCCACGTGCAGCGATTCTGAAATGGATGAGATCAAGCAGGCCATCTATGAGCATGGCGTGGCGGTGTTTCGCGATCAGGAGTTCTCACCCGAAGATCACATTCGTTTTGGCAAGCGTTGGGGCGGGATCGATGTGAACAATTATTTTCCGCTGCAGGAAGAGTATAACGAGATCGCTATCGTCAAGAAGGAAGCCGACGAGCAGACCAATATTGGTGGCGCCTGGCATACCGATCATTCCTATGACCAGATCCCGGCGATGGGTTCCGTATTGGTGGCGCGCGAGCTGCCTCCTCAGGGCGGGGACACGCTGTGGGCGCATATGGGCGCGGCCTATGATGCTCTGCCCGACGATATCAAAGAAGAGATTGACGGGTTGGAAGCGTTCCATACCGCTGATCATGTATATAAGGCTGACGGCATCTATGCGCAGACCGACATGGGCAAAAATTTGCGGGGGCAGGATCTGAAGACCGGCGCAGTGCATCCGGTGGTGATCCGCCATCCGCATACCGGCCGCAAAATGCTTTATGTCAACGGCGGTTTCACGATCAACTTTGTCGGCCAGTCCCGAGAAGAGAGTCTGCCGCTGCTGCAAAAGCTGCTCGATGCAGCGCTAACCGACGACAATCAGTGTCGCCTGCAATGGAAGCCCGGCACGATTGCGATCTGGGATAACCGCACCACGTGGCACAATGCGATGAATGACTATCAGGGCCACCGCCGCGAGATGCACCGCATCACGCTAAGCGGGGAAGCGCTGGCAGCTTAAGCAGTTATTCCTCGCTGGCCGCCAGGTCGCTACCACCCGCTGTAGCACGCGGCTCGCAGGAATATACCAACCGCTCGTTCGGGCGTGCAGGAAGCAACGAGATCACGCTTTGCTGTCGCTCACCAAGGCTGTTCGCTGCCTCGCTGACGCTGCAACTGGGCGCTTCATAGTTGGCGCGTATGTCGCGCACTTGTGCCATATCATTCCGGCCCAGAAGATAGCGCTCGCTGAGGAAGGTGCGCGTTGCCGGATCGTAGCGATTGACGGAAACGACTTCCTCATCGTCCGGAACAAGCACACGGGTCCATTCGCCCGAGTTGAGCCCATATTGCGTGCGTGTGTTGACGCAGCCATCCGCAGCCCAGTCAAACTCGACATCATCTGTACGCGCGCCGGTGACCCGGCTGCGTTCGGGCACCAGAGTGCAGATCATCGTGCCTTCGCTTGCATTTGAGGCGGTGGGCGGCGCTTCGCCATTCTCGCCCTTGTTCAGTGCGGCCTCGACGCGGCGGTCAATCTCGTCGATGCCCGGTCGGCTGATCCACAGGATCAATGCGCCAATGAAAGCCACGCCTGCGATACCGGCTGCGATCATAAAGCGCCGCTCAGCGCCTTCCTTTCCGCGCGCATTTACTGCGAAATAGCCAGCGCCAATTGCGATCATCAACAGGATCAGCGCCGCAGCCATCGCATTCTCGCGCTCGCTTTGCACAGACAGCTGAGCTTCCAGTTGGCCGCGGTCGCGGCGTTCGCGCAGTTCGGCTTTGCGCGCTTCGATCCGTTCGCGGGCTTCCGCGCGTTGCTGCTCGATCCGCGTGCGCTCTGACGCTTCAACCTCGTCGATGCTGCGGCAAGGCAAGGCATTAACGCTCGGCTCGACGTCGTTCTCGCGCAGGAAAGGCAGCAGTTCGCGGATCGATACAGCGAAGTAGAACTCGGCATCCGACCCATCCGAATCCGCGCCAAAGCTGTTCACGCCTAACACCCGGCCGCAACTGTCGAGCAGTGGCCCGCCCGAGTTGCCGCGCGCGATCGGCGCGGTGTGCAGTATCGTGTCAAATTGGCGGCTGGGCCGCGCGCCAGACAGGAAACCGCGGCTTTTCACCGGCGGTTGCGCACGGAAAATGTCACTAATCTCCAGTCCCTGGGCACGATCGACGTTCATTGGATAACCGACGGCTGAGACTTCACCCATGTCGCCGACCAGGCTGCCAGAGATGGTAAGCGGCGGCAGGCGCATGGCATTGTCGATAATCTCGATCAATGCCAGATCGTTGCGCGGGCTGACCGATATGGCGCGGGCATAGGCTGCGTCGTCACCCTCGGATGGGACTACGCCAATTCGCAATGTGTCATCCTGCAATGCTTCGCGAATGACATGCGCATTGGTGACGATCCGCGTCGGGGAGACCGCAAAGCCAGAGCCATGGCTGACCGGATAGACTTCGCGTCCGTCGCTGCCGACGATGACCACGCGCACCACACCGCGTGCGGCGGCGTCAATATCTGCACCATCGGCCAGCGCGATATGTGGCGTGAGCAGCGCAATCAAAGCGGCAAAGAGAGTGATTATCCGACCCATAGACGCCATATTTGACGTGGGCGGGCTTTGATCGCAAGCTTCGGGATGCAGTGAATGGCGCATTACCCTATTAATCTGATCATGACCGATGAATTGATCCCTAACGAAACCGCATGGTCCGCTGTTATGCGGCGGGACCGCGCATTTGATGGCCGCTTTGTAACCGGTGTGCTGACCACCGGCATCTATTGCCGGCCCAGCTGTGCTGCGCGGCATCCGGACCGCAAGAACGTGCGCTTCTATGCCACTGGTGAAGAAGCACGGGCGGCGGGGCTTCGCGCTTGCAAGCGATGCCTGCCTGACGATGTCGGCCGCGATGAAGCAGCGGTGCTGGCCGCGATTGAAGAGATCAAAGCGTCGGAGGGCGCGCCGACGCTGGACGAGCTTGCGACCATCACCGGCTATTCTCCCACACATTTCCAACGGGTGTTCAAGCGGGCGACCGGACTGTCGCCGGCAGCCTATGCAAGGGCATTGCGCGAAGAACGAGCCAAGGATGCCTTGATCGGCGCAAACCGGGTCAGCGATGCGATTTACGATGCCGGATACGAAGCGCCGAGCCGATTTTACGAAGGAGTGGAAGGCAAAATGGGCATGACCGCCAGCGACTGGAAAAACGGCGGTGCGGGCCGTGTGATCCATTGGACAGTGGTCACAACCTCGATTGCGCCCATGCTTGTCGCTGCAACCGACAAGGGTGTGTGCTGTCTCAGCTTCAACGAAGGCGAAGAGGAGTTGCGCGCCCGCTTCCCAAACGCGGAACTGATCGGCGGTGGTGATGCATTTCGCGAACTTTTTGAGCAGGTTATCGTTGCCGTAGAAGACCCTACGCTCGATAATTCGCACATCCCCCTGGATGTGAAAGGCACCGCGTTCCAGCAGCGCTGCTGGCAGGCTTTGCGGCAGATCCCGGCTGGTGAAACGCGCAGCTATGGCGATCAAGCGGCGATGCTGGGCAATCCCAAGGCAAGCCGTGCTGTCGGCAGCGCGAATGGCGCAAACAACATTGCGGTGCTGATCCCTTGCCACCGCGTTGTGCCGGCAAGCGGAGGCGTGGGCGGCTATGCCTATGGGCCCGAGATCAAGGCCGAACTTCTGAAGCGCGAGGGCAATAATTGAAACCTTTTGCTGGTTTTTTCCGTTGGCAATGTAAGAGAGTTTCTCGAACGACGGAGCCAGAGTTATGTGCGATGAAGAGAAGATCACCCGTTGGGCTCGCGAAGGGCTGACACGGCGCGAATTTGGTGTGCTTGGCGCCACTGCAGCGGTCGCGGCCTGCGCTCCTGGCAATGGCATGGCCCAAGATCAGGTAGAGACTGTGTCTTCGCCAGGATTCCCCGCGTGGACCGAGCAGGCGGTCAGTTTCGTCACCGACGATGGTACGATGGATGGCTGGCTTGTGTCCCCCACATCGGGCCCTGCACCTGCCGTAATAATCTGGCCCGATATCGCTGGTTTGAGAGAGAGCAAGAAAGCCATGGCCCGGCGGTTGGCTGACCGCGGATACACAGCGCTCGTGGTGAACCAGTATTACCGCGATACGCCAGCCCCCATTTGGAAGGATTTCGCCGACTTTGCGGGAAATGGCGGCTGGGGACGCACCCGTGAAATGCGCGGGAAGTTGGATGCGGATGCAATCATGCGCGACGCAAACGCTACCGTTGCCTTCCTTGACAGCCGTGCGGAAGTCGACAGCGAACGCGGCATCGGAACGCAGGGCTATTGCATGGGCGGCCCCTTCACAATGTGGAGCGCCGCCGCTGTCCCATCTCGCGTAAAGGCCGCAGCCAGCTTCCACGGGGGCGGGCTGGTGCGTGAAGGCAACCCAATTAGCCCGCACAGACTGTTTGGCCAGATGGACGCCAGCCTGCTTATCGCGATTGCGCAGGATGATGATGCTGAAGCACCGGAAGAGAAAGACACACTGCGCGAGGCCGCTGCGGCTGCCGGACGCGATGCGACGGTTGAAGTCTTTGCCGGTGACCACGGTTGGTGCGTGCCCGATAGCCCCGCCTACGCCGAAGCGGAAGCGGAACGAGCCTGGGCCGAGTTGCTTAACCTCTATGAGCGTGCGCTCTAGGGAGAACTGGAGCAAGGCGCTCCACTATTCCAACAGCATGGAACACATGGAACACAGTCCAGGAGCGAAACCTGTTCGGTCCTGTGAAGGGCGATTTGACTGTATTATCAACACTTTGAAAGAACCTTCGCCCTTATCGCCAATTCGCGCCATGTAGGAAAGTGTTCGATCGAAATCCGGACCTCATGTCGGAGCAGTCTCCGAAGCCATGGCCTATTTTTGTTTGGGCCCGGCGCGCTTGCCTTTGGGCTTGCCCGCACCCTTGCCTTTGAAACCCGATTTGGGTTTGCCTGATTTGGGTTTTCCCGAAGATGGCTTGCCGGTGAATGGGTCGCTTCTGCCTTCTCCGCCAGAGCGCGGCGTATCCTTCCTGTCGCGCTTGTCTTTGAAGCGAGGCTTGCCGCCATCACCCTTGCCACTGGGCCCCTTGCCACCGTTCCCCTTGCGGAAAGGCTTGGCTCGCACATTAGGCGCGCTATGCTTGCGGTTATTGCGCGCTTCCATCCGCGGCCCTTCAGCGGATTCCTCGATCAGGATCGCATCCTGCTCGTCTTCGCTCGTTTCGGTACGTTTCAAGGTGTCCGCAAACTTTGGTGCGATTGCGCGAGGGATCTGGAACCAGCTCTCGTTCGGGCCAACCCGGATCGCGCCGATTTCATTGCGCGTAACATGTCCACGGCGGCAGATCAGCGGCATCAACCAACGCGGTTCTGCATTCTGACGGCGGCCGATGCCCATTTTGAACCAGACCACATCCTCGAAACCGGGACGGTGACGTTCGGCCTTGGCCTTTTCGCGTGCTTCGGGTGTGTTGGCGAGCAGCTCCTCAGGATGCGGCATCTTCGCGCGGTGCGCTTGCACAAGTGCGGCGGCGATGTCCTCTGCCGGAAGCCGTTCAATCAATTCAGCTGCGATCGCGCGGTCATCATCTTCATATTCAGCCGGTGCAGTCAGCTTTTCCATCAGCCGCGCGTGATCTTTCTTGCGGATCGCCTCAGGGGTCGGCGCGTCCATCCACTTCGCTTCGATCTTTGCACCGCGCAGCATGCTCTCCACGCGCTTGCGGCGATTATAAGGCACGATGATTGCAGCGGTGCCTTTTTTGCCTGCCCGGCCTGTCCGGCCAGAGCGGTGCTGCAGCGTTTCGGCATCGCGCGGTGTCTCGACATGGATCACCAGGCTAAGCGTTGGTAGATCGAGGCCGCGTGCGGCAACGTCTGTTGCTACGCAAACGCGGGCGCGGCGGTCGCGCATGGCTTGTAATGCCTGATTGCGCTCTTGCTGGGAGTGTTCGCCTGACAGCGCCACCACACCGAAACCGCGGTTCTGCAAAGTCGCATGGAGCCGCCGCACGCTGTCGCGCGTTGCGCAGAAACAGATCGCGGATTCCGCCTCATGAAAACGCAGCAGGTTGACGACGGCGTTTTCGATTTCAGACGGGCCAACGGTGATCGCCTGATAGCTGATGTCACCGTGCCCGCGATCTTCGCCCGCCAAAGAGAGGCGCAGCGCATTGGACTGATAACGTTCTGCCAGCCGCACAATCGCGCGCGGCATAGTGGCTGAAAACAGCAGCGTGCGGCGCGTATCCGGTGTTGCATCGAGAATTTCTTCCAAGTCGTCGCGGAAGCCCATGTCGAGCATCTCGTCCGCTTCATCGAGCACAACCCCGACCAGGGCAGAGAGGTCTAGCGCGCCGCGCTCCAGATGGTCACGCAAACGGCCCGGCGTGCCAACAACAATGGCTGGGCCGGAACGAAGCGCGCGGCGTTCCTTGCTCGCATCCATTCCGCCCACACAGGTTGCAATGCGCAGGCTGGCCTTTTCATAGAGCCAGCCGAGTTCGCGGCTGACTTGCAGGGCCAGTTCGCGTGTCGGCGCGATGACGAGCGCCAATGGGCGTTCGATCAACGGTGTCCCGCGAATCTCTCCGAGCAGTTCGGGCGCAAGTGCCAGTCCAAACGCAACCGTCTTGCCAGAGCCGGTCTGCGCAGAAACGATCAAGTCGCGTCCCGCGGCATCGGGTGCGATGGTGGCGGCCTGAACAGGGGTGGGGGCAGAATAGCCGCGCTCGGCCAGAGCCGAGCCCAGGATCGGTGGTAGGGATTCAAAAGACATGGTATTTCACTTGGGTAACGGCGCAAGAGTTCGCGCGGAGGGAGAGAGGCATGAGAATAACGCGCTCTTTGCACTCATCTCAAACGGGCGACGGCCAATGCCGCAAACGCCCGTGCCGTGCCCTATAGCGACAATTGCTCCACTTGGCTTGCGTTATTTTGCAAGTGCGAAGAGTCAGTCCAGCTTGGGCGGGAAACCCGGCTCGCATTTCGTCATCGCACGCTGGTAGGCATCGCGCGCGCCGATACGCTTCAGATAAGCCTTCAGGTTCGGCATGTGATCGATGCTCATGTCGTTGAACGCGCGCGCGGTCGTGAGTGAGAATCCCAGCATGATGTCGGCTGTCGTGAAATTTGATCCGCCGAAATAGTCCGCTTCACCAAGCGCGGCTTCCAGATGGGCCCAGGCATTGGTAACGCGCTTCATTAGCGGCGGCGGCATCTCTGCCCCGACAGCATTCACTGCAATCATCATCATGCCATTGGTCATCAGCGTCGCATTGGCGAAGTGATACCAATAGAGGTGGCGCGCAAAATCGGGGTCGGTGGGGCCGGGCACCAGCTGTGTATCAGGCGCATATTTGCCGACGATGTAATCCATGATCGCGCCGCTTTCTCCCAGCACGAGATCGACATCCTCAATCACAGGCGCAATTTCCATCGGATGGAGCGCTTTGAGTTCGGGTGGGGCAAGCCGTGTTTCGGGATCGCGATTGTAGAGCTTCAGATCATAATCGAGCCCCAGCTCCTCGCAAAGCCAGACGATACGTTCGGATTGCGAAATGCGCAGGTGGTGGACGGTCAGCAAGTCTGGTTCTCCCTAGGTATAGCGCGCCCAGCCTTTGCTGGCCGGCTGCAGAGAGTCGAGGAAATTCTCCGCACTATCAAGATATTCGTGCCGTTTCTCTTCGCCCATCCGGTCCCAGGTTGAGTAAATCCTCCCGATGCGGTGATTGCTTTGAAGCCGGTCGCGATTTCGGTCCATGAAATACCAATAGAGCGGGTTGAAGGGGCAGGCGCCGTCGCCGGTCTTCTTCGACACGGAATAGCGGCATTCCTTGCAGTAATCGGACATCTTGTTGATGTAATTTCCGCTCGCCGCATAAGGCTTTGTCGCGAGCTTCCCTCCATCGGCATACAGGATCATGCCAACCACATTGGGCAGCTCAACCCAGTCATAGGCATCGGCATAGACCGCCAGAAACCAGTCCTGCACATCGCGTGGATTGATACCGGCAAGCAGAGCGAAATTCCCGAGCACCATCAGCCTCTGGATATGGTGTGCGTGCGCGTTTTCGCGCGTTGAGCGAGTGCAGTCTGCCATGCATCGCATGTCGGTTTCGCCGGTCCAGTAAAATTCGGGAAGGGCGCGCTGGGCGTTCAGTGCGTTGCGGCTCTCCAGTTCTGGCATGAAGTGCCAGTAGAAGCCGCGGACATACTCGCGCCAACCAATGATCTGGCGAATGAAGCCTTCAACCGAATTGAGCGGCGCATTGTCTTCTTCATAGGCTTGCTGCGCACGCTCGCACAGTTCCAGCGGATCGAGCAGGCCCAGGTTGATGCTCGTCGACAGCATGGAGTGGTAGAGATCGTCAGACCCGTGCACCATCGCGTCCTGATAAGGGCCGAATTTCTCGATCCGTCCTGCGAAGAAGGCATCGGCGGCTTCCTCCGCCTGTTTGCGCGTAACGGGCCATTCGAAGTGCTCCAGCGATCCAAAGTGATTGCCAAACTGGCCTTCGACCAATTCGATCACTTCGCGCGTAATTTCGTCCGGTTCGAATTTCGGCCGTGCGGGCGGGTCCATGCTGTCTTTGGGAGGCTGGCGGTTTTCCTTGTCGAGATTCCATTCACCGCCGACAGGCTTGCCGTCGCCGCGCATGAGAAAACCGGTTTTCTTGCGCATTTCGCGATAGAAATACTCCATCGTCAAATGCTTGCGACCCTCGGCCCATTCCTCGAATTCGGCATGCGAGCAAAGGAAACGGTCATCGGGCAGAATCTCGACGTCACATACGAACTTGTCTGGCCATTCGTCCTGCATCTGGCGCACGCGCCACTCGCTTGCTTCGACCACATGGATTGCGCGGGGATCATAGCGCCCGATTGCGCGCGCGACTTCGCCGGTGAAGCTGCCCGAATTGTGCGCATCGGTCAGCTTTATGTAATCGACCGTCCATCCGGCTTCCCGAAGTTCGGCCGCAAAATGCCGCATCGCGGAGAATATCAGCGCGATCTTCTGCTTGTGATGTTTGACGTAAGTTGCCTCGTCCCAAACCTCCATCATCAGGATGACGGTATCGTCCTGCGTGCGTCCGCGAAGGCTGGCCAGATTGCGGGTCAGCTGATCGCCGAGGATGGGGACAAGGATCGGTTGAGGCATAGTTACTCAATGAGCGAGCGAGAGATTGGTGCCTCAAACAAAGCTGTAGGGGTCAATGTCGATCCCGATGCGCACGCCGGGCGGGAATTCCTGCGTTGCGATCCATTCGGTGATCACTTTTTGCAGGTTTGCGCTGCGCCGCGCGTTGACGAGAAAACGGTAGCGGTATCGCCCGCGCAGCATGGCGAGCGGAGCCGGGGCAGGGCCCAGGATTGCGACATCGTCCACATGCGGGCGAATATCGCCCAGCCGGTTTGCCGC
>FYBJ01001445.1_pt1 | contig 54107 bp, 43 predicted proteins | sample 1134611 | NCBI WGS metagenome assembly FYBJ01 (sample SAMEA104116008, study PRJEB20421) | marine metagenome | isolation source: marine
CAGGGGGCCAGCGCCGCCATCGGCCATTTCCTGCGACTCGTGCATGAGGGGCGCCTGTCTGGCGCCGAGGGCTGGGAGGCCATATGCGGCTACAACGCAGCCATGCTGCGCCCGAGTTGGCCGCTCGACCGGTTGGAACGCGAGACGGAGCGGCTCTGGGCCTTGCATGTCGAGCGCAATGGCCCGGCTCGCGCTACCCTGCGCGACGAGAAGGTGGAGGCCTTTACGCTGGGCGCGTTGCTCGACGATCGCACGCCAATGCCGGCGGACATCATCGCGCCGCGAGTCCTGACGCCTGGTGGGCTTCTTGTCCTCGGCGGTGCGCCGAAAGTGGGCAAGAGCGATTTCCTGATCTCCTGGCTCGTGCACATGGCAGCGGGGGAACCATTCCTAGGCTTCACGCCCCCGCGGCCGCTGCGCGTGTTCTACCTGCAGGCCGAGATCCAGTACCACTACCTGCGCGAGCGGCTCCAGGGCATCGCCATTGACCCGCATCTACTCAGTGCCGCTCGCGATGGCTTCGTCGCCACGCCCAAGCTGAGACTTCTTCTGGATGCCGCCGGATTGCCGCGCGTCATCGAGGCAGTGCGCGCGGCCTTTGTCGATCCCCCGGTCGACATCCTCTGCATCGATCCTATCCGTAACCTTTTCGACGGCGGCACGGATGGCGGAGGCGAGAATGACAATTCCGCGATGATGTTCTTCCTGCAGGAGCGGGTGGAGACGCTCCGGGATGCGGTGAACCCCGACTGCGGCGTGATCCTGGCCCATCACACGCGCAAACTCGGCAAATCCCAGCTGAAGGAAGATCCCTTCCTGGCGCTTTCCGGGGCCAGCGCGCTGCGCGGTTTCTACACCTCGGGCCTGATGCTCCATCGACCGGACGAGGAACGCTCGGAGCGTCGCATCGAGATAGAGCTGCGCAACGGGCCTGCGCTGCAGTCCAAGCTGACCGACAAGCAGGCCGGACGCTGGGTGGAGCTCGATCCGTCGGGTGAGCGGATCGTGCGCCGGGATTTCGGCGAAAAACTCGACGCCGAACGGATGCGCAAACGCGACGTCATCCTGCAGCTTCTGCTCGACGAGGCCGCGCGCGGCAAACTCTACACGGCCCTGCAATTCGCGGAAAACTTCGAGAACCGGGCAGGCCTCGGCGGCAAGGATACGATCCGCGACCGGATCAGTGTGCTTGCGACCAAGGGCGACATCAAGTTCGTCCGTGACGGTCGCCGCTTCGGCCTGCCACGCTCAACTTCGAAATTCGGCTACCTCTGTGTCGAGGGGATGATCTTCGCGACCGGTGCGGAAGAGGTCGATCCCGAGACCGGGGAGGTCCGCGCCGAGAACCTCGCTGTTTTGCCCAGCACCTACAAATGTCCGCAGACCGGCGCAGCACTGCCCGTCGAGAATCCCGCCGTCTGGGTCTACCCGGAGGGCGAAGCATGAGCGTCCGGCTCTTCGCAGACCTGCGCAGGATCAAGTTGGGAGAGTTGGGAACGTCCTTCCCAACTGGTTGCGCCACGGCACGCAAACCCCCGGTCGGGCGCGCAGGATCAAGTTGGGAGCCGGATTCCCAACTATGCCCGCTGCGCCTCGCACCGGCGCGACCGAATGCGCAGGTTCAAGTTGGGACAGCCTCCCAGCTGGCAAGCATCACCAACTACATATTTCCAAATCGTCACAATGCCTTACGACCCTCGCGAAGCTGTGGGGGTGAAAGCCACCCCCTTCGGGGGTGGGGAGAACGCCGCAAGGCGGGTTCTCCTCTCCCACCCCCGGGGGCTTCGCGCGCGCACCCGACCCCAGACACCCCGAATACTTCAACCGACACCAAGGAGAATCCCATCATGACCCTCCCTTCCGCATCCCTCGCTGTCGCCGACCGCCAACCGCCCGTTGAAGCCGCGGCGCGTCGCCCCGTCCTCGCCCTTGACCTTGGGACGACGACCGGTTGGGCGCTTCGCGATGCCGATGGCCTGATCGTCAGCGGCACCGCCAGCTTTCGCACCGGGCGCTTCGATGGCGGTGGAATGCGCTACCTGCGCCTCACCAACTGGCTCACGGAATTCGACCGATTGAGCGGGCCGATTTCGAGCATCTGGTTCGAAGAGGTCCGCCGCCACGCCGGCACGAATGCCGCCCATGTCTATGGCGGGCTCCTCGCCACGCTGACGGCATGGGCCGAACTGCGCGGCGTACCGTATCAGGGCGTCCCCGTCGGCACGATCAAGCGACACGTCACGGGCAAGGGCAATGCCAGCAAGGCTGCCATGATCGAGGCGGCACGCCGGCGCGGGTTCACGCCGGCAGATGACAACGAGGCGGATGCCATCGCGATCCTGCTCTGGGCGATCGAAACCGGTGGGGGTGTGCAATGAGGTGGCATCCGCAAGGCTATGGCGGCCGCCGCCGCGATACCGAACAGGTCAAGCGCGACGGCTGGCGGGAACAGCGCGTGCTCGCGGTCTCGCTTGACGACGATCGGCTCACCTGGCCCGAGCGCGAGTTGGTTCGCCAGCTCGGCGAGAAGCTCTACGGACCCACGGCAGACCGGGAGGCACGGCCATGAGCAAGTGGACACCGAGCCTCGTCGAGGAACGCTTGGCCGAGGCGGCCTTCGTCCTCAAGCGCATGCCGGAGCCGCGACGGCAGGGATATTTCAGCACCTGGCCCGAGATCATTCACTCCTTTGCCGACAAGGTCGGGCAGGAGCCGAAGCCCATGCGCGTGTTGCCCTCGCCGCAGGCGATCAGCCGGATGGAAGAGACGCTGACCTGGACGGCGTGCCTCAATCCCACCGACGGCAAGATCGTCTGGATGAAAGCCCATGGCGAGCGTTGGAAGACGATATGCTGGACCGTCGGGCTTGAGCGTTCCGCCGCCCATCAGCACTGGCTCTGCGTGATCTCGCTCACGCTCAACAAGCGGCGGTTCAATCGCAACCTGTCCAAGCGGCGCGTGATCGAACTTGCCGGTGGCGGGCAGCGCTGAGCAGTAGCGGGAAAGGTGTCCGGCGGACAGTTTTCGCTGAGACAAAAACGGGTTCTCACCGATAGGTTTGGGATATCCTCGGCAGAAGCGCGCGTGGACGAGCCGAACCGGCTTCACGGGTCCTTCCCGGGCCGAAACGTATACGGGGGGGCTTGGCGCGGCATTTCGCCAGCGACAGGGCCGGATTTTTGGGAAGCCACCGGAGTCCAGAGTCCGCCCGCGACCTTCTGAAACCCTTGTGAATTCAAACACCTGATCGGCCGAGCTTGGTGGATACCCCGCGCACGCCGGAGTCCACCCGAAATCCGGTGTACCCGCCGCGGTGGAGTCCACCCGTCGGACGCCGATCGATCATCGACAGGAACCCGAATGACCCTCGCCTTTGCGCCCGAGCGGATCGAGACCTGGCCGCTGGCCAAGCTCCAGCCCTACGCGAAGAACGCGAAGGTGCATGGGGCCGATCAGGTCGCGAAGATTGCCGCCAGTATGGCGGAGTTCGGCTGGACCGTGCCGTGCCTCGTAGCCGAGGACGGCGAGCTGATTGCGGGCCATGGCCGGGTGCTGGCTGCCATTCAATTGGGGCTGACCGAGGCGCCGGTGATCGTGCTCGGGCATCTGAGTGAGGCGCAACGCCGGGCCTACCGGATCGCGGACAACAAGCTGACCGAACTCGGTGGCTGGGACGAGGCGCTGCTCTCGGCCGAGCTGCAGGACCTGCTCACCGAGGATTACGATCTCTCGCTCATCGGGTTTGACGATGGAGAACTCGAAGCTCTTTTGAATGTGTCGACCGAGCCAGAAGCGGGGCCACGCGAGGGTGAGGACGACGTCCCCGAAACACCCGAGGCGCCGATCAGCCGCGTGGGCGACCTTTGGGTGCTGGGCAACCACCGCCTGCTCTGCGGCGACAGCACGGTGGCGACCGATGTCGAGCGGCTGCTCGGGACGGTCAGGCCGCTCCTGATGGTCACCGATCCACCCTACGGCGTGGAATACGACCCGTCCTGGCGCAACCAGGCAGGCGCCGCCAAGACGAAGCGGACCGGCAAGGTGCTGAACGACGACCGGGCGGACTGGCGCGAGGCCTGGGCGCTGTTCCCGGGCGACGTCGCCTATGTCTGGCACGGGGCGCTTCACGCGGCCACCGTTGCCGAGAGCCTGGAAACGGCAGGCTTCACGATCCGCTCCCAGATCGTCTGGGCCAAGGACCGGCTGGTTCTGAGCCGGGGCGACTATCACTGGCAGCACGAGCCTTGCTGGTACGCGGTGAAGAAGACCGGCAAGGGCCACTGGGCCGGCGACCGCAAGCAGACCACGCTCTGGCAGATCGCCAACCGCGACCAGGATGCCGATACGGTCCACGGGACGCAGAAGCCGGTGGAATGCATGCGCCGACCGATCCTGAACAACTCGAGCCCGGGCCAGGCGGTCTACGAGCCCTTCATGGGGTCCGGCACCACGCTGATCGCGGCGGAAACCACCGGCCGTGTCTGCCTCGGGATCGAGCTGAACCCGGCCTATGTCGACGTCGCGGTCCAGCGCTGGCAGAAGTTCACCGGGCAGGAGGCCGTGCTCGACGGGACCGGCGAGAGCTTCGCCGATCTGGCGAACGGCCCACGCTGAGGCGATGCATGACCTGGCTCTACCTTCCTCCGGACTGTCTGCCGGATGCTGCCCTTCGAGAAAACCGAGACTGCGGCGAACGGCAACCGCATCCGATGCGGGATCGAGTTCGATGCAATCGGGCGACGGGTGGCCTACCACTTCCGCCGTCGCCATCCCGGCGACAGCACCGATCAGGGGGAGGTCATTCCCGAAACCGTGCGAGTACCGGCTGAGGATGTCCTGCACATCTTCCGGCCAATCGACGCAGGCCAGATTCGGGGCCTGCCGCATGTGGCGCCGGCGATGGTGCGGCTCTTCCTGCTCGATCAGTATGACGACGCCGAGCTCGATCGGAAGAAGACCGCCGCAATGTTTGCGGGATTCATCACCAAGACCGCGCCCGAAGAACAGTTGATGGGCGAGATCGAGGATGCCGAGGACGGTACCGGGATCGCCAGTCTCGAACCCGGCACGCTGCAGGTGCTTCTGCCGGGGGAGGATGTTAAGTTCTCGAGTCCCGCCGATGTCGGTGGAGGCTACGAGGCGTTCCAGTACCGGACGCTTCTCTCCATCGCGGCTTCGGTCGGGCTGCCCTATCACCTGGTCACCGGCGATGTCCGGCAGGCCAACTATTCCAGCCTGCGCGCTGAGCTTGTCGAGTTTCGTCGTCGCATCGGCCAGCTGCAGCACGGGGTAATTGCCCATCAGCTCTGCCGCCCAATCTGGCGACGCTGGCTGGAGGCTTCAACGCTCTCTGGTGCGCTCGATCTGGGCGACCTCGACATCGCATTGCCGGTGCAGTGGATCCCGCCGCGTTGGGATTGGGTCGATCCGCTCAAGGACATCCAGGCGCAGCTGCTGGCGATCGAGGCCGGGCTCTTGTCGCGGCGCAAGGCTGTCGAGGCCACGGGCTACGACATCGAAGAAATCGACCGCGAAAATGCCGCCGACCGGGACCGGGCCGAGGGGCTCGGTCTGACCTACCGCGCCAGCCCCGGCGAAACGCAAGGCGCCCGCGCCACGCCGAACCGACCTCCCGATCAGGGCGGCGGGGACGGTGACAATTCCGAACAGGAGTAATCCCATGAACAGCTGGTATTCGATCCGGGCCCGCAACGCGGGCGCGGAGCTCTCGATCTATGACGAGATTGGTGCCTATGGCGTCAGCGCGAAGGCCTTCATCGCCGAGATCGGCGCGCTGAAGGCGGGCACAAACCTCGAACTGCGCCTCAACAGTCCCGGCGGCTCGGTCTTTGACGCGGTGGCGATCTACAACGCGCTGAAGCGTCACGACGGTAACGTCACCGTCACCATCGACGGAGTCGCCGCCTCGGCAGCCTCCTATGTGGCCATGGCAGGCGACGAAATCGTCATGCCCGAGAACGCCTTCCTGATGATCCACGATCCCTCTGGACTGGTCATGGGGACGGCAGGCGACATGCGCGACATGGCCGAGGCGCTCGACAAGATCGCCGGCAGTTTGATCAAGGGCTACGCCGCGAAATCCGGCAAACCCGACGAAGAGATCGCCACCCTGATGGCGGCCGAGACCTGGTTCGATGCCGCGGAGGCGGTGGAGGCCGGCTTCGCCGACAGGATCGCCGAACCTGTACGGATCGCCGCACGCTTCGACATTGCCACCTTCCGAAACGCGCCCCCACTTCTGGTCGAGGCGGTAAAGGATGAACCGAAAACGGTCGAGCAGCCCGAACCCGACGCTGATGCGACAGAGGATGACGCTCAGGTCGAGGATCCGCCGACGCCGCCAGGCACACCGGACCCGGAGGTGATCCGTGCCGAGACCATGGCCCATGCCAAGGCCGTCGTCGATCTCTGCCGTCTCGCGGGCCAGCCTCAGATGGCGGCCGGTTTCCTCGAGAAGGAGGCGAGCCTCGAGGTTGTCCGTGCGGCTCTGATCGAAGCGCGTGCCAAATCCGATCCCGACATTTCCGCCAACCATCCGCAACCCGGGCCGGGCCCGGCTGCCAAGCCATGGGGCGAGGTGATCGCCCGCACCTTCAAGCGCAAAGGACAGTGACACATGCCAACGCTCTCTGAGACGACCCATCCCGGCGGCTTCCTCGTCTGGGAGGCCTTCCGCGACTATACCCGCGAGGTGGTGACCATCGCCGCCGGCGATCTTGCCCCGGGCACCGTGCTGGGCCGGATCACGGCCTCCGGCAAGTACGCCGCCCACGATCCGGCCGCCACCGACGGCACCGAGACCGCCGTCGCCGTGATCTGGGGCAAGGCGGATGCCTCGGCCGGCGACGTCGCCGCGGTCGCGCTGGTGCGCGGCCCGGCCATCGTCAACCGCCACGACCTCGTCTTCGCCGGCACCCCGACCCAGCCTGAAATCGACGCTGCCCATGCGGCGTTGCTGGCGGCCGGCATTCTCGTCCGCTGATCCCAATTCAAGTGAAAGGAAAAACCGATGGCCACCATGGACATCTTCGAGTCCGATGCCTTCTCGGTCATCGAACTCACCCGTGCGCTGGAGAACATCCCGTTCAAACCGGCTCTTCTCTCCAGCGCCAACCTCTTCAGCCCACGCGGCGTGCGCTCCCGCACCGTGGTGATCGAGAGCCGCGACGGTACGCTGTCGCTGATCCCGTTCTCCGAACGCGGCTCGGCCTATGAGCAGCAGGTTCCCGAGCGGCGCGACATGCGCGCATTCGTCTGTCGCCAGTTCAAGAAGCAAGACGTGCTTTGGGCCTCCGAGATTCAGTCGGTGCGCGACTTCGGTTCGGAAACCGCGACCCAGCAGGTGCAGACCGAGGTGGCCCACCGCCTGCGGCGATTGCGCCAGGATGCCGAAGCCACCTTCGAGTATCACTTCCTGAACGGGATTCAGGGGATCGTGAAGGACCCGAAGGACGGGGCCACGGTGATCGACTATGCCGCCGAGTTTGGCATCACGCCCGCCGCCGAGATCGACTTCGATCTGGACAATGCCTCGCCAGCCTCGGGCGCGCTGCGCAAACGCTGCCAGGCGCTGATCGAGAGCGTCGAGGAAAGCCTCGGCGGGCTCGCCGCTGGCGCCGTTCAGGTCCGGGCCGAGTGCGGTTCTGCCTTCTTCGCCGATCTCGTCGCCCACAAGGAGGTGCGCGAAACCTATCTCAACACCGCCGCGGCTGCCGATCTGCGCGGCCGTGTGGCCGACGAGGTCAGCTTTGGCGGCATCAACTTCCGCCGCTATCGGGGCAGTTCCGCCTTTGGCGTGCCAACGGATAAGGCGTATTTCTACCCCGAAGGCGTCGAGGGCCTGTTCGAGATCTACCACGCCCCCGCCGACACCTTTGAGACGGTCAACACACTCGGCCTGCCGCTCTATGCGCGCACCATCCCGGACCGGGATCGCGACGAGTGGGTGCGGCTTGAGATCGAAAGCAACCCGCTGCCGATCTGCACTCGCCTGCAGGTGTTGCGGAGCGCAAGGCGGACCTGATGAACGCGTTCGCCGCGGCTTTGGACGTGCTCTTCGCGGACGCCCATCTCAGCCGCGAGGTCGTCTACACCGCTGACGGCGGCATCGCAGCGCTGGTCCGCGCGATCTTGCGCCGGCCCGACGAGGTAGCCGAGTTCGGCGACGCGCGGCTTTGGTCGGAGACTACGCGGCTGGATCTGCGCCTTTCCGAGGTGCCGACCCCGCGCCCCGGCGATCGCATCGAGATCGACGGCGAAGCGTTCCTGATCCAGGGCGAGCCGGTCCGCGACCGCGAGCGGCTGACCTGGACCGTCGACCTGAGGCCCGCGTGAAGCTGAGGCTCGACATTCACCCGGACATCGTCGCGATGATGCAGTCCGAGGTGAAGGCCGGTGAAAAGGCGGTAACCGTCGCCATGCGCGAGGCCGGTACGGGGCTCAAGGCCGCCTGGCGCGGCCAGATCACTGGAGCAAGGCTCGGTCGACGGCTCGCCAACTCGATCCGGAGCCAGACCTACCCGAAGGCGGGCGAAAGCCTGAATGCCGCGGCGCTCGTCTGGTCCAAGGCCCCGGTGATCGTCGGTGCCCACAACACTGGCCCGCTGATCCGCTCAAAGGACGGCTTCTGGCTGGCGATCCCGACCGAGGCTGCCGGCAAGTCTCTCCGCGGCGGCAGGATTACCCCGGGCGAATGGGAACGCCGCCGTGGCCTGCGCCTGCGCTTCGTCTATCGCCGGACGGGGCCGAGCCTTCTGGTGGCGGAAGGCCGTTTGAACAGCCGAGGGCTGGGCGTGGCCTCACGATCCAAGACCGGCCGCGGGCGCACCACGGTACCGATCTTCCTTCTGGTCCCGCAGGTCAAGCTGCCGAAGCGGCTCGATCTCGATCGCGACACCGAACGGGCGCTTGACAGCGTGCCGGGGCTGATCGTGGCGAACTGGGTGGAGGGGCGATAACCAACGAGTTCCTCGATGGGAGCGTTTCTGCGATAATGGAGCTGGTGCGAAAGTGGTTTATTTGACGCATTGTGCTGCGCGCTCCAGGAGGCTCACATGTCGCTATACTCCGAAGAACTGCCAACGGAAGGCGTTTCTAGGCCGAACTACTCCAAGCTAATTGAGTGGTGGAGCCAATGGCCTGAGGCCCGCCCTGAGTTCTTGGACTTTTGGGCGAGAGGGGGTTACGTTCAGCGCAGCCTTTGGCGGCAAGATAATCCCAATCCTGCGCTTACGATTGGCGTTCGCTACATCGATGAGATCGAGTATGCCATTCGAAACTTGGCCCTGTTGGGAGTCGAGATTGATTTCATTTGGGTTGGCGACGTTTCATCGACAAGCTTGGTTCTAGTTCCCCAAGACGTGGACTATGAGGGTGTCGGCGGGTGGGGATACACGACTTGTTCAGGTGACCGGATCAACGATGCGCGCGGTGGACGGGAATGGGTGCCAGCCATGGCGTGGGCGCAAATGATGCCTGATACTGTCACAGATTGGATTTTCGAAAACGCTGTCGGTTTTTTCGAGAATGGGCAGGCTTTCATTGCTCCGGCCGAATCCGTTGGCCTTTCCAGAAATATCGAAAAAGCTGTGAGTCGACCTTATGAAAACTTCAATCAGACGAAAACGGTGTTCGATCCGAGAGTTGCCTCCGATGTCATTGCAAATCTTGATATGCCCAAGATCGAAGGCATGAGTATGAGAGACTTGTCCGCTTTTTGTCGAGACCATGTGGACGAGCTATCAAACTTCAGAAACGCCATTGGAAACCTCTTGACGTCGCCAGAAGGGTCTTTCGATCGATGTCTGGTAGAAATCAATGACGCTGTCCGAGAAATGGAAAGTTCGAATTCGTACGCCAGCATGCGGAAGAGCGTCATTGGCGTTGGCGCCGTATTGGCCACCTTCAATCTGGGTCTCGCGGAAGGTATTGCTGCGAAGGCACTCGGGGCGGGTTTTGCGGCTCATTCTGCACTGCAGTGGTGGTGCGAGAAAACCATTGCGAATCGCGAAGCTAGGTCGAAGCCATTTTGGCCGGTTTGGAAACTGAGCAAGGGGAAGACCCGCGGTGAGTTCACCAAAGGCAGGAAAGGGTTTCAAGCGGGATCGTTTCCGATGAACTCTCCGAATAATCAGATCTCTCATTGGCTTGCGCCGCCGGTATCGGGGTGGTCTATCCCATCTGCAATTCGGGTCCCGACGTAATCTAAAACTTGGTCCGCACTCGGTCGCCACCATGCCCACCCCCCGCGAAACCATCCTCAACGCGCTGCACGCGCGGCTCTCAGCGCTGCCCGCCACCGCCCTGCGCGGCGACGTGCTGCCCGAGCGCGTGCCGCCCGAAGGGCTAATGATCCTGCGCGACGGCGAGCCTGGGGAGCCTGAGGTCACGCTGTCGCCATTGCGCTACCACTACCAGCATCGAGCCGAGATCGAGGCGGTCGTACAGGGTGCTGACCGTGACGCCACCTTCGACACGCTTTGCGCCAGCATCGGCGCGGCGCTCGCCGCCGACCGGACGCTGGGCGGGCTCTGCGACTGGGTCGAGGCGGAAGCGCCGCGCCCCGTGGATCTGCCGGTCGAGGGTGCGGCCAGCCTGAAGGCTGCCGTGATACCGGTCGTCCTTCACTATTCCACGGCCGATCCGCTGGCCTGATCCAACCGACAGAAGGAAACCGACATGGCACGAGCCCAGGGGGCGCGGGCGCAGATGGCGCTTGCGTTCGAGACTGTCTATGGCACCCCGCCAGCAGGCGGCTTTACGAAGATGCCCTTCGCCAGCACCACGCTCGGCGCGGAGCAGCCGCTCCTGAACTCCGAGCTTCTCGGCTACGGACGCGATCCGCTCGCGCCGATCAAGGACGCGGTGACGGCGGACGGGGACGTGGTCGTGCCGCTCGACGCCGAAGCCTTCGGCTTCTGGCTGAAGGCAGCCTTCGGAGCGCCGACCACAACCGGGACCGGCCCCTGGACGCACGAGTTCCAGTCGGGCGCCTGGACGCTGCCGAGCCTCTCCATCGAGACCGGCATGCCGGAAGTGCCACGCTATGCGATGTATTCCGGCTGTGTGGTCGACCAGATCACTTGGCAGATGCAGAGATCCGGGCTGCTGACCGCCACGGCGCGGCTCGTGGCGCAAGGCGAGACGGTCGGCACGAGCACCAGCGCCGGGACGCCTGCCGCGCTGGAGCTGAAGCGCTTCGGCCATTTCAACGGGTCGATCACCCGCAACGGCTCGGCCCTCGGCAACGTCGTCTCGGCCGACATCATCTATGCCAACAACCTCGACCGTATCGAGACGATCCGGAACGACGGCCGCATCGACGGGGCGGACCCGTCCATCGCCGCGCTGACGGGCTCCATCGAGGTTCGCTTCGCCGACCAGACGCTGGTGACACAGGCGATCAATGGCGAGGCGTGCGAGCTTGAGTTCGCCTACGTGCTGCCATCTGGCGAGAGCTTCACATTCACCGTGCACGCCGTTTACCTGCCGCGCCCCCGGATCGAGATTTCCGGGCCGCAGGGCGTGCAGGCGACCTTCGACTGGCAGGCCGCCCGCGACAGCGTGGTCGGTCGGATGTGCACGGCAACCCTGATCAACGACATGGAGGTGTACTGACGATGCTGACACTCGACCTGACGAACGCGCCGCGCTGGCATGACTTGGCGCCGGGCGTCCAGGTGCAGCTGCGCCCGCTGACCACCGCGCTGATGGTGGCAACCCGCAGCGATCCCGCCGTCGAAGCAGTGCCCGAGGACGCCTCCGACGAGGAGCGCGCAGTCGCCTTCGCCAAGGCGCTGGCGCGGCGGTCCGTGCTTTCATGGGAGGGTATCGGCGATGCCGACGGCAATACCATCGACCCGAACCCTGAGGCCATCGACGCGCTGCTCGACGTGTGGCCGATCTTCGAGGCCTTCCAGCTGACCTACGTCTCCAAGGGCCTGTTGTTGGAGCAGGAAAAAAACGGCTCCGCGCTCTCGCCGAATGGTCCCTCGGCGGGGGCGATCGATACTGCCAAGCCTGCCAAGCGACGTGCGAAGACTGCCCGGCGCGGCTGAACCGGCCGCTGACCCATGAAGGCTGGCAGGTTTGGGACCTTGTCGGTCGGCTCGGCGGTCAACTGCGGGTGCTGCCCGGCGCCGTCATCGGCTGGGACCTGACCGCGGCACTGACGCTCGGCAACGCGCTCGGCGTGCCGCCGCTCGCCATGGCCGAAGTGCTGCCCGTCATCGAAGCGGTGATGGTCGCGAAACTCAACGAACAGATGGAACGCCCCAATGGCTGAAAAACGCGTCAGCGTCCGCCTCGCGGCGGTTGGCGGCCGGCAGGTGCGCGCCGAGCTGGAAGGCGTGGGCGAGGCCGGATCGCGCGGCTTCGGCCGGCTCAGCCGGGAGATGGAGGCGGCGAACGCCCGTCTTGCCGGCTTCGCTCGTCGAGTGCGCGTGGCGGCTGCTGCCGCGGTGGCTGCAGCCACGGCTGCAGGCGTCGCCATGGTGCGCTCCGGTCTGCAGACGGTGGACGCGCAGGCCAAGCTGGCCCAATCGCTCGGCACGACCGTCGCCTCGATCCAGACGCTGGAGCGCGCGGGCGAGCTCGCCGGCGTGTCGATGTCCGGCATCGAGCAGGCGACCAAGGATCTGACCCGTCGCTTGAGCCAGGCCGCGGCCGGCGGCGGCCCCGCGGCGCAGGCGCTCGAGCGGCTGGGGCTCTCGGCCTCGGACCTGCTGGCCCTGCCGCTCGACGAACGTGTGGGTGCGATCAACGCCGCCATCGAGGACTTCGTCCCGGCCGCAGAACGCGCTGCACTCGCGGGCCAGCTCTTCGGCGAGGAAGGCTCCATCGCCATGTCGCGGATCGACACGGCGACGCTGCACCAGGCGACCGAGGATGTCCGTGCCTTCGGTGTGGTGGTCTCCGAACAGGACGCCGACCAGATCGAGCGGACGAACGATGCGATCTCCCGGCTCGGACTGATCTGGCGCGGGCTGTCGAACCAACTGGCCGTTGCCGCGGCTCCGGCGCTCGAGGCGGTCGCCAACGCCATGGCCGCCATCGCCAGCCGCACCGGGCCGCTCGGCGTCGCCATCCGCGGTCTCTTCGACAATATCGGCCGCCTGAAGACCTATGCCGCCACTTTCGCGGCCTTCCTGGCCAGTCGTTGGGTGGCCGGATTGGCCGCGGCAGCGCTCTCTGTTCGCGGTCTTGCTACGGCCCTTGTCATTCTGCGCGGCGCGCTCATCCGCACCGGCATCGGGGCGCTGATCGTCGGTGCAGGTGAACTCGTCTATCAGTTCACCAAGCTTGTGCGCGGTGCTGGTGGCTTCGGCGAGGCGCTTGAGCTGCTGGGCAATGTGGCCACGGCCGTCTGGGACGGGATCAAGGCGACGCTCGCTTCCTTCGTCGACGATTTTCGCGCCATGCGGGCGGATATCGAGGCGATCTGGCTCAGGCTCATGGCCTTTCTGTCGCACAAGTGGGCCGACTTTCTCGGCACGATCGGGCCGACCTTCAACGCGGTGGCGGAGCAGATTGGGGCCGACACGCAGATCGACTGGTTCGGGGCGCAGAGCTATGCCTCGATGCTCGACCACGCGGTCAGCAATGCCGGTCATCTGGCCGACCAGTACCGCAGTCGGGCCGCTGAAACCCGCGCCAGCGCTTTCGAAGGCGTGCGGGAAGCAGTCGATGCCCTTCGCACAGCCATGAACCGGAGTGGCGAGGAAGGCGGCGATGCGCTGGACGATGCTGCGGCCGCTGCGGATCGCGTGACGGAAGCGCTCGATACTGCAAGCGCGGCTGGGCGCACGGCCGGTGCCACGATCACGGATGGCGCCGAGCAGGCGGCGACTGGCTGGGACGCGGTCACCGCGGCGCTCGCAGACTACGCGACCAAGGCGCGCGACATTGGAGCCGATATCGGTGAGAGCCTGGTTGGCGCGTTTCGCAGCGCCGAAGACGCGGTCGCGGAATTCGTGAAGACCGGCAAACTCGATTTCCACGACCTTGTCACATCCCTGATCGCCGATCTCGCCCGGCTGGCGGCGCGTCGTTTCATCCTCGGCCCTATAGCCAATGCGCTGGGAGGTGTCCTGGGCGGCGCCGGCGGTCTTTTCGCCAACGTTCTTCATGCCGGCGGTGTGGTCGGGGCTTCAGCTTCGACACGAATGGTGCCGGCAATGGCCTTTGCAGCTGCTCCGCGGATGCATGGGGGCGGAACGATCGGTCTGCGCCACGACGAGGTGCCCGCGATCCTGCAACGCGGCGAGCGTGTTCTTTCCCGCCGAGAGGCACGTAGCTACGGTGAAAGTGGCGTCAATGTAACAATTGTGGCCCGCGATGCCGAGAGCTTCCGGCAATCGCGCGCACAGGTGGCGGCCGATATCGCCCGTGCGGTGGCGCTCGGGCGTCGGGGGCTCTGATGGCGTTTCACGAAGTCCGGTTTCCAGACGACATCAGCCGTGGTGCGCGTGGCGGCCCGGAACGGCGGACGCAGGTCGTCGAGTTGGATTCCGGGAACGAGGAGCGCAACGCCAGTTGGGCCAACTCGCGCCGGCGCTACGATGTGGCCTACGGGATACGCCGCGCCGATGACCTCGCCGCCGTGGTCGCCTTCTTCGAGGCGCGCAACGGCAAGCTCCACGGCTTCCGCTTCAAGGATTGGGCCGACTACAAGTCCGCCCTGCCATCACAAACGCCTATGTCATCCGACCAGGCGATCGGCACCGGTGACGATGCGACCACCGCGTTCCAGCTGGTGAAGACGTATGCCTCCGGTGCGCAGAGTTGGGCCCGTTCGATCGTCAAACCTGTCGCCGGCTCGGTGATCGTTGCGCTCGATGGCATCAACCAGCCCTCGGGCTGGAATGTGGATACGACCACGGGCGTCGTGACCTTCGACACCGCGCCACTAGCCGGTGCTGCCGTCACTGCCGGCTTCGAATTCGACGTGCCGGTGCGCTTCGACACCGACGCGCTCGACGTGACGCTCGATCTGGAGCGGCATGGTTCGATCACCTCGATCCCGCTTCTGGAGGTACGCCGATGAGTGACGAGACCGGCTTCATCGCCGGGGTTCTGCGCGACCTGGCGACCTCGACGGCCGTGATCCTCGCGACATGGGGAGCGCTCGGCGGCGCGACGAACGCGCTGACGACGAAGATGCGTCTGCGCGATGCGCTGCGCCACATCCTGCTTGGCGGCCTGATCGCTGCCGGCATGGGGAGCCTCTCCATGGCGCTCGTCGCGACCTGGCTGAGCCTGCCTCCCGAGGCAATCCCGGCCGGCGGGGCCGCAGGCTCGGCTGCCTACCTCGTTGGCGTCTTCGGTCCAGCCTTCATCGAGGTCGTCCTCGCCCGACTGCACGGCACGAAGGGAACGGAAGACGATGAATGAGTTGCTCCGCCTCGCGCGCGCCCTCCGCTGCGAACCCGCCGACGCCCGGCGGGCCTTCCGCCACCGCCTGGCGGTAGGTCTCGCCGTCGCGGGACTTATCCTGATCCTCTCGCTTCTGGAGTAATCCCATGCACATGACCGACCGGGGCCTCCTGGCCCTTGCCCGGCACGAAGGCATCGTGCCGGCCCCATACCGCGATGCCAAGGACATCTGGACCTTCGGCATCGGCCACACAGCCGCAGCCGGAGCACCCGATCCGACCCGGATGCCGCGCGGCATGCCCGCCGACCTGAACGCGGGTCTGCGCGAGGCCTTTCGTTTGTTTCGGGCGGACCTGGGCCGCTATGAGGCCGAAGTGTTACGAGCCGTGAACGTGCCGCTTGCGCCGCATGAGTTCGATGCGCTGGTCAGCTTCCACTACAACACCGGCGGAATCGCCAGGGCGTCGCTGACCCGCCAACTGAATGCCGGCAACCGCGCGGCGGCAGCAGAGGCATTCATGAACTGGCGGCGGCCGGCCGCGATTGTCCCGCGCCGCGAGGCGGAGCGAGACCTTTTCCGCGATGGTCGCTATCCGGGCGGTTCTCTGCCGGTCTGGGCGGTGGACCGGAACGGACGCGTGGACTTCTCCCGTCCGGTCCGGCGACTGACCGGGGAAGAAGCGCTGGCCATTCTACGACCCGCTGCGCCGGTAGCGCCCATCATGCCCGACGCGCAAACCGGTTGGTTTGCCCGGCTGGTTGCTTTCTTCTCTACACTAATCCGAAGGGCCTGATCCAATGCGATACGTTCGACCGACCTCGCTCACCTGGTGGACGGGAGTTCTCGCCATGTTCACCGGTGTCGCCTCCATCGCGCTGCCCGCCACGGGCCCGCTTGGCGAGCTCTCACGGCTCGTCGCGCTGCTGGCCGGATCCGGCGACGCCTCTCCCGCGGGCCTCATGTTCCTCGGGCTCGGCCTGATCGGCCTGCGCGACCGGATCGAGCGAGGGTTCCGTGGCGATGCTTGAGTTCCTCGCAGGCATGATCATTGGTGGCTGCCTTGGCGTCTTCGTGGTCGCCCTCTGCGTCGCCGAGGGGCGGGGCGAGCGGAACGATGGCTGAGTTCCTTATCTGGTTGGTCGCGGCCCTTGGCACGGTTGGTGGCGTGGCGCTCGGCCGACTCTGGGGTCGCGTCGAAGGTAGGCGCGCAGGCAAACAGGAGGCAGAACGCGATGCGTCAGAAGACAAGACCGAGCGCATGGAGCGCGGCCGCGCGGCGGTTCGCGACGGGCGCAGCGCTGGCGATCCTGCTGACCGGCTGCGTGACAACGATGCGCACTGGTGACGCGGGCTGCGCCTCCTATGCCGAGGCGCGTTTCGCCCGACCTCCTGCCGAAACCATTGAGATTGTGCCACGTGTCTGGGCGAACTGGATTGCCGATCTCGACGACCGCATGACAGGAACCTGCCGATGAAATCCCTCTCGTCCGCGCTGCAGGCCCATCTCGACGAGGGCACGACCACGCTCGCCTGGTGCTGGCGGATCAACCGTGCCGATGGTGCGAGTTTCGGTTTCACCGACCACGACCGGACGCTGAGTTTCGATGGCACCGACTTCGAGCCGGAGAGTGGGCTAACCGCCTCCGAAGTGCGCTCGGGCTCTGACCTGTCGGTCGATGCGCAGGATGCCGAGGGTGTTCTGACTTCCGACCGGATCACCGAGACCGACATCCTTGACGGCCGCTGGGACAATGCCGAGGTCGAGGTCTGGCGGGTGAACTGGGCGGACGTGGGCCAGCGCGTGCTGATGCGGCGCGGGGCCATCGGCCAGATCCGGCGCGGGCGACTGGCCTTTGTGGCAGAGGTGCGCTCGCTCGCCCATGTGCTGGGCCAGACGGTCGGGCGGACATTTCAGGCAAACTGTGACGCTACGCTTGGCGATGCTCGCTGCGGTGTCGATCTGGAGGACCCGGCCTACAAGGGTACGGGCGCCGTGCTCGATCTCCTGCGCGACCGGGCATTCACCACCTCGGGGCTCGGCTGGTTCGAGGCCAGATGGTTCGCTTTCGGCACGGTCGATTGGACTAGCGGAGCGAACGCCGGTCGCAAGGCAGAGGTTCTTGGCCACGACGTCACTGATGGCGTTGCGATCCTGACCCTGCTCGAAGCGCCGGTGCGGGCCATCGCTCAGGGCGACGTCTTCACTGTCCGCGCCGGCTGCGACAAGCGGATCGAGACCTGCGGGGCGAAGTTCGCCAACACCGCCAACTTCCGGGGCTTCCCGCACATCCCCGGCCAGGACACGATCCTGCGCTACGCGACCAAGGACGGCGGCCACGATGGGGGTGTGTTGTGACTAGTTTCGAATGTTTGCCCGGTAGTGCTTGCTGAGGGCTTTCAGCTTTGATGCCTGACGCTGCATCCTTTCGTGCCGCTTCCTGAGCGTGGGAATATCCGCATCCTCGAACTTCGCTATCATGTCAGGAGAGTTCATATCACGTAGGTCATCAAATATTCCATCGAACTCCTTCCTGAAATCCTCTCTGCGCCTGACAATGGAACGTGCCGACCTTCTTATCTCTTCGATCTCCAGCAGTGACTCCGCGTACTGAGACGATGTCACCGGATTCCCATTATTTTTTTCTCGGAATCTCTTCTCAATTTCTCTGAGGTCATAGGATTCGGCGGTATTCGCACGCCGCGCTTGAGCGATTTGAGTTACCGAAACACCTTTCGAGGAAAGGAATTCATCGAAAGGCTGGTTCTCTCTATGTCTCTGATAGCTCTTTGCTTCAAGCCCAAGGGTCTCAAGGCCGTCAATGTTGACTTGCCAAACTCGACATATATGGGCCGAGAGTTCCGACATGTGTTCGAGAAGCGCTGCAACGTCCTCATCCCCCTTGTCGCTACGATCGGCAAGATGAGTGACCAACTTAATCAGACCGTTAAGGGGCATGGTTTCTTGTACTCCCTCGAAGACACAGCGGATTCTAATCGTGCCATCAATCCCTGTCCACGTCACGAGATAGTCGCAATAGCGCGAACCTGGCTGGGTACTCCCTACCACGATCAGGCAAGCCTACGCGGCGTCGGTTGTGACTGTCTCGGGTTGGCACGGGGCGTTTGGCGCGAAGCGGTGGGGCCGGAGCCGTTCCCGATCCCGCCCTACAGCCGCGACTGGGGCGAGACCGGCCCGCGCGAAGTGCTGGCCGAGGGCGCACGCCGGATGATGCCGGAGATCACTTCGTCAGAGGCGGGCTCCGGCGCGTTGGTGCTGTTCCGGATGATGCCGCGGGCTATCGCCAAGCATGTCGGGATCCTGACTGGCCCAAATACCTTCCTCCACGCCTACGAGCGGCTCGGCGTCATCGAAGAACCGCTCACCAACGCCTGGCGGCGGCGCATCGCCTTCGCCTTTCTCTTTCCACAACGCTGAAGTCTCGACATGGCCACTCTTGTTCTCGGCGCGGTCGGCACCGCTATCGGCGGTTCGATCGGCGGCGGTATTCTTGGCATCAGTGCCGCCACCATCGGCGGCTTTGTGGGGTCGGCAATCGGCTCCGCTGTCGACAGCTGGGTCGTCTCTTCACTCACGCCGGCGCAACGTGTTGAGGGCCCACGGCTCGATAGCCTGCGCATCACGTCGTCCACCGAGGGCGCTGTCGTCCCGCGCGTGTATGGCCGGATGCGCATGGGCGGCAACGTCATCTGGGCCACTGATTTCCGCGAAGAGACCAAGACCACAACGCAAGGAGGCGGCAAAGGCGGCGGGGGCGCCAAGGTCAAGACGACTGAGTATCTCTATTACGCGAGCTTCGCCGTGGCGCTCTGCAAAGGGCCGATCACGGGCATCGGGCGCATCTGGGCCGATGGCAAGTTGCTTGACATCGCCGGCATCACCTGGCGCTGGTATCCGGGCGACGAGACGCAGACGGCGGACCCGTTCATCGCGGCGAAGATGGGCGCGGCCAACACGCCGGCCTATCGTGGTACCGCCTATGTCGTTTTCGAGGATCTTCCGCTTGGCGACTATGGCAATCGCCTGCCGCAGCTCTCTTTCGAGGTGTTCCGTCCGCTCGCCGATCCTGACACCGCCGAGGGATTGACCAAGGCCGTGACCATAATCCCGGCCTCGGGCGAGTTCGCCTATGCCACAGAGGGCATCCGGAAGGGCACCAGCGGGGCACAGACGGCGGAGAACCTGAACGCGCTCTCGGACACCGCCGACATGATCGTGTCGCTCGACCGACTGCAGGCCATGGCGCCTGCCGTGGAGAGCGTGAGCCTGGTCGTCGCATGGTTCGGCAATGACCTGCGCGCGGCGAACTGTGTGATCAAACCGGGCGTCGAGGTCACCGCCAAGACTAGCAGCCCGCAGACATGGGTCGTGAATGGCGTCACGCGCGCAAACGCCCATCTCGTGAGCCGCGACGACGAGGACCGGCCGGTGTTCGGCGGCACGCCGGCGGATTTTTCCGTGGTCGAGGCAATCCGCGAACTGAAGGCCCGCGGAATGCGGGTGACCTTCTACCCGTTCCTGATGATGGACGTACCGCCGGGGAATACGCTGCCCAACCCGTATTCCGACAATGCCTCCGAGGACGGCCAGCCCGCTTTCCCCTGGCGAGGGCGGATCACCTGTTCGCCGGCGGCGGGCTATGCCGGCACCGTGGACAAGACCGCCGCGGCCGCGACGCAGGTCAGCGACTTCTTCGGCGATGCCCAGCTGTCTGATTTCGCCGTCGCGAGCGACACCGTCTCCTGGACCGGCCCCTCCGGCGACTGGGGCCTGCGCCGGATGATCCTGCACTACGCCAAGCTCTGCAAAGCCGCCGGTGGGGTCGACGCTTTCCTCATCGGCTCGGAGATGCGCGGGCCCACGACGATCCGCTCGGGGGCATCGAGCTACCCGGCGGTCAGCGCCTTCCGGACCGTCACTCTGATATTCTGAGAACGCCCATGTCCGACGCCACAACTCATCTCCTGCTGCCCTACATCCTCGCGGCCCAGGCCCAGAAGCATGTCACTCACAACGAGGCCCTGCGGATCCTCGACGGGCTCGTCCAGCTCTCCGTCCTCGATCGGGACCTGACGGCGCCGCCCGGCAGCCCCGCCGATGGCGACCGCTACATCGTCGGCTCAGGTGCCACCGGCGACTGGGCAGGCTGGGATCTGAACGTCGCGCTCTGGACGGATGGCGCATGGCTGCGTCTGCCGCCGCGGACCGGCTGGCGAGCCTGGGTTGAGGACGAGGACCTGCTGCTGGTCTACGACGGGTCCGGCTGGGTCGGCACCACACCCACGGCACTGCAAAACCTCGCGCTCCTGGGGCTAGGCACCAGCGCCGACGCCACCAATCCGTTCTCGGCCAAGCTGAACGCCGCACTCTGGACGGCGAAGACCGCCGCCGAGGGCGGGACGGGCGACCTGTTCTACACCATCAACAAGGAGACGACCGGCGACGATCTTGGGCTGACGCTGCAGACTGGTTTCGTGACAAAGGCGCTGCTCGGCCTCTTCGGCTCCGACCAGTTCCGCCTCGCGGTTTCGGCCGACGGCAGCACCTTCTACGACGGACTGATGATCGACAACGCGAACGGGATCGTCGACCAGCCCCGGCTACCGCGGTTCAAGGCGTACACGAACTACGACAACTACGTCGGCGTCGGGACTTGGACGAAGATCGGGATCAACAACACCGACTACAACGATCAGGGCGCATTCGACGCCGGGAACAACCGGTTCGTGGCGCCTGCGGACGGCACCTACCTGTTCGGCGCGACACTCCTCTACAAGGTCAATTCCAGCACGTCGGCCCGCATGCGCGGGCGGCTTGTGCTGAACGGCACCACCGAAATCCGGGGCTCGATGGGCGAGATCAGCGGCGGTCACGTCTCCCTCGCCACCGCGCTCTGGCTGCAGACATTGATGCCGCTTACCGCTGGCGACACCGTCGAGCTGCAGGGGTATTTCCGGGCGCAGGACGGGTATTTCGCCGCCGATCACACCTCGTTCTGGGGCGCGAAGGTGGGATGAGTTCTCGCGGTCAACCACTCACCCTACTGACCGGCTTTGAATATGTTTGAGCGATGCCAGGCGAGGCGAGTACGATGCTTGTCATTCAACGCGATTGGATGCTGCCAGCGAAGTTCTGAGCGTGCCTTCTCGCCGAGCATGGGCGAGAACAGCGGCTGGCCTGCATCGTCGAAACTCACGAGACCGCGGTCGAATGCAGCGTCCCAAAGCGCCGACAATAGCAAGCCGTTGTGCACGTCGAGACGTTCGGCGTCTTCGGCGCATTCCTTCCAAGGGATGATGTGCGACGCGCGAAGAAGGGGAGTATCCGTGATCCCGGTCAGGGAGCAGCGGCCCTGCCAATAGTCGATCAGGCCTGAGCGGAAGATGTCCTGGCCAATGCGTTGGATGACGAGCCGTTCGGCTTCTGTCGTCTTGGGCAGTCCCTTGGCTTTCGTCTGGAACTCTCGAAGCGGCGCATCAGGAAGGCTCACAGCCAACTGGTAAATGCGCGGCAAGACTCGATAAAGCTGGCCGAGCGTTTCGAAGGCATAGCGGGCCCGGCCCGGCCCCGGCATGTTTACACCTGTCATTTCTAGCTCTTCGACGATGCCATCATGATCGAGGGCGAGAAACCATGACCCGGCTGGCCCTTCGGCTGCCAACCAGACCGTCCCCTTTACCGTCGTCGACTGGAACGCCGTCCATCCTTCGGTCTCACCAAGCCGACGCCGAAACCCATGTTGCTCGGCGGCCTTGCTGCACTCTGTTGAGACAATGAAGGATTGAGGACTTTCGATCATCGCATTTCGATCCTCATAGGTCGCAGCCCAACAACCGCTCACTGCCAGGCGCTCCGCGCAGAACATCACCACGCCAAGGCGCTTTGTTAATGTCCTGTGGCGGCCGGGTTGTCGTTGTGATCACATATTGAAAAACCCCACCTGCCAGCTCTTCTCCAAGTTCTCGCAAAAGCCGGAAATGCTCATCATAGATCGTCTGCCCCAAATCGGCCTCGCGCGGACTGTCGTGGATGAGAAACGCAGGGATCCGCGTTCGGCCTTCAACGCTCAGGCAAAGACAAGCCAGATCGAAGGCGAGCACTTTCAAAGACTGAATGGCAGCCGTTCGCCTATCGCCCCCAGCCTCCACACCAATCTCAAGGCCGTTGCCGGTCAGACGCACAACACCCTTCGCGTCGTCACCAAGCAGGCGCCGAATAATGGCTGAGAATTTCTGTGATATAGCACCGATGGCCCTTGCCTGCTTGTCCTCGAAACCCCGAAGTTGTTCACGGATGCGTAGCAGAGCCTCTTCTATCTCTTTAATCGTGGATTCGGCACGTGCCAGTTCGTCGACAAGTTCTGCGGAGCGCTGAACATCTTCAAGATTTCTAGTAGCAGTGCGCCAGCTTGTGTTTCGAGCGTCAGCAGCTTTTTCGAGGCGATCCACGCGCTCTTCCGCTTGCTGCGCTTCCTGGCCGATCAAAGCGATTGTAGGCTTCAGGGCATCAATTTCAGCCCTAATTCCAGCTACCGTTTGTTGTTGTGCCTCAGTTTCCTGACGTTTCGCTTCCCATCGAGCGCGGCACTGCGCTTGATCAGGCAACTTGTGAGACAACTTGCAGCGATCCGCCAGCGCTGTATCGATTGGCACCTCGCAGATGGGACATATCGGACTGGCAGCAGATTGGGCGGCTGCCGAAAGCCCCGGAATTTCACTGCTCATCTGTGTGAGCAGCTTTTCTTCGAGAGGCAATTTAGCGTCGAGTTCGGCGGCTTTCAGTTCAGCGTCGCGCAATGCAGTGCGCGTGTTTTGGGAGGTGCGCCGAGCTTCATCGAGTTCGGCGCTGACTCCTGAGGGGATATGTGCCGCAGCTGACAGTTTCTTCTCCGCGACCAACTTCAGCGCGTCCAAGAGAAGCGGCATGTCCGGCAATGATGCGTCACCAAGACCGAGATCGTGGACGAGGCGTTCAACGCGCCGACCTTGATCCCATTCTAGATGTGACTTGTGCCGCTTAGCTTGATCGAGCTGGCTCGATAGGTCCTGCTCTTGGCGCCTTGCAGCTTGCTCTTCTTCCGTAATTGCGTTCAGGAATGCCCGCATCGCGAGCAGTCGAGGTCCCTTGGCTTCACCACTTGCAGGTTGTGGCGAATCCGATCCTGATGCTGACGAGCGCCAGTCGAGGACGTCGTCAAAACGGCATTCCTGATCTCGCGCCGCCCACGCGAGAGCAACCGGCCAGGCCCGCTGACCAGCCGAGAGCCTCGCCAACCGAGAGGTCCCTTCGCCGAGGATTGCGGCCTCGATGGCGTCGATCAGCGGCTCTATGCCCGTAGCCGTTCCCTCCATCTTTGCAACGGCATCGAGGGTGCCGGCCTCGACAGCGAAGTGCTTGCGGCCGATGCCGAGCGGTCTCGCTACCGCCCAGCACACTCCGTCAAGCATCACTTCGGCGCCGACGACGCCATTCAGAAATCTCGTGGAGATTGCATCGCGCTGGATCTCGTCAGCAAAGCGGGACTCGCCGAGGCAATACCGCAGCAAACGGCAGAACAGCGTTTTCCCACTGCCATGGCCGATTGCACGTCCGTCCCCTTCCGGATCGTCGTCTCCGTCTGGTGACCAGATGATATTGAGCCCGGGCCGCAACTCAATGTCTCGAATGATCTCGCCGCCCGGTTCTTTCCAGATCTTCAGCCGCCGCACCCAAAGCCTCGGCTCCGTGAGGCCCTTCGGAACCTCAACGCTCAGTGGCGGAACCGGAAAGAGATCATCCTGCTGCGGCATTTGCAATCCAGTCTCGAACTTCGTCGGGAGCAGCATTCATGGTTCCGTCGATGTCCAGGCTCCGCAATGCGTCTTTGACAAACGCAGCGCGCCCTTCTGGCCAGCCTGCCGTGTCAAAGGCTTCCAGACCTGTTCCTGGCGTCCAGGTTCCGGCTGCGAGGTCCTCGATCAGTCGACCGTTGCCTCGGTGGTTGGTGATGGCGGCAATCCAACCCGGTGTGGTCCGGGCGGCGAAGCCGACGACATTTCCGGAGCGGGGCTCTGCCTCCTGGCCCACAAGCCGCCGCCACTGGGTTTGATCCTCAGGTGAAAGGAGCGGCGTCAAAAGGTGGGGTTCAAGCATGATCGCCGCGGTCAGACGGACGGTCCGGGTTGGTGTTGGACCATCAAGCGATTTCAGGATTGCCGCGAGTGCCGCTGACGGATCGTGCTGTGGCGATGGCGCGGCGCGAGCCCAAGCGGCGTCGGGAAGCTGCTCAAGTGGCGGAAGCAGGATCGGCTCCTGCTTGGCGGCGGCGTCTGCCATTCCAAGGGCGGCAAACGTGCCGTCCTGTTCCATCCGGTCCCAGGCTTCGAGGACGAGGCGGCGGGTGCGGTATTCGCCGTGTTGGCGGACTTCCTTTTCCTTGAGGACGCGGAAGGTTTCCGAGGGGTAGTCGGGGCCCTTCACGTCGGCGGGGTCGAGGATGTAGCGCAGCTCGTCGCGGGTCAGGCCGTAGGCGCGGGCGTAGAAGGCGTCGAGCTCGGCGCGGAGGAGCGTGCGGCGGTCCTCGTCCCAGGCGAAAGGCGGGCCGTCGTAGCCCAGATCACGGGCAAAGGGGGCGAGGCTGTGCGAGGTGTAAGTGAGTTCCAGAACCCGTTGAGTAATGAAAGTGAGGCGTCGTTCAGTGTAGAAATCTGGAGGCAGAATTGGCAGCTGCTTCATGATTGTGAAAGTGAGGTGAGTGCCACCAACTTTCTGTCGCGATGCATAATCTAAGGCCAATGAACTTAGATTTGCCAGAAGTGCATGGCCAGGCTTGTTTCCGTCAAACCCTAGAATTGGCAAGTTGCGCGAGGCAGGCATTAGTGGAATTGCAGCAGATATCGTTGTTCGCTCGGCTGATGAGTTCGTTATGTCTCGATATCCGAGCAACCATCTCCTCTCGTAGTCGTATTTCGACATCAATTCAGCGAAAAATTGCGCGCTTACCCAGTATCTGGGCTGAAATTCTTGATCAAAATCAGAATACTGTGAGAATTCGACCGTTTCACCCTGTTCGTTAGATGAGGCAAATCGGTGATTGAATACATTTACGTACTTACTCTCATAGACTGGTAAGAGCCTTTCGTCATTTCGTTCGGCTATGTTTGCATTGAAGACAAAGCCTTCTGATATTGCTTTTTCTTTGGTCCAAAGCTCGTCCGAATGGTCGCCATAGTCGACAAGTCGCAGGTAGAACGCACCCCATGGATTGTCGGCTTCAATTGAACCATCAATGGAAAGTGGTGGGGCATTTCGGTAGAGGGTTGCCGTCAACTCCGCATCGGCCTTTGATCGGAATATCGCTGCCGTGCCAGTGGTCGGATTGATAGCGCTGATATCTGCTGCAGATAAGGAGAACTTTCTGTTCTCATCAGCGATCATCCCAACATTTAAGATGGAGAAAACGAACTCGGGATCTGCATTCGTCTGACCTAGAGTCAACAGGCAAAACGAGTTTCGATCGTCAGTAGCTGTAAAGATAAGACGAATCTCGTAGAAACTATAAAGTGATACCAGGCGCTTCTCCGAGAGCAACCATCTGAAGAACCATTGGTTATTCGCATCGGTCGAAATACCGGTTGGCACGATAATGCCAGACCGACCTCCTGCCGATACGATGCTCACAGCCAATTCCGAGAATAACGCGTAGGTGTTGACGTCACCTCGTCCTGTCAGCGGAAAGCGACCACCGGCAGTTTCTGAGGTGCGAGCAAATTGGCTTATTGCTTCAGACAGCCTTTTAGCTGCGACGAAGGCCTTGAAAAGCTCTAGATCAGCACTCCCCTCGGGTGCTTCTTCTAGCACCTTGATCATTTTGTCACGAGCAGCCTTGTTTGGCGCGCTGGCAATCTCCGCTGAACCTGAAGCGAAGAATTCTTGCTCTTGCAGCTTGATCCGTTCCCAAGGCGGGTTTCCGAGCACAACATCAAACCCACCGCGCTGCATCACATCCGGAAATTCCAGCGGCCAATGGAAGGCGCGCGCCTCGCGGGCGGCTTCAAGCGACGCCTCGAACAACGGGCCAAACGGTTGCACGCCGCGTAACCATTCCCAGAGTGTCCCTGAGGTCGGCACGGTTTCTGCTCCCCGTCGCGGCAGACCGTCTGGCCCGGCAAACTGCCCACCGGCCTGTTTCGGCAGCAAGAATGCCGCGATGTACAAATCGCATGCGGTTTCCAATTGCCAGGCACTGGCCCCTTCGGCAGACAGCTCCTGCAGGCGGCTGGCCTTGGCTTCGATCTGGTTCAGCGTTTCCTCGGGCATTGCCCGCAGGTCAGCGAAGTCGCGCATCAGGTCTCGCTGGCGGTGAAAACCAAAGCCTTCCGCTATTCGATCCCGCTCTCTTTTTTCTCGTTTGTTTTTGTCCCGGTAGTGTTTCGACACTTCCTTGGCGTCACCGGTCAGCACCTTGTAGGCAGCATCGGGAATGCCGTCTTCCAGCACCTTCAGGTCGAAGACGCCGAACAGAGCGTCGCCGCAGCGGATCTGCGCGTCGAAGAAGCCGAGGGGAAGGCCGGGGTCAACCGTCTCGATCCAGAGCGCGACCTTGGTCAGCTCCACCGCCATCGGGTTGCGGTCCACCCCGTGGATGCAGCAGCGCGCGACATCGCGGAGCGCATGGCGGAAGTCGGCCAGCGAGGGCGTGCCCTCGGCCCGGATGCGCGCCAGCCGCGTGGCGATGCGGCGGGCGGCGGCCAGCAGGAAGTGGCCCGAACCGCAGGCGGGGTCGATCACCGATAGTTTCAGGAGCGCCTTTGCGGGATCGTCCGCCTCCGTTTCGGTCTTGTCGAGCACAGGGTCGAGCGCGGTGTCCAAGAGCGCCTGCACGAGGCTGTCGGGCGTGTAGTAGGAGCCGGTGGTCTTGCGCTGGTTGCCCTTCTGCTCGGCGGCCTCGGATGCGAAGACCAGCGTCTTGCCGTCATCGCCCAGCTGCGGCTGGAGTTCGAGGAGGGACTCGTAGACCGAGCCCAGTTCCTCGGTCTCCATGGCGCGCCAGTTGACGGGGACCATGCCGGTCTTGTCTGCGAGCCAGGAGAGGCGATAGAGCGCCTCCATGAAGGCGCGGTTGCGCAGGCGGGCGGTCTCGAGGTGGGGCAGCCTGTCCTCGGCGAAGAGGCCGCCGAGCGCCGGGAGGGCGAGTGCCTCCTGCCCGTGGGCGAGCGCGCGGAAGACGATCTTGATGCCCTCGTAGCGGTCGTGGTGCTTGTCCCAGGTGGCGGCGCGGTAGCATTGCTTGCGCAGGGCCGCGAGGCTGTAGCCCTCGGCGTAGAGGGCGCGGGCCTCGGCCTTCGACTTCGCCGGGTGGAGCAGGTTCCGGTCCTCGGCGACCATCAGGAAGATCAGCCGGTAGACGAGGCGGAGGAGTTCGTTGAACCAGGTGGTGAGGTTCACCTCGCCGGATTTCAGTTTGGCCGCGAGCTCGGGGTTGGCTTCGAGGAAGCCCGAGCCCAGCACTTTTAGCGCGATCTGGGACCTGGTCCGCCAGACGGTCGCGCGCGGCCTCGCCCTCGCGCGAGCCGGCCTCGCGCCAGCGCTCGAGCGGGCAGTCGGTGGCCGGGGTGTCGGCGGCGCCGAAACGGGATCGGTGAATTAGGAGCCAAAGCGCGGCGAAGGACGCGATGTCCTCGGTTGAGAAGATCTGGGCGAGGTCGGCTTCGATGTAGGCCGGGCGCGTCAGGGACGCGTTGTCTCGCATGAGGCGCAGGTGGGTGCCGTTGGTAACGATCCCCCAGAGCGCTTCCTCGGTATCGTTCAGGTAGTCCTGAAGCGCGAAGGCGGGCGAGCGGGCGCGGTCGACGGAAAGGGTCGGGCTGCGGCGGTCCAGCGTCTCGCTCGGCGGCACGACGACCAGTGGAACCCTGCCGCTGGCGATCATGGCGAGCGGCGCGGCGGCCGGCGCCAGGTCGTCGAAGCCGAAGGTCTCCTTAAAGAAGCCAGCCACGAAGCGACGGGTTGCGTCCTGGGAGGGCGCCTCGAGCTTTAGGAAGGCATCGAAGTGGGATTGGCCGACCCGGAACGCCGTCGAGATTTCCTCGCGGATCGTGAGGCCCTTGCGGACGGCGTAGTCCTCCGGCGCCTGTTCCGGGGCATCCCGCTGGTCGATTCTGGCGATCATCGCGGGGGCGATCAGGTTGCCCTCAAGGCTGAGCGAAGGCCAGGCGGACATGTCGGAGATTGGTTTGCGCGCCATGATCACACCTCGCCCGGCATGAGGACGAACAAGCCGATCACGTCGGGCGGAAGGACCGCTTCGACGCTGACGCGGGAGATGGATCCGGCCGCGGCACGCAGTCTAGCGTGATCCTCGACGAGTTCCGCTGCCCGCTGGTTGACGAAGTCCGCCAGAGGTCCGGCGAGCAGGTCGGGCAGTTCCTCCTTGGCAGCATTGATCATCCGATCTCGTGCGATCGCCGCGAGGTCGGCAGTGGCGGGCGTGCTGAGCATTTCACGGATGTCTTCGCCGGTCGCCACGACGCCTTTGCCCTGGAGGGCAACCAGCGCCGCTTCTTCGGCCAGAAGCAGCCGCTCCTTTCTGGCGTGAATCGTGAGTTTGTACCGGACGCGCAGGAGGGCGACGCGCGTCATCGCTGAGACCGCTGTTGTCGGCCATGCACCGACGCGGCCAATGCCGAGGTCCGGAAGCGCCTCCTGATCCAGCGATGCCTCGACAAGGCTTTCGGCGAGCGAGGCCGTCAGCGGATGGGTTCTCGTCAAGAGTGACGTGCCAGAGGGCGCAGGCTCTGCGGTCGCGAGCCTCACGGATTTCTCGAGGCCGCGCTGTTCAAGCTTCTCCTTCAGGGTCTGCTGGAGCGCGTGAACGTGAGCGATGTAGACGTTCCGCTTTTTCTCAAGCGGGACACCGAACCGCGACATCGCGCGCTCAATGAAAAGCTTCGTGTCCTCGGGCGAGCCGAGCAGGCTTCTGACCTTATCCCACTCCGGTGCCACCTCAACGGGCTTCATCGCGTTCTGGGCGAACCTGGCACGCGATTTCTTCTCGTTCTCGCTGGCATCGCGCCATCGCGCTTCCATGACCTTCGTGCCATCCTCGAGGCGAAGGTCGAGCGTGAGTTGCTTGTGCCCACCACGGCGGAGCATCATTGCGGACATCAGGGCGTCTGTGACCGGCCCGCGCTCGTCAGGCAGAGGAACCGTCACCCCGGTTGCCTTCCTGATTTCCTCAGCTTTCCGCAAGATCACATCGAGGACGGCACCATCGATGGCGCTGTCCGGCGAGAACATCATGATCGAGCGAACCAGCTCGGCCGGCTGGCCGAAGCGGTCGACCCGTCCTTCACGCTGCTGATGTCGGGTCGGATTCCACGAGAGATCGTAGTGTACGACCGTGTCGAAAAGCTGCTGCAGATTGATGCCTTCCGAGAGGCAGTCGGTCGCCACCAGGATTCTCTGCGCACCTTCTTCCGCATCTTCCAGCGCCATCTCGGCAACACGATCGCGGCGTTCGTCCGGGGTCAGCTCGCCAGTTACCGACTCGATGATCAGCTTTGGGAAAGCTCTCCGCAGGCCCGACTTCACGTGTTCGGCGGTGGCCAAGTACCTGCAGAAGACGACAGGGTTGGCACCGCTCTTGATCAGAGGTTTGAGCGCACCGATGAGGGCATCGAGCTTCGGGTCTTTCCCTTCAAGAAGGTCGCCAGCCTGATCAATGAGCGCACGCAGTGCCGGATCATCCGAGAAAGCCGTGCTCGGCTCGATGTCCACGGCATCTTCGTCGTCGCCGTCTTCGTCATAGATCTGCGGTTCGAGACGGTCTGCTTCGTTGGCGGCACGATTTCTCAGCGCACTCAACGCCGCGGCGGGCGAAGAACCGACACAGCGCATGAGAGCGAGGGTTCCCCAGAACGCTAGGCGCTGATCCCTCTTTTGCTCTCCCGCTTTCGATACCGCCTCGAGGCAATAGTCCAGAACGGCTTCCTGGAACGCCAAGTGCTCGGGCGAGAGGCGGTAGGCGTGCTCCGTCGTTTCGTGTTTCGGGAATGATCGGTTCTCGTGCCAATCGCCCTCGACGAGGTCCACGCGACGCCGCTGGACAAAGTGCCTCGCAAGACGCTCTCGGTATCTCGCGCTGTCGAAGTCCAGTGTGGCGAAGTCCTGGTCGATCAGTGAGAGCAGTCGTGCAAATGCTTCCTCGTCGCCCGAATGCGGCGTGGCCGTGAGCATGATGATCCGCCGCTCTGGATCTCTCACGAGCCCCTGCAGCAACTCGAAGCGCTGTTGTTTACCTTTGTGGGTGCCGACACAAGCGTGGGCTTCATCGACAATGATGAAATCGGGACAAGTTCGCGCGAAATCACCCCTGCGCCGCTCTGCTTTGATATAGTCGAGGCTTACGACCGTGTAGGGATAGGCGTTAAAGAGCGATTGGGCGTTCGGTAGATTGCGTTCGAGGCGTGCCGCGGTACCGGAAGTCACGGGCACTGCGTCGATTCCAAACCGATCCTTGAGCTCAATGATCCATTGATCCACAAGGTGGGGTGGGCAAAGAACCGAGAATGCATCGACTTCGCCGCGGTCCATGAACTCCCGCAGGATCAAGCCCCCTTCGATGGTCTTGCCGATACCGACATCGTCCGCGATCAGCAGTCGTGGCACCTGGAGCCTGAGGGCCATGAGCAATGGCACAAGCTGGTACGTCCGAGGTTCGAAGGCGAGTTGCGCGGCAGAACGGAAGGGCCCGGCACCGCGGCGAAGTGTAAGCCGCAGTGCGTCTGCCAATAGCGCCGCCTTGGCCTGGACAGTCGTCCGTGCATCTTCGGGGAGATCGAACCGCGCCGCTATGACCGACGAGATTTCAAGTGTGGGATCCAAGACAACAATGTCGTTCTCGTTTCCTGACAGCGGTCGTAGCGCGAGAACCCCTGCGCGTGGAGCTGGGAGAGTCACCCACTCGCGGCCTCGGGCCCGAACCAAATCACCAGGTGAGAAACGCAGCACCATATTTACCCCTTCAACAAATCAAGTAGCTGCTTTGGAACGCCGGCTGCGGGCGAGGCTGGCAGCGCGACAAGCTCCCAACCTTTGTTGGCCGCTTCATTGGCCATATCGGTGGTAACCGCCTGACCGGTGGCGGCAACAAAATGCCCGCGCCATGCGAATTCTGCTTCCGCGCCGGCAAAGCTGACGCCGACGGTGTCGGCGTGTGGGAGGCCGGCATCCTCAAATGCCTTCAGCCACGGCGACGATGCGCCACCAGGCCCGACGCGCTTCTCGAGGACCGTCCGGCCGCGCGCGAGGTCAACCAATAGCTGGGTAACTTCCCCGCTACCGCGGTCTATTTGCTCATGGTCGGGCTGGTTGAAGTATGACAACAGACAGCGGTAGCAGCCTCTGACGCAGGCTTCGTCTGCCTTTTCGGTCAAAAGGTTAGCATCTCCGCTCGCGACTGCCGGCTCAATGTTCTCGAAGTGCATGAGCCCGAGAGCTGTCCGCGCAACTTCGCTTAACGCCTCCGGATTATCCATCAGGCGAGCAAGGACACCGGCGCCGCCCTCCGTTGCTTCGTAGGCAAGGATCGCACGGCGGTTGTCGCGAGCTGGAAGTGGCTCACCGAGGATCTCGCCTTCTTCAAGTTGGTAGACGACCTCGATGCCCCGCAACAGCGCATGCTGAACAGTAGTAATCGTGCTTGGGTCAAAGTCCTCCGGTTTCTTGAAGCGGACCAGGAGGGCGTTCTTACGGTCTCGGACGATCGGCACGATCCGAACCGGCTTGACCACATCAGGTGGAGGGTCGGTCTCCGTATCCTCGTCTTCTGATTTCGCCCAATAGCCGGTACGGGGATCGATATTGAAGCCGAAGACCGTCTGATCTTTTCGGCGCTTCAAGCCTTTATTCAGACGGCTTATCTCGGCGCTATTGGCGTACTGCAGCGCGATCAGCGAAGTTTCGCCGCATTTGAATTCTGCGTTCGTGACCTGCAACTGATCGCCCTTCTTCGGCCAGGCAAACACGGTTTGGATATCGAAGCCCTGCCGCACGCGCTCTTCATCGTTTGCGGTGATGCGCTCAGTTGGTGCGGCCTCGACGTTGTCGATGCGGAGCGTGCGCTTGATCGGTACCTCCCCAGCCATGTGCGCATCGCAACCGTGGCAACGTTCAACCTCTCCTTCGTGGCAGGCCCCGCAGTTCGCGCAGATGTAAATATCCTTGGTTGCGAGTTCCGATCCGTCGCCCTCGCGAACCTCGGGAGGAAGCTTTGCCTTCATCACCCGATAGGCGCGACCTTCATGATAGATCAGGCTCCGTGGTCCAAATTCGGAGATTGCAAGAAAACGTGCGCGAGAGAGGAAGGAGCCGGTTTTTCCCTCGCCTGGCACGAATGCGTAGAGCGGCAGGCGAGGAAAATTGTAGCCGGGCAGGAAGCCTTCCGTCGCGAGGTAGCGATACGAGTAGAAGTCCGACCCGTTCGAAGCCTTCCCTTGCTCGAGGATCGCAATCTGGTCGCTGGCCTGTATCTGTGCCGCTTTTATCTTGCGGCGGTCGGCGGCCGAGAGACCTGTTATCTCCGAGCGGGCGTTGGCTTCAGCCAGCTGAGTGCGAGCGGAATTGTAAAGCTCGCGCCAGCGATCGAATGATTGATCGAACTCCTTCGGAGCGTTCATTGCTACATGAAGCACGAACTCCTCCGGATCCTCCATCCAGGCCGGCATCGCCCCTTCATCGGCGGCCAGGATTTGTTCGAGAACCCGCTGCATCGGCGCGCGCGCCCGGGAGACCAGATCGGCTTTGGAAATCCTGGATAGGATCTCTTCCTTGAGCGGATAACGCTCGCCGCCAAGGTCGAGGATTTCAGGAATGTCCGGTGATAGGGCTAGGTGGCTCTCAGCGAGCCAGACCGCATGCAGGTGTGAGCGCACCAATTCTTCGTTCGTTATGTCCAGCGCAGGCGGGCGCACGACACCCGCCACCATGTCATTGCGGCGCTCGAAGAAGTATTGGTCATGTGGAGAGCCGGATGCGCAGTAAGTCACCACAACCGCTGCCTGGCCGGACCGACCCGAGCGGCCAGCGCGTTGCGCGTAGTTGGCAGGGGTCGGCGGGACGTTTCTTAGGTAGACGGCGTTGAGGGCCGAGATGTCGACACCGAGTTCCATGGTCGGCGAGCAGAACAGCGCCGGAAGGAACTGGTCGGATTCCCCGGACGCCTTGACTTCGGTCCGGTACTCCGAAGTGCTGAGGTTCTCGAGGTCGTCGTCTTCGTACCTGAAACGCCACTCGCGCCATTCACGCTGCCTCTGGGAAACCTGTGCGGTATGCTCACGCCCCTCCAGCCCCCAATAGGCGCTGTGACCCGATGCCAGGTCGTCAGCAATCGAAGCGTACAGATCGTGGAAGTACCGGTTCCCGCGTTTGCTATCGTCTGAAAGCGCCGGCCCGGGGACGAGGCGGACAGCAGAGGGTGTCAGCCGCCAGCCTATGAGGTCGGCATCCAATTCAACGGGAACGACCAGGCCCTCATCCGCGAACAGCTCAAGCAGGCGCGAGAAAAACTCGAGGTAGTCATCTCGCCCGAGCTTTGTGCCCAGCACGCTCTTCTTGTTGATCAGCCGAGCGATGCGCGAGTTGTGGCCCGCGCGAAGGAGGGTCTGTTCCTCGCGAAGGCCCACAGCGTTCTTGCCAGGCGCACGCAGAAGCAGCGACGACCGTCCGCGCGGATTCTCCTTTGCATCGATCGCCCACGGCGCGCGCAACAGCGAGCGCGATTTCAGTGCGACACCGTCGAGGACAGTCAGATCAAGGGCTTCGGTATTGACGGCCAGCCCTTCGAGCATTGCGCCAAGCACGCTCTTGAGCAGGCCGGCCCTCTGTTCCTCCGTCTGATCGCCGAGCTCGGGCAGGACTGTCATCAGCCTTTCCCGGTCTGATGCCATGTCGGCGACGCCGACGAACTCAACGTCGAGAAGCTTCAGAACAGAGAGGCTGGGATTGGTGTAGCGCCATCCCCTACGGAGATCTGTCCAGACCCGGTGAGCGAGCACTTTTGCGAGTGCGCGCTGAGCGTCTTCCCGGATGACGGCGCCAGCAGAAGGATCGAGCATCCAGTGGGCGCGCGCTTCCTTGTTCGCAGACGTGAAGCCAAGCGCCTTAACGACGCTCAGACCGAACTCGTCTTCGGTCAAGCCGTCAGTACCCGCTGCAATGATGGCCCGCAAAATGGCCCCGCGGAGAAGGCTCACGAACAGAAAGTCGTTGAAATGGCCGGACTGAAGCGCTGCGTCTTGCCGGTTGTCAGTGAAACCCAGAAGCTTACGCTTCGTCTTTTGGACACCGCTCGCCGGCTTGTTCATCCATTCGAGAGCGCCCGATACGAGAAGGGTCGTCGCGGAGCTACGTCCTTCGCCGGAAAGGCCAGCCAGCTTGCTGCGCTCGCGCATCCCCTGGTTGGGCTCATCCTTGCAGCAGAGGCAGAATGCAAACTTGCCAGGGATGAACCAGAACTCCCTGCCATCGGCGCCGTGGCGCCCGTCCGGAGTCACAACATATGAGATGGGTGCGCGTTTCTTGCGATAGGATCGAAGCCGCTCAATGCCGTTCCGCTCTTCCAGCCAGCTCTCAGGATAGCCGCTCAGTTCACCATCGAAAGCGAAATCGGGATCATTTGCTTGGGCCGGACAAAGATACCCGGCCACATCATCGTCGTCTTCGGCGTCAAGCGGCGCATCGTCGATATTGCGGGGAAGAAACCGGATCTGACCGTCATCTTCGTTCTTGGTCACTACGTGGTATTCGTGCCCGCAGTTCCGGCAGAAGCGCGTGGGGTATAGCCGGTTCCCGGGAGCATCTGGATCCTCGAGCTGACCCTCGAACAGAACCGTCCGAGGCTTGTCCGTCAGCGTGGTGAAGATCTCGCCTGCGCCGGAGATAAACCTGTGCAGCTTGAAGGCCAGGAATGCCCCGTCTCCGGTGCCGCCGCGTTGATTCTCTTGGAGGCTCACCAGAGTCAGGAACTCTTCGAGTTGCCTCCGGCACTGTTGCGAATCAACGCCACTGTCGTCGGCCAGCCGTTTGACGGCGTCTTCGAAGGGGATGGGCTTCTTTCGTTTCAGCTCCAGCCCGTCATCGAGTCCGAGAGCGAGTTCTGCCCATACCGCAAGCGGATGCTTCCTGAGCTGTTCGTCATCGAAGCTCGCCGGAATAGGCTGTTTCAACACGTCAGCCAGCCCGGATGTCGCATGCGCAAGCGTGATGGTGTCGTCAGTAGCCCGTTGCAGAGACTCATCGATAACGGCGTCCGGACCGATCTCGGAGCCGAAGAGCCGGGTTGCAACTTTGGCCACGGCAACTGCTCGGCTATCTTCGGTTCCCTCCGATGCCATCGTCGCAGATGTGCCGATGCAGATCGGAGCTTTGTCCGGGGTGCACCGCTCCCGTAGCCGTCGAACGAGCACGGCAACATCGGCACCTTGGCGCCCTCTGTAGGTGTGTAGTTCGTCGAGGATGATGAACTCGAGGCCGGTCGCGTTCCTTACGACTTGCGCGTCCAGGTCATCTTGGCGGGTTAGAAGAAGTTCCGCCATCATGTAGTTGGTGAGCAGGATGTCCGGCGGATTGGCTGCGATCCGTTGACGCTCCTCTTGGGTTTCTTGGCCAGTGTATCGCTTGACAACAGGTTTCAGGGCGTCTGGTAGCCCAGACTGTCCGATGAATTTGTCGATTTCCTTCATCTGGCTGTTCGCCAGCGCATTCATTGGATAGACGATGATTGCGCGGGTTGTTCGCGGTTTCCCTGCGCGCAGTGCACGAATGATTGTGTCCACCACCGGCACGAAAAAGCACAACGATTTGCCGGAGCCTGTCCCAGTCGTGACGACAAAGCTTTTTCCGGATTTCGCCTTGGCAATCGATTCCGCCTGGTGTCGGTGAAATCTCAGAGGTTTTTCGCCGAACCGGAAAACCCGTCCAGTCCCCTCGTCGAGGTCACTAGAGGCAACGAGGTCGTCCACGGTGGGGCCCGAAAGATACCTGGGGTTCAGGGAAAGGAGAGCATCGGGCCAGAACCGGCCGGCATCATATTGTGCATCAATCGCCGCCCGAAGATCCTCGGAACGAATGCTGCTGAAAGAGCGAGAGAAACGCTCATACGAACTGATCAAATGGTGATCAAACTCAAATGCTCTCATGGAAGCTCCTGCAGGCTGCCGGCGGCACTATTCATATCAAGAACGGCCTGACGATTCAGAAGGACGATCTGCTGATCGTGCGGCCTCCTGGCGGCTGGATCCGTGTCGAGTCCGAGCCTCCTCAGCGCATAGTGGAGGAGCGCGCGCCGGACCCTGATCTTTGTTTTTCCGCCACGCATGCCGTAGTCGAGCGCAATGACCTTGGCCTGTGTGTCCGAGAGCTCAGGGTGCGGGGCGACCACCAGCGTGACCTCTGAATGCCAGTCGCAATCATCGTCAGCAGAGGTTTCGCTTTCGCGCGAGCCGCGGATCTCCAGCATCCGGGAAAGCAGGAAGTCCTTGAAGCAATCGTCGGCTAGGCAGAACGCCCGTGTGTGCCAGCGGAACCCGTCAAACCCGATGGCGTGCGGAGCGATCCAACGCCAGCGGGGCTCCGGGCTGGACAGAGACTGATACTTCACCTCGACCGCCTCCGACCGGCGTATGGCGCCGACGACGGAGCGGAGCGTTGCAGGGTTGACGCCACGCACCGGGGTCGGTGCGGCCGCGTAGGGCGGGAGGTCTGCAATCCACGAATCCTCGCGATCGAGGATTCCGTCGGCGACCGACCGCAACTGGGCGAGGTAGCGGTTCGCATCGGGTTCGAGGAATTGCGGCTTGAATTCCGAGCTGCGGATATAGGTTCGCGCGCTCTTGTCATAGACCATGTTGTCTGGCGCGAAACCGATGTAGCGGTTCAAGTCGGTGGACGCCTGGTTCACCGATACCCCGAACTGGTCCATCAGATCACTGCGGTTCACATGGCCCTCCCAGAACAGGCGGAACTCTATGAACTCAAGGCGCTGCTCGACTCCCCAACGAAGTTCCGGTCTGTCGTTGTTCACTTTGCTCTCCCGGCACGGCCGGTGCGCACGCTAACTATGCGCGCCCAATTTCTGTGCTTATGGACAGGCTATCCGAGTGGTAGAACGTGGGCAATCGAATTTGCGCGAAAGGCGATTGAAGTTGCTGGTGGTTTCGAAACGCAATGGCGACGTCAAGGCGGGCGTGCCGAGCCAATACCCGACACGCCCGAAGTCTGACGCGGCCACGAACGGCCACGCGGCCGGCGAAAACTCGGGCCGGCCTAGTGGGCTCCGAGCGGGTTCGCCGCCATCCCCACCGCCGCGCTTGATCCGGCCCACAGTCCGGCGTCTCCCGCGGTCCCCGCGCTTCTCGGGTCCGGGTCCCCATCGGTCGCCGCCTTGGCCTATTCCCCCTCGGCCGGTAAAACGGAATCCATCTCAGCAATCGTTTGAAACTCGGCGAGGAACTCCGGCCGGGTCTGCATCAGGTAGCGAACGACACGTGAGTTTCCGAGCAGCCTGGCGACATATCCACGGATCACCGTCAATTGGAGGTGGTCCTGACCGTAAGTGTCCTGAACCGAGGTGATGCCCTCCTGGAGCCGAGCCAGTTCTTTTTCCATGCGGGCCATGGCCTCCGGCGTGACGCCTTTCACGCGTCTTCGCTTGGCCCCTGCGACGAGCTGCGCCTGTGGCGTGCCGGCGAGGATCGCTGAGGCGTAGGCGACTGAATAGTTGTTGGCGTTCAACATCAAATCGGCCGCCTCGATCTGGCGCAGCGGGACCATCTTGCGGAGCGCGTCGAACAGTGCCGACGTGCACGCCTTGTCCTTGAGGATGGCCACAGCTTCCGGGCATATGCCTTCGAGAAGCTTGACTTTGCGTCGTACGCTCTGTGGATTGAGGTCCAGCGCGGCCGCTATCTTCTCCTCCGAGACACCACGCTCGATGGCCCTCAGGATCATCCTGTGTTCCTGGATCGGCGCGAGGCGGCTGATCCGCTTGTTGTAGGTGAAGGCCTCGTCGTCGGTCGAGACCAGGCATTCGACCTGCTCGATTCCAAGGTCTTTCAACACCTCGATCCGGATATGTCCGTCGAGGAGTAGCCAGCTGCCGACCTCGTCTGAATTCCGGGTCACCACCGGCGGTTCAACCAGGCCCACCTCGCGGATCGACGCGGTGATCTGGATGTACTTGCGGCTGGACTTGACTGACTTGCTCAGAACGCGGACCGGCAGGATGCCCGCCACAGGGATCGTGACGCAGTCGTTTTCGAAACCGAGTGCCACCTTCCGCGTCATTGGCCCATCCGCGTTGCGACGCCCTCCTGCAGATAGGCCGGCAGGGTGTCCAGCCCTTCAGCGCGCAGCAGGGTCACGAAATGGTCGTCCTCGAGAAGGGCACGAAAGGCCTGTGTGATGAACATCAGTCGCCCCTGGGTGAGCTCGGCCTTCTTGATCAGCAGCTTCTGGCGGTCGGCCTCCTTCTGGTAGACGCGGATGAGCGCTTCGCTGGTGAGTGGCCTTCTGGTCCGGCCGTCAGGCCCATACCGGTTGTTGCGAACCTTCGGCCCCCGGGCCTCGCGCTGTTCGATGAGGCGCCGTGCCGCCGCGAGCTTCTTGCCGCGCAGCTTCTTGTTTGCGTAGGCGTCCATCAGGGCGCGCTGGGCGCCCTCCGCATCCGTCTTGGAAATCTCGATTGCCAGATTGAGCGGCAGCAGCCCGGTCTCTACAGCAGACACCAGCCGTTCCTCGCCGCGCTCGAGCAGCCCCGCGATCATGGTGACATATTCGGTCGACACGCCGATCTTGCCCGCGATCTGCCGATCTTTGTAGCCGCGCTCCCGTAAGTTGCCAATCTCTCGCATCAGGTCGATGGGCCGATGCTGCCGGCGTGCGCAGTTCTCGACCAGGCTCATCACGAGGCAGTCGACCTCGTCGGCGTCGATGACGATGGCGGGGATCGCTTTCTGCTCCAACTGGATGAAAGCCTCCAGCCGCCCCTGGCCGCAGACGAGATCGTATTCCGCCGGTTCCGCTTCGTCGCGTCGGGCGACGGTGATCGGACGTTTCAAGCCGATCTTGACGATGTTCTCCACCATCTCTTCAAAGGCCCGGCGGTTGCGGACCCGCGGGTTGAGGACGCGGATCTGTTCCGTCGGGATCAGCGTGACTTCTTTGTGCGGCAGGTCTTCGGTGTGGTCTGGCATCAGGCGGCCTCCATCACAGGCGCTCGCCCGGCGAGCGCATAGAAATAGTCGAGCGTGTCGAAGCGGTAGGCGTCGAGGGACAACCCGTTCTGCTCGGCCAGGCGCAGTCGTTCGCCGGTCATGTCGATGCTGGGCAGCAGGTAATAATCCCGCGGCTCCTTGTTCACCTCGTCCATTCGCACGGCGATGGTGATGTCGGGCACGAGGCCCGTGTCGAGGCGAATGCGCCATCGGAGCGAGCCAGCTTCTGTCGCGTAGCAGCGGGCGAGGACGACCGATGCGGTGAATTCGTCGTTCACACGGATCAGGTCGGTGTCCGGATCCTGAACGGCCGTGCCGCCGTGGCGCTCGACCCCGGCGATGATCTCGGCGACCATCTGCGGATGGGCTTGCCGCAATGCGCGGTTGATCTCGATGTAGCGGTAGTCGCGGTCCGGCTCATAGCCGATCAAGCGGTACGCTCGCAGGAGGCTGCCGAAGCGGCCGCGATAGGCGCTGGAGGACGGCAGGTCGTCCTGCTCGTCGATGATCAGGCCCGACAGCATGCCCTGCCGTTTCAGGATCGTTCGCAACGCCTCGAGCAAGTCCTCGTCCGTGAAGTGGCGGCTGCGCGCATCCACGATTTCCCGTGCCCGCTGGAAAAGAGCTTTGTCGACGATCGCGGGATAGGCACCCTCGGCGCGGATCCACATCTCCCGTGGGTTCACCACCCGCCGCTGCTTCAGCTTGAACGATACCTTGTTGAAAACGTTGTTGCCGATGTACTTTTCGTTGGTCAGCACCTGATGGACGGTTGCGCGGGTCCACGGCCGATCAAGGTCAGTACGGAGACCCTCGGCGTTCAGGACCTCCGCGATCTCGCGCTCCGAACGGCCCTCATTGACGAACATCTCGTACATGCGCTGGACGACCCGCTGCTCCTCCACGGGGCCAGGCACCAGGACCACGCGATCTGTCTGCAAGCTCTTCTGCTCGCCTCGCGACAGCTCGCCCTTCGGGTTGCCGTGCTCGTCGATCAGCACCCGGCGGAGTCCGTAGCCGGCCGCGCCACCCTGGCGATAGCCGAGTTCGACAAGGCGGCATTGCCCGGCGAAGACTTTCACCGACAGTTCGCGGCTGTACTCGCCGGCCATCACCCGCTTGACGGTTTTCAGGAGGTTCGAGCCGATGCTGCCGTCGTTCTCGAATTGCTCGCCGCAATAGTGCACCCGTATCCCGGCACGGGAACAGACGTGCTCGTGGTAGGCGCCTTCATCGGCATCCTGGAACCGGCCCCAGCGGCTGACGTCGTAGACGAGGATCGCATTGAAATCGGCCCGACCCGACTGGACCTCGGCCATGAGGGTCTGCAATGCTTCGCGGCCATCCAGCCGCAAACCGGAACGTCCCGAGTCCTCGAAGACACGCAGGATCTGCAGGCCACGCGCCGTGGCATAGGTGCGAATGACGTCCAGCTGGTTTTCGTCGAGTATTTCTGGTGATCGGTCGACATCCGGACATACGCGACCGCAGGCACATCCGTTTCCGGCTGCCCACATTCATCCTGTCCATGGGGTATCCCCCGACCAGTCACGCGCGTAGCTCCTCATTGTCGCTGGCAAATCCATCCGAACCGCCTGAATCCAGGGCTGACTCTCTCCCGTCTATCTAAAACACGGGAGGTCGGAATGTCGTTTCCGAAAAAGGGCAAGTTCTTTCCAAAGGAAAACGGGTATATTGATGGATCAAAAGGGAAGGCCGGCGATGGCTTTACCGCGGCAATTGCCGCCGCGCTTCGGCGCTCGCTCGGCGAAAGCCGAGCGGGTGTGAAAACGGTGGAGGGCTGGACAGGCGCGAATGAGAAGACCGTCAAGAATTGGTTCGCGGGTAGGTACGGTCCGAGCGGCGATCATCTTGTGGCTTTGGTCCGGCATTCGGACGAGGTGTTGAGCACGTTCCTCGAGATGGCCGAGCGGCAGGACCTGAAGTTGGCGGCAAGACTTCTCGTCGCCGAACAAGCCGTAACCGAGGTGCTAGCCGTGCTTCGGGAGCTGTCCGAGCATGTGGGGGATTGATTTGCGGTTCTTGGGGCTGCGAAGAACGAGGCGACTCAAGTGGAGGGCTGGCTGAGATGCGCGAAGACGGCTCTGGATACGTCATTCGCCGCCGCGCGAACCGGCTCGGCAGCGAGGTGGGCGTAGCGCGCCGTCGTTTGGACCTGAGTGTGGCCCAGCAGTCGTCCGATCATCGGCAGCCCCTGACCCGACGCCACCGCTGCCGAGGCGAAGGTGTGGCGCAGGTCGTGGATGCGAACGTCCTTCAGCCCGGCCCGCGCCCGCACGCGCCGCCAGAAGGGTTGGAGATCGCTCAGTCGCTTCCCGTCCAGCGTGCCGGTGATGATCCAAGGGTTGCCGTCAATGCGCTGTGCCTGTGTCAGGAGGTCGACGACAGGTTGGCCGACATGAACCAGCTTCGCTCCGGTCTTCGAGTCAGGCAGGCGCAGGGCTCCGCCGGCAAAATCGATGTAGTCCCATTGCAGTGTCATGATTTCGTTCAACCGGCAGCCGGTCAGGATCAGGAGGCGTGCGGCGAGGATCGCAGAGGGCAACTCGACACCTTCGGATTCCATCTCGCGCAGGACCTCCCCGAGCCGACGCAGTTCAGCGGCGCTGAGGAACCGCTCGCGCTTCTCCTCGGGGTACTTTCGAATGTGCTTGCGCGGATTGGTTCCGTCCGGACGCAGCCCCCACATCTCGGCGAGGCTGAACATCTTCGAGATCACTTCGAGGCAGCGGTTCGCCTGATAGGGGATGTGTCGCAGTTCGTGGTGGAACTTCGCCACATCGGCCCGGGTGATGCTGTTGACGGTCAGTGGTCCGAGCGCGGGGAGGATAAAGCGTTGGAGGTTTCGGCGATATTCCTTCGCCGTGCTGGCCTTCAGCCGGATCGCGATGTGTTCCTTGTCGAACCGCTCTGCCAACTCCTTCACCGTGATCGCCTTGCGTCCCGCGTCGCGTTCGGCGGCGGGGTCCTCGCCATTGCGTGCGGCGGCGACGATGGAAATGGCGCGGTTGCGCGCCTGATCGCAGGTGAGGACCGTGCTGGGCCCAAGGCTGATCCGGCGCGACCGGCGCCCGGCGCGGTACTGGACCACGAAGCTCTTTCGGCCGCTCGCAAGTACGCGCAGGCCGAAGCCGGGAATCTCGCTGTCCCAGATGAAATACTCTCCGGTCCGAGGTTCGGCAGATTCGACAAGGCGCTTGGTGATCTTGGGCATGGTGGGTTTCAGAATTTGGGTCTCCCTCCTACAGTGCGCAAAGCGGGCCAACAGTCAACGAACACATTGATTTTGCGAATAAAAAGGAAAAGCTGGGTAGCGCCGCGAAGGGCGCCAACGCGGGCTTGGGAGGGGAATCGACGGTGGGCGCGAATCGGAGCGAAGGCTCCGGTCACTGACAGGGGCTTGATGGCAATGCTACCGAGAAATCAGAACGCAGCCGTTTGGAAGCATTGTGGAAGCACGAGGGCACAAGCTGTAGTGTATTTCCGAGAAATCGCGCGAAATTGCCGATCAATGGCGATTCCCGTAATGCATTGAAAAAGCGTAGTTGTTCGGGTTCGTGAGTGATTATTCATGGTTTGTTCCATACAACTCATAACCTGAAGGTCGTAGGTTCAAATCCTACCCCCGCAACCATCTTGACGTCCGAAGCGCCCTCAGGGGCGCTTCTGTCGTTTGGAGATCCGTCAGATCAAGTCTGAAGTTTTAAAGCTAACTTGCTTGAAGATTGCCAAACGCTCCTGTTTCGATCAGAAATTCGCTGCCGCAGCAACAATTCTGTGTCGCGCGTTCCGTATCGCTGATGATCCATTCAACCGGCAACACCAACGGCGATAAACAGGACTGCCGCAATTGCAAGAGCTTCCATCAGCATTGCGAACGGATCGTCATCGTCGTCATCCGTGACAGGCGGAAGGGGCGGCTCTTCTTCTTCCTCGACTTCGATCATGGCAAGTGCCTCGACGGTTTCCAGACCGTCAGAAACCGAATAGCTTATTTCGTCCGTCCCGCTGTATCCCTCCGCCGGCGTGTAGGTCACGACACCGTTGGCGTCGAAATCGACGGCCCCGTTTTGGGCGGTCGCGGATACAAGAGAAAGGTCGTCACCATCGGGATCGGTGTCGTTATCGAGGACATTTAGCGTAACCGGCGTTTCATAGCCCGTGGTTGCCATGTCATCCTGGGGTTCGGGCGCGTCATTCAGCGGCGAGACCGTCACAAACAGCGATGCAGAGCTGCTTAGCCCACTTTCATTCGTTGTTTCGTACAGGACTTCGTCTTCGCCAAAAAAATCCGGGTTCGGAATATATTCCAGCTGATCACCGATGATATTGACCACCCCGTTCTGTGCCGAGGCATCGGTCAGTGACAAAGTGTTGCCATCGGGATCGGTGTCGTTATCCAGCGGGGAAAAGATTGCAGCCGTGTCTTCTTCGGTTTCACCGCTGTCGTTCTGCGCGATCGGGTTATCGGCGACCGGAGAAACCGTGATGCCCACCCTGCCTTCAGTGATGCCGCCAAAGCCGTCATCGACAGTGTAGCGAATTTCATCATCCCCGAAAAAATCTTCGTCCGGGGCATATCTTAGCATCTCGTCTTCGATGGTCACGGTGCCATTTCCGGCACTGGCCGAAGACAGGCTGAGCGGATCGCCGTCCGGATCCGTATCGTTTTCCAGCGGAGAAATCAGGACTTCACCGTCCTCCTCGACGGTTGCCTCGTCATCTTCTGTCACCGGCAGGGCGTTCGTATTCGTCACGTTCAATGTGGCGTTGGCCGACGCAGTGGCCCCGGAATCGTCTTCGATCGTGTATTCAAAATTTTCTGTAACGGGCTCGAACGCATCATATGCGCCATCCGGGCGAAGGTACAGGTTGCGATCGGCGTCCATCTCGATCCTGGCACCGGAACCGAGCCCCACTGATTCCCCCGGCCCGATGTCCGATCCATTGATGGCTATGACATTCAGTTCAGTTCCGTCGTCCGATGCCGTGTCGTTGCTCAGCAGCGACGCAATCTCTCCGCCGGTCTTCAGGTCGACCGAAACCACGTCGTCTTCGGCTTTGGCGCCGAACACAAAATCCTCCTCGCTGAGCTGACCGGCTTCAACGTCGCTCAAGACGGCAATGACTTCGCCCTGATAGGATACAGTTGTAACCGGTCCGCTGGCCGCTGCACCGGGAGGGGCCGCACCCGCAACGGTATCAAAGGCCAGGTCGTCAAAACCGGCATCTGTCGCGCGGAAATCAAGCAGGTCCTCGCCGGGGGTGAAATCGGTGATAAGCGCGGGGCCGTCAGTGCTGAGAAATCCGAACCGGTCCGCGCCTGCCCCGCCGGTCAGGACATCCTGTTCCAGCCGGTCTTCGGACACGCTGCCGTTTGCAATCAGAACATCGTTGCCTTCGCCGCCGACCAGGGTATCAGATCCCAGACCGCCGTCGAGAAAATCATCGCCCCCCCTGCCGGTCAGCAGGTCGTCGCCCTCGCGGCCCTTCAGCAGGTTATCGCTGTCGTCACCGGAAATCGTATCGTCGAAATCGCTGCCAAGGACATTCTCGATATTGTCGAGCGAGGCCGTGTAGGTGAAAGGCTCGTTTCCGGCAAGGTCGGGTCTGTCGTAAAACTGAGAGGTTGCCGTGCCCGCTTCCAGATCAATGCCCCATCCGGCGATATTGACCAGTGGCGCGGATTCACTTCCAAGCGCCTGTTCATCAAAATAGGCATCCAGCCGAAAGGCCTGGTCCGGTTTGACTTCCAGCGCGTCGATCCCGTCACCGCCATCAATTGTCGCGTCATTGGCGGGGCCCAGGGCGATCACGTCATTTCCGTCACCACCCTGAAGGTCGGCACGGGTCAGACCCGAGGCATCTATATAATCCGCGCCGGCCCCTCCGATGATCGTGTCATCGCCAAGGTATCCAAACAGGTAATTGTCCTCACCGTTGCCGGTAATTACGTCATCTCCTCGTGTCCCGACAACGCCTTCGATATTGAACAACTGGATGTCGGATTTTTCGGGGCCCTGATCTCTGAAGGCTTCTGCAACCCCTCTTTCCAGGTCGATAATGTAACTTTGGACACCTGCCTGTTCCAGCGGATCTGCTGCAATGTCGTCAAGGTTGAAGTTGACGATGTCATACCCCTCACCACCGTCAAACAGGCTTGCCTTTTCAGAGGCAAAGAACACATCCGTCCCGCCGCCGCCCAGAAAGGCCGACCCGGTCAGATTGTAGGTTTGCCCCTCGTATTCAAATTCGAACTCGCGCGAGTCGCCAATTTGACCCTCTGTCACACCGAGCCCATAGAACACATCGGCAAACTGGGTACCTTCGACGACATCGACATTCTGAAGGTCGGTCGCATTCGGGTTGCCCGGATCATAATCGGGAAGCGAGCTATGCGAGATTACAAGATTTCCATCGTTGTTGGTTCCTTCCTGCGCGACCACCCGCACCCCAAGGTATCCGCCTGCCGCAAAGGAAACCGTCACCACCCCGTCCGCCCCGGGCTCGTCGTCATCCGGGCCTATCACCGCATCGCCTTCACCGGCGTATAAAAAGATGTCGCTGCCGCCATTGGTGATTGCGGTGTCGGCTGCGTCGCCGCCCAGAAATGTATCGTCTCCGGCGGTGCCCTGAACCTCTTCGATGTCCTGGATGATTCCGCTTCCGAGCGATCCGTATTCGATGGCGCCTGTGGCGAAATCGACGATTACCCCTTCATCGTGATCGACGATCACACGGTCCTGACCGTCACCGCCAAACACCAGGTCGATCCCGGTCGACGGATCGACAATAATCCGGTCGTTGCCATCGCCGCCAAAAACCAGATCTTCGCCCGCCTCGCCCAGCAGCAGGTCGTTCCCGCCCGCGCCGATCAGACGGTCGTCGCCCGCTCCGCCGCGTAGCTCGTTGGCCCGGCCGTCGCCAATCAGCCAGTCGTCACCGTCGCTGCCGGTCAGATCGGGGTCTGCCGGTGACACGAACTGAAACTCGCGGATTTCATCGACCGTCACGGGACCAAGCCCGGGCGTGTTGAACTGGAACAGTTCTATGCCGTAGAGGCGATCGATGCCTTCGTCCGAATCTCCTGGGTTACGGGCGGCCACCTCTACATATTCTTCTCCCGCGCTGTCCTCGACGGCGCGGATCGTGTATTCGTCGATGGAATTGGCATAAAACACCTGGTCGGTGCCGCCGCCGCCCTGCACGATGTCATCGCCGCGCAATGGCGCGAAATTGTCGTCTCCGTCGGTGCCGACAAGGGTGTCCGCCGAGATCGACCCCAGAAAACTGAAAGATCCATCGCCGTTTTCGATCTGGATGGGATCGAGGCTAAGAATATCCTCGAACGGCCCATCGGTGTCGAAAATGGGCGAGAAATCGTTCCAGAAACCGGTCAGGAGCCCGCCGATGTCATTTTCATCGAGCACGACTTCCATGCGATCCAGTGTGCCAAGAAATTCGTCGATCAGGCCGGATGCGGGATTCAGGTTGCCCACCAGTTCATTCAGCAGGCTATTGATACCGGTCGCGCTCAGGATGGCTTCGAGTACCGGATCGAACACTCTCTCCTGTACTGCATTTGAAGCATCGAGCGCCCAGCGGACAGGTTCGATCGCGTCGTCAATCTCATCGACCAAGCCGGCGACGCTGTCGAGTTGATCATTGAGTTCTTCAAATTCGTCGGAGAAGGAATTGACAATGGCGGCAAAGGCGTCGAACGCCGAGTAATCCAGAATTGCAAGCTCTTGGCGAAGGGGTTCGGTGGTGGCCACAATTGCAGCTGTGATGTCGTTTGCGTCCCTGAGTGCTTCATAGCTTTCGTCGCTTTCCAGCGGCGACAGAACTTCGAGATCAGTGTTTTCGTCCAGAAGCTGCAGCAGTTCCAGCCGCTCGCCATTGACGCCTTGCACCCCAATGGTCAGCACCGAGCCGGCAAAGGTGCCGAGTCCCACATTGCTCGCTTGGGAGTTAAGGACATTGACTGGGCCTTCGAGCGTATCAAGCGCATCGTCCACATTTTCGAACGGCCTTTCGAGTGAATCGATAGATGTTCGCGCAATTTTCGAAATCAAGCCGACATAGGGAAGCTTTGCGGTCAAAGCCAGCGCGGTTTCGGTCTTGTTCAGATTGTCGACGGTGTTCTCTGTAAGCAGGCTCAGGTCGAGGTAGGCGCCGGTGAACAACTGCGTCGCAGCAGCAATGTTTCCGATAATGGTAAGATCACTCAAAACCAGATCGCTCAGCTCTTCGCCGCGCTCAAGTTCGAAGATCAGATCCCCTACTGTGGCCATACCTATCCCCCCCGGGAAGAAATCCACCGGCACAGGATTCGCCTTGCCGATTGACGTGCGCAGCTTAGCGTATGCTGGGCCACCGATTGGGTCAATTTTCATTGGTTTTCTTCGATTTTGGCGCGTTTTTGGCGACAGGGCGGAAACGGTTTTTGCGGCAACTCCGGATTGTCTCTGGGTTTGAACAAGTACGTGGGGCGCGGGCCGAAATATTTCTGTTTCGAAAAGTGGTAGTTCTCGCGATATGGTCCGCCAATGCCTTAGCCTGTGCGAGCCAGCGACAGACAAGCGTCGCACAAACAGGCCGGACATATGAACGCAACCGGTCAACGCAGTGAGACCAAATCAGCCCTTGCCCCGGGGGGTGTCCGCATATGAACCAGCACTCTCTACGAACGGGAATCCCGAACGCCAGAAGGCCCTGGTTGCGAAGAGCCGAACCGACGAGATTTTGGAAATCCACTGCGACTGGCGGGCAACGCTTTTAAGGGACCTTCGCCCTCAGAATCGGTAGGCATTGGCGGTTTCGAGCCCCGCAACCAACGATACTTGCGATGCCTCCGTCGGTTCTGCCGCGGAGGTTTTTGCATTTGTGGCTCGCTTGGTTCGGGGTCGTCCGCCGTACCCTTCCCTTACCCAATGATCCCGCCGGCGATCGTCTATGACGCGTAGTCGTCGATGAGGGGATTCGGTTTTGCAAAACGGGCAAGATCCTCGGGATCGGAAATCGAGATTCTGTTGCCTGACACCTTGACGCCGTAGGGCTCCAGCCCTCTGAAGGCGCGGCTCAGGTTTTCGGGCGTCATGCCAAGAAATGACGCGAGGCGGCGTTTTTCCATATCCAGTTCGAAATCGGTCAGTCCCGCGCGTCCTGACTGGCGCAAGAGGAAATTGGCGAGGCGTTCCAGTGATGTCCGGAGCTTGAGGTCCTTCGCGTTCTTCACGACGGACCGATAACATTTGGCCAGTTCCCTGACGATGGCCCGCGCGAACGCGGCATCGACATCGAAGATCGCGCGCACATCCTCGGACGGCAAGAGTGCGATCCTGCTCTTTTCCAGTGTCCGCCCGGACATCAGGTAGGGCTGATCCCGGACCGTCGCCGCAAGAATGAAGGTGGACACCGGCCTGACCGTCGCCATGCTGGTTTCGCGACCATTCCAGGCCGAGAAAAGGTCCACCGCACCAGAAAGAACGACATGCAGAAAATCCGCGGGATCGCCTTCGTGGACAAGGTCGATACGGGGCGGGAAATTCTGCACATAGGCACCACGCATCAGCGACTCGAAATTCGAATCGTCCATTTCGGCGAACAGGTCAAGCTGCCGAACTTCGGCGCGGTACGTATCGGGCATACAGTCCAAGGCCCCCCAGGCAGTGATGGGCAAATGCAGCACGCCCGCTTGATATTTGTCAAGCGATGGTTTGATGGTTCCGGGCGGGCGGCTTGATCGCGACGATGGTGAGAGACGACATATTTGGCTAAGCTATTTATTTTACAAGCAAATTACTAATTTTTTGATCGAGATCAACTGAACCGCTCTGCTCCAGGCGTACATCGCTCCCAACCCAGGACGGCGGCCACTGTGCTGCCACGTAACGGAGGGACCTCGATGGAAATCATGTTGGCCTACGATCATTCGCGCAACGCCCGGATCGCGCTTGACGCGATCAAGACCATGTTCGGATCGCTCGGCCCGAACGTCACGCTGGTTTCGGTTGTCGAGGACATCGGCAGCGCGACAGCGGGCGCCGATGAGCTGTTCTCCGAGCAGTTCGCGGAGCAGAAGGCCGGCGTAGAGGCGGCGGCGGCCGAACTGATGGCCATGGGGATCACCGCCAAGGTGATGTTGGCCGAAGGTGATGCGCGCAAGATGATCCTGCGCGCCACCGAAGAGCGTCATCCCGATCTGCTGGTAATGGCGCGGCACAGCCACCAGCCCGACAGCGGTCCGCTGGGTTTCATCACCAAACGCATCGACGCGCTTGTCGAGGAGTTCGATCACATGACCTTCGGGTCCGTCTCGGCCTTTCTCGCACGACGGGTCAAATGCCCGATCCTGATCATCCCCACGCATGTGGGAAACGACGCCGCTGAAGCGGCCGAATAACTCCGAGGGACAAGTCCAATGCAAGTCTCCGACCTTTTCCGGTTCAAGAACCGCGAAATCCGCGCGCTCCACCTGACCTGGATCGCCTTCTTCATCACGTTCTACGTGTGGTTCAACATGGCACCGCTGGCATCGTCGATGCTGGCGGCCAATGATTGGCTGACCCGGGACGATATCCGCCTGTTCGCCATTGCCAACGTGGCACTGACCATTCCGGCCCGGATCATCGTCGGCATCGCCCTGGACAGATGGGGGCCGCGGCGGGTGTTTTCCGTCCTGATGGTCTCCATGGCCATACCCACGCTTGTCTTTGCCTTTGGCGACACAAAGCTGCAGCTCTTCGTCTCGCGCCTTGTGCTGTCCTCGGTCGGTGCGGGCTTTGTGGTGGGCATTCACATGACAGCGTTGTGGTTCAAACCGCGCCACATCGGCTTTGCCGAAGGTTTCTATGCCGGCTGGGGCAATTTCGGCTCGGCGGCCGCGGCAATGACCATTCCGACGATTGCCCTGACCGTTTTCGGAGGCGATGACGGCTGGCGCTATGCCATCGCGATGTCGGGTATCATCATGGCATCCTATGGCGTGTTCTACTGGTTCGCCATTACCGACGGCCCGACTGCGGACACCCACAAGAAATCGCGCAAGGCAGGTGCCCTCGAGGTATCGAGCTACAAGGACCTCGTGATGCTGGTGATCTTCACGGTGCCGCTGGTGGGCATCCTGTCGATCCTCGTCTACCGGGTGCAAGCCATGGGGTATATCGATCCGTTCGTTGCCACGATCTGCTATGCCGCTATCGCCGTGATCGTGACCTATCAGGTGTGGCAGGTGCTGCGGATCAACCTGCCCATCCTTCGTCAAGGCGTGCCGGAGGATGACCAATATCCCTTCAGCTCGGTTGCGGCGCTCAACACCACCTATTTCGCCAATTTCGGCGCGGAACTGGCCGTGGTGTCGATGCTTCCCCTGTTCTTTCAGGAGACCTGGGGTCTCAGCCCGGTGGCCGCCGGCCTGATCGCGGCATCCTTCGCGTTCGTCAATCTCGTGGCGCGCCCGATGGGCGGCCTTGTTTCCGACCGCATGGGCAACCGCCGCTTCGTGATGCTGGCCTACATGATGGGCATTGCCATCGGCTTTGCCTTCATGGGGCTGCTCAACAGCTCGTGGCCCCTGATCATCGCGATTGCCATCACCATCTGCAGCTCTTTCTTCGTGCAGGGGGCGGAAGGCGCGACCTTTGGCATCATCCCCTCGATCAAGCGCCGGGTGACCGGACAGATCGCGGGCATGGCCGGTGCCTATGGCAACGTCGGCGCGGTCTTCTACCTCTTCATCTTCATGTTCGTCGAACCATCAACCTTCTTCTTCATCATTGCGAGTGGTGCGGCGATTTCCTGGCTGGTCTGCTTCTTCTGGCTGAAGGAACCCGAAGGCGGCTTTGGCGAGGAGTACATCCTGTCCTCCGTCGACGAAGCCATCGCGGCAGAAGCCAGGAACAAGCAGGACGCGGAGGCCGATCTCGCCCTGATCTTCGAGGGTTCGTCCAAGGTCGGTCTGGCCCAGCGTGGCGACGGCCTGACGGTCACGGCCCGCTTCAAGGATCTCGAAGAGTTACGCGCGGTCATCAGCCGCCTGGGCGGCAAAGGCAAGGGCACCGAGCCGGCCCAATAAGCGATCCGGGCGCGCCGGAAATCACTCCGGCGCGTCCCAACCAAAACCGCGGAAGACGCACCATTGCGAGGAGAACAAGGTGGGACAAGATCTGAGAAACTATACGCCGGACGACGAAGGCTTCTGGGCCTCCGACGGCAGGAAAATCGCAAACCGCAACCTCTGGATTTCCATTCCATCGCTGCTTTGCGGCTTTGCCGTCTGGCTCTACTGGGGGATCATCACCGTTCAGATGATCAACCTGGGCTATCCGTTTGAAACCTCGCAGCTATTCACCCTGACCGCCATCGCTGGCCTGTCGGGCGCTACGCTGCGAATTCCGGCCACGTTTTTCATCCGCATTGCGGGTGGGCGAAACACGATCTTCTTCACAACGGCCCTGCTGATGATCCCTGCCGTAGGCACGGGCATCGCGCTTCAGAACCCTGACACACCGCTTTGGCAGTATCAGATTCTGGCGCTTCTGTCGGGTATCGGCGGCGGCAACTTCGCGGCCTCCATGTCCAACATCTCGTTCTTCTTTCCCAAGAAGATACAGGGCTACTCGCTCGGTATGAACGCGGGCCTGGGAAATTTCGGCGTGACCACGATGCAGGTCGTGATCCCTCTGGTGATGACCTTCGGGCTCTTTGGTGGCGCTTCGCAGACGCTTGTCAACACGTCCGGCACGCTGATCGGCAAGATCCCGGCCGGAACCGAGACCTATATCCAGAACGCCGGTTTCGTCTGGCTGCTGGCGCTTGTTCCGCTGGCCTTCCTGGGCTGGTTCGGGATGAACAACATCCGTGACGAACATGTCAGCCCGAACATCCCCAACCCGATTGGTGCCTTCGGCATCATTGGCTTCATGTATGCCATCGGGCTGGCAACGGCCGGTTTCGGCCTCTGGCTGATGTTGCCTGCTGCGGTTGGCGGTTCGGGCTTCGGTGTCTCGAAATGGCTCGTTCTGCCGGTCGTCATTGTGCTGACCGTGGCCATCTTGCGGATGATCCCCGGTCAGGTCGGCCAGAACCTGTCACGCCAGTACAAGATCTTCGGCAACAAGCACACCTGGGCGATGACCATCATCTATGTCATGACCTTCGGCTCCTTCATCGGCTACTCGGCCGCGATGGGTCTGACGATCAAGGTGGTTTTCGGCTTCCAGCACCTGATGGTGGACGGTGTCCTGACCCATGATGTGGCAAACCCGAACGGTCCGTCTGCTCTGATGTTTGCCTGGATGGGCCCCTTCATCGGCGCACTGATCCGCCCGCTGGGTGGCATCTGGGCCGACCGTGCCGGTGGCGCGAAGGTGACCCAAATCATCTCGGTGGTGATGGTCGTCTGTGCCGTGGCACTGGCCTACATCCTGCAACTGGCCTATGCCTCGGCTACGCCCGAGACGTATTTCGTACCTTTCCTGCTGATCTTCCTGTTGCTCTTTGCAGCGACGGGTATCGGCAACGGCTCGACCTTCCGCACGATCGCAGTTGCGTTCAACAAGGAACAGGCCGGCCCGGTTCTTGGCTGGACAAGCGCCGTGGCAGCCTATGGTGCCTTCCTGATCCCGCAGATCTTCGGCGAACAGTTGCGGGCCGGGTCACCGGAATACGCGCTCTATGGTTTTGCGGTCTTCTACATAGTCTGCATCGCCATCAACTGGTGGTTCTACCTGCGCCCGAACGCGTACATCAAGAACCCCTGATCTGATCTTCGCCTGTCCGGAGATCACTCCGGGCAGGCCCCCCGCACACCCAAGGGAGCCAGAAACATGAGCCACCTGCTCGACAGATTGAATTTTCTCCAGTCCAAGGAACTTGAAACGTTCTCAAACGGCCACGGGCAGGTGACCCGTGAAAACCGCGACTGGGAAGACACCTACAGAAATCGCTGGCGGCACGACAAGGTTGTGCGGTCCACGCACGGGGTGAACTGCACCGGGTCGTGCAGCTGGAAAATCTACGTCAAATCCGGGATCGTAACCTGGGAGACCCAGCAGACGGACTATCCGCGCACCCGAGCCGACCTGCCCAATCACGAACCGCGCGGCTGTGCCCGTGGCGCGAGCTATAGCTGGTATCTCTATTCTGCAAACCGCGTCAAAAATCCGCTGGTGCGCGGCCGCCTGATGAAAATCTGGCGCAAGATGCGCGAGACGATGGAGCCGATCGAGGCCTGGACCAAGCTTCAGGCCGACCCGATCCTGCGCGCCTCGTATGTCGAGACCCGCGGCAAGGGCGGCTTTGTGCGCGCCACATGGGATGAGGCGACCGAGATTACCGCCGCCGCCAACGCCTATACCGCCAAGACCTACGGCCCGGACCGCGTCTTCGGCTTTTCGCCGATCCCGGCGATGTCGATGGT
>FYBJ01000033.1_pt1 | contig 53928 bp, 45 predicted proteins | sample 1134611 | NCBI WGS metagenome assembly FYBJ01 (sample SAMEA104116008, study PRJEB20421) | marine metagenome | isolation source: marine
GGATATTGACCGAGAAGTGCTTTCACCTGCAGCCATAGCTCATCGGGGATTTTTCCTTGCTTTGCACGGGTTCGGCGCCAATGTTCGAAAGCTGCTTTCACTGATTCGAGTGCATTGTGATCATTGGTCATGGGCTTTACCTCTTTTATTTTCGAGGCTATAGCTTAACGAAGGAGCTTGTCCATTGGCACGCAGATTTACCGAAAGCTTACGTTCTTCCGGGGAAAAAGAATAGCGAAATGTGATGAAGAGTAGTGGTTCATCTGATAAAACTCTCCGCCAACAAAAAGGTTTTCCCCGTTTGCTGCAAGCGCCATTACTTCATCATCAGCATCGGGATTCCAGTCGCTGACCACTCCTGTTACCGCATCAATTTCAACCAGATGCTTTCGCTCCATACCGCCTGCATGGCTGAATTTTCCACCGGCATAAACATGAGAACCGCTGATTGCAACGGCCTTTACCTCTTTATCGATATTGGGGTTCCAAGGGCTGACAGCCCCCGTTACTGCGTTGATTGCGGCAAGATGGTTTCGAGCGAAACCAGCAATATGCTTAAACTCCCCGCCGACATAAACCTTGCCATCATTCACTGTAATCGCATTTACCGGACCATCGGCATTAGCGCTCCAGGGGAGAACATTAGCCGTTACTGCGTCAATTGCAGCAAGATAATGTCGCACCAGCCCATTGACAGAGTAAAAATCCCCTCCGGCATACACCCTTGAGTCCTGTATCGCAATCGCTTTAACTGATCCATATAACATCGGATTCCAAGAACTGACATGCCCCGTTTCTGTATCAATTTCGGCAATATATTGTTGATAGTGACCATCGATACGGGTAAAGTAGCCACCGGCAAAAATACTGGAACCTCTAACTGCTAATGCTTCCACGATTCTATTGGGATTTGGATTCCAGGCACTGACCTGCCCTGTTGCCGCATCAATTGCGGCAAGATGGTTTCGTTCTTCACCACCGATATGGGTAAAGAACCCTCCTGTATAAACCATGTTACCGCTTACTGCAATGGAGCTCACATAATGATCAGCTTTCGGATTCCATGGAGTGACTTGACCTGTTGTTGCATCAATTGCAGCAATATAGTTTCGCTCAAGAGCACCGACACTGGTAAAATCTCCACCGGCATAAACGCTTGTGCCGTTTATTGCAAGTACAGTGACTACAGAGTTAGCATTTGTACTCCAGGCGCTGGGTTTTCCTGTTGTTAAATCAATTTCGGCAATATTAGCTCGTGATTGACCGCCAATACGCTTGAAGGAGCCTCCGACATAAACGCTGGAATCGCTTAGCGCAAGCGTGTGCACTGTTGAGCTGACGTCTGGATTCCATGCGCTCAGTTTGGCTGTTGTTAAATCAATTTCAGCAAGATGGTTTCTTGATAGACCGTCGACCTCGGTAAAAAACCCTCCAAAATAAATGCTGGAACCACGCAAGGCAAGCGTCAGCACGCTTGAATTGACATCAGGCTTCCAAGCAGTCGGGCGACCTGTTGTTAAATCAATTTCAGCAAGATGGTTTCGTAATCTACCGCCTATACGCCTAAAGTGTCCGCCAACATAAATACTGGAACCACGCAGCGCAAACGCGACCACCTCCGAGCTAACATTCGGATTCCATGCAGTGGCTTTGCCAGTGATCGCATCAATTTCAGCAAGATGATTTCGTAATTCACTGCCTATATGGTTAAAGGCTCCTCCAACATAAACCCTGGATCCCGTGGTAAGAATCGTGGACACAGAACGATCAGGATTCGGATTCCATGTGCTGGCATGACCTGTTGTTGCATCAATTGCTGCAAGATAGTTTCGTGATTGACCGCCAATATGGGAAAAGGCCCCTCCAACATAAAGGGTCGATCCGCTTAGCGCAAGCGACTGCACATATGCGTTGGCATCAGGATTCCAGTCTGAATCAAGAGAACCGTCGGCATTGATATGCGCAAGATTTTTTCGGGAAACACCGTTAATATAATTAAATTTACCACCAATATACCAGCCGCCATTACCATCAGAAACGCTGGCATAGACAAGTCCAGCGACATTAGAGAAAGAAGGATTTGCCATGCCATGCTCATCAATTTCAACAAAAGATCCAGTATTGGGGCAGGGCAATCGTATTAACCCAAGAAATTTCTTGGGTTAATACCCTACAAAAGATCAAGTGTTGTCGGGCTAAAAGATCAAGCTGAATTAAATGAACTCATGGCAAAATAGGCTTTTTTTAATAAAGAGCCTTATGTAATGAACCTTTCAAGAAATTTTGTTACTCACTTTAGTTGTATCATTGATCCACGTAAAGATACTCACAATAAACGCCACCAACTAACTGATATACTTGTAATAACTATACTCGCCTCGATATGTGGAGCCCAAACATGGACAGATGTTGAGGAATTTGGAAAATCAAAAGAAGAGTGGTTAAAAACTTTTTTAAAACTACCCCATGGAATACCATCCCACGATACGATAGGTGATTTGTACGCACGCTTATGTCCTCAGCAATTACAGCAAGGATTTTTATCATGGATTCAATCGGTAGTTGAAGTAAGTGAGGGAGATATTATCCCCATTGATGGAAAAACATTGCGACGTTCTTATGACAGAGCTGCTGGTCGTGGCGCTATTCATATGGTCAGCGCATGGTCTAGTGCCAATGGTGTGGTGTTAGGGCAACTAAAAACAAAAGAAAAATCAAATGAAATTACTGCTATACCTGAATTACTGGGCATGTTAGATATCAAAGGCTCTATAGTTACGATTGATGCAATGGGGTGTCAAAAAGAAATAGCAAAACAAATAGTGGCTCAAGGCGGTGACTATGTTCTTGCCTTAAAAGGAAATCAGGGAGCCTTTTTTGAGGATGTGCGCTTGTACATGGATTCTCTGATTGACGAACAACTTAAAAATAAACCAGTGCAAAAAACTCAAACTATTGATAAAGGCCATGGGCGCATTGAAGAACGTCACTATTGGGTAACTGACTCTATAGAATGGATGACGCAAAAGCAGGAGTGGGAAGGTTTGAAAAGCATTGGAGTTGTGGAAGCTACTCGTTATGTGGGTGATAAAAAAACTACAGAACGGCGTTATTATATCAACTCCTTGCCGATGAATGCCTCTCGATTTAGCCAGGCTGTCAGAACTCATTGGACCATTGAAAATCAATTGCATTGGTCCTTGGATGTAAGTTTTAATGAAGACCAGTGCCGTGTACGCAAAGATAATGCACCGGAAAATTTTTCTATCATTCGCCAAATAACTTTAGGTATGTTGAAAAGGGAGAAAACTTCAAAGGTGGGTATCAATATTAAACGAAATAAGGCTGGTTGGGACAATCGATATCTAGCTAAGATACTTAGGGCTAGTGATTTTTAGCGCGATTGCCCTGAAGAAAAGACCAGAACACCTTGTTGTATTCTATCGGTTTGTGGCATGATGTAAGCATTTTTTATCATTGGTTTAAAACACGTTGACAGTGGAAAACCTTATGCCGGGAGGAACGGGCTAAATGTGTGGTATTATGGGTGCTGTTTCACAGCGGGACATCAGTAAGGTATTGCTTGAAGGATTACGCAGGCTGGAGTATCGTGGCTATGACTCGGCCGGGGTTGCTTTAATTGATTCAAAAGGCCATCTGAAACGCGTTCGAATTCAGGGAAAAGTAAATCTGCTTGCCGAAGTTATGGAGGAACAGGCTGTGGATGGTTATACCGGTCTGGCTCATACTCGCTGGGCAACGCATGGAAAACCTTCTGAAATCAATGCTCATCCCCATATGTCGCATAACGAAATTGCCGTTGTGCATAACGGTATTATTGAAAACTATGAGCAACTGCGCCAACAATTAAAGCAGGAAGGTTATCAATTTGTTTCCGATACCGATACTGAAATTGCAGCCCATCTTATCCATCATTTCTATCAGGCTCATTCAAACCTTTTGGAGGCCGTGCAGCAGGCCAGTGATAAAATGAAAGGAGCTTTTGCTCTTGGGGTTATCCATAAGCAACTTCCCGGGGTAATGGTCGCCATCAGAAAAGGCAGTCCGCTGGTGATTGGTCAGGGGATCAGTGAAAATTTCATTGCTTCGGACTCATTGGCTTTAAGAAAATTCGCGTCTTCGGTGATCTATATGGAAGAGGGGGACAGTGCCTGGATTTCCCATAATGAAATCAGAATTTATGACAGTGCCAGACATCCAGTCCGTCGTGAATCGCAGGTATTGAATGATGATGCAATGACCGTCAGTAAAGGGCCGTACCGGCATTTCATGCTCAAAGAAATTTACGAGCAATCCAAAGTCCTGGCTGACACCATCGAAGGACGAACAGCCAGTCATGAGGTTTTGAGAGCCAGTTTTGGGGAACAGGCCGGCGAATTATTTACGAAAGTTCGGAATATCCATATCGTAGCCTGTGGAACCAGTTATCATGCAGGTCTGGTCGCTCGTTACTGGTTGGAATCCCTGGCCGGAATTCCAACACAGGTTGAAATTGCTTCCGAGTATCGATATCGCGATGTTGTTGTTCCAGAAAACACGCTTTTCATCACCGTTTCTCAATCCGGAGAAACAGCAGACACACTGGCTGCGCTCGGCAAGGCAAAAACGTTAAATTATCTCGGCAGCCTGGCCATTTGCAATGTGGCGACCAGTACCCTGGTTCGTGAGGCCGATTCTGTCTTTTTAACCCGTGCCGGCGTAGAAATCGGCGTTGCATCAACCAAGGCTTTTACAACCCAGCTGGCTGCTTTTCTCATGTTGGCCGCAGCGCTTGGCCCCAGTAAAAAGGCCGCCGAAGTGCTTGAGCAACTGCAAGAACTACCGGCTTGCTGCGAAAGGGTTTTACAGATGGATAAGGATATCGAAGAATTATCCAAATTATTTGTCACCAAAGCCCATGCGCTGTTCCTTGGCCGCGGCGTCCAATATCCGGTAGCCCTTGAAGGCGCGTTAAAATTAAAAGAAATTTCCTATATTCATGCGGAAGCCTATCCGGCAGGTGAGTTGAAACATGGACCGCTTGCTCTTGTCGATGAAGAAATGCCGGTCATCGCCATTGCGCCCAATGATGAGCTTTTTGATAAGCTGAAATCGAACCTGCATGAGGTCAGCGCACGGGGAGGACAGCTGTTCGTTTTTGTCGATGATACCCGAGCCTGGAAACCCAATGGCGTGAAAATGCTTAAAATTCCGCATTGCGGCAATTGGATAGCCCCTATTATTTACACACTGCCATTACAGCTGCTGGCCTACCATGTCGCTGTGGTTAAAGGCACTGACGTTGATCAACCGCGTAATCTGGCAAAATCCGTTACGGTTGAATAATGGGTATCGAGTTCTGGTTAAACCGCTGGAAGGAAGGGCGAGTTCCCTTCCACCACCAAACCGTGCAGGACGATTTGATTCAATTTTGGCCATCGGTCGCAGAGCATCAGCCGCGAAACATTCTGGTTCCCCTTTGCGGTAAATCACTGGACATGCGTTGGCTACAGGAACAAGGTCTGTTTGTAACCGGCGTTGATCTTTCAGAAATAGCTATAAAATCTTTCATCAGCGAACAGCAACTACAGGTAAATACCTGGCAAAGTGACGATATCATTTGTTTCGAAAATAATGAATATAAACTGCTGGCCGCCGATATTTTCAAGATGGATAAAAAACTGATAACCGTTCAGGATGCTATCTATGACCGGGCCGCGCTGATTGCGCTTCCTGAAAAACTACGGGCCGCCTATGTGGAGTGCTGCCTGCAATGGCTTAAACCCGGCGGTATCGTCCTGTTAAAAACCTTGAATTATGATCAAACACAGATGGAAGGTCCGCCTTATGCTGTCAGTCCTGAGGAAGTGTATCAACTTTTTCAGCACTGTCAGTCCATTGTGCCTTTAATGCGGCGAGGCTGTCAGCCCACTGACAGCGACAGCTTGCATCAAAGAGGTATTTCATTTTATGAAGATCAGATATGGCTGATAAAACGATAAACAATCGGGTAAATTTCAAAGGTTCGTTGATACCTTCAAAAATCCGTTTATAATGTCGATTTTTAGCTTGACGAAATTGATGTGGAGATATAATGACAGAGCTAAACGCCCAGATGGCCGAACAAATCGCCAATGAACTGAGCAATAAAAACCAGAAGGTGACTGCCGCTCAAGTGCAGGCTGCCATTCAATTGTTGCAGGATGGGGCCACTGTTCCGTTTATTGCGCGATACCGGAAAGAAGCCACCCAGGGGCTGGACGACGGACAACTACGTTATCTGGAAGAGCGCCTCAGATATTTAAGCGAGCTTGAGGAGCGAAGATCTGTCATTTTAGCCAGCATTGAAGAACAGGGAAAACTGGACGAAACGCTGAAAAACAGCATCCTCAACGCAGACAGCAAAGCCAGACTGGAAGATTTGTATCTGCCATATCGACCTAAACGGCGTAACAAAGCAACCATCGCCATAGAAGCCGGACTTGAACCCCTGGCGGATACGCTGTTATCCGACTCAAGCTTTGAGCCGTTGGTGAAAGCCGCTGAATTTATCAATGCCGAGAAAGAAATTCAGGATGCAGAAACAGCGCTTGAAGGCGCCCGTCAGATTTTAATGGAGCGTTTTGCAGAAAATGCGGCATTGATTGATGACCTACGGGAATATTACTGGGCAAACGGCCAGATTAAATCCAATCTCAAGTCCAGGAAAAAAGAAGATAAAGATAAATTTTCCGACTATGCAGACTACGCTGAAGCCATCAGGAAAATCCCCTCCCATCGCGCACTGGCTCTGTTCAGAGGCCGTCGGGAAGGCGCCCTGCAAATGGCATTGGTTCTGCCAGAAGGTCAGGAAGCCCATGGCAAGGAAACAGTTTGCAGATATTTCAAAATTGAAAACCAGCAACGCCCAGCAGACGGCTGGTTGATGGAAGCTGCTGAACTGGCCTGGAAAACGCGTCTTTTTAATAAGATAGAGCTTGAACTTTTTGCTCGCCTTCGGGAAGCTGCTGACGAAGATGCCATCAAAGTATTTGCCAAAAATCTACGCGATTTACTGTTAGCAGCGCCAGCGGGCTCAAAAAGAACGCTGGGACTTGATCCGGGTATCAGAACCGGGGTTAAAGCGGCAGTGATTGATGAAACTGCAAAAGTTCTCGACTATGGAACCGTCTTTCCTTTGGCACCGCAAAATGACTGGCACGGCGCTATTGCCGATCTTGCCAAAATGGCTGCCCGTCATCAGATCGAGCTGGTCAGCATCGGTAATGGAACCGGCTCCAGAGAAACGGAACGCCTGGTCACCGATATGATCAAAATGTATCCTGATCTGAAACTCAAACAAATCACAGTTTCAGAAGCCGGGGCATCCGTTTATTCAGCCTCTGAGCTGGCAGCGACAGAACTGCCTGATTTGGATGTCACCATTCGCGGCGCTGTTTCCATCGCCCGCAGACTGCAGGACCCACTGGCTGAACTGGTTAAAATCGATCCGAAATCCATTGGCGTTGGCCAATATCAGCATGACGTCAACCAGGCTCGCCTGGGCTTTGCACTGAAAGCCGTCATTGAAGATTGCGTAAATGCCGTGGGCGTAGATGCAAACACGGCCTCGGAAGTGCTGTTAAGCTATATCTCCGGTCTTGGCCCGGCTCTGGCTAAAAACATTGTAGCTTATCGAAATGAACATGGCTCCTTTGCCAGCAGAGAGGCGCTTAAAACCGTGGAGCGGATGGGTGAAAAATCATTCCAGCAGGCTGCAGGATTTTTAAGAATTATCGAAGGTGAAAATCCGCTGGATGCGACCTCCGTTCACCCGGAGTCCTATTCAGTTGTTGAAAAAATACAAAACGATCTTAACATCGGCCTCAAAGAGCTGATTGCGAATAAGGAAGCGCTGTCAGGTATCAACGCTGCACAATATAGCTCGGAAGAAACCGGTCTGGAAACGGTCAAAGATATTTTAAAAGAGCTTGAAAAGCCGGCACGCGATCCACGTCCTGACTTTAAAACAGTTCAATTTAAGGAAGGCGTTGAAGACATTAAGGATTTGGAAAAAGGAATGATCCTCGAAGGCGTGGTATCCAACGTTACAAACTTTGGAGCTTTCGTCAATATTGGCGTTCATCAGGATGGTCTGGTTCATATTTCCTCAATGAATAAAGGTTATGTGAATAATCCTCATGCCTTGGTTAAAGCCGGTGAAATTGTTAAAGTAAGAGTCACGGATGTTGATAAAGAACGGCGAAGAATCAGCCTGAGCATGAAACTAACAGAAGATGCTCCTGCTCATCAGGCAGAGAAAAGCAAGCGTCCGTCAAAACACCAACAACCTGCAAAATCGGTAAAAAAACAGAAGCCTGCGGCTCATGCTGATAAAAAGCAGAAACCTGCCCAACCGAAAAAGATTTTTAACACGGCAATGGCGGATGCGCTGGCAAAAATTAAAAAGGAAATGAATTAATGGATGAACCGAAAGGTAAAATCACCATTCAAACGCTGGCCATGCCTGCCGATACCAACGCCAATGGCGATATCTTCGGCGGTTGGCTGGTTTCGCAAATGGATCTTGCAGGCGGCGTGCTCGCCAAAGAACTGTCCAAGGGGCGAGTCGCCACGGTGGCGATTGACTCCATGACCTTTCTAAAACCTGTTCATGTCGGCGATGTTATCAGCTGTTATGCAGATGCCATAAAAACCGGCAACTCCTCCATGACCATTCATATCGAAGTCTGGGCGAAGCCGGCCAGCATGAGTTGCCAATATTCAGTAACAAAAGGTACTTTTGTCTACGTTGCTATTGATGAGCATGGAAAGCCCAGAAAGGTTTTTAATCAAGAATGAATTTATCCGGCACAGAAATGAAAGAACTGATTGAGCAGATTGCAACGAGTCTTGAAAAAGACAGGGCGCCAGAGCTGGATCTTTATGGCCCCTTTCTTAAAAATCCCCAGATAGCTCTCTCCCTTGTCGATTACATTGAGCACTTGGAAGAAAATGCAGATTCCGAGAATTATCCCTTATATTCAGCTGCAATTTTTGCACTTGATGTCAGCATTTCACAGATAAAAGTAGATGTTGAACAAAAAAGCCGCTCTGCAAAGCAACAACTCACAGGGTTAATGGATCATCTGGCTGCGGTTATAAGAACCAGTGAGCATCACATCAATTTCTGGCTGCCTATCATCAATGTTTTCTATGAATCAAAGCTTGATCTGAATGAAAATCTGCAAATAGCTTATCTGGACAAACTCGGCGAGGTTGATGAGGATGTATGGAAAAATACGTCAACGATTGAGGCTATTCAGCAGCTGATCAAGGAACTTGAAGATTTATCCATCTTTGAAGTCACAGAGCATTTTTTTGCTCAAAGCTATGCCATGCCCAGTGATTTTTATGGCGAGTTGCTGCTGGATTTGCTCCAGGTGGAAAAAGGCTGTGAAATTGCCGTGTTAAGCCTTTTGCATCCCAAAGCCGAGATACGCGAAACAGTCTGTGAAATATTAAATGAAACGATACATTCCTTAGAGCTTTCACCACAATCCCTGAACCACCTTCAGGCCATTCAACGCTGGTATCCTGCAGAACTTAAGCCGATGTTTGATGCCTGGATAAAAGTTCAGAGAAAAAAAGGGGTTGTATTTAATACCAGCAAAGCCAGTATAAAATATAGCCTGAAAGCCAGCGAAATTGATGGTAATTTTGCTCAGGGGCTGTTTATCCAGACCGATGAACCCAGACTCTGCGGCATTCTCTGCCAGTTTGATCTTGGCATAAAAGATGTGTGGATAACGCCGTTATTGCCGGATGAAATGCTCGAACGTTACACGGATGAAGCCTTTCATGGCTCCATGAGTTTAAGAAACGTCGACAACGACTACCTGTTGCGTATCGTCAATCATTCCATCGCCTTAAACCTCAAGCGAGGCGAGACACCGAATATCTATTTGCTGGAAGTCCAGGAAATTCTTGGTTTGTATTTTGAACCCCAGGCGATAGACAACGCTGCGTTGCTGAATGAACTTGCCCTGCAAATTAGCTCTGTAACCATGGCTGAGCAAGAGTTATCCTTCAAACGATCCAGATTATGGGTCAAGAGTAAGCAATTTACCGAATCATGGTTTGAAGAAGGTGCTGAAATTGATAAGCTGGTCAACCAGTGCTGTTCCATCAAAGAAGGCGCCAAAATCTGCGACTTTAAAATGGCGTCTGAACTGATCTTTGAAACAATCCTTGAAAAGCAACGCCCACGCTGGTTTTTTCACTTCCTTTGCTTATCGCTCTGGTTAAAAACCAATGCAAGGAAAAATGAAAAATCCTGGATAGACAGCTTTTTCATCGCTTACAGCATTGACCAGGGCATGCCGCTCAACGAAATTCCCATCATGGAAGATATCTGCTTCCAGACCATAGCAAACAGCCTTGAAACCATGCAGGACAGGCGGACTTATTTAAGTGGGTTGAGATAATCAACCCTGTGGATAACTCTGTTAATAATCACAAGATAACTTCCGATTCAGGGAAAAAACTGATCGCAACTTATTGATAAAATGATATTTTTTTATATTTTTAAACCGGGTTCTTCTTGTGGACAATTCTGTGCAACAAATTCATCCGGCAAGTTATCATTCAGTTTATATTTTTCAAAATAGTTACCAAGGCCATAACTTATCATACAGATAGCAAGCACAAGTGATACGCCGACAAGCGGTATGATAGGGGTGATTGCGGCGAAGGCTGGAATGGTTAAGCCCATTGCAGCAAAAAGGCCTGCTGTTGTGGCAATACTGATGCCCAAACGGCGCCTTTCGTATTGGTATTTTTCCTTCAGCTTTAAAAGCATCTCTTTTTTAATAGGTTCGGCCAAGGAATCATCATCCTGCAACATCGTTTCATATGCTTTGAACGCTTTTCTTTCAACATAAGAACGTATCAAGGCCAGCATCACATCGTAAGAATATAAAACAACGGTCAAATAAGCGGCAGCAGGAGTAAGATGACCTACCAGGATAAAACAGTTTACCAAACCTACGGCCGCCCAGACCAGATCATTGGCCAGTTCAAACCATAGCTGTTGCAGCTGTAGCTTGAAACGGAGTGTCCATTCCATATCCCGTTCTTGTTGATCCATCCACGGGTTAGGAATCACATGCCTTGCCATAATCATCAGATTCGTTACAAGCCGTGGGAGATAAAACACCCAGGCCAGCCAGGCAAATATCGGGGCGGCGATGCTGTTGAACAGTTCCGTAAAATGACGAAAAGCTCTGGCGTTATGGGCAAGCAGGGCGGATATGTCAAATACCCGTTTAACCCTGACAATAAATAGCCGAGGCCAGTTTGTTTGGGCTGTTATCGTGCGGATGGTGTCTGAAAGAGCCGCCGAGCGAGAAGGGCTTGAACATAGAACATCATCAACGCCATTATCCTTTAGAAAGTTTCGATATAATGCAATTTCTTTATCATAATCAGCGGCCTTGTGAGGCGAACTCAAGTAATGAAGCTGAATTTTTTTCAGTGTCCGTGCGTGATCAATCAGCAAGACCACCAAATCGTTCAGATGTGTTTTTTCGATAGCCTTATTATTGAATAAATCGCGCAGGCACCCCTTTAATATAGAATAGTTAAGCTGGATATCCTGGAAATTTTCCAATAAAAGCACCTCATCCCTTCCGTCCTTTTTCGAAAGGGAAAATTCTTTAACCTTGATTGTGGTAGCATTAAAAAAAAGACGCTCAGCCATTTACACGACAACAATGTGAAAAATAATCAGGCATTATGTCAAATTCAATGCAAAAAGTAAATAATTAGACGCTTGTAAGGAAGCCTCGGACTTGCTGATTGGCGGCAACTGAGCGACAATAAGCCTCCTGTCAATTAGCAGAAAGTGATTAGTATGAATGCTTCGAATGAACTGGCCAATGCCATTCGCCTTTTAAGCGTCGATGCCGTAGAAAAAGCGCAATCCGGGCATCCGGGAATGCCGCTGGGAATGGCCGATATTGCAACCGTACTCTGGACGAAATTTCTTCGCCACCACCCGGGGAATCCTGCCTGGTTTAACCGGGATCGATTCGTTTTATCCAATGGCCATGGTTCCATGCTGCTTTATTCCCTGCTGCATTTAAGCGGCTATGATGTCAGTATCGAAGATCTTAAACAGTTTCGCCAACTCCATTCGAAAACGCCGGGCCATCCTGAATATGATCATTGTCCTGGCGTTGAAACCACAACCGGGCCGTTGGGACAAGGGTTGGCCAATGCCGTTGGCATGGCCATCGCTGAAAAAAATCTGGCTGAAAAATTTAACAAAGATCATCTCCCTCTGGTCGCACACCATACTTATGTATTTGCCGGCGACGGTTGCATGATGGAAGGGATTTCCCATGAGGCCTGCTCTCTGGCTGGAACATTAGGACTGGGTAAGCTGATTGTTTTTTATGATGACAACGGCATCTCCATTGACGGCAAGGTTGACAGCTGGTTTACCGACAATACCGCCGAGCGCTTTGAAGCCTATCATTGGCAGGTTATCCCTGATGTCGACGGCCACGACCCCGAAGCCATTGAAAAAGCCATTATCGAAGCAAAAGCCAACAGTAATCAGCCCAGCCTTATCATCTGCAAAACCATTATTGGTTATGGTTCGCCCAAAGCCAACAGTGAAAAATCACATGGATCGCCGCTGGGTGCCGAAGGCATCGAGAAGGTCAGGGCGTTTTTTAACTGGCCTTATCCTCCTTTTGAAGTTCCGGAGGACATTTACTCACGCTGGAATCACAGGGAGAAGGGAGAAAAAGATGAACAGGACTGGCTGGACTTACTTCATCAATACCAACAAGACTTCCCACGCCAATATGAACAGTTTCTAAGGCAGATTAATGGTGATCTTCCAGATAACTGGCCGCAGATTTCCAGAGATTTTCTGGCGCAATGTTTTGAAAAACCCCAGGATTTGGCGACCCGGAAAGCATCTGAACACTGCATCAGCTATTTTGGCGAATTCCTGCCGGAACTGATGGGCGGCTCTGCGGATTTAAGCGGCTCGAACAATACCTTCGGCGCTCACAGTCAAGCCCTGACTGCCGAAAATTTCAGCGGCAACTATATTCATTATGGCGTCAGAGAATTCGGTATGGCAGCCATCATGAACGGCATGGCACTGCATGGCGGGCTGATTCCTTACGGCGGTACCTTCCTGGTCTTTGCCGACTACGCCCGTAATGCTATCCGTCTTTCCTCATTGATGAACCAACGGGTGATTTACGTTCTTTCCCACGACTCTATCGGTCTTGGAGAAGACGGCCCGACCCATCAACCCGTTGAACATGCCTCCATGCTCAGGCTGACTCCGGGCATGCAGGTCTGGCGTCCGGCAGATATGCTGGAAACAGCCGTCGCCTGGCAGCAGGCACTGGAGCATCACAACGGCCCATCATCATTACTGCTGTCAAGGCAAACCCTGCCGGCATTGCCTCATCATCAGGAAAATTTAGACAATATCCAGAAAGGCGGATACATTCTTAAAAACAGCGCCCAAATGCCCGAAGCCATTATCATGGCGACAGGCTCAGAGGTGCATCTTGCGATGAAGGCCGCAGAAATAATGGCAGCAGAAGGCAGGCAAATCCGGGTAGTTTCCATGCCTTGCGTCGAGCGTTTTCTGGCACAAAGTCCTGAGTGGAAAGAGCAGGTATTGCCTGCAGCCGTTAAAAAACGTCTGGCAATTGAGGCCGGCAGCACAGCCTGCTGGTACCGGTTCACCGGGCTTGAAGGAGCGGTCATTGGTCTGGACAGTTTTGGGGTATCAGCACCGGCGGAAGAAGCCTATCAATATTTTGGAATTAGCGTTGACAACATCGTAAAACAAGTACAAAGCATGTTGCAATCTGTATAAGGTTTGTATCCTTTGGCGTTCCAGTATAGGCTCAAAGGTCGACAAACCATAACAACCTTCGCCTGCAACCCTGATATGGGCAGGCTTGAATTTTATCGGAGAGTTTTATGGCAGTAAGAGTAGCAATCAATGGTTATGGCCGAATTGGCCGCTGTATTTTAAGAGCCGTTTTTGAATATCAACGCCAAAATGAAATCAACATTGTGGCCATTAATGACCTGTCCGGCATTGAAACCACAGCGCATCTTACCCAGTATGATACAACCCACGGGTATTTTAATCATAAGGTTGAAATGGAAGGTGAAAACAAAATGCTTATCGACGGCCATCCTATCGTGATCACCGCCGACCGCAACCCGGAAAATCTTCCCTGGGGGGAACTTGATATCGATATCGTCCTGGAATGCACCGGCCGCTTCACCAGCAAGGAAGCAGCGCTGAAGCACATCCATGCCGGAGCAAAAAAAGTGCTGATTTCAGCACCTGGCGGATCAGATGTTGACGCAACCGTCGTTTATGGCGTTAACCATGATATTATCAAAACCTCTGATACGGTAGTTTCCAATGCATCCTGCACAACCAACTGCCTTGCGCCTGTAGTCAGGCCGTTGATGAATACGGTCGGCATTGAAAAGGGATTGATGAGTACCGTTCATGCATACACCAAAGATCAGATGCTGCTTGACGCCAGCCACAAAGATCTTCGTCGCGCCCGTTCGGCCACACAGTCCATTATCCCCACCAAAACCGGCGCTGCCGCTGCTGTAGGACTGGTTCTTCCTGAACTGGCTGGAAAGCTGGACGGCTTTGCCATGCGCGTTCCCACTATTAATGTCTCAGTGGTTGACTTGACGTTTCAAGCTTCAAGAGACAGCAGTGTTGAAGAAATCAACGCCATCATGACCAACGCTGCTTCTGATATTTTGAAGGTCAATACGCTGCCATTGGTCTCTATTGATTTTAATCACAATCCGGCTTCGGCTATTTTTGACGCGACGCAGACCAAAGTCATTGGAAACCTTGTCAAGATTCTTGCCTGGTATGATAATGAGTGGGGCTTTTCAAACCGCATGCTGGATACGGCATACTACATGATGAACTGTTAAGGGTAGTTTTATGAAATTAAAAAAAATGACAGACCTGGATTTAAGCGATAAGCGAGTGCTGATTCGCGAAGATCTGAATGTTCCTATCAAAGATGGCATCATTACCAGCGATCAACGTCTGCAGGCCGCTCTGCCCACCCTGAAAATGGCGCTGGAAGCCGGTGCTGCCGTCATGGTAATGTCTCATCTCGGCCGGCCGGAAGAGGGAAGAGCGGAGCGCCGTTTCAGCCTGGAACCTGTGGCTGATTATCTGCAGAAACACCTTGATTATCCCGTTCGATTTGTTAAGGACTATTTAAACGGCATCGACGTCAATCCTGGCGAACTGGTGGTTTGTGAAAATGTTCGCTTCAATCTTGGCGAAAAGGAAAATGACGATATTCTGGCTCACCAACTTGCCGCACTCTGCGACGTGTTTGTCATGGACGCCTTTGGTACTGCCCACCGGCGGCAGGCCTCAACCTATGGCGTAGCAAAATATGCGCCCATCGCTGTTGCCGGGCCTTTGCTTATCAAAGAACTGGAAGCCTTGCAGCATGTCCTGAAAGATCCGGAAAAACCGATTGTTGCTATTGTCGGCGGAGCAAAAGTTTCATCCAAACTGAGCTTATTAAAGGAACTGGTCTCGAAAGTAAACTATCTTATCCCCGGCGGCGGCATCGCTAATACATTCCTGAAAGCGACCGGCAAGGAAATCGGCAATTCCCTGTGCGAAGATAATCTTCTGGACGAAGCCCGAGAAATCCTCGAATATGCTAAAGAGAAGCATTGTGAAATACCTTTGCCAACCGATGCGGTCGTTGGAAAATCAGTCAGCGGAAGCTGTCCGGCGTTCAATAAATCGCTGTGTAATCTTGCTGACGATGATATGATCCTTGATATTGGCCCGGAAACCGTCAGCCAGTATGTCCACATTATTGAAGATGCTAAAACCATCATCTGGAATGGCCCTGTCGGCGTATTCGAATTTCCTCAGTTCGCCTATGGCACCAGAGCGCTGGCCATCGCCATCGCGCAATCAGATGCCTTCTCCATTGCCGGCGGCGGCGACACTCTGGCCGCTGTTGATTTATATGATATCAACCAACAGATATCCTATATTTCTACTGGTGGGGGAGCCTTCTTAAGTTATCTGGAAGGAAAAACCCTGCCGGCTGTTGCCATACTTGAAGAAAGAAGCAAATCGTAACAGCCTTTACTACGGATACCTTATTTAAAAGGTATCCGTAACCCAGCAATGCGGTCTGCCTTACAGTTTGGAGGAGGTCTGCACCTCCCGCAAAACCCGCACCGCCATTAAGTTAAGAGAGCCTACGTCCCACGGCTTGTCCGTGGGACGTAGGCGAAGAAAATGCTCTTTGATCACCCTTATTCCAAGAAAAAATAAGATAACTTAGATTTTAGCAATCACATGCAACGACCTCTGGTTTTAATTTTTCTGCTATAGTTAAAAGGCAAAGTTAAGTCATTTGTCTTCATTCAGATCGGAACAAGATAGACCACATGAATAAAATAACCTCGCAAAAAATAACATTGTTATTAAGCAAGCCCTGGTTTTTGCCCATTGTTATTGCGCTAACGATTATTTTGCTGGGGACAGTCCTCAATAATTATTTAGAGTCATTTGAGCTAATTAAACATTGGTATTTATCAAAAGCAAAGCATCAGGCAATTTTGAGCGTCATTGCATCATCCTTGATTACATTCATCGCCATCACATTTTCTATTACCTTACTGATTTTAACGACGGTATCCAACCAGTTTGGTCCAAGGCTCATTCCTAATTTCATACAATCCAGAGCAACTCAAACAACACTGGGGGTCTTCCTGGGAACGTTTACCTTCTCACTGTATTCCATTGCTATGGATGTCAGTCCGCAGGTGCGTGCTGTTGAAATAGTCTATATTTTTTTCTTAACCATTAACTGTCTGATAGTTTTAATATTCTTCATGACGACTGTTTTTAATTCTATTCAAGTTGACGAACTGCTATTTAAAATATTAAAGAACACAAAAACACTGATTCAAAATAATTTTTCACCCAATGGAACAACAAAATCACTATCCACAAAAACGAAACCTATTTCTGAACAATTAATAACAATACACTCAGAAAAAAGCGGCTATGTTCAGGCCATTGACTTGGATTTAATTACAACAATTGCCCAAACACAGGAAGTTTTTATTTCAGTCTATGTCCGAGCCGGGGCATATGTTTATCAGGGTGAAAAACTTATTGGCTACGGTCAGAACAAAGAGTCCCTCAGTAAAGATATTAAAATAGAATTGCTTTCTTCTATCAACATTATCAATCTAAGAATATTACAGCAGGATCTCGAATACGGTTTTGAGCTTATAGAAGAAATTGCTGTCCGTGCATTATCTCCTGGAATCAATGATCCTTATACCGCAAAATCCTGTGTTTTTCTTTTAGGTCAGTTATTTATATATATTCAGGATTATAACGATATTGAAGACAATGAAATATATGATGAGGGAGGTAGATTGCTGGTATCTTATCAGCCTTTCACTTACCAGGGCATTGTTGATGCGGCCTTAAATCGGCTAAGACAAGCTGCAATTAACGATTTAAGCGTGGTACTGGCTATCTATGATATGGCGATAAAGGTCATCAGATTATCAAAAAAAGATAAAATCAAACGGGCGTTATTGAATCAGGTTCAGGCAATTACAGAAATAATGAAGCAAAAGACATTATCCGATCACGACCGGAAAGCTTTTGAGCAACGTGAAAAAGCTATCAATTCATTGATAGCTAAATGAGCGAGAGGCGTTGTTGATTGATTTCAAACCCTCCACCTAAAATAAAATCATTCAGTGTATCGATTAATGGTTGGGGAGGAGATAGTAAAAGAGCAGGGAATTCTGTTACATTCACCCTCTGTTTCGAGACAGCAAAGATACAAAGCTCATGAAGGGTAGGTATTTGTCCTTTGGCTGATTTTAACTGACTCTTTTTAATATTTTTCAGCATATTTCCTGTCTCGTTAGGAGTCATGACTCGTTCATGATAAGACTGCCAGTTCTGATATAAATTATTGTTGTCTGGATCTTCTGGTTTAAATCCGCGCAGATAGAGCAATACGGCAGATTTTTTCATGGCTTCATCATCGGTTTCAAGCGTGGACTGTAAAATCCTGTTGAAATAAGGCTGTATAAAATCATCTTCAGCAGGAATGATTAGCGATCGCTGTTGAAGGAGAAGAAGAACGATATCAATGCGACTGGTTTTACAAGCCCATGTTAAAGGCGCCCTTTCCTCATTATCAGCACGGTTCACATCAATCGCAGGGTGACCCAGCAGTTGCTCAACAACGCCAGCAGAACCACGCTCGCAAGCTCTACACAGTGGCGTGGTTTTGAACTTATCAACCTGATTCACATCAATATCATGGTGTTTTAGGAGTTGATTAACAATCTTTTGACGGCCCCACTCGCTCGCTTTGTATAATGGCCCCCGTCCATAAAAGTAATCAGGCTGATTCACGTCAGTATCAGGATGTCTTAACAATGCTGTAACAACGTTAATATGTCCTTTGAAGCAGGCGCGATATAGTGGTGTTTTATTCCATTTTGGATTGACCTCGATGTTGGAGTGCTCTAATAAAAGTGCAACAACTTCCGTATGGCCTTTCTCGCAAGCCAGACCTAGTGGTGTTATTCTTTCACCATCTAAATAGCTAGTTTGATTCACATCAATATTGGGGTGTTTTAACAGTAATTTGACTACTTCTGTAAGCCCGTACCAACAAGCCTGGAATAATGGTGCACCTTTAGCATGAAAATGGCTGACTTGTTTCACATCAAAACCCGGCTGATTTAGAATAGTAGCTGCAGTTTCACTGTCTTGAGACATACAGGCACGAAGAAATTCATCATAGAGTTCCATATTGTCACCTGATGATGAAGACTCGGCGCTATCGGCATTGGGGACTGGCATTCTTAATATCACAAAAAAGTTGAAAAAATTCATCATCTTGAGTTAAGGTGTATTCTTTACCATCTGTTGCCATTTTCTCAAGAATTTCAAATGTTTCACGCACAGCCTGACACTCGGAACGAGTGAGTATTTTGACGATATTGGAAACATCAAAGTACCGGTCCAGGCTTCCATCATTTTTTGCCTCTTTAATGCCGCCATCAATAATTTCCCAACAGCTGCGATGTTTATCGTACATTAAATTTTCAGGGTGCATATCACAAATAACCAGGTTAGATTTGTATAACGACCTTAAAAACTGAATAAAGCTTTTTCTGAACTCATATTGTTCCGGATCGGTGAAATAACCCTTATCCAGATAATATCTAAATGTTTTCCCTCTCACACGCGTTTTAAATTGCGAGTATCTTCCAGAGCTAAAAAACATAATTTCAGACATATTATGTTTACGCAATGTTTGATTCGTTGCAATTTCTACCGAAGGCTCAGAAAAACTGTTCGCGACACGTTGTAAAGGAAAGGGATGATCAAGATTTTCAAGCAGCACTTGCAACGCAGGCTTAAAAATTTTGACGCAATATTTCTTTGACTGTTCATCGTCCGGTTTTTCGCCGATACGATATATATAATCGTATACAAAAGGAAACCAGTCAGACCAAAAATTTTTTTCATTATCCGGTCGAACCGCCAATCTATAAACGTTTCCATAAACCCCATGCCCCAGGCATCGATTGTAATCTATTTTATAATTTACAAAAGACAACGCCAAAGAGTCTTCCGGCGTTGAGCGAAGAAAATGAATATTCTTTATAAAATCAGGAATTTTTATATCAAACCACATAAGCAGGTTATTTAGTATTTAAATTATCGGGGCAAGATACCACAGAACGGACAACAAATAAACAGCTTTATTTTGTGTGTGTTACCCGACCCTATGAATAACTCTTTCACAGAGCCGAGGGGTTGTCGTCAATGCGCCTCATCCCAGTTTTTTCCTGAGTCCATGGAAACTTTTAATGGCACATGCAACTCAACACAATGCTCCATAAGATCGCGAATCGCCTTGTTAGCGTCTTCCAACGCATCTTCCCTGACTTCAAACACCAGCTCATCGTGTACCTGCATAATCATTCTTGCGACAGGATTCTGCTGAGCGTTTTGCCATGTTGCGATGGCCAGCATGGCTTTTTTGATAATATCCGCAGCCGTTCCCTGCATCGGGGCATTGATGGCTGTTCGTTCTGCGGCTTTCTGGCGCATCATGTTTCTGGCGTTGATTTCCGGCAGATACAGGCGTCGGCCAAACAGAGTTTCTACATAGCCCAGCCGGTGCGCCTGCTCCCGGGTTCGTTCCATATAATCCAGCACGCCGGGATAGCGTTCAAAATAAACATCAATGTAACTTTGCGCATCCTGACGTTCGACACCCAGTTGCTTGGCCAGACCAAAAGCGGACATGCCGTAAATAAGGCCAAAGTTAACGGCTTTGGCACGACGGCGATGCTCGGCGTTAACCTCAGAAAGCGGTACCCGAAAAATCTCGCTGGCCGTTGCGGAATGGATATCCAAATCGTGAGCAAAGGCATCCAGCAGATTTTTATCGCCAGACAAATGCGCCATGATTCGAAGCTCAATTTGTGAATAGTCGGCCGCCAGCAGGCAATGGCCGGGACTGGCAATAAAAGCCTGTCGAATCAGGCGGCCTTCTTCCTTTCGTATGGGAATATTCTGTAAATTAGGCTCGCTGGAAGACAGGCGTCCGGTTGCGGCAACGGCCTGATTGTATGAAGTATGCACCCGGTTGTTTTTAGGGCTGACCCGCCGTGGCAGGGCATCAATATATGTCGATACTAACTTTGAAAGACTGCGAAACTCAAGAATCACCGAGGGCAGGCGATAGTCCAGCGCCAGTTCCTGCAACACGCTTTCGGCCGTAGACGGCTGTCCTTTCGGTGTTTTGCTGATGACCGGCAATCCCTGTTCATCAAACAGAATTTCCTGCAATTGCTTTGGAGAGTTTAAGTTAAACTCTTTTCCGGCCAAATCAAACGCTTCTTTTTCAAGCTCGCAGATGCGCTCTTTTAATCGAACGCCCTGTTTTCTTAATGTCTCTAAATCAATTAACACCCCCAGACATTCCATATCGGCAAGGACGGTCAAAAGCGGCATTTCGATATCGTGAAATACTGATTTTAATTTTTCATCAAGCATAGGATAAAGCTTTTGATGCAGCCGCAGAGTAACTTCTGCATCCTCGGCCGCGTATGGGGCGGCCTTTTCCAAAGGAACGTCATCAAAACGCAATTGTTTTGCGCCTTTGCCGGCAACGTCTTCATAACTTATCGTCTTATAGCCCAGATATTTTAAGGCCAGCGAATCCATGTCATGCCGGCTTGCTGAACTGTCCAGAACATAGGACTCCAGCATGGTGTCATAACGGATTCCTGAAAGATGAATGCCATGATTCTTGAATACTCGATAATCATATTTTAAATTCTGCCCCAGCTTGGGCAGTTCGGGGTTTTCAAGAAATGGACGCAACGCATTAAGGCAATCCTCACGATTCAGCTGCTCAGAGCCGTCAGTATGCTTAAACGGAATATAGCAGGGCGCACGGCCTTCAATGGCCATTGACAGGCCAACGATTTCGGCCTGCTCTGCATCGAGACTGGTGGTTTCAGTGTCAATGGATAACAGGCTCACGCTTGAAAGGCTGTCCAGCCAGTCATTTAACTGTGTTTTTGTCTGAACCAGCTCAAAATTAACGCTTTGCCGGGCTTCGTCCTCTGTATTGTCTTCATGCGCAGAAAGCAATTCTTTAAGCCAGGATTTAAATTCGAGTTCACGGGTCAATTCAATCAGCTGCTGCTGATCTTCTGCAACGGGATTTAACTCATGATAAGACAACGGAAGTTCGCAATCGGTTTTGATAGTAACCAGTTCTTTAGATAAAGGCAGCCTGTCGAGCGCCTCCCGGAGGTTTTCACCGATTTTTCCGCCAATATCGTCGGCATGCTCCATTAAATTCGCAAGACTGCCGTATTCTTTTAACCATTTGACTGCGGTTTTAGGACCGCATTTATTGACGCCGGGTACATTGTCAACCGTATCGCCGACCAGCGCCAGATAATCGATAATACCTTCCGGCGGTACGCCGAATTTTTCTTCAACGCCGTCAATATCCATGGTTTTACTGGTCATGGTATTAATCAGGCTGACATGCTCATTCACCAGTTGAGCCATGTCTTTATCACCGGTCGAAATCACCACCTGTTCGCCCTGCTCGCTGGCTTGCCGGGCCAAAGTTCCGATAACATCGTCAGCTTCCACGCCTTCAACAATCAGCAGCGGCAACCCCATCGCCTCCAGCAGCTTCACCAAAGGTTCGAATTGCGATTTTAATTCAGCCGGCATAGGCGGACGGTGCGCCTTGTAGTCCGGATAAAGATCGTCTCGGAAGGTTTTACCTTTGGCATCGAAAACAACCGCCAGTTTTTCCGGCTGATAATCCTTGATAAGTTTTTTTATCATGTTGGCTACGCCATAAATGGCACCGGTTGCCTGCCCCTGCGAGTTGGTCAACGGAGGCAGGGCATGGAAGGCTCTGAAGAAATAAGAGGAGGCGTCAATCAGCACCAACGGCGTTTTCATTAAATATGTCCTTATTTTTCTAATTGTTCGATTCGTTGACTTAAAGCATCCACCCGTTCTTTAAGCTGGCTCATGTTTTTCCTCATTCGCGGAAGTCTTGTGACAGAGAGCTCCTGTTCAATAGCCTTATCTTTCGGACGGGCAGGGCTGCCAATATAAATATTACCGCCAATAAGATGTTTATGAGGAGGAACCCCGGCCCGGGCGCCAAGAATGACCTGATCATCAATCCGCACATGATCGCTAACGCCGACATTGGCGGCAAAAATGACATGATCACCGCTGGTGCTGCTGCCGGCAATGCCGGTGAAGGCACAAAGGATATTGTGTTTACCCAGTTTAACAGAATGCGCAACCTGTACCAGGTTATCAATTTTGGTGCCTGTTCCAATCACCGTTTCGCCAAGCGTAGCCCTGTCAACAACGGTATTCGCGCCGATTTCTACATCATTTTCAATCACAACACGGCCAACATGAGGCATTTTGACCTGCTCGCCATTTTTCTGGACATATCCAAAACCATCCGAACCGATGACGGTTCCTGCATGAATACTGACACCGCTGCCTAAATGACAATGATCGTAAACGGTAACCTGAGGATGAAGAGTACAGTCATCGCCAATGACCACCTTCTCGCCAATAGAAACATGATTTTTAAGCACTGTTCCCTTGCCAATCACTGTATGTTCGCCAATAACCACATAAGGACCAATAGAAACATTCTCGCCAATCTGCGCGCTTTCAGCGACGACAGCGCTGGGATGAATGCCGGGTTTTGCCACAGGGGCAGGGTAGAAATGTGTAAGCAACAGGATAAAGGCCGCCAACGGATCTTCAACCAGCACACAACTGATATGCTCGCTGGAAAGCTTATCACTAACCAGAACGGCCGCTGCCGCTGAGTTTTCGACCTTTTTTAACTTGTCTTGCCCGTCGGCATAAACAATGCTTCCGGCTGCAATATTATCGATTGGGGATACGGCGGTAATGGCCAGGGTATCATCACCTGTAACACGACCGCCAACCAGTTCTGCAATTTCAACCAGCGACATTCTCATGGAATAAACCTTTAATTAGATAAATAACTGCTGATTATACCCAATTCACTTCAAAATGCTATGTATTAGGGGAGTTGATTTTATCGTTCTACGCCTCTTTGAAATGCAGGTCATGTGGACGCTGTCTGTTTTATACGAGGCAATAGTTATCTGTGTCGGCCGGCTCTTTTACGATCATGGCTCATGGCTCGACAGTATACCCCGGGGCTTCAACTACCGTAATTCGTATTCGATTGTTGTAACAACCCGTACCTTCTTACTGACTGCCGCACCGGAGTTATAGTTTGAACCTGCATCCTGAATCGAAAACAGGCCCTGTGTGGCATTGCGAATAATGCCGACCTGTAATTTTGCATTTCTTGCAAAACTTTGTGCTGCTTCATAGGCATTATTGGCAGCTTCGGTCAGCATCTCCGGTTTAATTTCATTTAAACTGATAAAATGATACTGTGCATTGACGTTGCTTAAGACAATCCCCTGCTCAACCAGGTCGCCCACTTTCTGTAAACTTTGCATCACGCGATCAACATCCCGGGTTGAAAGACTCATTCCAGCATCCGCAGTAAAGCGCGGAATACTTGTATTTTGGTTGAAATTGTTACTTTGATTATCATTCACGTTCACAGGCAATACGGTCAAACTGTCTGCTGTGAAACCCTGATCGATTAAAAAACGCTGAACTTTTTTCTGGGCGCTGGAAAGATCATTATACAGCGCTGATAAATCCTGATTGCTGAGACGAAAACCAATCGATAATACTGCCTGATCCGACTTCACCACCCGTTCAGCCAACCCTTTCACCTGTACGGTACGATGCGGCTCGCGCGCTTTTACAAATCCCTTCGCGATAAAAAAACCTGAGAGGGCAATACCCATTGAAAGCAGAAATGCTCTGATTATTTTTGTCATAAGTAATGTCCTGATGAACGTTAAATTAAGCGATATATTTCCTCAACAATAAAGCCGCATTCGCTCCGCCAAAAGCGAAATGGTTGGAAAGGGCGATATCGATGGGCTTCGCTCTTGCTTCATTGGCAACATAATCCAAATCACATTCGGGATCTGGATGGGTCAGGTTGATGGTCGGCAAAAGCGTATCGTTATGAAGACAAAGTGCTGTAGCGATCACTTCCAGCGCTCCGGCAGCACCGATGGTGTGGCCTGTCATGGCTTTCTGGGCGGTCACCGGCACTTCGTATGCCCTCTGGCCGAAGATCGTTTTTAAGGTTTGCGTTTCCGTGGTGTCGTTCAGCACCGTTCCGGTTCCATGTGCATTCACATAATGGACGTCACTGGCTGCAAGACGGGCATCATCCAGCGCAGCTTCAATCGCCCGGCACTGTCCTTCTGAACTGGGGGCGGTGATATGGGTGGCATCGCAACTGGTGCCAAAACCGATAATTTCGGCAAGGATATTCGCCCCCCTTGCTCTGGCATGCTCAAGTTCCTCAAGAACCATAATCCCTGCGCCATCAGCCATAACCATGCCATCACGCATCAGGTCAAATGGACGGGAGGCTTCTGTCGGATTTTCATTGTTGGTTGACATGACCCGAAGCTTACACCAGGCGGCCATAATGGATTCCCAGATAAGCGATTCCGCACCGCCGCAAAGCGCAACGGTCAACCGTCCCGAGGCAATCTGTTGATAAGCATTTCCAATGGCGTCAGCCGAGGATACACAAGCGTTGGAATAGGTGTTGTTGGAACCGGTCAGACCAAAATTAATCGCCAGATGATTAGCAACGGAGTTCGGCATGCCCCGAATCACCGTTAGTGCCGGAACTTTTCTCCAGCTGTTTTCAAAGTATTTTTCATAAGCCCCTTCAAGTTCCGGCATTCCGCCAAGGCTTGTGCCAAGAAAGGTTCCGGCAGAGCGTCTTTCATCAGGGGTCAGGCCGGATTGTTCCAGCGCATGATGGGCGCAGTACAAGGCATATTGGGTGACTCTCGGATAACGTTTGGGTTTATTGAATTCAGGAAGTTCACTGAGATCGAGATCGGTCACTTCACCGGCAATCTGCGTCGTGTAGTCGGAAGGATCATACGATTGAATACGGCGAACGCCGCAGCTTCCGGCCTTGGCAGCCTCCCAGAATTTATCCAGCCCGGTACCAATTGAAGAAGTCACTTCCGCACCGGTAATTACGACCCTTTTTTTCATCGGATATCCTTAGTCCACAGCATTTATCCTGCCGGGTTCAACAAAGGGGCATTCAGGCCGTTGAACCCGGGCAGGTCAATAAACCCATCAAGTTGGCGGAAGTATAAAACGGCCTGTAAAAGACTGTCAAGAAGACATTGAGCCACGGCAGTTGAGTGCCGGGTGTTTTTTTAAAATCTGCTGATAAAGCTTCATCATCAATTCACCGCCATGGTCATTTTCACTATTGGTCGCCGAGTTAAACAGAGCGCTGATGATAATTTTATTGCAAGGCTTATACATATAAAATGCACGATAGCCCAGCGTTTCGCCCTCATAAAACCAATAATCACCGATTTCAGGACGCCATGCTTTAATAATACCCAGACCAAAACCGCCGGGTTCATCTGCATTGACATCGCTGATAGGCTTTCCGCTGCTCACGGAAACCAGTGACTGCATTTCTTTTTTCTCAGCAATATTGAACAGGCGATCGCCAATAAAAAGTTCCTCAACCCAATGGACAACATCTTCTGCATTCGCCACCATTGCACCGGCCGCACCGGCCCAGCTCAGATTGTTCTGGGTGACATCCTGCCCGAGCAGCTCCGGGTTGCTGTAAACATTATAGCCATAACCATGCACCATTCTTGATAACACTTCAGCCGGAAAACTGGGCAGGGGATAAAAGGTATTTTTCAGCCCAAGCGGCTTGATGATGATTTCATCCATCAACTTGTTAAAGCTGCTCTTGTTCACCTCGGCAACCATCATTCCCATGAGTAAATAACCCGAATTATTATAAAAATAACCGGTTTTTAATGGAGGATTGAATTCATCTGAATACACCATGGAAAGCAGCTCAACCGGTTTCCAGAACTGTTTTAAATTTTTACTGATAAGATAATTAAATTTGGGCGAATCGGAATAATTCGGTAATCCACTGGTCATATTCAACAGCTGGCGAAGGCTGATTTCAGACCAGTGCGGATAATTATTAAGATAATCCCCAATATTATGTCTTAATTGAAGTTTGCCTGCGGTCTGTGTTTTCACAGCCAAGGCTGCGGTGAACGATTTAGTGATGCTGCCGATATTGAACAAATCATCCTTGCTGACAGGCTTGGCCTGATTCGACAGAGACTGCAGGCCAACAGGGTAATTTTTCAAGCGGTCATTCACTTTCAAGGCAACCTGAATGGCTGAAAAATGTTCCATTTTACTGTATTTCTCATGATGTTGCTTCACGATGGTCAGTAAAGGATCTTCCGGCGGCGCTGCTGCTGAGTGTACCGGCAGTGCCAATAATAGATAAAAAAAGGATGCCATCCATTTCATCGCCACGATTCCCTGTGCAATTGATATATGGAAATAATTTAACTCATCAACGGATTTGAGGCAAATCCCGTTGCCAGTAATCGCAGGCATTGACGACTTCAAAGCCGAGCCGGGTATAAATATTCAAGGCGTTGGTATTTTCCGTTTCAACATCCAGATTCATCCGTTTAACGCCTTGCTTTAAGCAATGATTGATGCCATGCGCCAGCAATTCAGTTCCCAGCCCTTTGCCCTGAAATTCAGGAAGAATCCCGATATCGGAAAACGTCGCGGTCTGCTCGTGGTAGCGCATATGCGCTTTTCCAAGAACGCGGCCTTCTCGCAGCAACAGCATAATGTCGTAGTTATGATCGCTTAACAGGCTGTCGAGCCTGAACTGCAAATGATCTTCCTGCCCGGGAAAACAACGCCGGTTGATCTCAAGAATGGCCTCAGCATCGGCCATATGAGCCATGCGAAACCGGCTCTGGGTCTGCGACAGTAAGACCGGATGACCGGCATGCCGTTCCATCAAAAATTCTGAGTGCAGGTAACGAAAATGTTTTTGTTTCAACAAAGGGCTGAATGTTTTTGCAGGACTGGTAACGATCACGCTTCCAAGATGCTGGTTATGCATCAAGGGCAGAAGGGCTTCAACCATCTGTTTTGCTAATCCCCTGCGGCGAAATTCAGGCCCGACCAGCACGCTGAGTTCACAGGCCGCATCATAAAAGAAAAACAGCGAAGCAAAGCCCTCCAGCTGTTGCCCCTGATAATAAAGCAGGCTGCTTGCAAAAGGGCGGTGCTGTTCGAGGATATGAGGGTAATAGTTGATGACATTTTCATCCGCCTTGCGGCAACGTTCCACCAACGCCTCAAGATCCCGCATCTGCGCGGCGCCAAGCTGCTTCACAAACTGGAAAGGCATCCCCTGTTCTATTATTTTTTCTTCCATACCGCCTCCACCCTGGCGTCGCGTCCGCATCGCCAGCGATAATATTTGTAAGTTAAAGCATTTTTTTTGTAATAATTCTGATGATATTCTTCTGCCGGATAAAATGTCGTTGAAGGAATAATTTCTGTTTGAATCGACGGAATCTCCTTCTCCAGTTCTTTTTTTACGTCCTCGGCAACTTGTTGCTGTTCAGGACTCAGATAAAACACCACCGAACGATATTGCCGGCCCCGATCGCAGAATTGCCCTTTACCATCGCTCGGATCAATATGGTGGAAATAATAATTCAGTAAGTTCCGATAACTCAGCCTGTCCGCATCAAATTTTACCTGAACGGATTCGACATATTGCGTTGTTCCAGAAGACACCAACTCATAACTCGGATGTTTTTCATGGCCGCCATCATAACCGGAAAGGGTTTCAATGACGCCATCCAGTTTATCCAAATCGGATTCAAGACACCAGAAACAGCCGCCGGCAAGAACGGCCGTCTCAATTTTGGCATGAGTCAGGGGAGAAAGAGATATCAGTCCCAACATCAACAACAGACGCATGACAGAAGCCTCCGAAATAATGCGCACCTTTTAAACAATATAGATGCTTTTTTCCGGAAACTCAATGTTTGCTTCGAACAAACTTGTGACGCGTGCCTCTAAGGTTTTGTTTGAGGAGTGCCTTCCATTTCTTCCAATGATCTCAACTTTCCTGGAGCATCCTTAAGAGCCCAAAGCGTCGCTCTACTGCTTGCCAGATTTATTTTCATTTTTTTCTTCGCCTCTACACCTGAAGAGGACGCGGCTTGAGTTGGCTCAGAGTCTATGATTTCAAAACCACTGAACTCATCATCTTCGCCTACGTCCCGCGGCTTGTCCGCGGGATCCAGCGATGTAGAAGGATTCATGGATCCCGCGGACAAGCCGCGGGACGTAGGCTCTCTTAACTTAATGGCAGTACCCCCTGTCGGCTGAGGTTTTTCCTCATCTTGCTGAATTACTTGTGTCTGGCCAAAAGAGGAGTTTACGCCAGCTGGCACGGAGATCGTCTTATCAAAATCACTTATATCACTATCTGATTCTTACTTAATGGCAGTACCCCCTGTCGGCTGAGGTTTTTCCTCATCAACGTTGAGCAAATGTTCTTCCAGCGCAAGACTGCCGCGCTCAAACAATTTCAATGCCCCCAAGCCAGTAATCGCTGTAGCGCCAACAGCGGCGGCTGCAGGAACCTGACTGAAAACCGCCATGACCGGCGCAGCCAGGGTGCTGGCAACCGCAGGGAATGCGCTGATCAATGCCGGAGCGGCAAGAACGGTAATGGCTGCAAAGGCCACTGTGGACAAAAGTGCGCTGGTTATACCCAGAGCCGGATGCTTATTCCAGCCTTCTTTAAATGAAGTCAGGGGTGAAGTAACGGTCCTCACCAGCAAAGATGCGCCTTTTGCCAAACCATAAAGAGCACTGCCTGACAATTGCAGACCGGTATTCAAATACTGTTTCCAGGGCGCATTTCTATCAAAGGTCTTACTTTTATCCCGCAGATAATCGAAGGTTGCAGCAATGGCGCTCAAGGCAAATTCTGTCGGCAATTTGACAAGACTAACCAACGGATTGGTGATAAAGCCGAGACTTACAAAATAAATCGCCCGCGCTGTAAGCGTTTGAGATTTGGGCCAGCCAAGGAAATAATTGGCAAAGCGATCTTCACCGTCTTTTACTGAGTAACACTCATTCCAGGCCTGTTGAATGAATTCTTTGTAGACAATATTTGTTACATTCTCTTGCCTGCAGGTCTCATCCTGTTCTGCAAATGCATAAAAACTATCATAAACATTGATGGAACGGCTTCGAAGGCCTTCGACATTAACAGGCTCACCATCCAGAATCAATTCCAGAGCACTAAGAATGTGACAATACACCAGTATAGGGCAGGAAACGGTATCAAAAAGAGATTGGTCTCCAACCGAGTCATAATCACATTGAGTGACTGTCTCTGTTGAAGTTTCCCCCTCCTCGACCCAAGGAACACTCCTATGAGTATAGGTTTCACGGAAAGATGGCAGCAAAGACTTCAATCCAGCTTTGATTGCAGACATGATTTGCTGGCCAATTCCAGGTTTTCCTTGCTGACTGTGTCCATAAGTGAAGAACGAGTCCAGGTCGATGCGCTTACTATCAAAAATATTTGTATCTTCCCCGTTAAAATGAAACATCACATTATGATTTTCACTAATCCCGGTTCCCTGTACAGCAGCTAACATCTCTGCTTCATTGCCGCATAATCTTTCCTTAATTTTAATTAGAGAAGGCAACTCAGCCGAAACAAAAGGATGTCCAGCAATATAAATTGTTTTACCGCTCTTATTTTCCAGTTTAAAAAAAGTTTTATGGTCTGTATCTGTTGTCTGTTCTGGAGGTAATTTTTTAAGCGTTATGCCTCGTGCCTTCGTAATTTCATCAAGTCTACGCTCAAGAAAGCTCAGCAGAGCAGGAGATTTCATCATTTCAAAACCAGCCTGTTTGTATTCACCGGCCATATAACCACCATAAATTACATCACTATGAGCAAATTATAACACTTAATTATTAAGGCACGATTAAGCGAAATAATGGGTTCTAACCCTATCTTTTTTATATTAAACTAACTGTCTATTCCATTTTTCGAAAACCTGACAGGAGTCCGGCGTGCCGCGAAGCAAGATTATTCCCATGGTTATCATGCTGGGGTTTATTATCCTGCTGTTCTTTTACTTTCATGAACGACAGAACAATACCTCAACCATCACGCTGTTCGGCAACGTTGATGTCCGTCAGGTCAGCCTGTCCTTCCGTGTGCCCGGCCGCCTTCAAGCGATGTTGAAAGAAGAAGGGGAATCAACGGTTCCCGGCGAGCTGATTGCCAGACTGGATAAGGATACCTATGAAGAAGATCTGGCACGGGCAGAAGGGCAGCTTGCCGAAGCGAAAGCGGCTTTTCAAAATGCAAAACGAACCTATCTCCGCCGTCTAAGACTGGTCGGCACCGGAGCGGTTTCCAAAGCACTTTTTGAACAGGCCGAGGCATCAAGGGATGAAACCTCAGCCCGGCTTAAATCGGCCACAGCAGAGCTTGCCAGAGCAAAAACATCGTTAAAAGACACAGGCATCTACGCGCCGAGCGCAGGAACCATTCTGACCCGGGTACAGGAACCCGGCGCTGTCGTCAGTCAGGGGCAGCCCGTGTACACACTCACCATTGCCAGCCCGGTTTGGGTTCGGGCTTTTGTCGATGAACCCCAGCTGGGTTTAATCTTCCCCAATCAGAAAGCTGAAATTTATACCGATACTGCCCCCGATAAACCCTATCAGGGCCATATCGGATTTATTTCGCCAGAAGCTGAATTTACTCCAAAAACGGTCGAAACCCAGCAGCTTCGTACCAGTCTGGTATATCAAATTCGCGTAGTGGTCGATAATCCGGATCATGGCCTGCGCCAGGGCATGCCGGTAACGGTTAAAATTTTAGCCGGAGACGAAGGCAAAAATGGCTGAGGTTTCTGTCGAAATAGAGCATTTATCAAAAATGTTTCCCGGCAGCCCAACCCCGGCCCTGGACAATATTTCAGCCAGGATTGTTCCCGGACAGATGACCGGGCTGGTCGGACCGGACGCTGCCGGAAAAACCACCTTGATCAGGTTAATCTGCGGCCTGATGCTTCCCAGTGCCGGCCACATAAAAACACTGGGCTTTGATACCGTAAAAAACGCAGAAGAGATTCATTCCTCCATTGGCTACATGCCCCAGAAATTTGGCCTGTATGAAGATTTATCGGTCATAGAAAACTTAAATCTTTACGCCAACCTGCATTCCATTTCAAATGAACGTCGCCAGCAAAGCTTCACACGGCTGCTTCATTTCACCCAGCTTGAACCTTTCCAGTCGCGTCTTGCCGGAAAGCTTTCCGGCGGAATGAAACAGAAACTCGGCCTGGCCTGCGCGCTATTGGGCGAGCCGAAGCTGCTTTTGCTCGATGAACCCAGCGTCGGCGTTGATCCCATTTCCCGTCGTGAACTCTGGCAGATGGTTCAGGAGCTATTGCAGGAAGGCATTGCCGTTATATGGTCGACCTCCTATCTGGATGAAGCCGAAAAATGCGATCAGGTGATTTTACTCAATGCAGGTCAACAACTTTTTGAAGGCCCTCCCAATGAACTGCTGGCGGAGGTCGAAGGCCGTTGCTGGCAGGTTTGTGATGTCGCCATGCATGAGCGCCGAAAATTATTGATGAAATTATTGCGTCAAAAGGAAGTGATAGACGGCTTGATTCAAGGTGAAAACATCCGCATCGTTTTAAAAAAAAATGCGCCCAAACCCAGCATTGAAGGTCTCAGCCCCGGACAATGGAAGGCGGTTCCTCCCATGTTTGAAGATGGCTTTATCGACAGGCTGGGCGGAGGGCCGGGGGGCTATTCAAGGCTTGCAGAAGAAATTCCTGAAAAACCGAAAGTGAATTTCCCGGTCATCGAAAGCATTGATTTAACCAAACGCTTCGGCGATTTTACCGCCGTATCCCACAACAATTATGAAATCAAACAGGGCGAGATTTTCGGCCTGCTGGGGCCGAACGGTGCAGGCAAATCCACCACCTTTAAAATGATGTGCGGCCTTTTGCAGCCGACAGAAGGCCAGGCCATGGTCATGCAAATCAACCTGCAGCAATCCAGCTCGCTTGCCCGTTCCAAAATCGGCTATATGGCTCAAAAATATTCGCTTTATGGCGAACTCAATGCTCGCCAGAACCTATCTTTTTTCTCCGGACTCTATGGCCTCAAAGGCGCCCTTCAACGCGAGCGCATTGAAGAAATGATAGAAATTTTCGAACTTGAAAAAATTCTCAAACAAAATACCAGCCAGCTGCCGCTGGGCTACAAACAACGGCTGGCGCTGGCCTGCGCTGTCATGCATCAACCGGATATTTTATTTCTGGATGAACCGACCTCCGGCGTTGATCCAGTCACCCGAAGAGAATTCTGGAATCATATCAACGGCATGGTCAATAAAGGCGTGACGGTGATGGTCACTACCCATTTTATGGATGAAGCAGAATACTGTGACCGCATTGCCCTGATTTACAGAGGCGCCAATATCGCGCTTGGGACGCCCGATGCCTTGAAAGATAGGGTCAAATCAAGTGCTATGCCCAACCCAAGCCTTGAAGACGCCTTTATTGAGCTTATTAAAGATGATGATGCCAAAAAGGAGTTTTCAGAATGAATTTCCGTATCCTCAGGGCATTAATAAAAAAAGAAACCTTGCAGGTCATCCGCGATCCAAGCTCCATTCTTATTGCGATTATCCTGCCGTTGATCCTGCTTTTTATTTTTGGCTATGGGGTCAATCTTGACAGTAACCAGATTCGGGTCGGCATTGCCGTCGAAGATCAGCAGGCCAACTCATATAGCCTGGTCGAAGCATTCAGAGGCAGCCCCTTTATGCTGGTCGAGTCCGCTAAAGACCAGCGGCAGTTTTACCAGCAACTCGAAGCAACCCAGCTTCGGGGGATCATTGTGATCCCAGAAGATTTTTCCCAGAAATGGAATGCCGGCAATCAACCGAGAATTCAAGTCATCACTGACGGTTCCGAACCCAATCTTGCCACCTTCGTCACCAATTATTCGCGCGCAATCATCAATGGCTGGATGCAGGAACAGTTGAAAACGGCATCCGGCAAGCCGCCCAATGGCATTCAGGTCGATCCCCGTTTCTGGTATAATCCGGAATTACGCAGCCGGAATTTTCTGATTCCGGGTTCCATTGCCATTGTCATGACCTTAATTGGTACGCTGCTGACCGCCCTGGTGATTGCCAGAGAATGGGAAAGGGGAACCATGGAAGCCATGCTCGCTACACCCGTCACGAGTCTGGAAATTCTGCTTGGAAAACTGATTCCCTATTTTATTCTCGGCATGGCCTCCATGGTACTTTGCCTGATGATCTCCAAATTTCTTTTTGATGTACCTTTCAGAGGCAGTCTCTGGGTACTGGCCCTGACCACGGCAGTATTTCTTTTGGCAGGACTGGGGCAGGGGATGCTGATTTCATCACTGACAGGTGATCAGTTTATCGCTTCCCAAGCCGCATTGATGTCAGCATTTTTACCGGCCTTTATGCTGTCCGGTTTCATTTTTGAAATTTCAGCCATGCCGATGCTGTTGCAGAAAATCACTTATATCTTTCCTGCCCGGTATTTTGTAACCGCCCTCCAGTCACTTTTTCTGGTCGGCAATGTCTGGCCGCTGTTATTGAAATCCATGCTGTTCATGGCACTGATTGCCACGGTGTTTTATATCATTACCGCCAAAAATACAAAAAAGAGGTTAGAATGATTTCCGATTTAGGCACAATGCTGTCCAGAATCTTAACCCTGGCAGTGAAAGAAGTCCTGACCCTGTTTCGAGATCCTAAAGGGCGCCTTGTGCTGATTGCACCACCTATCATGCAGCTTTTTCTTTTCGCCTACGCAGCAACACTTGAGGTTAAAAATGTCCATCTGGCGATTTATAATGAAGATCCCGGAATTCATAGCCGGCATATCATTGACCGTTTTCTCGGCTCAACCACCTTTACCGATATCCAGTTTCTAAAAAAAGACAGCGATATCAAGCCGGTCATCGATCAACAAACATCGATGGTCGTGGTGCATTTTCCACAAAATTTCTCATCCGACATCAGCGCCGGGCGTTCAACAACCGTCCAGCTGATTTTAGACGGCCGACGCTCCAATGCGGCACAGATTGTCAATGGCTATATTATAGAAATTATCAATCGCTACAGCTTAAATCTTGAAAGTCAGGCAACGTTGAAACAGCAGGCCATTCAGGTTGATGACAGGAACTGGTTTAATGCCAATCTCCTGTATTTATGGTTTACCATTCCATCGCTGGTCTGCATTCTCTCCATGCTGATTGCGCTGGTCATCACCTCGCTTTCGGTGGCAAGGGAAAGGGAGTTGGGAACCTTCGAGCAGCTATTGGTTTCACCGCTGGGACCCTATGAAATTTTACTGGGAAAAACCATTCCCGCAATCATTATCGGTCTGCTTGAAGGCGCGCTTATCTGGCTGGCCGGTTATCTTTTTTTCGGCGTTCCTTTTATCGGCAGTTTCTGGCTGATGATATTTACGCTGTTCGCCTTTGTTTTCTCGATTGTCGGCGTCGGACTCTTTATTTCGGCAATGTCAAAAACCCAGCAACAGGCCGTGTTGGGAACCTTTATTTTTATGGTACCTGCGGTGACCTTATCCGGCTACGCATCCCCCATTGAAAACATGCCGGTCTGGCTGCAGTATTTTACCAACCTGAACCCCATGAAATATGTCCTTATCTCAGTAAAAGGGCTGTTCTTAAAAGACATGCCATTTTCACTGGTCTGGCATAACACCTGGCCCTTATTTATCATAGGATTAGTTACCCTGCCCATTGCCGGCTGGGCATTTACCAAACGAACGGAGTAAACATGCGTTATCAGGGAATGATTGTTGGCAGTCTGTTATTCTGCCTTTCTGCCTGCACGGTGGGGCCGAACTACTTAAAAACGGAAAGCAAAATCAATCCGCGTTGGGCTGCAGCCACCAAGAACCAGCAGGAAAACCGACAGAAAAAAATTAATTTAAGCTGGTGGAAACAGTTTAACGACCCTCAGTTAAACGCACTCATTGAACAAAGCATCTGCGCCAACTCCGATGTCAAAATTGCTTTTAACAGGATTGAGCAGGCCAGAACCCATTATCAAATCGAAAATTCCAGAAATTATCCTCATTTTGATGTGGATAGCGCCGTCACCAATGAACGGATATCCAAAACGGGCCGGGCACTGGGTTCACTACCGCCGAATCTTCCAGGCATCAACACCATCCCTCTGGTTCGTGATGTCTACGCGCCAGGCTTTGATGCCAGCTGGGAGCTGGATGTTTTCGGCCAGATCCGCCGAAAAAAGGAAGCTCTTGCTGCTACGATGGAGCAGGGCATTGAGCAGTTAAGAGATATTCGTCAAACCCTTATTGCCGAGGTCGGGCGAAATTATTTTGATTTACTGAGCCTAAAGGAACAAAAAAGGGTACTGCAACGAAGCATAGGCCTGCGGCAGGTGGCTGCAAAACTCAATGATCAACGCTTGAATGCAGGGGAGTCAAACCAGCTGCAGCGAGACAGTTCGGTCATTGAATTAAAAAATACCGAAGCGGAACTTGCGCCCATTGAAGCAGGTATTCAGGCTAAAATCGCCCAACTCGCCTATCTAACTGGAAAAGATCCCAATCGACTGATGAATGAACTGAAAACACCAGCAAAACTGCCGGGCAAGACGCCCCAAATCAATCTGGGGCTTCGCTCGGAACTGCTCAGGCGCCGCGCCGATATCCGTGCTGCCGAGAGAGGGATTGCCAGTGCAAGCGCCGAAATTGGCGTTGCCGTTGCTGATTTGTATCCAAAATTCAGCATCAACGGCAATTACGGCCTTGAAAGTCTGTTTTATAACCAGGTATTTAATCCGCAAAGCCAGGTCTGGATGATTGGTCCCTTCCTGAACTGGGCGATATTTCATGGCGGCCAGATTCGCCAGAATATTCATATCAAGCAAACCCAGTTTGAAGAACAGATTCTGCAGTATGAAAAAACCGTTCTGAAAGCACTGGCCGAAGCAGAAACAAACCTTTCTCAATACAACGAATTATCAAAAAGTCTGGCCTATTACCAACAGGCTGAAGGAAGAGCCTTCAGAAATTTTAAAGTGGCAAAGCAGCGATTCCAGGCCGGGGAGGATGACCGCCTGAGCTACATTCAATTTGAACAGGCCTTAATGAATGCCCGACTACAACGCATCCAGCAACAGGGTCAACGCCTGACCCAGCTGGTTGCCCTATACAAAGCCCTTGGCGGCGGTTGGTCTGCTTTTGAAAAAAATAAAAGGTAATGCGCTTGACCTGGCAGGCCTACGCCGGCCTCTACGACATCTTGGGCCGCTCAGGCTCAACGCTTTTTTCTTCTCGATTGACTTTACTCGAAGCCATTGACACTTTCGCTCGCTCGCCATTGGTATTAATTTTAGATGCGGTTAATGGTGGTCGCTGACCACCCTGTTTCAAGGCCTGCTCAATCGGCCCTCTGATATTTTGCGATGCTTTCGGGTGTTGCTGCAGATAATGTTTAGCCAAATTCTGCAGATCGCGATCATTGGGGTTTTTACGTATTTCGGCAGCCAGTTTTTGTGCCTTACTTTCCCGCTGATGGTTGGTAAACTCTTTATATTCTTTACGAACCTCAGCCCTCTCTGACGGACTCAAATCTTCCAGTTGTTTATTCAACTCAATCGCCTTCATAGCCGCAGCAGTGGCATGAACATTCGAACGCAGATTAGCAACGGAGCAATTGTCCCGTTTTTGCCCTTTTTGTTGGGTATAATCAACAGGGGGTTGATGGTTGGTAATTCTACTAACTTCACCAGCAATTGCTTCATAACTTTCACCCTTATGCAGGCCGTTAGATACTCTGTTGATAAACTTCTCATCAACGACAGATACATCATCGACGCGATAGGTTGCTGTGCCGTACCGGGAAGGATGCTGCCCATCCCCTCGATTGGTGTATGCAACATAGCCGGAAGGGGGGTTATTTGTATCGGGTATGACCGTCAGCGCCATAATATGCCCTTTGCAGCCAATGGGAATGGAGGTGACTTCGCCCTTTTTGATTTGCTCTGCCAGTGCCTTGCCCATGCCTGGCGAGGGTTTGCTGTATTGGAATTGCCCATGCTTTCTCGTTGCATCAAGGGAATCGGCTATCTTTTTAAAGCTTGAGTTTCCTGATGCTTTGGCATAATCAGAGACAGCATCCGCCATCAGCGACTGGGTTGGGCCAATGTGGGCTATCATCGAACTGGTACCATCTTCGGCAGTCATTTCAATGCCGAGCACCAAACCATAATCTTTTACCTTATGTAAAGAATCTTCACCGGGTTGAAATCCTCGCGCCCGACCTTCGGCCGTACCCTTTGATAAATCAAAGGCAGCACTCTCAAGGGAACCTCTTTTAGCTCCCTGACGCTCCATATAATCAGCAAGCTCAAAATTTTGGTCCAGATATGCTTTTTGCAGCAGGGTTTGTCCTGATGGATTGGTGAGTGTTTTAAAATCCTGCTGCTGATCATCAAATTCTTTATTGGCCTGCCCTTGCAACTCCAGCAGAAGCATCTGGTTCTTCGCTTTCTCTGCGTCCAGCATTTGCGCATGAAGCATCATCATCCGGTTAAACCGCTCTTGATCTTCCAGCTGTTTTTGAATTGCATCTCTCTTATTTCTATCGCTATCATTATCTGCCATGTTGAATATCCCTTAATCAAATCAATTGCTGTATGTTTTTATTATACGTGTTGACTGATTTATTATCAAATGCATTCAACAGCTCCGCAGGCCTCATGAGATATTAAAATTCGCATTTTGAAAGATCACGGGTATAATTAAAAAGAATGGACTAAAAAGAGACAATGTGATGTTAAAACGATTTATGATAATCATCGGTTTTCTATATAGTGCTGCAGCCATGGCGGAAGATATTTCGACAGAGGAAATTGATGACCAGAAGGCCGCCCAAAAACAATGCGTCAAAATGAGGCTCAATGAATGCATTGTAAAATGCAAAGACAGTCTTGACGAAAGCTGCGCACAGCTTTGCAAAGAAGACATTGAGAATGAATGCAAATATGCAGGTGAATGAACGCTGCTCAGATCAAAAATTCGATATGTTCTTCTGCCCACTCGGTAATCGAATGGCACAATCTGCCCAAGCTCACACCGGTCTTCGTCAGTGAGTAGTCCACATGCAAAACAGCTCCCGGTTTTTCTTCTCTGATAATGAGTCGATGCGCTTCCAGTTTTTTAAGCAAATGGCTTAAGACTTTTGCAGAAATACCTCCAATAGCCTGTTTTAGTTCGCCAAAGCGATGCGTTTTTTCTGAAAGTAATAGAATAATTAGAATCACCCATTTATCGCTGATGATTTCCAGAACCTGTCTGGAAGGGCATTTCTGCTGGTAAACATCATACATAAACCACTCCATCCAACCGGTTACCAAATGGTAACTAATTGATAAATATAATTTTTTAATATTAAATTATTTCTGTTAACTCATGGAGAATACAGATGAAAAAGAAATACATCAACAGACTATCTACTGCCATAGGCATTGGAATAACGCTAAACAACCCTGTGGCGTTCAGTAATGGCAGCATCCGCTGTCCTGCCCCTGAGGATGTGCAAAGGATAATCATCTCCAAAAATGATCTGCAAATGAAAAAAGCACCCGTTCGAACATGCTGTACCGCCAGCGGATTTCCCTATATGGAAGAAGGTGAATGGATTTTTCAAGTGGAAGGTCAGTTCAATACTGAAAATATCTGGCAATTCTCATTGAAAGAAAATGCACTTTCCGTTGAAGAAGCCTATCAAAAAATCATGGATTCGCACACTAAAAACATCGGACGTGCCTGGTTAGAATCATATTTTGGCCACTGGTATTGCGAGTATGACGGTAGCGGTCATTTGAGCATGGATCTTAAACAGGCCTCATTGTGAGCTCTGCTTATCGGCAATGGAACATAGCATTATCAATTGAATGAGCCTGAGGTGATTGACTTCCAGCCACGAAAAATTGAGCAACGATATCTTGCAACTGTTCTGGCGCCAGCACTGCCTCAGGAATAATCGACGCAAAACGGTCGCTCTTATCGTACTCGATACCCAGTTTTACGAGAACACTGGCCGTTTCATGCCAGGAATGGTGGCCGCAATGAGGCATATAGGCAGCGATGGCCGCCGCATACTCTTTGAATTCTTCTTGAGCATTGTTGTGAAATTGACAGAGTTCTATCAATGACAGCCATCGCGCCGTTGTTCCAGAGGCACCGGAAATCAGAGGAAGTCCATGCTTAAAAGCATCTTTGACAAAGTCACAATCGCTGTTCCAAAGCACTCTCCAAACATCAGCGCCACGCTTATGCTCTTTAGTTTTTTCCACGCTAAGCCCATGGCCTTTACTGGGACGTATTCCTGCGGTAATAACATTCTGGAGGGGTTTTTGTTGAGAAATTTTTAGTTTTCTGATGTCCGTCATGTCCTCATCAGAAGGAAATAATTGCAGGCAACGATGAATAAAGCACTGGAATAATTCATCATCATTTTGCAGAGGGCTACCAGATTTTCTTAACATCAGCACCACACTCTCTTTTACTTTGTTAAATAATTCAGGGCTTGCCTTGCAAAATTCGGTAGAAACCTCCCAAAGTATACAAGCTATTTTGTTATGAATCGTCAAATGATCAATGATATTTTGGGCTGAAACATCACTTCTCAAAACCTCGTTCATCCAGTCAGGAATATTGGTTCCCGTCATCAGGCCATAATAACCGGACTCACTTCCAAAAAATTTATCCAGATAATCCATACACTCTGGAAATGTAAACAGTTCAGCAAGCTTTATTTCAGCATCATCAATCAGCCCGACAATAATATCAGAAAAAGATTTTATCGAAGCAAGGAGTTTGTCACTGGGATGAAGCATCATTTGCCTGGCGACAGCCATTTCGGCTTCAACCTCAATCTTCAAATTAAAATTGGCGTCATGTTTTGCTTTTTTGGCCAGCTTGAGGGAATTTTTTTTACTAAAAATACCGGGCATATCAATTCCTTTCTTAATATTTTAAAAACGCTATTTTAGTTGCTCATAAGCCATCAGGGCTGTTTTCCTTGCTGCTCCATGATCAACGATAGGATCAACATAGTCAAGTGGTCTGAGTCCTTCAGGAGCCTGCCAAGGGGCATGAATATATTTCACCGGAACATCTGCAAGTTCAGGCAGCCAGCGTTTGATGTACTCCCCGTTGGGGTCGAAGCGCTGACTTTGTGTGATAGGATTAAAAATTCGAAAATAGGGGGCGGCATCCGCGCCGGAGCCGGCTGTCCACTGCCAGCCAGCAGAATTATTGGCTAAATCTGCGTCCAGCAAAGTCGAATAAAACCATTCGGCGCCTTTTTGCCAGGGAATCAATAAATCCTTGGTAAGAAAGGATGCCACTATCATTCTGACCCGGTTATGCATATATCCGCTTTGCCATAATTCCCTCATGCCTGCATCGACAATAGGATAACCCGTTTGTCCTTTTTGCCAACAGCGTAAAGCCTCATCATCATCCTGCCAGGGAAATCCATCAAATTTAGCATTAAAATTTTGCTCGTCCAACCTGGGAAAATAATAAAGTAAGCTGTAACAAAACTCCCTCCAGCCCAGTTCGGTTTGAAAACGCTCGGCAGAGGATCGGGACATCATCGCATCATCCTCAAGTGCCTGTTGCAGGGCAAGCCAGATCTGCCGAGGACTGATTTCGCCAAAATGCAGATGGGGTGAAAGTCTTGACGTACCCGGCCGACCGGGAATATCCCGCGCTGTGTCATAGTCATCTAAGCCATCGCAAAGAAAAGCTTCCAGCCTTTCATGGGCAGCTTTCTCGCCCACCTGCCAGACGTCTGCAAAACCACTGGCCCAGTCCGGCTTCGAAGGCAGTAATTTCCAGTCTGCCAGATGCTCCGATTCCGCTTCAATCGCCGAAGGCCAGCGCTCAACATCAACAAGGCTTGGCGGCGGCATCTGTTTCATGCAGGCTTTCCAATAGGCTGTGAAGACCTTGTAATACTCGTCTGCCTTGGTTTTGACTTGCCAGGGCTCATTTAAAAGACTGCCATTAAAACTTTTTACCGTTAGGCCTTTATCTTTAAAATACTGAAAAATGATTTTATCGCGCTCGATAACCTGAGGCTCATAACAACGATTCCAATATATAGCGCTAATATCATGCTTTTGAACCAGGTCATCAAGAATTTCAAGGGCTTTTCCTTTCTTTAAACAAAGCTTATGTTGCTGTTTTTTTAAGTCATCGGACAAAGCACTTAAGGAATGATGCAGCCACCAATACTGGGCTTCACCCAGTTTTGGTCCTGAATCTTTATCAAGAATATAAACAGGCAACACTGCGCCTGAATCAGCAGTGGCGGCTGCCAAGGCAGGATTATCCATTAATCTTAAATCCTGCCGAAACCAGACTATGGAACGCGTCATTCTGAATGCCTTTCAATACATTAAAACTGGCATTTTGAAGGAATTTGAAAATGAACTCAAGTTCCTTCAATATACTCAATTAACTTCAAAATGCTATGGTTTAGCCGTTGAATTTCTTCAATAAATCGCCCAGTTCAACCGGCATCGGAAAGACAATGGTCGACGTTTTATCATTGGCTATTCCGGCCAATGTCTGTAAATAACGAAGCTGCATCGACAAGGGTTGTTGAGCAAGAACGCCTGCGGCCTGCATCATTTTTTCAGACGCCTGGAATTCACCTTCGGCATGAATCACTTTTGCCCGACGTTCCCGTTCAGCCTCAGCCTGTTTGGCAATGGCTCGAATCATGCTTTCATCAATATCGACATGTTTAATCTCAACATTCGATACTTTAATTCCCCAACCGTCGGTCTGTGCATCCAGAATTTTCTGAATATCAGAGTTTAATTTATCCCGTTCAGAAAGCATTTCATCCAGCTCGTGCTGTCCCAATACGGAGCGAAGCGTTGTTTGTGCCAGCTGGCTGGTGGCTTCAAAATAATTTTCAATTTGAATAATGGCATTTTTCGGTTCAACCACCCGGAAATAAACGACGGCATTCACACGAACAGAAACATTATCCTTGGAAATCACATCCTGGCTGGGAACATCCATCACAATGGTTCTTAAATCAACCCTGACAATCTGCTGAAGAATGGGGATGACGATAATCAGGCCCGGTCCTTTAACCTTCCAATACCGGCCCAATAAAAAAATAACGCCCCGTTCAAATTCCATTAATCTTCTCAACATGGAAGCGAGCAATAACACCAGAATTCCTATAAAAACAAGATAAAACATGCCGTTCTCCTTTAACGTGGTTCAACCAATAATATCAGTCCTTCGACCCCAATAACTTTTACCGTACTTCCTGCCTTGATAGGCTGATTTGCTCGTGCCGCCCATATTTCTCCCTGAATTTTGATCTGTCCTTCATGCTCAAAATCAAACATGGCCTCTCCACAATGATTCAGCATCGGGGTGGTGCCATTTAATGGGGAACGCCAGCGAGAGCGCATGACTAATGATAATACTCCGAGAATGACCACCAGATTCGCTGCTGCAACACCCCATATTGCCGACCAGGCGATCTGGTAGGAGCGATGCTCCGTATCGATTAATAATATAGAGCCGACCACAAATGCAAGGGTTCCGCCAATTCCAAGAATACCGAAACTGGGAGCAAATGCTTCTGCAATAATAAAGCTTATTCCCAAAATAATAAGCGCCAGACCGGCATAATTGATAGGCAACAACTGCAAGGCATAAAGCGCCACAATTGCAGCGATGGCGCCAATGACACCGGGGGCGATAAAACCAGGATTAAACAGCTCGAAAAAGATGCCATACACGCCCAGCATCAATAATAGGTAAGCTACGGTGGGATCGGTAATGATCAATAAAAATCGAGTTCGCCAGTCCGGCTCTATGCTGTGTTTTTTTAAATTTTTGCTATGAATAATAATTTGTTGTCCAGCCTGCGTCACTGATTTTCCATCAATTTGACCCAGCAAATCATGAGTATCTTCAGCAATTAAATCGATAACGCCGGCAGACAATGCCTCTTTGGCCGTCATGGTGGCCGCATCGGTAATCGCTTTTTGGGAAAAATCCACATTACGCCCGCGCAGCTGAGCCAATGAGCGGATATAGGCAATGGCATCATTAGTGATTTTCTTTTTCATGCTCGATGCCTCGGAGTTTTTTTTGCTGCCTGACAAACCGCCAGACAAGCTGACAGGACTGGCCGCACCAAGGTGCGTACTCGGCGACATGGCTGCAATGGTACTTGCATAGAGAAGAAAAGTGCCGGCACTGGCTGCCCTGGCACCATTGGGAGCAACATATACAACAACAGGAACTCTTGAGGCAAGCATACTTTTAACAATCTGGCGCATCGATTTATCAAGCCCGCCCGGCGTATTGAGCTTAATCAAAATCAGCTCTGACTTCTGGCCTTTAATGATCCCTCGCATCATAAAGTCTGCACTGGCCGGCCCAATGCTGCCATCGATTTTCATTTCAAGATATTCACCTGCCCAAAGGGATGAGGCGCTTATGCTAAACAATAAGAGGATGAGGAAGCTCCATATCCTGTGCATGCTTTTTTCCCTATGATAAATATATATTTATTAAAGATAGCACAGGATATAGAAATAGAATGATATTAGATATTAAAAATAAACGCCTATCTGAGCCATGAACAGATCGGAAGTATCCCCGGTTCCAAGCGTCGGCAGATTGGTGGCGCCTACAGGAGCGGCTCCATTGGCATAATCACCGATTTTATAATTAATATCATGTTGATATCCAATGGATTCCACCGTATCTTTCCAGATAGAAATATTATAAACCGCATTAATACGCTGCTTTGGCAGGTTTAATGCCAGCGCCTCGCGGCTGTACTGATAACCTAACCCAACAGAGGCAGGGCGGTTGAACATGATAAATGTCACCCCGGCTTCAATTTGAGCCGCAGAAGGCTTGGCGCCCTGTCCATTGTAGCTTAAATCCTGTGTTCTGAACGATGTCGTTGCTCCTACCCATTCAGCGGTCAGGCTGTAGCGGTCAAAACTGATATTTGCATGAACATCGGCACCCGGTGTTTTACGAACCAGTTCAGAACCATTGGACAGAGAACTAAAACCACCAAAGGTTGTGAAAGGTACAGAGCCGTTATTCTGCATTCCGGCAGAGTCGTTTAAAGAACTGATATAACTGCCGCCGATTTCACCAGAAAAATTTTCGCCGCCAAAAACATAACCCAGGTTGACGCCGCCGACACCGGAGCGTCCTAATCGGGTTTCACCACGAAAACCATAAACAGAGGCGAAAACACCTGTTGGCGTCTGTGATTTATATCCCAGAATAAATGGTCTGGCTTTCGTTCGAGCCAGTTCCAGTGTAAGCGGTGAGTCAATCATCGCCGAAGAATACCGGCCAAAAGGAATATAAACCTGTCCGGCTGTAAAATAAAATGGTGTTTTATCAAGGTTTCCAATATTAATGAAACCCATTTTCAAGTTGAACGCAGAGTTGTTCACCCGGGGGCCGCCAACAGCAGGAGGGGCTGAGTCATAGGCTATCGCCATAAATGCTTCAACATTTTCATTCAACGCTGCTGCAACATCCAGTTCGCTGGTGCCTAAATTAAAATCACCCGTTTTTTGCCGATTGTTGCTGTTCAGTACAGCAGAAGGCTCCACTGCACCACTTATTGAAATAATAGGCATATTAGGAACAGGGTACCCCATCGTGGTGTAGGCATTATACAATCGCCTGCGTTGCTGCATTAAGCGAATATCCCGGTTGATGCTTGAAATATTAACAATATAATCAGAACCATCAAAAGCCGGACGATCACCCAAATAGGGAGACGATACTACAGGAGTTCCTGCGATATAAGTTACCACGTGATTATCAGCAATCAATGCCGTTGGATAAAAATCAAATGATTCAGGATGCCGGTTGAATTGATGGACTCTGACAGCACTGTCGTGATAACTGTGATCGTGGGGGTTATTTGATTTTTTATTGTTTTTTTGAGGAAATGCCTTGCGCTCAGCTTTAGCAATATCCCGTTGTAATTTATAAAGCCTTTCTTCCATTTGTCTGGCTTCTGTTTTTAACTGGGCAATATCTTTATTAATCTGTTGATGATCTGCAAAAGAAGGGATGCTGAAAGCAGCAATAAGGGGTAAAGCTAAAAACCTCACAAACAACTCCTGATTTATTATTTTTAAAGCTTAGGGCAGGGATTATATACTCAATTAACTTCAAAATGCTATGTTTTAGGCGAAACGTCATCCTGAACGCAGTGAAGGATCTCCCTAATGTTGCACCGAGCCTGATGATGGAGATACCTCGCTTTGAGAGGCCAGACGTTTGTCTTTTTTGATGTTTGACACAACGGGCCAGGACGAAGATAACTTGAGAAGTTTTTTGTAATCTTTTTTCAGGAGGATAATAAAGCACTTCACTCAGCCGGCTAAAGCCGGCTGAGTGAAGTCGGAACTACCGAAATTAAGCGTTACCTACCCACTTCAGACCAAAGTAAGGTCCATAGAGTCCATAATCACTATTGGTAGGGAAGCCTGCACCGACAGGGTTCACACCACGTGTCTGCAGAGCATTGAAATAGTTGACTGCCATGTAACCTGCTTCCAGGTTGAGCATTCCTGTTTCCATTTGGTAGCCGTAGTTAGCGCCCAGCTTCATTTCAACACTAGGAACCATCATACGCATTGAGCCATAGCCAGGTGCTGATACCAATGCATCAGACAGAACGAATCCATCTCTAAAGCGACCAGAACCATAAAGAACAGAAACAGCGCCATTTGCGGTCAGGCTGAAGTTGCTGGTCACGTCATAGCTGTAATCCATTCCAACAACAGGACCCAGTCCATTGAAATCAGTGTCGTGATACTGAACAACAGAAGTGACTCCCTGAACTCCAAGAGGAGCAGGAACGTGCGCAAAATAGTTACTGGCATCCATCTGGATATCAGCATACTGCAACCCGCCGTAGAATCGAATATTTTTAAACATTCCAACGTCTACGTGCTGGCCAAATACAAAATTAACCTGATCAAATTTATCAGAAACCAGTAAGTTATAGGACTGGTTTGGAATAGCACCAAGAATATTGCCGGTAAGATCATAAGTCTTAGCTGAAGAGTTATAATGAACCCAGGTCATTGTTACGTCATTGCCGGTATTGAAGTGATAAGAGCCTTCAACTCTAACACCCCAGTCCCAGTTGTTATTCAATTCGTCATGAACATGAACATTGTTTAAAGTAACAGGGTCACCATAAGCTTTGTCCGCGTCAACAACGGATTGCAGATAAAGCGCCTGAACACCCAAATCCCATTGCTGAGCAGCACAAGGAACAGTGACATTACCGGGTTCGCAAACTGGCCCCATGGTTCCAGCAGATGCCAGACCACAAACAGATGCACTAATCACAGCCATACTTAATTTTTTTAGCATATTAACTCCCTTTAAAAAAAAAGCTCACCAGACAACCTGATGAGCTTTCGATGTATTTATCAAATGAACTGATAATTATACATTACCAACCCATTTCAGACCAACGTAAGGGCCTTGCAGAGCGAAATCAGTCTCAAGAACTGATCCAACAGCGTTGAATCCAACGTGTTGAGCGTTGAAGTAGTTCTGCCACATGTAACCACCGTCGATAGACAGGTTACCAGAAGCCATTGCGTAAGTATAAGTAGCACCTAACTTAGCTTCTAATTCAGGAACCATGGAACGCTTGCTGCCGTTAGCAGTAACGATGCCCCAAGGAGCTACGCCTGGGTTGTAAGTGTTGAAAGAAGATGTTCCAACAAGGATAGCACCAGCTGTGTTAGCGTACATAGCGAAGCCATTGCCCCAGTCGTAAGACATGTCCATACCAGCACGAGGACCGAAACCGTTGAAGTCCATGTTAGCGTAAGCATCAGCAGTTTGACCAGTTACACGACCAGCCAGGTTGTTTTTGATTCGAGCGTATTGAACACCACCGTGGAAACGGATGTTTTTCATTTCGCCGAAGTCAACGTGTTGACCGAATTCAACGTTTACAGCATCCCATTTTTGATCCCATTGGAATCGGTTGTTAGGATACAGGTCGTACCAGTGATCAGTGTTACCATCTAAGTGGTACCAGTTGATGTTCACGTCGTTACCAGTGTTGAAATGGTAAGAACCTTCTAATTTGAAGCCCCAGTGCCAGTCGTTGTTGTAGTTACGATAGTAGTGTTCGTTGTTAACTGTTGTAACTTCTGCATAACCAAAGTTAGCATCATAAACTGGTTGGAGGTACAGGGCGGTAATTCCGAAATCCCATGCGGTGCTTTCACAAGGAACAGTTACGTTACCAGGTGTGCAAACAGGACCCATTGTACCAGCGAATACTGCACTGCTACCTAAAGCAAGAACAGCTACTGCTGTTTTTTTAAGATTTAACATGCTTAATCTCCACTTTTTTATTATTAATTTCCATTTTTATTACTTAATTCAATTAAGAACCAGCAATAGTACGCATTCATCGCTCTAAATCGAGAACGTACTTGGACAAATTATCCAACTGCACTTAAACAAAGTCAACAGTATTACTGAAATTTCTTAAACTTTACAAAATACAGACTTATACCTGACTCACTTCAAACCAACTTAAGAGCGATTTGCAACAACGTTCGCAGCAAGTATTGGTATTCAAAACAGCGAGTGCCCAGTAAATATCCCCGGCATCAAAGACGCCGATGAATTTTTACTAAATGACAGGATATCATTTTTTATAAAGCGATATCCATCACACAACCAGCTTGCCTTAAAAATTTTAAACAGCAAAATTAATGAGAACATAACAACAATGCACATGCCCAAAAATCACTTTCATGCATTGTCTTAGAGTATCAGATATGGTTTTCACAAATGTCAAGTTTTTTTTAAAAAAAATTGTTTATTTTCAATATTATATCTTTTTTATGGGCATCGTATTCAAATTTTGGGCATTTAAAATTGCATGGGGAGTTAAGTCAACAACCATCAAGGTTTTGCCGAACAGAATGCTCGGCTAAACCTTTTCTTTTCAAAAAATTATTTATGTTCAAGTTCGACAACGACTCGCCGATTCTTCGCCCGGCCTTCCATTGTATTATTGGGAGCAACTGGATCCTTTACACCATACCAGGTAACATCCAGTTTATATTTGGGTACGCCTACGGAAAGAAGATAATTTGAGACCATTTCTGCACGCTTCTGAGAAACGGCATTGTTATAACCTTTTCGACCCTGATCATCCGTATAGCCGGCAATATTGATTGATTTTATCTGATGATCCACCCTGACATATTCTGCAATGCGGCGTAACTGCTTTTTATCTTCTTCCGCAAGCTCATAATTATCAAGGCCGAAATAGATCGTATTTTCTTTTACATCATCATAATCAAAATCAAACAACGCTCCCAGGCAACGTTGATAACGGCCGTAAACCTCCCTGAATCTCACAGGAGATAATTCAACAGTGACAGGAAACCCTTGCTCGGAACGATACTTGAATTGTGCTTTATAACCATTGTTTAAATAAGTTAATAACTTTAACGAGGGCTGTCTGTCCAGATAGATTCCCCATTTTCCCGGCTTTATTTTAGAACGTTTAACCAGAAAACTGCGGCCATAAGGCTTCCAGACAGGGGAGCTGGCCCAGACCGTTGCCGGGATATACCCTTGAACTTCTTCCCATTTTCTTAAAATAAAATGCGGTGACTTGGTCGCGTATTGTTCAAAATAGGCTATACCGTAATCAGGAATCGTAATGGAAAGCCCGCAACGAAGCGGATTGCCGGATACGCTCCATCGTGCATTGCCAAGCGGGCTTGCATATTTTACAGGAATGGAGGCATCAACAACCTGCGTTATCAACATCCCGAAGATTATCCTGGAAACCAGGGACTGCGCTTTGTTTTTCCTTAATACCAGTTTTTTATTCATCACGCGGCTTATTTCATGTTACTCTTACGTCTTTATCGGCATCTGTTCAGGAAGCTTTACTTATGCGCACACATAGAATTACTCAACCCGATGACTGGCACGTTCACTTCCGTGATGAAGAACGCCTTGAGCATACTGTCAGCGACAGTGCGAAACATTTTGCAAGAGTGCTGGCCATGCCCAATTTAAAACCGCCGTTAACAACGATTGCGGCGCTAACGTCCTATAGAGAACGCATACTTCAGGCCATTCCCGACACCCGTGATCTTGACCCCTACCTTACTTTTTATTTAAACGAATCTGTTTCTGGCGAGGAGCTGGAATACGCAGCGGATATTCCCTGGATCCTGGGTGGGAAACTTTACCCGGCAGGAGCGACAACCCATTCCGAGCAGGGCGTGAAATCAATTACTGCCTTATTTCCTCTATTCAAAATCATGGAAGAAAAAGGACTGGTACTACAGGTTCATGGCGAAGTCACTCATGGTGATATTTTTGAAAGGGAAAAACTGTTTGTTAATGAGCAACTTCCCCTTATAACCAAAAATTTTCCAAAACTTCGGGTCATTCTTGAACATATATCAACGCGCGCTGCAGTAGAATTTGTAGAACAGAGCGGTGAACAGGTTGCAGCAACCGTTACGCCGCAACACCTGATATACAATCGTAATCAGCTATTGGCCGGCGGCATTCGGCCCCATTTTTATTGTTTACCCATTCTAAAATCAGAGCATGAAAGAAAGGCTATTCAGCAGGCCATTATCAGCGGTCATCCTCGTTTTTTCGCAGGAACAGACTCCGCCCCTCATGCGATACAGGATAAAGAATCATCCTGCGGTTGTGCCGGAATTTATTCTGCTCCTTACGCGTTGGCACTGTATTGCGAGTTTCTGGATAAAGCAGGGCATCTTTCTTTGTTAAACGACTTCACCTCCCGTTTTGGAGCTGAATTTTATCAACTGCCTATCAATAAAAAAGACATTGAACTGATTGAGAAAGAACAGCAGATACCTCTGCAACTCCCCTTTGGCAATCACCATGTCGTGCCTATTGCAGCAGGGCAGACCATTGGATGGAGCATCAATGAAAACTGAGTCCATTGCCCAAATCAATCAATTCAACCAGCGTTTCCGAGGGTTTCTTCCCGTTGTCATTGATGTGGAAACCGCCGGAATTATTCCTCACAAAAATGCTTTGCTGGAAATTGCCGTGGTATTAGTTGAAATGAATGAACAAGGAGAACTTCATCGAGGGGAAACGTTTTTCGAACATGTCCAGCCTTTTGAGGGAGCAGAGCTTGATGAGCGTTCGCTTGAATTTAACCAGATTGATCCCTTTCAACCGCTTCGATTCGCCATCCCAGAAGAGGATGCACTTAAACGCCTGTTTAAACCCATTAACAAAGCCTTAAAAAAATACCGCTGTCAACGGGCAGTGCTGGTTGGCCATAATGCCTGGTTTGATTTGCTTTTTATTAAAGAAGCCTGTCAGCGCACAAAAATAAAAATGCCCTTCCATCAATTCACCTGTTTTGATACAGCCACCTTATCCGGCCTCATCTTTGGGCAAACTGTTTTGGCGAAAGCTATTGAAGCAGCTGGATTGTATTACAATCATGATGAGGCGCATTCTGCGATTTATGATGCGGAAATTACGGCTGATTTGTTTTGCGAAATGCTTAACAACTATAAAAACTGTCTGGTAAGGGCGGGCTAGTACCTCATCCTGTAAATATTGAGACCGTTAGGTTAGGCGATATTGCTGTCTGACAAGGCGCGAGGAAGGCGAATATTGAGCATATTCAACTGACGAGCAACGCAGCTCAGACAGCAATAGCGTCAGCATAACGATCTTAATATTTACAGGATGAGGTACTAGTACCCACTGCCATAAAGTTAAGGCCATTTTCTTGGGCTACGTCCCGCGGCTTGTCCGCGGGACGTAGGTTGAGCAAGATGAAGACCTGTTTTTTCTTATAATTTTTCTGAATGCTGTGAAAGGTAATCCGCAACACCTTCAGGGGAGTCTTTCATTCCGGCGTCGCCTTTTTGCCATCCAGCAGGGCAAACTTCGCCATGCTCATCATAAAACTTCGCTGCATCGATAATTCGAATGATTTCATCAATGTTTCGGCCTAAAGGTAAGTCGTTAACCATTTGAGAAACAACCATTCCTTCTTTATTAATAATAAAAGCGGCTCTTAACGCAACACCGGCAACAGGATGGGCAATGCCGTAAGACTCGCAGATTTGATGGTTAACATCCGCGGCCATCGTATAACGTACCGGACCAATACCGCCTTCTTTCTTAGACGTGTTTCGATAAGCATTGTGAGTAAATTGAGAATCGATAGACACAGAAATGACTTCAACATCTCGATTTTTAAATTCTTCAAAACGATTATCCAGAGCAATTAACTCTGATGGGCAGACAAAGGTAAAATCCAATGGGTAGAAAAAGACTACGCCATAACGTCCGTTAAGGGTCTGGTGCAGGTTTAATTCTTTAACGATTTTACCATCGCCAAGAACGGCAGGCACTGTGAAATCAGGGGCTTTTCTTCCAACTAAAACTGTCATGATGTCTCCAGGTTAATTTTGCTGATTTATTATAGCCAATTAACTTCGAAGCGCTATGTTTCAGGCAACTTGAAATAATAAATCAGCCGTTGCAGTTAAGCTGCGCCAGCTTCTCGCAGCAAAGTTTCCAGCTCTCCGGCCTGATACATTTCAAGAATGATATCAGAACCACCAATCAGCTCGCCTTTTACATAGAGCTGAGGAAACGTAGGCCAGTCGGCATATTGCGGCAGGGTTTGACGGATATCAGGGTTTGCCAGCACATCAATATAAGCAAAATCAACACCGCAGGCATCAATACACTGCACGGCCCGTGCCGAAAAACCGCATTGCGGCATTTCAGGACTTCCTTTCATATAAAGGATAATGGCATTATCAGCAATCTGCTGTTTAATTTTCTCTAAAGTATCCACAATAAAAACCTTTCGTTTAAAAAAAAGCAATTATTGCGCAATTGAGAATGTTTCGCAAGGAGCGTCGATTAAAACTGCATTGAAACATTCGTTTTTCCTGTTACACTTTTTGTTTTTGTATCAACACCGGAGAATACTATGTCCTTTGAATTACCCCAATTACCCTACTCAATGAACGCGCTGGAGCCGCACATCTCGCAGGAAACTCTTGAATACCATTACGGAAAACATCACCAGGCTTATGTCAATAACCTGAATAAACTGACCGAAGGCACGGAATTTGAATCGATGAGCCTTGAAGATATCATTAAAAAATCTTCTGGCGGAGTTTTTAACAATGCAGCTCAAGTCTGGAATCACAGTTTTTACTGGGAATGCCTGAGTCCAAACGGCGGCGGCGAACCTGTCGGTAAACTGGCTGAGGCCATCAATAAAACCTTTGGTTCTTTTGATGCCTTCAAAGAAGCGTTTTCACAGGCGGCGATCACCCAGTTTGGTTCAGGATGGGCATGGCTTGTGCAAACCAGCAACGGCGAATTGAAAATCACTCAAACATCCAATGCAGACACTCCTATGGCGCATGGCGAACACGCGCTGCTGACCTGCGATGTTTGGGAACATGCTTATTATATCGATTACCGCAATGCACGCCCCGATTATGTCAAATCATTCTGGGCTTTGGTCAACTGGGAATTTGTTGCCGGCAACATGCGATAAATTTGTTCCGGCTCCGGCAGTTAGGAGCCGGTATCTGTAGTTTATGAAAAGGAGTTGTCATGGCTATTATCACAAGTTACAAACCCATGCCCATCAGTTTCAGCCGAGGGGAAGGGGTTTGGTTGTATGACGAAAAAGGAAAACCCTACTTTGACGCGCTGACAGGCATTGCCGTTTGCGGTCTGGGGCATGCCCATCCCGACGTAACCGCCACCATCCAGGAACAGGCGGCAACCTTGATGCATACTTCCAATGCATTCCACATTAAAGAACAGGAAGAACTTGCAGAAAAAATGATTGGCCTGACCGGCATGGAACAGGCTTTTTTTGGCAATTCCGGAGCAGAGGCCAACGAAGCGGCTATCAAATTAACCCGGTTATACGGCCATAAAAAAGGAATCGAAACGCCCTCTGTCATTGTCATGGAAAAAGCGTTTCATGGCCGAACCATGGCG
>FYBJ01001874.1_pt1 | contig 53304 bp, 56 predicted proteins | sample 1134611 | NCBI WGS metagenome assembly FYBJ01 (sample SAMEA104116008, study PRJEB20421) | marine metagenome | isolation source: marine
TTTAATTCAGCTTGATCTTTTAGCCCGACAACACTTGATCTTTTGTAGGGTATTAACCCAAGAAATTTCTTGGGTTAATACGATTGCCCTGATAAGATACCCAAAGAATTTTGCAAGGCCCACGCCACTTCCGTTATTACGACAAGCCCACACTAAAAATCCCACCCCAAAAGCGAGTGCAATGAGTTCAGCTGCAAAAGCTAAATCAAGTAAAAACATCATAGTGTTGTCCTCCTAACTGTTGTTGAATTCCATTTTCTAAGTAAAGTCATAAGCAATTGAATTGCATATGAAATTAATAGTAACATAGGTTATAAATTGTGCGACATATATTCTTAAATAAATTATTATCAGCTATTTCAACACCAGAGGAAAGAATATAGTTTGCAAAAGTTAGTTATAATGACTTTAATAGACACCGCACAATTATTTGATACATGCGATATGTGAAATCAATGGAAGTGCTTTCCCTTAACAGGGTATTTCGAGGCATAGGTCGTTCCATTACTCCGCACACCTTTTAGCTGCTTTAAGGATCAATTTATCCAAAACTCAGGTTTGTACGCAAATTATAATCTATTGAAAAATACAGGGAAAAATGTAATATATGTTGAGCTTGAGATCCAATGATCAAAAATGATATCTAATATCTCACACTGAAAAAAACACTGAATCCAATCTCTAATTCAGATTTAGAAACAAATACATGTGAAAAAGGAGTTTGAGCGGCAGATGGAAGAAATAAACCAATCTAATCACAGAGTCGAGCAACTCTCTCCCTGGTGGCGTCGCTCGGTATTGATAATTATGCTGGTAGGGTTTTCAGTTTTAATATCATTAACCTATAAAGTTCAACGGGATGCGCCGCCCATACCGCAAAAAGTTATTTGTCCTCAAGGGGAAGTTATTTTTGGTAAAAAAGATATTCTATCAGGCCAGTCTATCTTTCTTAAATACGGTTTAATGAATAATGGAAGCATATGGGGACATGGTGCTTATCTTGGTCCAGATTTTTCAGCACAATATTTACATAATTTAACCTTGGATGTTGCTGATTATATTGCAAAAGAGCAATACAACGTCCCCTTTAAAGAACTTCAATCAGAAAAGAAGGAAGTTGTTAATGCTTTAACTCGAGAGTTATTGAAAAAAAATCGATTTGAACCGAGCAATAAAGTTCTACATTTTACAGAGGCTGAAACGAAGTCATATAACCAACAAATTAAATGGTGGTCAAATTATTTTTCATCACCTTCTGGCAATGGTGGTTTACCTCATAATTTTATCAAATCAAACCAAGAGTTAAGGGATTTAGTCGCTTTTTTCTCATGGACTGCTTGGGCATCTGTTGCTAAGCGGCCTGGCGAGGTAACCACATATACGAATAACTTCCCTTATGACCCCCATGCTGGCAACTATCCATCAAGTGCAGCTTTATTTTGGAGTGCAATGAGTCTAATTGCCTTGCTAGGAGGTACAGCACTTGTATTATTGGCATTTGGTAAATTTGATTATCTGGGTTGGAAACGAAATCCTGATAAAGCTGCTCCTATCTTCAAAGTTGGAAATCCAAGCCGCAGCCAACAGGCAACCCTCAAATTTTTTGTAGTGGTGGTATTTTTGTTTTTGTTGCAGGCATTGGTGGGTGGGCTAACAGCACACTATCGAGCGGAGCCAGAGAGCTTTTTTGGATTGGATTTATCTAATATTTTTCCAAGTAATGTGGTTCGTACTTGGCATTTGCAACTGGCAATTTTCTGGATAGCAACCTCATATGTTGCAGGTGGATTGCTCTTAGTTCGCGAGATAGGTGGTCAAGAAAAAAAACATCAGGCAGCTTATATTCACATACTGTTTTTCGCTTTGGTTATCGTTGTAATCGGTAGCCTATTAGGGGAATGGGCCGGTACATTTCAATGGTTGTCAAAATATTGGTTTTGGTTTGGTCAGCAAGGATGGGAATATCTTGAGTTAGGTAGAGCCTGGCAAATAGGGCTAGCTGTAGCACTAGTATTTTGGTTTGTATTATTATTGCGGAATATTGCCCCAGTTATCAAAGATCCTGAATTAGGAGAAATATCGCGTTTATTTCTTTTAGCTGCACTAGCCATTCCATTTTTTTATCTGCCGGCAATGTTTTTTGATAATAATACACATTTTTCAATTGTTGATACTTGGAGGTTTTGGATTATTCATCTGTGGGTAGAAGGTTTTTTCGAATTTTTTGTAACGGTATTAGTCGCAATAATTTTGTTAGGCTTGAACGTCGTCACTCGTACCACGGCAGTACGGGTCATCTACTTGGATGCGATTCTGTATTTCGGTGGCGGACTTATTGGAACAGGACATCATTGGTATTTCAATGGCCATAGTGAAATGAATATGGCATTTGCTGCCATTTTTTCTGCAATGGAAGTTATTCCTCTCACTTTATTAACGCTTGATGCATGGGATTTTGTGAAAGTTACTGAAGCAGAGCGTTTACCCTCAGGAGAACCAATACGCATTCCACATCAATGGACGTTTTACTTTATCATGGCTGTAGGTGCTTGGAATTTTGTTGGGGCAGGGGTATTTGGATTTCTCATAAATTTGCCGATTGTCAGTTATTTCGAAATAGGAACCATGCTCACTCCCAATCATGGTCATGCAGCCATGATGGGTGTTTTTGGCATGTTGGCAGTTGCACTATTAGTATTTTCAATGCGGCATGTTTCTACTGATACGCAATGGGAATCTTTGGAAAAATACATCAAAATTTCGTTTTGGGGACTAAATATCGGTTTATTGATGATGGTTGTTTTCAGTTTATTCCCTGGTGGTGTATTACAACTCTATGATGTATTAAATAATGGTTATTGGCATGCGCGCAGTTTGGAGTACGGCGGACAGGAAACTGCGAGGCTGCTGGAATGGTTGCGTACTCCTGGCGATTTAGTATTTATAATTGTAGGAATTTTACCGCTATTGTATGCGGTGACTAAATCTTACTTAAATCTTAAACGAAAGCCATAATTTAGATTTTAATCTCGCTCTATGTGCTACCCCCTATTTCCGGAAAACATCCTTGATATTTTTAAACAATTTAAAACAGACTAAAGCTAGCCACTCAAAAAGGATAATGATATCAACAATGTGCTTACTTTAAAGGATTTGCTATTGAATAATCGGTGTTTCTTGCATAGAATTAAAACATTCTACTGGGATACTATCAAAGTAAGTAAATTTGTATATTTTACCACAGGCATTGATAATGATTTCATGCTTGATGATTAATATAACATCAGTGCAAACTCATTATTTATTTGGGATAGCAATTGATTAAAATTAGATTATCATTAATTGAGGATATTCCTCTGCACCGGATTGTTTGATTTTCTTTTTTTATTGAGAGTATATGGACGACTAAATGCTTACCCATAGTGTTCTCAATAAAAAAGCGGCCATATTTGTCAGTTTTCACACTAACTCGCCCTATAGAGTTTCCATGCTTATGTAATTGAATTAATAATTCTATATTTTTGAGAAGAGGCGCTTTTAATTTGGATTCTTTAACGTATTTGACCTGATAGGACAGGGGCTCTGCATTAGCGACAGTTCCCCCAAAGGCTAATATGAAAACTCCAAATAGAATTAAAAGACACTGTATGTTACTCGTCTTTGCTCTTGTCAACTTGTTCATCTTTGACCTTATCTTCTTCTTTCATATGTTTTTTCATCTGCTGTTTTTTATCATCACTCATGCCCATTGAGCCGCCGCACTTACCATCATTCATTTTCATATGAGATGCACCACAAGAAGATTCTGGATTTTTGTTGCCGTGCATAGAAGATGATACTAGCTGACTTGATTGGTTAGCGTAGCCATTTTCTAAATTTGTAATTTTAAAGGGGTTAGATTCAGCAGAAACAGGCGTATTAGCTAGAAAGGCCACAACACTTGCGCTCAGCAATGCTATATTCTTAGTTTTCATTTTTATCTCATTGGTTAGTTAATTATCAAAATTAGGCTATATTAGTACTTTTAGTTTAGTCTAGTTATACTTTAAATCAATAGGATGAAAAAGGATTTGCCATGCCAAAGCTAATTAAGCTTTCCTTGCAGAATGTAAGTTGTGCAAGTTGCGTTTCAAGTATAGAAAATTATTTGGGAAGCTTGCCTAATGTCGAGACAGTTTCAGTTAACTTTCCCCAAATAACAGTGGAAGTAACAGGTGATGCATCAATAGAGGCGATTCAGTCAGAGTTAGAAAAGCTTGGTTATGGTGCTAAAGTTTTTGATGAAGAGAGCTTTTTTAATGATAGTGAGCAAGAAGAAGAGCAGGCTTATTATAGGACACTACTGAGAAAATTCTACACAGCAGGACTTGCGGGTTTGATTTTGCTTGTGGGAAGCTTGTTAGATTATTTGCCGGGGCTTACAACTACTCTAGGCCAGGTTGTATGGAGTGGTATAGGTTTAGTGTCACTACTTATTATGATTTATTCCGGTGGCCATCTATACCATAATGCCTATCGCGCCTTTTGGTCTAATCATGCCACTATGGATACATTAATTGGTTTAGGCACTGGTGCTGCGTGGTTTTTTTCTATGTTTGTTACTCTGTTTCCTGATGTTGTTCCAGAGCTTGCACGCCATGTCTACTTTGAGGCTGCACTTATTATTATTGCCTTGGTTGATTTAGGTGCTGCACTTGAAATTAGGGCACGAGGCAAAACATCACTAGCTATAAAAAGACTCATTGGACTTCAAGCAAAAACAGCGCGAGTTGTTAAAGAGTCAGAAGAAGTTGATATTGCATTAGAAGATGTAGTGGTTGATGATGTGGTTCGTGTCAGACCTGGTGAAAAAATACCTGTGGATGGATTAATTATAGAGGGCAGTACGAGTATTGATGAATCGATGTTAACCGGTGAACCATTACCTAAATCTAAACAGGTTGGTGTTGAGGTGATTGGTGGAACCATGAATGCTGCTGGTTCTTTTTTGTATAAAGCCACGCGAGTAGGTAAAGATACCGCCCTGGCTCAAATCATCAACCTTGTCCAACAAGCTCAAAACACCAAACCACCAATCGCGCGTTTAGCAGACATTGTTTCATCATTTTTTGTGCCTGCAGTCATGGTTATTTCAGTACTCACGGCACTAGTTTGGTTTAATTTTGGACCGTTACCTGTGACGGGATTTATGTTGGTGACAGCTATGACAGTCTTAATCATTGCATGTCCCTGTGCTTTAGGGTTGGCAGCACCCATTTCAGTTATAGTCGGTATGGGAAAGGCTGCAGAATATGGCACATTGATTCGAAATGGGGAGGCATTGCAACAGGCGTCTAACTTATCAGCCATTATTCTTGATAAAACAGGCACAATTACCCATGGAAAGCCTGAGTTGGCAAAAGTCATCTCTTTAGGACACCTTAGTGAGGAGCGTCTTTTGCAGTTGTCAGCAAGTATTGAGAAAGGCTCTGAGCATCCATTGGGAGCTGCGATTGTTAATGCTGCACGAGCACAGAATATTAAGACATTGCCAGCTAGTGAATTCGAAGCGATTGCGGGACACGGGATTAGCGCTCAAATTGATAATCAAAAAGTTTGGTTTGGTAATGATAAGCTCATGTTAAGAGAAAAGTTTGATTTATCAATTGCCGAATCAGAGGCGCGTGAGTTAGCGGGTCTTGGCCATACGCCGATGTATTTTGCGGTAGAAAATAAAATTGAAGGGATTATTAGCGTTGCTGATTTAATTAAAGAAGATTCAAAATCGGCAATTGAAAGACTTCAAGCGCAAGGAATTAAGGTTATTATGCTAACTGGTGATAATGCAATTACAGCAAGTCATGTAGCAAGTCAGGTGGGTATAGATGAAGTGATGGCGGAGGTTTTACCACAAGATAAATCAGCTAAAGTAAAAAGCCTTCAAGAACAGGGGCTATTGGTTGGCATGGTCGGTGATGGAATAAATGATGCGCCTGCATTGGCACAGGCTGATGTGGGTTTTGCCATTGGTTCAGGTACGGATGTGGCCATTGAAAGTGCAGATATTACTTTAATGCGCAGCTCTTTACATGGGGTTGTTGATGCGATTTCAATTTCAAGTGCTACTATGGGTAACATTAAGCAAAACCTAGTAGGAGCGTTTATCTATAATACGTTAGGCATTCCAATTGCAGCCGGTATTCTCTATCCTTTCTTAGGTTTTTTCTTAAATCCAATGATTGCAGGGGCTGCAATGGCACTATCCTCGGTAACGGTCGTAAGTAATGCAAATCGACTGCGCTTTTTCAAGCCTAAAGGAGGTGCGTTATGATCACATTGACTGTTAATTTGATTGGTTTTTGTTTGGTGGGGTTAATCATCTGGTGGTTTATACTTAAAAAACCAAAATCAACACAACTAATTAACAATACCATTCAAGTGGTAGTGGATGAAGGAGTATATGAGCCTTCTATATTAAAAGCTCGTGAAGGAAAAATGATTACACTTGAGTTTATTCGAAAAGATATATCTCCTTGCGCTCAGGTGGTTGTGTTTAATACACTGGATATAAGTCAAGAACTAAAAATTAATAAACTAACTAAAGTAACAATAAATTCACTTAAGCCAGGCACTTATCCATTTAGTTGCCAAATGGGTATGTATCAGGGTAGCTTGATAGTTGAGTAAAAAATTAATATGAATAATATCTTTGTCATTTTTTCATCCGTAGCAGTTAGTCTATTGCTTTTTAGTAAATCTTTTCGAACCTCAAAAATTTGGCATGCTACGGTAACACCTTTAGCATCAATTATTGGAAGTGGTTTTTTGGTATCAGCTCCTTTGTTAATTTTAACCACAGGGAAACTTGCCCCATTGGCTATGGGGGGGATAGTTATAATCGCTTATGCTCTTGGGAGTAGCATTAGAACAAATATCCTTTTTGTTGAGCCCCTGTTAGAAGGGAATAAAAGTACATCTTATTTCATTAGGGTGCTTGAAGATTTATCCCGACCTGTTTTGGGGCTGGCCTATGTTATTTCTATTGCCTTTTACTTAAAACTACTTTCTGCATTCGCTTTACGGGGTTTTGGAGTTTCGTCTGTAGTGTTAGAAAATAGTCTTACTACAGCGTTGTTGCTGTTTATTGGGATTACAGGAAAGTTAAAAGGTTTGTCTAAGCTTGAGCTTCTTGAGACGTATTCAGTCAATATAAAACTCTCTATTATAGTGGCTTTAATTTTTGGCCACATTTATTTTAACTTTTATTCATTGTTTAATGGGCAGTGGCAGTTGTTGGTTTTTCCGCATGAAGAAATGGCGACAACAATACAAAAATTACTGGGTATGCTTATTATAATTCAGGGATTTGAAACATCTCGCTATCTGGGGCGTGATTACAGTCGCGATGTACGTATCCAAACCATGAAAAACGCCCAAATTATTTCAGGGGTTATTTATGTGGTTTTTATTACATCCACACTGACTGCTTTTAACCATGTTCACGCTTTAGGGGAAACGACTGTTATTGATGTTTGTAGAACGATAGCTCCTATCTTGCCAGCATTAATAATTATAGCTGCTGTAATGAGTCAATTCAGTGCAGCTGTTGCTGATACAATTGGCAGTGGAGGATTGTTAGTAGAAGGCATGCGTGACAAAATTACTACAAAAACGAGTTATCTATTGATAACTTTAATAGGGGTAATTCTAACCTGGCTTACTAATATTTACACAATTATCACCTTTGCATCTAAAGCTTTTGCCATTTATTACGCCATGCAGTTAGTGCTTTCTACTCTTGTTTTGCTAAAACAAAAGAGCAATGGTGCTCGGTATATAAAAATCATATTATACTTCTTTCTCACTATTTTGATGGTGGCCGTTGTTTTATTTGGTATCCCAGTTAAAGAATAAAGCTGATATAATTTTTAGAGTAAATATACAATATTTTCAATATACTAAGGTTAAGAAATGAGTCGGTATAAGACAGGAATAGGGACATTAACACTTGTTGTTTTTCTTGGTTTTTTAATGAATGCTGCATACGCTCAAGGAGGTAATGACGAGCATACAAAGCATCACCCTGGAGGTGCAACAAGCAATACTTCCGGGGTACCAGGACCTAAAAACAAGGGTGGTCCTATGGGTGGTAAAATGAAGCAAATGATGGAGCAGATGGGTGTACCCAAACCCAAAGACTTATACCCTTCATTAATGAGCTTCCCAGATTTAACTTTAGAAAAGCGTATTGAGATTAAAAAGACTGCCCAAATACGGATGCAGTCAGGTATTAATCTAATGTCTGTAGGGCTTGATGAACTCTTAAAGACAACACGTTATCCTGAATCAGTTCAAATGCAAGAGGCAATAGCTAAAGTAAGAGAAGGGATATCTCAATATACAAGCGGTGTTGCTGCACATCGAGCACTTACTGAGGGAAAGTCACCAAGACAAGTAGCACTGTTATGGTTTAAAAAGGAGATGAACCTGCTGCCTTCTGTAAGTAGTACAGATAAAGTTCTTGGGGGACCTTACTTTCACTTAACTATTATTGGTATCTTCTTAGTTTTTTTCATCTTCTTAGTTTGGATGTATTTTGCAAAAATGCGAAGAGCATCAGCGCTCATAAATTCGCTCTCCACTACTAACAATGGCTTGAATGGGTCAATAAGCCCGGATAACTCATCAAAACAAAGCAGCGCTCAAACTGACTCAAACATGCATGGTACAAAATCAAAAAGTGATAATGCCATTCAAGAGTCATCTTTAACAGCTGCCAAGCCTAAGTTTCCATTAATGCGTTCATTAACAGTTCCCTACGAGCACTGGAAAGGAAAATTACGCGTTTGTCGTATCTTTCAAGAAACACCAGATGTAAAAACATTTCGTTTAGCTGCAATAGAAGGGGTTGCGCTACCATTTACCTATTTCCCTGGACAATTTGTTACCATAACGGCTGATATTGAAGGCACCTCAGTTAGAAGAAGTTATACAATCGCTTCAACACCTACCCAGCTTCATTATTGTGGTATTACCATTAAGCGCGAAGATAAGGGTGCTATGTCTCGTTATTTACACGATGAGGTCAAAGAAGGGGATTTACTCGATGTAATGGGTCCAAATGGTAAGTTTACCTTTACTGGAGATGAGTCATCAAGCATTGTCTTAATTGCTGGTGGTGTGGGCATTACACCGATGATGGGGGTTATTCGTTATTTAACTGATCTGGGGTGGCATCATGATATTTATTTGCTCTATTGTTGCCGAACAACCAGTGATTTTATTTTTCGTGATGAGCTAGAGCAGCTTCAACAAAGACATCCCAATGTACACGTGTTTGCTACTATGACCCGTTCTGGCGGGACTGTGTGGATGGGACTAAAAGGACGATTTAATGCTAATTTAATCGCTCACCTTGTGCCTGAGATTACAAAGCGCCGAATTCATGTTTGTGGTCCTCCTACTATGATGGAAGCTATGTTAGGTTTTCTGGAAGAGCTAGAAGTCCCTGATGAAAATGTGTTTACTGAATCCTTTGGTCCTGCAACAAAACCGGTACAAGAGCAGATAAAGACAAGCGAAGAGCTTGAGCATAGCGCTACCGTCTCTTTTAAAGGAGCAAGCAAGTCACTCCCTATTTTGGCCAATCAGACCGTGCTTGATGTAGCAGAAGAAAACGGTATTGCAATTGATTATTCTTGTAAGGTAGGTCAATGTGGGCTGTGTAAGATTAAACTGTTATCAGGCTCTGTTACTATGGAATGTGATGATGCGCTTTCGGCTGATGAAAAAGAACAGGGTTATATTTTAGCTTGCCAGGCAAAAGCCGAGAATAACATTGAGGTTGATGTATGATGAATACTCGCGAAAAAATGATGACTTTTGGTTTAACCTTATTGCTAATCATTACTTGGCTCGGGTTTACTGTTCATACATCAAATGATTTTGCTGGAAGTTTGTTGGGGAGTATGTTTGGAATCGTTGGCTCGGTCTTTATATTGATTCCACTTTTCTATCTATTTATAAAAAGGATCCCTTATTTAAAACGAAAGTTAACTCAGTATGTGTCAATGAAAACGCTCCTTGATTGGCATATTTATGCCGGTATTATTGGGCCAATATTCGTATTGATTCATACCGGCCATAAGTTTCAAAGCTCACTAGGTATTGCATTAACTGGCATGACATTGATTGTGGCCATTAGCGGCTATGTAGGTCGTTATTTAATGAGCTTTATATCAGAAGAAGTGCGCGATAAAAAAGTATTGCTTTCAAGCTTAGAAGGAAGATATCAAATTATCACAAATGAAATAAGACAAATATCCCATGACTTGAGCGTTGAATATATAAAAAAACCTTATGCTTTAAAGGCTAGGGTAATGGCCTGGTTATTAAATGATCGCGTTTTAAGCGGGAGAATTCAAGCATCCCCCATTATTCAGGCCATTTGTTTAGCAGAATCAATTGCAGATGTTGAGTACTCAATTAAGTTTCATGAATATTTTAAAAAAGCTTTTAGTAAGTGGTTAAAGCTGCATATTATTATCGCGATGATTCTTTATATTCTTTTGGCCTTTCATGTTTGGGCTGGTATTTATTTTGGTTTAAGGTGGCTAAAATGAAGTTAAATTTAGCTATTATTGCGGCACTCTGTGTTGTTATACTGTTATTTATGGGTGCCTATTATGCCCCTGGTCATGGTAAAATAGGACCTAGTGGCTTATTTAGTGTTTCAGAATGGCAAAGGATGGCAAATCCTGGAAAATTATCAAAGGCACACTCTTTTTTGAATCACAGCTGTACCTCTTGCCACACGCCTGTAAAGGGAGTCGAGGCATCAAACTGCATACAATGCCATGCCAATAATAGTGTGCTATTAAAAAGGCAATCAACCTCTTTTCATGGCAGTATCTCCAGTTGTGTTGAATGTCATAAAGAACATCAAGGACTGGACTCAAAGATAACTAAGATGAATCATAGCGCGTTAACTTCCATTGGTATGAATCAATTAGCAAAAGATGCTAAAAGAAATCAGGAGGATAACGAGCTTTATAGGGTAGCCACTCACTTTTTGGAAATGAGTGAGCAACAATCAACGGTTTTCATCAATCCTCATTTGACTAAAAAGGAGCGTTTATTAAAATGCGCAACATGCCATCAGAATGAAGACAAGCACTTTTCTTTATTTGGAAAGGATTGCACTAATTGTCATGAAACATCCAGATGGAATATTCCTGATTTTGTTCATCCGTCTCCGAATAACACTGATTGTTCACAGTGTCATCAGGCCCCACCAAGCCATTATATGCAACACTTTCGAAAAATCTCAAAAACTGTAGCGAGAAAGCCTCATGCAAGGGTTGATCAATGTTTTGTGTGCCATCAAACTAATTCGTGGACTGATATTAAAGGAATTGGGACCTATAAGCATCACTAGATTAGAAAGACTGATATTTTTGCTGTTTTAAAGAGAGTGCTCTACAATAAGAGCCTAAGTTACTTTATTCCTTATGTCAAAAGGGGCAAATAATGGGAAATACGGACGTTTTTCAAGATGCTTTTATGAGACTTTCAAATCTCGGTGAACAGTTAAATAGCTCGCAAGAAGTTCTTGATTTATTAAAGCAACCTAATTTATTGCTCAAAGCAGCGCTTCCAGTCCGTCTGGATGACGGAAGCACGCAATACTTCGATGCATTTCGTTGCCAATACAATAATACACTTGGTCCGTATAAGGGAGGTATTCGCTATCACCCTCAAGTAAACGAGCAAGAAGTAAAAGCTTTATCACTTTGGATGACCATAAAGTGTGCTTTAGTTGGCTTACCTTTTGGCGGTGGGAAAGGCGGTGTTTGTGTAGATCCCAAAAAATTAAGCCGGATGGAGTTAGAGCGCTTATCAAGAGCCTATATAAAATCAATGGCTGATATAGTTGGTCCTAAGCGGGATATCCCAGCTCCCGATGTTTATACCAATTCTTTGATAATGGGATGGATGCAAGATGAATATGAGTCAATTAAACGCGAAAAATCTAATGCAGTTATAACTGGAAAACCTACCATTTTAGACGGTATTTTAGGGAGAGAGCAGGCAACGGGGCGTGGCGCTTTTTTATGCATCGATCACTTTTTGAAAAAGAAAGGAGTTGATAAAAGTGAGGTTAGTTTTGCTATCCAAGGGTTTGGAAATGCAGGATACAATATCGCAAAGCTATTACAAGAAAATGGTTATAAGATTGTTGCGATAAGTGATTCTCAAGGAGGAATATTTTCACCCAAAGGATTAGATGTGGAGTTGATTTGGGAGACCAAGCAAAAATCAAAAAGACTACAAGATGTGTATTGCGGGTGTTCTGTTTGTGACTTGAAAGGATATCAAAAAATATCTAATCAGGAACTTTTAGCATTAGATGTTGATATATTAGTGCCAGCGGCTCTTGAAAATGTGATTACAATGGACAATGTTGAAGATGTAAAAGCGCCTATTATTTTAGAGGTTGCAAATGGACCTGTATCTCATGAAGCAGAGAGTGCGTTACTTGAAAAAGGTACCATTATTATTCCTGATGTTTTAGCGAATTCTGGCGGTGTAATAGTTAGCTATTTTGAGTGGGTGCAAAACTTATCGGGTGATATTTGGAGTTTAGATAAAGTTAATAAAAAATTATCAGAACGCATTATTTCCAGCTTTGAACAAATGCTTGCAATAAGCCAGGATGATTCTCTTCGAGCTAGTGCGTATAAATTGGCATTAAAGCGCATAGAAGAAGCTGTGTATGCTAAAGGAAGTAAAGAATATTTTAGTGGTGAGAGCGCTTGATTGCTGCCAATTTTCTAAGAACAGAGTTAATTATTGAATGTATAGAAGCTTAATGAAAAGAATCGTTAGAATTTGTTTGTTATTGTTATTAATTCAAGATGGCTATGGGCTAACTTTAAGCGAGGCTGAATGTATTGCTGTTAATAGAGCAGATGAAATTAGACAGTTTGAAGCAAAAGGCCAATCTTTGCAGGCGCAGGCTATTTCTGAAGGTCAATTACCCGACCCTAATATTCAAATTAGTCCGCTTAATTTCCCAGTGGATACATTTAATTTTTCACAAGAACCAATGACACAACTCCAATTTGGAATAAGCCAGGATATCCCAAAAGGAAAAACCTTGTTTTACAGATATAGACGGACCCATAATAAATCTATGTCATCACTACATCAAAAGGATAACCAAAGATTACTAATTTTAAAAGCTGTTCGGGAGCAATGGGATTTACTCTATTTTTGGCAACGAAGTGAACAGATTTTGTTGAGACAAAGAAAAACATTTAAGCATTTAAAAGACGTTGCCTCTTCTTTATTTAGCAATAATAAAGTTCCTCAAAAAGATGTGTTGAATGCACAATTAGAGCTAACTCAGATTGAAGAACGATTAATTCAAGTCCGTCAAGCAATTGATGATACCCGGGTAAATCTTGCTAGATGGATTGGCCAGAAAGCTGCGGACAGAGCAAGCGCTTCATTGGTTATGGATAACAAAAAGGTGGTTTTATCCAAAGTATCGAAAAAAATATTGTTAGGTCATCCGGTTATTAAAGCAGATAATTCAGATATAAATTCAGCGATAAGCAGTATTGCTATTAGCAAACAAGATTACTTACCAGGTTTTAGCCTAGGGGCAGCTTATGGTGTTCGTAGTGGTCGAAACATAAATGGCAATAAAAGGCCAGATTTTCTTACCGGTCAAGTGAAAATTTCTTTACCATTATTTCCCAAGGACAGGCAAGATAAAAAGTTGCTGGCCAGCCAAAGGGAGTTATCGTCTTTAAAAGCAAAACGATATGCGGACTTAAAAGGTTTGAATAGAGTTCTTGGTACGAATATTGTTGACTATAAAAGAACTAGAGAAAAGCTGAGCTTATATTCAAGAAAACTGCTTCCAGAAGCCAAACAATACGCAAATTCGACTTTAATTGCTTATCAAAATGATAAAACAGATTTTCTAACGGTTGCACTTGGTTATATCCGATGGCTCGATATTGAACTTGCAGAGGTAAAAGAGCAAGTCAGTCATTCAAAAGCGGGCATTAACATATTGTATCTTCAAGGTAGATAACATGAAAAACAAATGGATTTTGATACTAATTATTCTCTTTGGCGTAGTCTTGGGATTTCTAATAGGACGTTATTTGCCTGTCGCAAAGATGACTGAAACAAGCAAGTCAGCGACTAAAAAAGAAAAAAAGGTAAAGTATTGGGTTGCCCCAATGAATCCGACTTATAGGCGTGATAAACCGGGCAAATCCCCTATGGGGATGGACTTAGTTCCTGTTTATGAAGATGAAGGCAGTGGTTCAGATGACAGCTCCATAAAAATATCTCCCCGAGTAATTAATAATTTAGGCGTTATTACAGCTAGTGCGAAGTATGAACCCATATCAAAAGCAATCGACACAGTAGGTTATGTTGCAGCTAATGAAGATGATATTGAAAATGTTAACTCTTTTATAGATGGTTGGGTGAGAAACCTACGAATCACTGCCGTAGGTGACCCTGTTCGTAAAGGACAGGTTCTTTTTGAGCTGTATTCTCCAAGTCTTGTCAATGCCCAGCAAGAGCTTGTTTTAGCATTACAAAATAACAACCAACAATTAGTCGAAGCAAGTAGGAAAAAATTAATAACACTTGGATTAACCTCAAGCCAAATAAACGAGCTTCAAAGGACACGCAAGGTTAAACAACAAATTGAAGTATATGCAAAATCAAGCGGCATCATTTCTAAGCTTAGTATTCGAGATGGCATATATATTAAACCAGACAAAATATTAATGACCATTGAAGATTTAAGTAGTGTTTGGATAAGAGTAGAAGTTTATGAAGCGCAATCTGACTGGGTGAAATTGAACCAAATAGCTCAGGCAACATTTCCTGGACTTCCAGGCAAGGTTTGGCAGGGAGAAGTCATATACATCTATCCAACGCTTGATAAGATTACCCATACATTGGCTGTTAGGCTTCAATTTCCAAATCCGAACTTAACATTAAAACCTGATATGTATGCGTCAGTAAAAATACTGATACCCACTTCTAAAAAATCGCTTGTTATTCCTACTTTCTCAGTTATTACAACCGGTAAAGGTTCGCATGTGATTTTATCACTTGGTAAAGGACGTTTTAGACCGCAAGAAGTAATCTTAGGGGACGAATCAAATGGCAAAATTGAAGTGCTAAGAGGGCTTTCTAAAGGAGATGAGGTGGTTACATCAGGACAGTTTTTGATTGATTCTGAGTCGAATCTCAGTGCTGCTTTTGAGCGTTTAGCACCACACAAAGATAAACAAATGTCAGGACACCATCATGGCAAGCATAAAATGGAAAAGCCTAAAAAGAGCAAAAACCATGGCTATATACTCGCCATAAAAAAAGATAGTCATAAAATCACCATCCGGCATTTACCTATAAAGCAATATGGTATGCCTGAGATGGTTATGGAGCTTCCTGTAAGCAGCAAAATTGATTTGTCCCCATTCATCGTTGGGCAAAAAATTACATTTAAACTAAAAGAAGTTAAACCTAACCATTATATCGTAACTGAGCTTAATCCTATAAAAAAAGATAAAGGGACGGATTAATCATGATAGGGAAAATTATAAGCTGGTCGATTGATAATCGGTTTTTGGTCGTTATTTTAAGCGCATTATTATTTGCAATAGGAATAATTACAATCAAAAATACCCCGGTTGATGCGATTCCAGATTTATCAGATGTTCAAGTCATTATTAAAACGCCTTATCCTGGACAGGCGCCTCAAGTTGTCGAGCTACAAGTCACCTATCCTTTAGCAACAGCCATGCTAGCAGTACCTGGTGCGACAACGGTACGAGGATACTCTTTTTTTGGTGATTCTTATATTTATGTGTTGTTTAAAGATGGTACGGATTTATATTGGGCTCGCTCACGAGTTTTAGAGTATTTAAATCAAGTTGCAGGACAACTTCCACCGCAGGCAAAGCCGCAATTAGGTCCAGACGCGACAGGCGTTGGTTGGGTATATGAATATGCTTTAGTCGATAAGACGGGCAAGCATGACTTAGGTGCGTTAACCACCCTGCAAAACTGGTTTTTAAAATATGAATTACAAACAGTTCCGGGTGTTTCAGAAGTGGCCACGATAGGAGGAATGGTCAAGCAATATCAAGTAATAGCAGATCCCAATAAACTTCGTTCCTATAACTTGACGTTATCCAAAGTTAAACAAGCCATACAAGATGCTAACCAAGAAGTGGGAGGGTCAGTTATTGAGATGGGTGAAGGCGAGTATATGGTACGTGCAATGGGGTATTTAGATGCAGTTAATAAATTCAAAAATATCCCGCTTGGTGTGACAAGCAAAGGTATACCAATATTGCTTCATAATGTTGCTAAAATTAGAACAGGACCACAGCTTAGAAGAGGTGTTGCTGAACTAAATGGTAAAGGCGAGGTAGTCGGTGGCGTTGTTGTCATGAGAATGGGAGACAATGCCAGAGAAGTTATCCAAAATGTTAAAACCAAACTAAAACAACTTGCTAAAAGCCTACCCAAAGGCGTTGAAATTGTCACAACATATGACAGAGCATCGTTAATTGAACGAGCAATTGACACGCTAAAACAGAAGTTAACGGAAGAAATCATTGCGGTGATTATTGTATGTTTTTTGTTCTTATATCATTTTCGCTCATCTCTTATTGTGGTAATTAGTCTTCCGCTTAGCATCTTAATAGCATTTATCACTATGAGCATGCAAGGGATAAATGCAAACATAATGTCACTTGGAGGTATTGCCATTGCTATAGGTGTTATGGTTGATGCTGCTATTGTGATGATAGAAAATGCTCACAAGCACTTAGAAAAGATAAAGCCTACTGAAGAGATGAGGTGGAGTGTGATTAAAGAAGCTGCAATCGAAGTAGGCCCTGCTTTATTCTTCTCTTTGCTTATTATCACCTTAAGTTTTGTACCTGTATTTACACTACAAGCTCAAGAAGGCAAATTATTTGCCCCTCTAGCATTTACAAAAACCTACGCTATGGCAGCATCTGCTTTCGTGTCAATTACGTTAGTGCCTGTGTTAATGGGCTATTTTATCAGAGGTAAAATCACACCTGAGTCTAAAAACCCATTAAATCGATTGTTAATTGTTCTCTATAGACCATTAATCAACTTTACTTTGAAATTCCCCAAAACAATTTTGTTAATGTTGTTAGCATTACTCATTATTTCTTATTATCCATTACAAAAATTAGGGTCAGAATTTATGCCAGAGCTTGATGAAGGAGATTGGATGTATATGCCTTCAAGTTTACCTGGTATATCGATTGGTAAAGCAAGACAGGTTTTGCAGCAAACAGATAAGCTCATCATGCAAGTTCCGGAAGTTGAAACTGTTTTTGGAAAAATTGGCCGCGCCCAAACGGCAACTGACCCCGCGCCACTTAACATGGTAGAAACCATTATCCAATTTAAACCTAGGTCTGAGTGGCGAAAAGGCATGACAAGGGAAAAGTTAAAACAAGAGATGAATGAAGTCGTCAAATTGCCTGGAATAACCAATGCCTGGGTTATGCCTATTAAAGGGCGGATTGATATGTTGGCAACTGGAATTAAAACCCCTGTAGGGATAAAAATATTAGGACCTAAACTTGGCGAAATTCAAAAAATAGGCAAGCAGTTAGAAGAGATTATTAAACAAATCCCTGGAACTGCTTCAGTTTATGCCGATAGAGTAGTAGGTGGTCGTTATATCAATGTTGATATAGATAGAAGGGCTGCTGCTCGATATGGACTGAATATAAAAGATGTCCATCAGATTATAACGAGTGCTATTGGTGGGATGGATATATCTGAATCAATTGAGGGGAGAGAGCGCTACCCGATTAATTTGCGCTACCCTCAACTTTGGAGAGATTCTGCTAATAAGCTTAAAACTTTACCTATTGTGACAGTCAATGGCCCGCAAATTACACTAGGTGATATTGCTAAAGTGACAGTTGATGATGGCCCGCCTATTATTAAAAGTGAAAATGCCCAGCTTAACGGTTGGGTGTTAGTAGATTTAAACACCACGGATATTGGCGATTATGTTTCTCGGGCGCAAAAAATAATAGATAAAAAGTTAAAAATGCCGCCGGGTTACAGTTTATATTGGTCTGGTCAATATGAGTACATGGAAAGAGCTAAGGAGCGGTTAAAATTTGTAGGCCCTCTAACACTATTTATTATTATGTTGCTGTTATACATTCACTTTAGACGATTACCTGAAGTATTTTTAGTGATGGGTACTTTGCCGCTTGCATTGGTTGGTAGCGTGTGGCTTTTATATGTATTAAATTATAACTTATCGATTGCTGTTGCTGTGGGAATGATAGGTCTTGCAGGTATTGCTGTAGAAATTGGCGTAGTGATGCTGGTGTATCTAAATCATGCGCTAAGAGATATTGTAAAAGAGCATAAAAAGCTCAACGAAGCGCATGTTAAGCAAGCAGTAATTAACGGTGCACTTCTCCGTGTTAGACCGATTATTATGACTGTATCATCAACGGTTATTGGTTTGTTGCCAATTATGGTGGGAACTGGTACAGGTTCTGAAGTAATGAGGCGAATCGCAGCTCCTATGGTTGGTGGTATGATAAGTGCAACATTGTTAACGCTATTTGTAATACCTGCGGTATTTTACTTATGGAAAAAACACGCCTTAATCAGGGGAAACTAAGATGTTTGTATTAAATATAAAGCGCATTATGGGTTTATCATTTTCGTTGGTATTTACTTTGCTTGTCGGATGTAGTGTGGCATCTTTAATGCCAGGAGCAGAGGCTGTTGCTGTTTATAACAAAAGACCTTCTAATTGCAAAATAGTTGGACCAGTCTGGTCTATTGAAAGAAATGGGGTTTCTCAAAGCTACAATACGAAAGAGCACTTACGCAAAGATGCTTTGAACCGCTTAAAAAATAAAGCAGTAAAAGCAGGTGGAAATACAGTTGAAATCACAAAAACTAATGTTACCTATGATGGAGAAAGAATAGATATTTATGAAATCAGAGGGATTGCTTATCAATGTAAATATTAGTAGAGATATTAATGAGTCATTATTTTGAAGCGTTAGGAATTAGCTTGGCTATAGCTTTTGTTACCACACTATTTTTCTACGAAGTACTTTGTGTGGTAATGAAAGTGATTACTCGAAGAGAAATGACCCCTAGAAAGCTATTGATAGTATTAGTTCTTGGTATATTGTTTGCACATTCAATAAGCGTTCTATTATATGGTTTTGCCTGTTGGGCTTTGGTCAAATTTTTGAATTATCCGCCCTTAGAAGGTATAGATGCACAAACTTTTAGTTCATATTTATATTATTCAGCAACAAGCTATTCTTCGTTGGGCGTAGGAGATGTCTATGCACGAGGGAGTCTTCGATTGATTTCGAGCTTTGAGGTGATTAATGGCCTGACATTGATAGCATGGTCTGCGACATTTACCTATTTTGCGGTACAAAAAATGTGGGAAGCCAGTGGCTTACCTTTGCATATCAATTGTGAGTGTTGTAATAAGGAGTAGCTTTTACCAATACAATAGTTTTGCCCCGCTTTTATGGACAACATTAGCTCCCTTCTTCATTTTAATGCGCATGGGAGGAATGATTTAGGACAGGCTTGCTGTACTTTTCCTGTTTAGTTTTATGAGAATGTGAATGATTTATTTGTTCTGTTTTAGGTAATGATAAGACACCTAATCCATAGCGATATACAAGTTCTGCTCCATGCCAGGCAGTAATTAGAACCAATATAGACGTTAATATCATCCCAAAACAAAACCAAAGCCTAACTGCTGTGTTTTTCAGGTAACTTATGAGTGACCAAATGAATACAACGCCTATTACGCCAAATGTGGTTAATGCCCAGTTGCGGTGGACCACCATTGCATTATGAGAAGGCGTATCATGGTCAACCGTATAATAGGCAATAAATCCGGCTGCGATTGTTGCAATAGCTGCTAACGTTCCTGTCCATAAACACCAGCGTCCAGTAATGAGCATTTCTTTACCTAATCTTTTGTTATGCAAAAAAAATCCTACACAATAAAAAAAGGTAGCGACACTAATGAGCGCAACGGTAAAATGTACAAAGACAGGGTGCCAATTGGGTATAACTTCTATCATTTGCATTCCTTGCGTTATAATTGTTACGTTATCATTAGACTATGATGCTTAATCCAAAAAAGAGCGATTTTTCGGTTCCCGATTCTCCCATTCTTCCGCGGATATTTTTTAAAGAACCATAATATGTGACATACTCATATTCCATAAAAGCAGCAACACCTGGCATTAAGCGATAATTTGGGCGCACGGCTAACCAGGTCTGGTTAAGGCCGTTGCCTATTTCATCGGCCGCTATGGTTTTGGTTGCAGCCGTTGCTCGTGCACGTAATCCTAAAAATAAATTATTAGTTAGCTGGGTATTGCGACCAAATTCAATGTCAGCCTTAATACTACCTTTATGGTAGTAAAAGCGCGAATTATTGGCGATAAAATAATACATCAAGCCTTCAAAGCCAATACCCGGTTGCCAGTAGGGTGTTTGTGAGGGTCTATAGAAATAGTTTGCCCCGCCCTTTACAGCCCAAAATTGATTTAATAAATGCCAATAAAACACATCAATATCGGCGTTTTCAATTGAGCCCTTATTCATTTCTGCGTCATTAACAAACAATTGTAGTTTGTTAAAATCATATCCGTATAATCCAAGGTAGGTCAGTGTTTGTCGGTTTTTATTAAAATCTCCGCCGACTTCTAAAAAGGAGGACGCCCAGGCTTGCTGTGAATGGGATTTTGCATTTTTTACAATGGAAAGTGGAATGGGTCTTACTTCATCGACCCTTACAATGGGCCGATTATAAAAGCCAGTTTCTTTGATAACATGTGCAGGTTTTTTCTCTCCTTTGGCCACTTCAATGATGTCATCGTATTGAAATGTTCTGGCAAGACCTGAAATCATATGATTAAGCATATGACAATGAAAAAACCACTGGCCACTTGCATCGGTGTCAAAGTCGGCTGTAACCATGCTTCCAGGTGGTACATCAATGGTATGGAGTAATGGGTCGTAAGCGCCGTGTCCGTTTCGAAATATCATCCAATGACCATGCAAATGCAAAGGATGGTGCATCATTGAATTGTTAGTAAATACTAAACGGTAGCGTTTGCCTGGCAAAAGGTTAATGGGTTTAGCATTATATGCAGGCACCCCATTTATGAACCAAATGTAGCGATCCATAAAACCAAACAACTTCATCTCAACGGTTTTATATACTGGGCGGTTTGGGTTATTGGTTTTATATTTTGCTTTTAAGTCCTGATATTTTGTGCCGACTGTTACATAGTTGTGAGTTTTTTTATGGGTTTGCTTGGGGTTTTGCTTGTCTTTAGGAAGCTGCGCTGCAGCGATGGTATTAATAAGAGGCTGGTGGTGAAGCTTACTTTGCATGCCCATGTTTTTCATAGGCATTAAGCCACGTCTTTTTTCGTTTTTCATTTTTGTTCTTGTTGCAGGTTTTGGTTCTGGGAATGGCTTGATGTTGGTGTAAGGCACAGATTGATTTGGATCTGTGACTAATGCGCCGATGGCTTTTCCGACTTTATCAAATGATTCAGCATAGATGATATAGGGTTTATCTTTTTCGATTTTTACTAGAACATCATTGGTTTCCCCTGGCCCAATAAAAAAATCTTTAACAGGGTAAGGTACAATATCATTGCCTTGAATGTGTACCATTTGCATTGTGCTGCCAGGTATCTTAACGCGAAAAAAAGAATTGGCACTAGCACCAACAAACCTCAATCGAACTACATCACCAACTTTGACTTGCCGAGTCCATGGGCGATGAGCAGGATGGCCATTCATAAGAAATGCATCATAGGCAATATCACTTAAATCAAATATCCCCATGCGCATAAACTGCATCATTTTATAATCCATCCACAATTTCCCCCGCTCTTTCTTAGAGGCTTTGCGGTAACTTTGGATAAAGTGGAGAAGGGATGGTTGCAAGGGGAATCCGGCACCATAATACTCTCCGGTTTTCTTCAAATTGGCCTGCATATGATCTGCTTTTGTATTCTTCCAGTCTGATAGCACAACTTCAAAGTCTTTATTGTAAGAAAAAGGTGGTGGAGATTTGGGCTCTATGATATAGGCTCCATAGAGACCATCTTGTTCTTGAAGCCCGGCATGTGCGTGGTACCAATAGGTCCCTGATTGCCGCAAAGTATAATGATAACGAAAAGTAGCGCCCGGGGGGATGCCTTTTTGAGTGATATTCATTACCCCATCCATTTGCCAGGGTAAAATGATGCCGTGCCAGTGAATGGCTGTATCTTTATCCAGGTGATTGTGAACATTTAAGGTTATCGTATCGCCTTCTTCAAAACGAAGTGTTGGGGCAGGAATTTGATGGTTAACGGTAATGGCCCGAGCAGGATGCCCTGTAAAATTAACTGTATCATAGGCTACGGTTAAGTCAATTGTATGATGTTTGGCCCATACACAGCTGGAACAAAACATTAAAAATAAAAGCGATGAATACCTTTTTCTCATAAACAAAAACCTTTTAAAAGATAGCCCCATTAGAAATTTACTCAAGGGTTGCTATAGTTATATTTAACAGTAACTTAAAATTCATTCATTATGAATACTAAATCTAAAGAAAAACCAATTAGACAGTATTGGCCTTTAATTTCACTGATTGTAGTGTCAGTTTTGTCAGCCTTTGCCATTAACTGGCGCGTTGCAGGCGATATGACAGTATGGATGCATTATTTTATGGGTATATTTTTAGTGATATTTAGCGTACTTAAAATTTTTCACCCCGCAAAATTTGCTGATGGCTTTGAAATGTATGATATGTTAGCAAAACACACTCGAATATATGCCTATATTTATCCACTTTTGGAATTGGCTCTGGGGCTTTCGTATCTTGCCTTTATCCTACCTGTTTTGACTTATGTGCTGACCATAGTGGTTTTAACCTTTGGTAGTATTGGTGTGATTAAAGCCTTACGGAATGGATTAGATATTAATTGTCCTTGTATGGGGTCTATACTTGATGTGCCATTATCTACCGTGACCTTAACCGAAGATATTGGTATGGCCTTAATGGCTTTGATGTTATTGCTGATGAGTGTTTTTTAATAAACAATAACAGGCTGGGCTACGGCTGATTGGTTACTGTGGCATAAGATTTTACTTATGCCACAGTAGGTTTTTCATTAACAGCATTTTCGGCAGGCTGCTGCACACTCTCGACAGGCTTTGGCGCAAGCTTTACATAATTCTTCATCATGTTTTTCACACTCAGAAGCGCAGGCATCGCAAATTTTGGCACAAAGCTCGCAAATCTCTTTGCAAAATGCTAAATCGCCGCGCATGCACATCCTGGCGCATAAGTTGCAAATATCAGCGCAGGTTGTACAAAGCTTAAAGCACTCAAGGTGTTTGTCGTTTTCTAGACAGCACTGATAAGCACAGGCCTCACAGGCCTTAAGGCAATCTAAACAAGATTGCACACACTCTTTATGATGCATTGTTACACTCCTTTGTTATTTTGAAAGGTATTACTCTTATTAAGTTACTTATATAAGATAGTCAAGAAGTTATGATATAGCAATTTTGACCTATGGTGTGACTGCTTGGAACCTTTATAGAAAAAATCCAAATCACATAAACCGATCGTCTTCCATTTTTATTAAGCCAAGTACAGTTATGGAGTAAGTGTTATCATAGGAAAAAGTTATCTGGGAATGCTCAGCTGGTTCTAGATAGCCTTTTTCAATACAGCTCTCTATTAGTTTAAAAATTAATTTCTTTTGCGCTGGTGAAGTAGTATTTAGGAGAGCATAAATATCATCAATAGTTATCTTTAAATCTTTGCGCATGAGGCTTCGCTCAAGCATTTGCTCTTTAAATATTTGTAAAATAATTTTCTCATTCATACTTTTAAGCCTAGAACAAATCAATGGTGGCAGGGGAGTTCTTTGTTATAATTTTAACAGATTTTCGCGTAGATTTCTTTTCCGAATATAGGTATTAAGACCTATATGGTTACTGTAACCTAAAAAATTTGCAATTTTTCTAACAGATAACCCCAGAGCCAAGAGTTCTTTGACTTTTTCAACATCATGGTCAAATTTACTTTTTTGTAGAGTGCCTTTTGGCTTGCCAAGCTTGATACCTTGTCTTTTTTTACTAGCCAAGGCTTCTTTTGTTCTCAAACTTATTAAATCTCTTTCAAGTTCTGAAAACAATGAAAATAGGGTAATCATGACTTTGGAAGTCATGTCATGTTGCTTAATGTCCAACTGTTGTTTAATCGCAATGACGCGCACTTGTTTTTGTAATAGCTCATTAATTAACCCTATGACTTCAGCGGTACTTCTTCCAAGGCGGCTTAATTCGGTAACGATCAAAATGTCCGCATCATTTAAGGCTGATAGCATTTCATCAATCCGTCGCTCTTTACTGGTTTTTCGACTGGATATTGACATTTCAATAAAGTCATTAACTTGAAGCTGATGTTTTTTTGCATATTCAAAAATTTCCAGCTTTTGGTTGTTCAAATCTTGCTTATCAGTAGAAGTACGAATATAGGCAATCGTTTTGCTCATAAAATCACCAAAAAATAATCCCGCTAACAGTTAACGTCAAAATATAGATTAAATTATACAGATAGTGATATAAATATAAAGTATTAAAGGAATACAAGAAAAATGTTAAAAAACGGCCGTTATTTGTTATACAAAAAAACATTTGCATAGATATTGTTAAGGTTATATTTTACGAATCTCTGCCATAGAAACAAAAAGGCGTAATGAATCACCTGGGAATGGATGGAAAAAATCAAATTTTTGATAGAACTTTAAGGCATTATCATCCAGTGCATCTAAAATGAGTCCATGTGTAGACAGTCCTAGATCATTTAATTTCACTGCATGTCGTAAAGCATAAATTAGAGATTTTGTTCCAAGCTTTTTACCTTGGAATTTTTGATCAACAGCAAGCCTTGCTAACATCGTTACAGGAATTGGGTAGGTAGGTAAGCTTGTAGAGGGTATGTCTTTGCGTTTTACTGTGGAGGCAGAAAGGGTATAGTAAGCGGCAATCTCTTTTTTATCTGAATAGTGCTCATTTGTTGTTAGCACCATTGTTTTACTGATCCCTTGCTTGGCGTGCTTTTGAGCAAATTTTTTCAGAAATTTATTCATTTCATCGATGCCGCAGTCAAATTCTTTTATTGCTTGACTTTTAGGGTCAAGGGGTTCGAAATCCTGTGCAAATGTCATTAAAATCCTTCTTTATCCAATAAATCAGCAGCTTCTCTTATTTTTTTGCTTGGTCTTCTGTCGCTGTTACAGATAACAAGGAAATTATCAAATTGCTCATTGGTTAAAGTGATTTCCGTTTGTGCTTTTAAGGTTTTAGGCGCATCGGTTTTAATGAGACTTACAAGATAATCGGTTAATGTCATTTCTTTAACCAGCGCCGCTCTTTCAGCCAATTTTTTTGTTTCAGGGCTGATTTTTGCTTCCAATCTTTCATAGTTTACTTTAGCTACCATTTCTAATGCTCCAAGTGTTTCTATATTAATTATAACATACGTCCACCAGACGTACAAAATAATATTTTAACTGCCTTTAGGAAAATTTATATATTACACAACAGGAGGGCATAAAAGATATCACTAGGGTGTACCCCATTGATAGCTTGGGGCGTGATTTGATCTGTAAGCAAATGTCTTATATACTAAATGTAAGAAATATTCTTACATGCTGAGGTATATTATGGCTCGTACAATGACAGTCGATCTGGGAAGTGAGCTAAGAGATTATGTTGAGTCCCTGGTAAACTCTGGTGATTATAGAAGCAATAGTGAAGTGTTGAGAGAGTCTTTGCGTCTGCTTCGAGAAAAGCAGGCATCTTCTAAGCTTGCATTGTTGAGGCGATTGATCGATGAAGGCGAAAAGAGCGGTGAGCCGGTCGATTGGAATGCTGATGATTTTTTAACAAGCATGAAAAGAAAACTAAATGCAAAATAAAACGTATCGTTTATATCCTAAGGCTGTAGAAGATATCGAAAATATCTATGTTTACTCTGTGAAAGAATTTGGTTATGACAGAGCAGATGATTATATCCACAAACTGGAACAGTGCTTTAAGCATCTTTCATCGGAGCCTGGAATTTCAAGGAAGTGTGACTATATTCGTCAAAATTTGCGAGCATATAATATTGGATCGCATATTATCTTTTTTAAAGAAACGGGCTCAACGATTGTTATTATAAGAATTTTACATAAATCTATGGACCACGAGCGCCATTTATAGAAGGGGCAATATCCAGATAGCACTGGTTTGTCCTGATTTAACCTCTTTGCCCTTATGGAACAAGAGTTAGTTCGCATTTGCCCCGTTTCTGTAAACCAGGTTAACATTCAAGTCGGAGTCGGGCTAGGTTAATTATAAGTCTATATGTCGCATTTGTCGCGCCATATTAAATGTTAGTGTTATTGTAAATTTACAATTTAATATAGGTAAATACGTTTGTGTCGCAAAAGTCGCATGTCGCAAGAGGGTTTCTTTGGCTGTGTTTTGCTGGTAAATTACCCATCTTTTTAGCGTGAGATGATATGATGAAGCGAGAGCCCAATTGGTATGGTTTAAATATGCTGCCGGTATATGATGAGATGCTTGAAGGGCAATTGGATGCATCTCTTGGGCAATTCAATAATCTAAAAAGTGCAGAACATAAACCTCATGTATTAAATGATGAAATCGTTTCTCGTATTATAAAGTCGCATACCAGTCAAAATGAAGATATATGGGTTTATTTTGAGCAGTGCCGGAAATGGCGGAATGCATCGCCAACGTCCCAGGAACTTGAAGTAATAACGCTTATTGAAAAAAACTCTGCTAAGCTTGAGCAAGTTAATAAAGATATTATTGCGCTTGCCAGCTCATTTAAAGATAAAACAATCGACAGTATTCTATCAAAAAGCGATATGGAAGTAGGGCTTGAGTGGTTATTAAAGGCCTGCTCCGAAGAATCTCAAAATAAATGAGGGTTCAAAATCAGGCTGGTTTTCCCATCGATTTTTTCAATTTTGGCATAATCGTATTCAATTAAAGACTCAACAGCTTTGTCTCTAATCGATTTATCACGCAGAGGGCTTAATCGTTGGATATCGCGTAGAGAAACATAGCGTATATCTTTAGCCATAAGCCATTCCTTTAAAAGCATGGCGTTTGCGTTCTCGGTGTCTGGAACATAATGGGTGAACAAACGTCTGGCTTCTTGTAAATGCCAGCGGATAATTGCAATGGCTTGCTCCATATGAGTGGCGTTAATGTTGCCTTGCTCCCCTGAATATAAGTGGAATAATGCCGCAAGCATTGCTGCATTTTCTGGCGCTTTCGATGCAAAATCTTTTATCTCAGACCATTGCCCGTTTTCTGATACACCCGTTTCAGTTTCATTGAAAAAGAGAACCCAATGTTTTTTAGCATCAATATTCATGTGAAGGGTAGGGAGGTTAACACAGCCCGCTGCATTTAATTTTTTTGATGCATCCAGGCAATCTTTCAGCCTGTCTTCAAGGCGTTCTATATATTTAAAGTCATCCGGTGGTTCCTGGTAAAAACGATGGCCCATAGAACTTTTAGGATAGGCCATTAAACAACGGGCCAGAAAGCCGCTTTGTCGGTGAATACCGATAGATTGTCTGCCAAGCTGCTCTAAGAGAAGCGGTTGCATCATTAAATTAAGAGTGAGTCTTCGGTTTTGAATGATAAAACTCTGGCTTGTTTTTCTGTGTGCCGTAAATGTTTTGCCATCCCACAGGCGGTTTAGAAGAGCGACAAATCGGGTCGGGTTTGATTGCATGCTGTGACTGCCAAGGACAATACCTGCTTCATCGGACCAAAGAGATGCACTGGGCCAGCCGTTGGCAAGGTGAATTGCCAGAGCTTCCTGTGTTGCGTCTTCAAAATACAGTGTTGGTAATAGGGGGATATCGGGCTCCTGTTCTACCAGATATTCAAGATGTGATTTTAAATGTTCTGCATCTTCGCTTGCAAAAGAACAGCGTTTAATCTGGGATAGCAACCCGTCACGCTCCATCTGCCAGGCATGATGCAAAGCCATGGCCGCTTTAACCTCTCTTTCACGCATTTGTCTGAATGACTTTTCCCATGCCCTTACCGGCCTGGAAAAGAGATTATCAATAGCTGATTTTCGTTCACCGGAATTGGCTACCATTAAAAAATACAACGACACAGGGCTTATTAAATGTTTGTCTCTGGCGACATTTGCCATTGATTGACAGGCCAGAGAAATATTGGCAAGCAGACTACCGGCAATCAACGGAATCGGCTGCCTACCGTATTGGTGATAGTTAGTTATGATCGCTTGTAGAACTGGGGGAAGTGCATCAATAGGATAAGGAATAGCATTGTCAATATCATTAAGCAATGGCTTAGGGTAGGGCCAATTCGCCTGTATGAAATCAGCATTGGTGAGGTTGTTTTTCTGATCATGCATTGGAAAAGAAAGTGTCTTGAGTAAAATCAGATCATTCTACCCTTTTGGCAGAGGTTTGTCTGTTTTTTAAAAATGATTAACTGGTTTTTTTCATCACAGGGAACCACTCAACTCAATGGAGCATAAGCCGGTTTTAATTACATTATTTTGATGCATCGAGAGCTTTTAAATAGTCGTTTTTTTCATTTTGATATAGAGTTAGTGCTTGTTTTGCAGATAGATTGAAAATTTTGGGAAAGGCACTGTCGTCTATGAATTCATAATATTGCTTCTCAAAGTTACTGGTGTCTTTAACCATGTTTTCAATTAAACAAATTTGAGGGCTGCCCATCGTTTTAGGGAAGTCTAAACCTATATCACCAAATTCATCATCGAAATCCGAAACATTATATGAAAGATATATGTATTGAAATATTAATGGTAGGGCAGGCTTTACTTTCCCTTCGTCATTCAGAAAGCGAATACTCGTTTCAAGAGTATTTTTATAGTTAATCCAGTCGCCCGCTTCTGCAAGGTGACCAAGTTTTCTTTGGAGCTTTCCCCATATAACATCATTTAATGGGATGTTTTGGTAATCACCATTGTATTTGTACACGGACGCTAATTCCTTTTTCAAAGAATTAATTTCTTCAAAATCATCAAACCATGCTTGCCAGGTCCCATTTGAAAGCCAAAGCAACTCTACATATAAGGCATCTTGTTTATCCGAAAAAAGGCAGTATTTTCCGGTAAAATGATTTTTCCCCCGGTTGATGGTTTTACCGCAGTTTTTGCATTTAATTTTGCGCTGTAGAAACTTATCTAATTGATGATTGCAAGAGGGACATACGGCATCATAATTGCCGAATTGCTCCCAGCGTTTGACAAGTTCATTTTTTTGTTTCTCCGATAACGTTTTTTCACTGCCTTGTTGTTCATCTTTAGTGTTTTTCTTATCGGTAATAAGTTCATTTCTGGATGTTTTTAACTCAGTGTTGTTCCGTGGATGGAATAAATAGATTAAGGGAAATACAATAAAAATGAGCATTAGAACAATTTGAATAAAATCAAAGCCCATCATGACAAAAACAATTGACGAGATAACCAGGATGGTAATTAGATTAGTGTTATTTATTTCTTTATCTTTGCTTAACTTCATCGCACTTCCTATGCTTTTTTGAAAAATATTCCCTATTACAACATTGCTTATTGTTAATTATAGAAGTTTTTAAACAAATGACAGCTAAGACGTGATACTGATGTGTATTTGGAGTATTGACTATAATTAGTCCAGATAAAACTAACGGAAAGGATTATGGATTCTAAGTGGCTTAGCACGGAAACAGACGAAGATGTTGCAACTTTTTCAAAGAATTTTTGGAGTGGTCACTCTGACGCGCTTAGTGATGACTCCTTTTGGGCTGATGAAATGCGGGAAGAAAAAAATAATCCCGATAATCGATTACAGAAGGCATTTAGCAACTTTCCTTTGCCTGCTGCATTCAGGGAAGCAGCGATAGCATTGAGGGCAATGATCAGAAAAGAAAAAAAAGAAAGCAGTAAAAAATGGGTGAAAAAAGCAAAATTACTGTATTGGCTAGCGGCGATAAACTCCTTATCGATCAAGTATTCCAGCAGGTGCCGCACACCTGGTTACAATATTATTGAATCAATCCCTGGTAAAATCATTAAGTCAATGAAAATAAATTATAAAAATTTGGGCTATGAAAAATTAGATTTGTTGAATAAAACAGACATTAAATGGTTTAAAGAGTTATGGGGAGAGCCAGATACCCACTCAACTTTGAATGAGTTGCAATCAGACGTTTGGTGTGAATATGAATATAAATTCAATCAAAGAAGAGAGGGAGAGAATTTCTTGCTTTAAAGGATGTTACTTAATGTCCATTTTAGTGCGTTTACGTAACTTTATTTTGGCATTTTCCAGCTCTACAACATTTATGATCCCTTTATCCTGTAATTTTTTGAGATCACCGATGATTTCATCAACTTCTTGATCTGATAATTGATCCTGCATTGCCGTGTGGGAATAAGCGTGCATTAGCCCCATGCTTGCTTTTTCATTTAATTCGGATATTCCCTGATTCAGATATTCCAGTGATTTTTCTAAAATGTCTTTTTCCTTAGTTTTATGATCGCCTTTGGATAGTTCTGTAACGGCTCTTGCCAAGCAATAGGGTATGATTACGATTGCCAGAGAAGTGGCTGCAATAGTGAGTTGTTGAATGGCATTTTCTGGAAGTGAAAACGCATAATTCAATGCGCCAATGATGGTAAAAATGATCGATACAACCCAAAAAAATCGCACCTAATATCCTCGTTTTTGTTATAAAACCAAAGATTTTTTATAAGGAATCAAGAAATAAAAAATCTTAACCTCATGATAGTAATTGGTAATTTTTATCTTATTATAGTTTATTTGTCTGGGCAATCAAAACCGAGTCAAGAAATAGGTTGGGCATTGGTCGAGGTCGGAATTGAGATCATATCCCAGTATCCCTAGGCGTTCCCATCATCCTTGATGTCGTCTCAATTTCTCGCCTCGTAGTTATAGATTACCAAACCTTTGAAATTTTACATTACGAATATTGATGCTTGTTTTGTGAGATATGTCTTGGAGTTGCAAATTACAAATAATGGGAGTATAGCCTCATTCGTGTAGATAAAACCTCTGATTTCTTGTTTTCAGGGGCCTTTTCAAGAGCCTGAATGGCTTCTTGTGTGGCGAAATGATACATGCAGAAGCCTATGAGGATATAAATAATATAAAACACCAAAAAATAGTTTAGCGCTTTAATTAATGAGCTGTCTTGGGTTTGTTCTTTGTTCATGGGGTTAATTCTACCTTATTTTTGACCAAAAAAAACCAGGCACTAGGCCTGGTTAGTAAAATTTAAGTTATCGATGGACGTTCATCATAAAAATGACAAACATCACCATTTTCATTAATTGAAGTGAACGCTGGTGGTGGCTCACCATGAAATTCAGCCATTTTGTCCAGTGCTTCTTTTAAGGCATACCTGTGATAGTAAGTTCGTAAAATAACATCACCTTCACAGTACTCTAAAACCTGCATTGTTTTGGTGTTGACCCATATTCCGAAATACCAGGCATCAGATTGCGTATCATATTGTTCCCACCCTTGTTTATAGTCCAGGGCAAAATCAAAATAATATCTATCGCAATTTTCAGCAAAATATGAAGAAACAACAAAGCTCTTTGAAGACATTTTTTTAACCAGGGATGTTCCACTTTTTTCACTGATTAATTCTTCTGTTTGAGCATGTGACAAAAGGGTTTCTTGTTCATTCATTTTTTATCTCCTTAAATTTGATTAAAGGAGAAACCCAAACGGTTTCCCCTTTGGGTGGTTTGCTTAAAATCCAGTAAATAGTTCTGGTTGTTTAAGCGACTTGTGGCAGCAATTTCTCAGCAGCAGACCATAGCTCACGATTTAATCGTACGTTTTGATCGATAGATTTAACCTCACGGCTTCTGGTTCGTTGCGGCCAGCCTCGCTCGTTACGATATATGCCAGAAATACCACCGCGGATAATGTTTTCCTGAATTACATTTAATACAGTAAATAAATCATTATCCAAATCTCCAACCCGTCTTGGCCGTAAAAGCTTTTCGGGTTGAATAGCAGCAGCGGCATTTCCTTCAAATCGAAGTGAGTGAGCCTTTTCGGCAAGATATAATTTCTCATCTTGTTCCAAAGAAATCGACTGCATGGTTTGAACCGCATTCATCAACATATCAAAACATTTAACGATATCAAACGTGCCTTCTATGACATTATCAATGATGTTGCCAAAGTGTTTGACCCTGACTTCATTATACTCAGAACCTGCGACCATACCGTTACTGCATACCAGGCGATAAAGACCTGCCATTAAGCGATAAGATGAAAGACCGTCATGGGAATTGATTAATATTATCTCAGGAAAATACTCTGAGGTTGAATAATTCAAATCATAACGTCTAAACCGTATCATATGTTTAGAGTATAGTTTTTTCTCCTTGGTCCGTGAGCCTGTTTGATAGGCCTTGGTTGGATAAAAACCCTCTGACATAAGCTTTTCAACAACCATGGCTGTTGAAATTGGCTGGTATCTGTCGCTGGTATTTTCATAGCCTTCCTGGGTATATAAAGAAGGAACGATATTTGCCAGCTGGTCAATTGATAAATGTTGCATGATTTTCTCCTTAAAAATTAAATTAAGGAGCATCCTCCCTGACAGGGAGAATACTCCCTGTGGGAAGATGTTTATAAGATTGATTGATTCTGGTTAGGCATAGCTTGATACATACTGTGGCTTGTTATTCCAAAGGTATGCACGTTCGCAATCTGCTATTTTAATCGATGGTTTTTCAAAAGATGTGTTGATACGCTTTCGCATTTCATCGCCAATAAAATGATTTTTGTTAGGCATAACATGCCCGTAGAAATCAATATTATCTTTTGTACACGTCGTTTCTGAAATTTCTCGAATAACCACAGATGCTTTACCAGAAAGTCTTACAACCTGATAAAATGACACATTGGTTTGCTCATAACCCCAGGAAGAATAAAAAATCGTGCCAGGGGTAATGTTGAATTGGTTCATGTTGCTCTCCTTGTTAAAAATTAAAGGGAGCAACCCCACAAAGGAGTATTACTCCCTATTGGGTTTGAACGTAAAACAAAAGATAGTGATATAGTCTTTTCAATAACGCTATTCTAAAAATATGAATTAAAGCAACTGTGACACAGCTCTTGTCCTCCTATAGCAAGGCTATGGATAAGGTGGCTACTCCTGTTAGAGAACTCAGTATCACATTCTTCACAAATAGAAATAGAGTAACTTTCATCATCAATAATCTCTACGCTATTTTTAAAATAAGATAGATCGTCATCGTTAAGATTTAGGCTGGATAAAATTACTCGAGCCTCATCTTGTCTCCTACGCTCATAGATTTCATAAAAGCAACCTGAGCCATAATTTGCCTCAAAAATTTTACTTTTTAAAAAATCAACAAAGAGTCTTTCAAGGTTTACAGTATCACTGCTTGTTATGTTAGCTAAACTATTTGAAGCATAGTCTATCCACGATTGCAGATGAATCTGAACCCATTTGCCCTCATACGTTGGTACGTCATGACTTAAATTTAAAACTTTGTAGAAGATGTTATTGATGTTATCAGAAGCTATGTTCATATTGCTCTCCAAAAAAAATTAAAGAGCACCCCTCATGAGGACGAGTGCTCCCCATGGGGTTTGAATATAGTTAATTAAAAAGGGGTACTGTCTTCAAGAGGCTCATCACCTAATATTGCCTTGATATTAGCCATATGCTGCTCAGGGCTTATAGGCGTTGAATCCTCTTTTGTATCAGCGGTCGTTGTTTTCTTATCTAAAAACTCAAGCTTGGTCACAACAATATTGGCTTGGCGGTGCTGATTGCCATCAACATCACTCCAAACATTATTTCTAAGCTTACCTTCAAGGTAGACATAAGAGCCTTTTTGAAGGTGCTCGCAAGCTTTAGCGAATTTTCCAAAAAACAACAGTTGATGCCACTCTGTCACCTGCTCCCAATTATCATTTTTTTTAATGCGTTCATTGGTTGCAATAGATGTAGAGTAAAAGACAGAACCATCTTTTGTTGAAATTGCTTTGGGTGTTAGGCCTAAGTGACCAATGATTTGTACCTTATTAAGTGATCCACTCATAATTTTCTCCTTGATTGATTTTGAAAAAATGCACAAGAGAAAACTATCCGCACAAGGTGGGAAATTTTCTCTTGTGCGGTATGCAGAAATTAACCTAACCTGGACCTACGTCCAGGTTAAACTTAAATGGTGACGGAAAAGACATCGCTTTTAGGTTTTTTATGATATCTCACAGTTTCTTTTAGTCTTTTAAGTGCTTTTTCGATGTCATCGATTTCAAGTGAGTTAAACTGATTACCAATCTCACATATTTCTTCGGTAACTTTGGAAAGCTCAAATAAAACATATTCGCTGCGAGTCATTTGATTATTATCCATGGTGTTCTCCTATAAAAATTGGGAAACACCACACCCATCTGGGAAGGTATTCCCAGATGGGTTGAAATAAAAAAAGCAGTATTTAATGAATCATTTTAAATAAGGTGGTTAGATAAGCGGCTAATGATAACCCTATGGTTAGCATCGTACCCATCAACCACCGTCTTGAGGCAAGAATTTCTTGTCTAAGCTCTTTTCGAGACTCTAGCATTTCTTGACGTTGAAGGCGTAGGTTTTCATCAAACTCACGTTTTTGCTCGGCAAGACGCAGGTCTCGTTGTTCAAGCATCTTATCGCGCTGCTCAAACATTTTATCCCTATCCTCAAAAACCTTATTAATCGCTTCATTTAACATGCTGTTAACCTCGTTAACACTATAGATATTAAATATTTCTAAATCAGTTAAAACTTCAAAACAAGCTTTCGCTGATTTATGAGAAATTCCTTTACTTTCTAATAGTGTAACATATTTAAGCGAGTCGCATTGGATTTTCACTAAACACTTCCTCCATAAAAAGCTGGAAAAAGCGTCCTGCTGGACGATTTAATCCAGCAAGTGAATAAGCCTTTGACCCAAACCACATGTTGACCCAATTTTTAAAGAGCGCAATAAATATCAAAACCAAACAAGGCTTTAAATTTATTGATAATTAAAAAAGGGTTTTCACATAAGTGAAAATAACATTTGGTCGATTTGGTATCGTAACGGTAGGTTTCATTGATGATTCAATGAATAACAGTAGGTTTCCAAACTATACGTCCTGTCTGAGGTTAAGGAATAGAATCAGACATTTTACACAAGACCAAAATCTTTGGTTTCATCGGATTTTCACCAACTCATCAGTTGTGCTTTATTTTATTTTAACGAAATGGGTATAAAAGTAAACCCCTTTTTCGTACATACTTTAGCCAAGATAGACCTCAGTAATGTTGGGTCTTGAGTGCCCAAGTTCACGGGTTAGTATGTGCTTGACTTTAATATCAATTTTTCGCTCATACTCATTCATATCTTGCTTTTTTATACCTCCTAGAAAGGGGCATTCCCATCCTTTTTTTTCATTATCAAAAAATCGAGTTAGCTCTTTGTAACGCTCTTGAGCGTAGGCATGTCTTAGGCCATGTAAGTTTTTAAGGCCCATTTGTCTTGTTTGATAGACATATCTATTTAAATGTTTTTTATAACTGTCATTTTCAGGGATTAATGATTTTCCTGGTGTGACAAGACTTTGGACCTTGCGAATCCACTCTTTTTGTTCACTTGTCCTAATGGGTATGTTTCTTCCAATCCCCCCTTTGGTCCAGCTGGGCTTTAATTTTAAATATCCATCATTGACAGCCTCTTTTATAACGATTTTAAGTGATTCTTCTCGCCTTAAACCAAATAGGCGTTGGCCTTCAAGTGATAATTTAATGTATGGATTAGTGCATTTACTTAAATCAAGATTATAGATTCCTCGGCTATGCTCTGATTTATAAGTTCGGGCATCGATTTGATAGGCAGCGTTTTCTTTTTTAACAAGTTTTTCATCTCCCATGATGCGGCCAAGCTCACGCAATTTTGATAAGCAGTTTTTAATGGTCCCTGGGCTTTTTTCTTGTGCTTTCCAGTGTTCAACCAGTTTAAATACATGTTTAGCTTTAAACCCTTTAACATGGGCGACTTTAAATCCAAGCTCATGTAGATCCTTAACACATTTGATTAATATGTGCTTCATATCATGTCGGCTGGTATGAGACTGGTAGTTTGATTGCTTTACAATCTGATTAATAGAGTATTCAGCGCTTCTTAATTTATTCAGACTCATTTAAAAACCTCCTTAATGTTGCAGAGCTAATATCCATTTCCTCCATAACTTTTTGTCGAGCCAGTTTTTTATCAATTTGTTTTGTAAGAAAATTAAAGCGTTCTTTGGCATATATAGCCCTATAATTAATAGATGATTTAAGTCCAACTTTTTTTAAACCAAACTGATATAACACTCTGATGGTTTCATAGCCAAAACATGACTGTGCACTTTCACAATTACCCAGCTGTGTTGATAGTTCTTTTATAATTTCTCTTTGTGTATCATTTTGATACTTGATTGCCCTATCAAGACTATTTCTTGTAATTTCTCTGGTTAACCAAAGACCATCCTGGTTTGTATGAATGTCGGGAATAAAGCGAATGGCTTCTGCGAAGGTTAAGCCAAATTTTGTCTGTAGTAATAAAATATTTTTGATAACAGGATCGGAAATGTTATCAATGATTTCATCATTGATTGAATAATTGGTATTAGGTGTGTTCGTATAAAGACCCAGAGAATGGCTGTCTATTCCACTTACCTGGTGGTTAATGACATTAAGAAAGCTTTTTAAGTGATAAAGGTATTTTTCAATGGTATTGTCTTTTTTATTTTGTTTGCGCCATAAGGCAACAACTCTAATAATGTCATTCTTATCGAGCGAATACCATTTTGCTGGGACCTGCCTGGTTGCACCAAGGGCATTAATAAAACGGTTTACCGCTTGATATCGCTCAATTCTGTATTTATATGATCCTGTTTTATTGGTTTTTTTAACTATATCATTATGGTATTTTAAATCGTTTATTCTTCCCATAATGTTTCCTTTTATCTTCACTACCTTTACTCAGCACTTTGTTTAGTGTTGACAGAGCAGGTCATTCAAAGATGATCCTTGACGTATGTCACAAGGCTCTTAGTCGGGAGTAAATCAGTAGCTGTTTCAACTATCGATTATCCTTATACACTGTTGTTTCATATCTTTTGGATTTTTCTACTCCTTTTTAAGTTCAAAATATAACGCTCAAAAATAGTAAAGATGATTAGCTCAACTGCTCAATCATTTCTTTTTTCAAGTTTGCAACGGCATTTTCTGTCACGATAGCATTAATCAACTTTTTAAAAGTCGGTCGCATCTCTGTTACAGCTTCAATTTCACGTTGTGCACTCATTAACAGCTCAAATTTTTCCTGACTTAGCAAAAAGTCTTTTTTTTCCTCCTGTATTTCAGCTTTTTGGTTCACATTTGATTGATCAACATTTTCAGTTTCAAAAGACATAGGTCCTCCTTTATTAATGATTAAAAATATACAAGCTCTTCTGCTCACTCAATGAATGAAAAATGCAATATCACTATTTACAATTCACTTGATTCAGATCAAATAAAAAAATTCAAATTTCAATTAAATAAAGTTCAAGCGTTGATAAACAAAACTCAACGTTCAAAGGGGTTCAACGAATAAAAAATATCCGTTGATAGCAGTAAGTTCATGCAAATAGATTGCTTGATAATAATAGGTTCAAAACGCAAGGTGTTTTGATAACGGTGGGTTTCATTGATTGAGACAATGAATAACAGTAGGTTTCCAAACTATACGTCCTGTCTGAGGTTAAGGAATAGAGTCAGACATTTTACACAAGACCAATATTATTTGGTTTCATCGGAATTTCACCGACTCATCAGTCGTGCTTAATTTCATATTAGCAATCGATTGGTATCAAAGCAATAATAATGAGAGAAAAAGCGGTTGCGTTTTTTAATTTTTGCGCCCTGACGGGCGCATGTATTTTTATACTTATTGGTTTTATATTAGCATCAGAAGGCGCTCACTGCATTTTCTTTCATAGCAATTTTGCCGTTTAATGTACTGATTTTATTAGGAATAAAATCAGGCCTTTAGCTGCGTCACTATGACGCGGCTGGCGCGCATCGATAGTGACGCAGCGTGCTTTGCACGTTAAAAGCGCACGCGTTCCCGTGTGCCAAATGAAGTATTTTGGCTGGTAAAATTGTCCTTATGTTTTTACCAGTCTGTTGAAATCACCCTGGCCTTTTGCTCTCCCTCAAGGGAGTAATAAGCTCACCGTGTTTCGCATCTATTGGCTTTCGCCAATAGGGTCCTTTGTCTTCGCATCGAGCGAACACAAAGAACATCATTATTGCCCACATACCCACACTATAGCTTCGCTTGGGCAGTTGGTTGCTGCGCTCCGTGATGGATATGTGGACAAAATGATTTTTGAACAACGTCTTGATGTGTAATTATTTTATAATAATTGGTTTGACTGCTATTGTGTACATGAGTACACAAGCTTAATGGTGACTGTGATGGCTGAACCAGTGATGAAAGTGGGTATGCGAGAATTTAGAGAGCATCTAAAGGAGTATGTATTAAAGTCTTCTCCCGTTGCTGTTGTTAACGGCCATGGTGAGACAGTTGGTTACTATATTCCAACAAAAAGCCATGTCGAGAGCTCTGATCTTAATGCATTAAAAAAAGCAGCTGCAAAGCTAGATAAAGTGCTGGCTGAGCATGGCGTTTCTGAGGAAGAATTACTTACTGATTTTAAAGAACTGAAATCAGCGGATAAAGCAATATAATTATGGATTTTTGCGTCAGGGCGCAAGTTCCGGAGCGTTAGGTTTGATAATTAGTATTATATCTATAAAAAAGTGGTTGCAATCTTAAGTTGCCAGTCTATAATGTATAGACCATATGTTATAGACCATTTTTTATGACTCAAAAATTTCCAACCGATCACTTTCCATTATCTATAGCAGAAGGGGATGCTTTTTGTAATAGAGTAGATGAAACTAATCGCTTAATAAGATGTATTGAGCATAACAGACCAGTATTATTGGTGTCGCCAAGGCGTTATGGAAAAACGAGCCTGGCGTTAAATGCCATTAAAAAAACCAGTCTTCCATTTGCACATATCGATTTTTTTTCTGCTATTGATGAGCAAGATATAGAAAATTCTATTCTAGGAGGGATAAGCAAGCTTATCTCATCATTAGAAACAGTACCTCAAAAGGCACTGGCTTTAGCAATGGAGTTTTTTTCAGGCACTAATATTAGAGCTGTGCTAAGTAAAGTTGGTATATCCATTGAAATTGATAATAAACGGGAAAAGCCTGCGCAACGAATCTTAAAGGTTTTAGAAAGGCTTGAAGAGCTTTCCGTGAAAAAAGACAAAAAATTAATTTTGTTTTTTGATGAATTCCAATGCATTGGTCAAATTTCAAATGATCAATCAATGGAAAGTGTCTTAAGACAAGTCGCTCAATTGACAAAGTCAATTTCTTTCGTTTTTTCAGGAAGTAACAGACATCTGTTGAATCAATTATTTGAAGACAGGAAGCGACCGTTTTATAAATTATGTGAACGAATATCGGTAGAACGTATATCAACAGATCATTATACTGGGCACATTCAAAAGGTTGCCAGAAGTACCTGGGGTAAAGAGCTGAATAAGGAAGTTTTAGAATTATTGTTTTTTCTATCCGAGCGCCATCCTTACTATATTAACTTATTGTGTTCACGTCTGATTATTTTAAATAAAATGCCTTCAACAGATGATCTCGAAAAGATTTGGCAACAATATTCTTTAGAAGAACGTTCCAGCGTTGCTTCTGAATTAGATATGTTGAGTAAGAACCAAAAAAAACTACTAACAATATTAGCAAGAGAAAATGGTACTAATCAGCCTTTAGGTAAAGATTTTGTTCAAAAATCAAGAATGTCGAAGGCAACCATTAGCCAGTCTATGACATTTTTAGAGCAACACGATTTTGTTGAAAAATCGTTAAGTGGCCACTTCTCTATTATCGACCCATTAATCAAAGCCGTTCTTTCTGGTTATAGCAAATACTGATCCTCAGCTGACCTCTTGGTAAAAAGGCTCATATGTTTTATATTGAGGTCACAATTTGTGACCTCAAGTTATATTGCTTTAGACTTAAAATTTTAATGTGGATCTGCATAGACATTAGGGTTAACTAGATGATTATCTAAAATAAAATTTGCAGTTATTAATTGAACTGCTGCACATAAAACGTCCTTTACTGTCCATTGACCAATTACTTCCAATAGATTTTTCAGCAACCCCATCTACATACCAATGAAAGCTTTTTTGGGGGACAAGAACATACTTATTGTTATTTTCAGACATATAGATGCATTGGATAGACATGTCATAAGAGTCATCAGTTTGCTTTTTCAAAACAACGCCCATGAACTTAGATGGTTTATCATCTCGTCGGTAGTTACTGCTTTCTACCCTCCAGTGTACATCTTTATCATTTATTGTAGTTCTTATGTCCATATCATCAGCCTCTTTGATAGTTGGGCATCGGTAAGAAACTACTTTGTTTTTAGCATAAGCATTTCCAAATACTGCAATAAATGCGATGCAGTAAAAAATGGACTTCTTTAATTTCATATTGTTACCTCCTTTTTTTTCATGTAACCATATACACACCTGACAATATGCAGAAGCATCATTATTACCACTATTATATTAAAATATTTTGGAAAAATGACACTCACCATAAAAAACAAAATTAATATATAGGAAATCAATTTTGTATAACGCATGTGGGGACCTATAAGTGATGCAGTCATAGCAAAAAAGACTGCAAATGTTAGGCCTGCTATTGAAAAAAAGATTATTGCCACCGGCCACCAGCCAAGAACATCAACATTTTTTTCTTCAAATATAATCATAATTATTGAGCCAATAACACAACTATAAGTTATCATGTAGACGTCAAATGAAAAATTGCTAAGACTATTGCGGACTTTATTCCAAGATATGGCCATTCCCCATAAAAGCATCAAAAGGATTTCCGCAGACAGTGTAGATATTTCTCGTAATAAAGAACTTCCAGTTTTGCTGCTTATCTGCCAGCACAGAATGAGATATAACGAAACCAGAACTGCATTATATAAATTAAATAAATATTTCATTAATATTAATCCTCAATTAAATTAGCTACGGGACCTGCAAAACTTCTTTTGGGAATATAAACTTGCAGTGACAAGAAGATGGATGAGAATAATCACCGATAATATAACGGTAGCTGAATCCAATCTAAGTTTTGCAAAATACAACTGGGTGGGCAGCCAATTGATCATGAAAAATAAACATCCAGAGATAATTGAGAAAACAAACGTATAAATCTTGTGTTTTAACGGCAGGAACGCATAACTGATACCAGCGTAAAACAACCCAAAGAAAAGGCTATAAATGCCACAAAAAAATATTGCAATAGGCCATATTGCTCTTAAATCAGCATTATCATCGCCAAAAATCAGGCTTATAAACATAGAAACCATAATGGATGAGCTAATTAAAAATACATCCATATGAAGTGCGCTTTCCTTAGTTCGAATATGGTTATCTTTTCTACTTAAAAGTGATTTATTTGTCTGAGACCAATAAAGAAAAAATATGACGAAAGGACAACTGATAATAAGGCCCTCCAATAGTTGGCGATCAAACATCCCTGACTCGATATAAAATACCCCTAAAAGATAAGATGAAATAATAATCCAGGAATATATGTTCAGGTTTGTAATAGTCCTAAAAATCGGTTTTATACAAATTAAACAGGCAATACCGAATACTTTAAGTAATGTCGGGCCAGGTATAAGTGGAATGCCAAATCCACCTGCAAGTAAGATTATTAAAATTGAGCTGAAAATGGCACCACTAAGTGCCAGGCTGATTTTTGCACTATGAGACATGTTTTTCCTTATTTGATATGAAGTTAGGTTTACCTTTTTCATCAAAAGCAGTGGTTGTACAATCAGGATATCCGGTACATCCCCACCAGTAGCCTTTTTTACCTTTTCTTTTAATCATTGTTTTTTTACAATCAGGGCATGGATATACGCTCTGATTTCCACTGATTCCTTTTGACTGAGACAGCTTTTCAAGCTGCTCAATCATCCCCTCAAGCGTGTCAGCCTGTTCCTCTAAAAAATCATTCATATCACTTTTTCCTTCTGCGATATTATCCAGCTCCTGCTCCCAAATGGCGGTGGTTGCAGGATTGGTGATAGAATCAGGCAAAAGTTCTATCAACGCCCTTCCCTTTTTCGTTGAAATGAGTTGCTTGCCTTTTTTGGCAACATATTCTCGGTTGATTAAGGTTTCCAGGATATTGGCGCGGGTCGCTTCTGTGCCAATACCCGCAGTTTCCTTAAGCACCTTTTTAAGGCTGACATCATCGACATATTTGGCAATTGATTTCATGGCAGTAATCAATGTGCCTTCACTAAATCGAGCCGGTGGTTTGGTTTTTTTACTTTGAACATCCGTATCAACGCAATCGGCCGATTCTCCTTGCTTAAGCATTGGAAGGGTTAATTCATCAGGGTTTTCCTGCTCATCCACATTTAAATCAGTGATGGCTTGTTTAAAGCCAGGCTTTAAAGGGGTGTTGTGATTGGCGCTAAAACGATGCTCGTTAACCACACAAGTCGCACTTCTGGCCAGGTAATCATAGGTCCCTAAAAACTGGGTAATATAATAGCGTCTAATGACATCATAGAGCTTAAATTCCTTATCGCTCATGCTGTTTAGTTTTACCTTGTCATTTAACGTGGGAATAATGCCGTGGTGAGCGGTTATTTTTTTATCATTCCAGGTTTTAGACTTATAGGAAGTATTTGTTAAGTCCAGCAATGGTCTTATGCTGGAATCAATTGCTTCCAGGGCGCTTAAAACATTTGAGGCTTCTGAAAACTGGCTTTCCGGCAAATATCCGCAGTCGGTCCTCGGATAAGTGGTCGCTTTATGCGTTTCATACAGTGATTGGGCAATATCCAGGACCTCTTTGGCACCAAAGCCGTATTTTGCAGAAGCCAGTTTTTGAAGGGATGAAAGAGATAAACAAAGCGGCACGCTTTGTGATTTTTTGGTTTCGCTAAATTGAGTAATAACTCCCTCAGCACTTTGGATGGCACCAGCAACTTGACTGATAATCTGTTGATTAATGCAGCGCCCATCGCTATCTGATAATTCCTCTGGTATATCCCAATTCATCCAAAAGACATCTTCGTTATTTGTTTTGAATTGCGCTTTTAGTACAAAATAATCCTTTGGTTTAAAGTTCTCTATTTCGAAATCTCTATCCACCACAAGTTTTAAAGTTGGCGTTTGCACGCGTCCCACTGATAAAACACCCTGCCCAGGTGTTCCGAAAAGACTTGATGTGGCCATGGTTAAATTCATACCAACCATCCAGTCAGCCCGTGACCTTCCAAGGCCTGCCTGGTAAAGATTTTCGGTGGACTCACCTGGTCTTATATCATTTAAGGCCTTTTTAACCGATGCATCATCCAGCGCTGATAACCATAACCGTTTTACATCCCCTTTATAGGAAAAATAATCCAGTACTTCGCGGCCTATTACATCTCCTTCCCTGTCGGCATCGGTAGCAATCACCACCATCGATGCTTTTTTTAAAAGCTTCCCTATTACATTGAGCTGCTTTTTGGTTTTCGCTTGTGGCTTAAGGACCCATTTTTCAGGAATAACGGGTAAGACAGACACTCTCCATGGCTTTAAATTCTCGCAATAATCATCGGGCGGGGCCAGCTCTAAAAGATGGCCAAAACACCAGCTGATAACTGTGCTGCCTGATGTTAAAAATCCGTCCTCTTTTTCAAAGGACTCATTCATGGCATTGGCGATATCTCGTGCCTGCGAGGGTTTTTCACAAATAAATAATCGCATGTTCACGCCTCCATACATTGTTCATTGTTTTTTGACAGCTGTGATTTAAGTTTGTACTTAAGGTTTGACAGGACCTGCGGACTAAAGCCTGGCGCGTAAGGTGCGTCCAGCGCTTCTTTTAATGTATGCAGATTGATTTGAGAGGCATTGAACTGTCCAGGATTTTCTATCAGCTCCGAAACGGTGGTGGAATGGTTCTTAGAAGAAGGTGTTTGAATGACTTTACTTAAAAGTGCATTTAATTTTTTTTGATAACGCTCTTTTAACTGATAAAAAGCAGGCCGTGATTCCATTGATCCGCTTAGATGTAAAAGCTTTAGTGTTGAAATAAGCTTATCAAAACCTTCCATTAACTCGTATAGTGCCAAGCTTAGAGCATTGTTACATGCTAAATCATAATAATATTTGGCAATGAAATTAATTTTGTTGGGGTCAAGTACTTTTTTCTTCTCGGGCTTGGGGAGCAATGGAACAGCCAACCGACTTAAGGCTTTTCTGTTGTTCTTAATGGCCTTAACTCACCACGTTTTACCTCATCTGGCATGGCAAAGGAATATCGTCCGAGCATATTAATATGACCATATCCATATGCGGACAGTCTGGCTACATCTTCATCGTATACGGGGAAGCCTTCTTGTCGTAATTGATTAATGGCAGCATCCATGTAAATAGTGTTCCAAAGTGTAATGATATTTAAAACCAGTCCAAGGGCACCTAACTGATCTTCTTGCCCTGCACGATACCGCTGATGAAGTTCTCCTCGCTTACCATGAAAAACAGAACGACCTAAACTGTGTCTGCCTTCGCCCAAATTTAGTTGTACCAAAGTCTGACGACGGAATGACTCATCATGAAGATAATTGAGCATGTGGATAGTTTTGTCAATTCGCCCAATTTCGGCAATTGCTTTGGCTAAACGAGTTGGTTTATCAGCAACTTGAAGAGTGCGCATAATGCCTTCTGCGGGAACTCTCCCGAGTTTTAATGAAGCCAATAAACGTAAAATATCATCCCACTCAGGAGGAACAAGATTTATATTTATACGACTTTTTGCAAGTACATTGAGCTTTCCATAATCAGCCAACGGATCAATCCGCCAGAATCTAGCACCACCCATATCAGCCAATCGCGGACTGAAACGAAGTCCCAACAAACGAAACAGTCCAAATACAATATCACTGTATGCGCCTGCATCTGTCATGATCCGCGTTGGCTGTAATTCCGTCTGTTGCTCAAGAACAACGCCTAACAATATTAGGCTATCACGTAAAGTGCCAGGTACTGTTACAGCATTTAAGCCAGTTCGTTGATTAGAGATTAGATTGTACCAAGTGACACCACGACCTGATTTAAAATATTTTGGATTTGGAGCAGCGTGCACTGTTCTAACCGGTACAACGAAGCGCATGCCATCAGCCGATGCAATATCGCCTCCGCCCCATTTCTTAGCTAATGGAATTTGATTTTGAGCAGAAACTAAAATGGCATTGACCGCCATTATCGTTTCATTTCGAATATAATTTTGATCAACCCATACCAATCTATCTCTTTTTAAAGCAGGTATGTCCTCACGAACAAACGGTTCTCGTCCAGTATTGCAAGCGTCTGCTAGCAATTCAGCACATAAACTGATTAATAGATCCTCAGCACGCGCACTTCCTTCATTGATGTGGGTAAATCCATCCGCAAATCCAGTACGTGTGGCTATCTCAAGTACCATCTCGGGTAAATCGACACGTGGTAATTTGGCTTTTACAGCAGCTCTCAATGCTTTTAGTGATGGAGGCTCATCAAGTGCATCAAGCTGAGTTAGAATCAGCTCCTCATTACCCTTAACTGTTTCAAATCGAACAGCAGGGTTATTATCAATATTTGCAGCAACTAACCGATACACTTGATGTAGTTCATCTGTAAGGCTTGTTATGGCTAACATTGGGTCAATTGTTAAATTTAATGAGCGGCAAATCATAGGACGTATTGCCTCCCACTCTGAGCCAGAATAAAGATTGGCTCTTGGATCAGCATACCGCCAACTCGGACTTATGAACACATCCCTATGTTTCAGTGCCGATTGCAATTTATCAAGAACACAAAATATATATGCTGTTCGGTCAATTGTAGTTCTATTGCTATCCCGGCCAGTTATTGATGTTATTAATGCAAGCTCTTTATTATTTGCGTTTTTTTGAACTTCCTTCATGTTTAAAATGGATTTTTTCAATTTCTCAACTTGAGATTGTTTTTTCTCTGGTACAACGATTTCCTTAATTTTTTTATTGATAAGGTCAGCATATAAAAGTTTATCGTTATGCAAAATGATACCATCTTGGGTTTTTACAAGTTTCTTTATGACGCGATAAGTGGGTCGTGGTTCGTCTTGTGGCCAATTGATAACGCTACATTCATTTTTAATAACAATATTACGTTTCCATGATGTTCCAATAATCTCCATTGGCGGTTCATCCGTTTGTTTTCCCTTTAACCATTCAAGACTGGCAAGAAGAGGTTTTCCCGCTTGATTACTATCAAAATTTATTACTCGAAGGAGCGAAGGTAAAAATTTCTGAACTGTTTTTTCCTTTTGTTCAAGCTCATGATAAAACACATTACTTGGCGGCCTGATTAAGGCAGTGGCATTTTCAACTGCAGATACAAGCGCTTCATGACCTACTGTTGTATAAATTGTGTCCCGAATTTCATGATCACATAATTCTGTATTCAGTAGTAATTTACATGCATCGACCAATGTGGCTGTAGCTTGATCGAGATCTTTAAGAGTTCGCAGTCGTGTATTTTTATTTTCTTGCTTGGCCTTTGAGAATAAATCACGCAATACCATACTGAGCACGTCCAGAGAATCATCTTGGGAGTCTGACTCAAAATGATTCGCAAAAGCAACGAGCGTCGCCATTTTACGCTCAAACGGCAAGCGGTTGATGGCTGTAATTTTTGCCGTATTAGCAAAGCGTGCAAGTGTTGCTATTTTACAGGCGGGGATGCGGTACAGTGGTAATTCAACACTAATGTTGCGGGCAGACTCAACCCGTTTTAATGCTTGCACAAGAGCTGTGCTACTGATGCTAACCGGACCTTTACGCAGTTTATCAAGCAATGACAGATGTTCGTCATCCTCTACCACCAAGAGGTCATTCAGTTTTTCCTGTTGTGATGCGCTTAAATTTTTAATCAACATTCGCCATAAGCGAGACTCCATCCTGGAGCGAATTTCTGCAACAAAACGCTCAAGAACTGTAATACCTGGTAACAATATTTTGTTGGTCGATAGCCAACCCACTGCATGATCAAAAAGCACTCCAGGTCTGTCAGTACCAGTCCAGCATAGTGCACATAATATGCGACCAAGACGATAACGACTACCTTTTTCAGCAAATTCTATATAGCCATAACGCGCTCGAATTTCAACAGCATGACGCCAACGCTGCTCACTTTTCATGTACATTGATATGCAACTTTCAGGATCATTAACCTTGATTTGAATAGCAACTCGCTCAATTACCACACGAGGAATCTGATTCAAGTCGGAAATAAAAGCTCCAATAAATCGAACTGTTGTCAGCTGTAATGCATAACCTAACCTGCTGAAGTCACCACGCTTGTTTGCAATCCACTCCATATCCTGATCATCGAGGAAAAAAAGGCTATCTACGATATCTGGTGGTAGGTCAGTAGGATATTTAGCGTAATTGTCACATTGTACTGGGGAGAGAAAACTAACAGGCATGTTTATCCAAAATCAATAGGTGTTGTTGCTAAACTTAGAAGTTTTGCAACGGAATTTGAATGCCTTTATTTAAAGGTTTAAATTCGTTGCAAAAATCAGATGCAAAAGTCTATTGTTTTGCGATATGATTTGCAAATAAAATATTAGGGATTAGTTATGAAAATTGGGTATGCTCGCGTTTCAACCACGGATCAAAATTTAGAGTTGCAATTAGTTGCACTAAAAGAAGCTGGTTGTAAACGTATCTATCAGGAAAAAATTTCTGGTGCAAAAAGAGATCGTCCAGAATTACAACGATTACTTGATCAGCTTCGACCTGAAGATGTAGTCGTTGTTTGGAAATTGGATAGATTGGCGCGTTCAACCCAGCATTTATTAGAATTAATAGACTGCATAAGAACAACAGAGGCTTCCTTTTGTTCGCTTTCCGAGCCTTGGGCAGATACCACTTCTCATGCCGGTAAAATGATCATGACCGTATTCGCAGGTATTGCAGAATTTGAGCGTGACTTAATTCGTGAACGTACTGGTGCGGGTCGCGCAGCTGCAAAGCAACGTGGAGTTCGTTTTGGACGACCTGAAAAAATGAATAAAGAACAAAAGTCATTGGCCAAGCGGCTTTTGCAAGAAGATAAATCGGTAAGTGAGATTGCAAAAACGTTTAATGTCCATAAAGCAACAATTTATCGTTTACAACAAGAATAATTCACTACAGATCCCCAATCCTATGGTATTCTTAATATTAAGAATTATTTATTAATGATAACATCTGGTATGGTTTGAGTTAATTTTTATGGATAAAGAATGATCAATATAAAATATGGATTTGGAAAAGAAGTATTGTATTCATTTGATGATGCAATTAAAAAAGTTACTGAAGAACTGCAAAAAGAGGGATTTGGAGTTCTTACAAATATAGATGTGTCAGCAACTTTGAAAAAAAAATTAAATAAAGATATGCCTCCCTATCAAATTCTTGGTGCATGCAATCCGCAATTTGCCCATCATGCTTTAGAAAAGGAGCCATCTATAGGTTTGCTTCTACCATGTAATGTGGTTGTACGCCAGGATGATATAGGCAAAGTGCATATTGAATTTATGGATCCAAAATCAGTATTAGAATTGGTCGGCAATCCTGAGATCAATCTGGTCGCTGGAGAAGTAAGACAAAAACTGGAGAGAGTATTAAGCGCATTGTAATGCGCTCATCTACAGTTAAGATTTTAACATGCGAAGACCACTTGCAATAACAATAAGCTCACTTATTTCATGGGCTAAAACTGCTATTGGCAACGTAAAATAGCCAGTTACCGCCCCGACAATAAGAGAGCTAATAACAATTATAGATAGTCCTAAATTTTGTAAAATTATATTCCAGGTTCGATGACTAAACTCGATGAGATAAGGTAATTTTAATAAATTATCACCCATTAATGCTACATCCGCAGTTTCTAATGCAACATCGGTTCCAGCGGCGCCCATTGCAACTCCTACATGTGCTGCTGCAAGTGCTGGAGCATCATTTACTCCATCGCCAACCATCATTACCTTACCGTAACGTCTTTCCAGTTCCTCAATTTTTCGTGTCTTATCTTCTGGTGATAAATCAGAGAATACTTCATCTACACCTGCTTGAACTCCAATTGACGCGGCAGTTATCGAGTTATCTCCAGTGAGCATAACAACACGCTCAATACCCATCAATTTTAGGGACGATACCATCTGCCTTGCTGTAGATCTTAGAGGATCAGTAATTGCAATTAAACCGAGAATTTCCTTATCTGTTCCTACTAATACGACAGTCTTTCCAACGGTCTGTAATTTATTTATTTCTTGAATTACAGTTTCTACCAATAGACCCATATCAATAAATAATTTTGGATTGCCAATATAAAATTGTTCTCCATTTATAAAACCCTGAACCCCTGAACCAGTCAATGACTTAAAATGTTCAACAGGTTTATATGCAACACTTTCTGCCTTTGCTTGTTGTAAAATGGCATGTGCCAGTGGATGCTGGGAACGCGATTCAAGGGTGGCAGCTACATTTAATATTTGGTTCTGAGTATAATTATTTAACGAAATGATATCGGTGACCTTGGGTTGTCCTTGTGTTAAGGTTCCTGTTTTATCAAGCGCAATAACCTTTATTTGAACCAATTTTTCTAAATATATCCCACCCTTAAGTAATATTCCGTTTCGACTGGCTGTACCAAGAGCAGCTACAAGGGTAATTGGGATAGAAATTACTAAAGCACATGGTGCAGCTGCAACAATAAACACCGTTGCACGTAGCACCCATTCTTGCCAATGCAGCCCAAATAGAGGAGGTAGGGTAGCTATTAGTACCCCTGCTAAAAGAACGAATGGACTGTAGAGATTGCCAAAACGCTCTATAAATCGTTGACTGCGACCTTTTTTATCCTGTGCTTTTTCAACAAGAAAAATAATACGAGATAACGTGTTCTCAGCAAATTTTTTGGTAGCGCGAATAGTAAGAGTCCCCTCGCCGTTAATAGTTGCAGAAAATACTTTATTTCCCACAAATTTCTCAACAGGAATTGATTCACCCGTGATAGGCGCTTGGTTTACACTAGAATGTCCAGATATGACCTCTCCATCTGTAGCGATGCTTTCACCAGGACGAACAATAAACTCATCTCCAATTTGAATGTCTTCTAAAGGTATTAGGAACTCGCTATTATTACGTCGGACTAATGCGGATTTTGGGGCAAGTTCCATCAATACTCTGATAGCATGTCGCGCCCTTTCACCAGCATAACCCTCTGCTGCTTCAGAAATAGAATATAAAAAAACCAGTGTTGCCGATTCTGCCCATTGTCCCATCACACCAGCAACAATAGCAGCGGTAGACATCAAAAACTCAATACCGATTTCATGTTCTTTGAAAAATTCTTCTATAGCTTCCCGTGCGAAATAATATCCACCAATTAACACCGCGCCTATGTAAAACCCGTTAGCAATTATCCTTGGTAGTGTCAAATATGAGCCTACAAAACCAATAGTTAATAATATACCGGCTATTGCTGCCGTAATGACTTTAGGATTATGCCACAGTTTGGGCATTGGTTCTTTGTGAGAAGGACAAGTGGAGCAGCCCATTTATTTATACCCCTTATTCATAGTTTTCTTCAGAGCCGTAATGTTAAAGCGTCATTGTTACCTAAAAATAAAGGTTTTTAAAGAATTCATCATAGATATTGAATAAAACAATAAAACTATTTGTTCTATTATAGGTAATTTGAAAACTTAATTACTAATGATGAAAAAAATTGGTTATCTATCTGTATTCAATGAAAATACTTGAACAACTTCACAGTTTACAATCCTATAAAATGAAACATACCGAATTATAGATATTAAAAGACCAATATAGTCCTTAAGTCGGTTGGCTGTTCCATTGCTCCCCAAACCCGAAAACCAGTAGTGTTGTATGGCTAAAAACCGCTCCATGTCCTTCACATCGTGGGTTGCTCTTGCGCGATGAAGGGCTTCCATAGTGTAGTAATGTAAAACCTTGTCTTTTTGCTGCCAGGACAGGCTGGAAAAGGGAATTTTCTTTTCCACTTTTTTTGGCTTCTCATCATTGGGAAGGTTGTACCATAAAAATCCTGCCGGCTGATTTTTATCAAAGGCCAACGCCTGACTGTTGCTTCCCAGAAGCGTCAGTCCTAACATCAGCGTTTTTAAAATTCCCAAACGCACCCTAGTCATTTATCCCTCCCGCATGATGTTTAAGATACTCATCCGTTTTAGCGCGCGCCGTCTCACCCTGTAGCGGTTTAACCCGGGCCCGGTAATCACTGACAATGCCCTGCAATGCAGCCTGCATTTGAGGGGTATCAAATTGAATGCGACTGATTTCTGAAGGGGTCAGCCCTCGACAATCCGCTTTGTTGACATTTCCCCAAACGGCCCCGAAACTCAAACCAAGCTGTCGCCTCGCTTCCACTTGAACAATACGGGCAAGCTTTGATTGAAAGACACACCAGGACTGCCTTTTTTCAACGCAACGCCTTTTCCCGAAAATCTTTTTTCTTTTAGAACAATAAGTATTTCCACCAGAAACCACCTGAGCACGCCCTTCCCTCTGCGCCTGATGCAGTGCTTTTTCTTCTTTCGATGCACTTAAGATGTCCTGGTCTTTCAGGCAGAAATTGACCCGGTTGGCTCGAAAGACTGTCCTGCAGGTCGTGTTCTTTGCCTTAAAAATCCCTGGCACCCCACTTTGCAGCTGACCGTCTCTCACATCCTGAGCAACGCTGCCCAGGGCCCCGAGCTCCACCGCCCCTTCTGAAAAGTCCTGGCTTTCTTCCTCTTTGACAGGAATACACGCCCCATCACTGCACGGGGCCTGTTCATCCTGGTTTTGAGCTTTTTCCAGATCATCTTTAGCCTCTTGCTGTGATGCCTCATCCAAAGGTGTTTCTTTGTTTTCATCCGCTTTTCGATAAATCTCCAAAGCCTCTGAATGTTGTTCTATATAACGTTGTCCTGCTGCTTCCAGCTCACCTTTTGCAGAAGGTTTTAAGTCGGCCTCCCTGGGGCTTTGAGTAAATTCAGGAAGCTCGGCTGCATTAAATTTCTGAAAAAGTGATGCGCCCTCACCTGATTTTTGTCTTGCAAAGGCCAGTGCATCGTCATAATCGGTTGCAAAAACAGCTGCAGAAAAAAACACTCCGATAACCAGGATGGTGCCTCGATTCATAACACCCGTCCTTTTAAATCGCCTCGTGCATTAATCAGCGTCAAAGCATCCATTAAATCGATATTGCCGGAGAGCACATCAAAAACATCCCCCACGTTCACGACCAAAGCAGGCACGTCCTCGATGTTGAAATCTTCAAAGGCAACCGGATCAATCTGTATGGACAGCTCGGGATACGCTTTGGCCAGTATCGACAAGCGCTCTGCAGTCGCTCGCATACTGTTTTCAATAAGCCCATTAAACACCAGGGTCACGTTCAGTTTCTCAGCCGATTCCATGCTCTGTTTCAAGAGATTTTCAGGCATGGAGAAACTGACAAAAAGGCGCTTGTGAACCGTTTGTGAACCGTTTAGCCTCTCTTTTGACTCGCCTGCCTGCACCAGGGAATGAACAAGCAGCAAAAAGGTGAAAAGAATTACGCGCATCGTTTTCTCCTTAATAAGGCCAGTGCTTTAAAATGGTTTAAGGTCACAAGCAACAGAAAGATAAAAAGCGCGGTACTCAACCCAAAAAAAGAGGTTTTGTCAGACAGCTGATAGCCATAACTCAATAAAATGAGCGGCAGGAAACATTTTATAAATGCCGTTATCCAAACCAGCGATGTTGTCAGGCCCTCTGAGAAATAGCCCCTCCCCTTCCGAAACGAAGTGACAGAATCGTCAACCAGCGGCAGGACA
>FYBJ01000165.1_pt1 | contig 53235 bp, 51 predicted proteins | sample 1134611 | NCBI WGS metagenome assembly FYBJ01 (sample SAMEA104116008, study PRJEB20421) | marine metagenome | isolation source: marine
ACCTGGACCTGTCAGGAGGGGTCAGGCAGCCGGCTCGGCAATTTCGTTCGCGGTCTCGTCCTCGGCCGGGTCCACTGTTTCATCCTCGACCGGCTCCTCAGGCGGACCGAAGCGCATGATCTCGGGCACCCACGCTCCCGCTCGCGTTTTCACATCCGCCTCGCCGATGAAATTGCCGGAGAAGATGCGCTCGGCTGCGCTCGCCAACTCTGCTTTCTTCGAACCTGCATAGCGACTGACGAGTTCGGGGCCGCCTGCTGCATCGAGCGCTTCGAGTGTACGCGCCTTGGCCACACGATCGAATAAGTTCGCCGCCGTCGGCCGCCACCAGTGCGCGGTCTCGATCTCGAGCAGCGACCCGAGGATTTCATGCAGCGGCGCCGAGCGATCGCCTTCACACGCAAGGCTCGCGACCAGCGTGCGGGATACGACATGACCGAGCCAGGCCGAACGTGCTTCATCGCTCAATGCGCGGAAGCGTTCGAACCGTTCGACATCGGTCTCGCCGGCGCGCCAGCTTTCGTCGAGCGAAGCGACAAATTCGGCGAGCGCAGCGCTTGCTGGGGCGTCCTTCGCCTCGAAGCCGACCACCGGTCCCGATGCTACCGAGCCGACCAGCGTCGATGCCTTCTTCGCGCGCCAGTCATGCCCATCGGCATCGGCGAGCGTGAAGACCATGAAGTCGAGCGCAAGCGCAGGATCATTGGCCAAGTGGATCGCCAGGATATCGCGGCGCTGCATCGCGAGCTCGTCGAGCAGTCGCTGCGAAAGCGCACCGCTCTTGCGCTTGGTATCAGCGCCAGCATCCACCGGTTCGACTGCTCCGTCGTCAGCGTTGACGACTTCAACTTCGGTGTAGAATTGCGGCACCAATGCCGGTTCGCCATTGCGAGAGAGCACGAGGAACGCTCCAGCCTCCGACTTCAGCTCGTCGGCAAGCACCGGCGGACGATCGTTGAGATCGCGCATCGCGCGGTCGATCGAGACCAGTTCCTCTTCCGCCTTGGCGATCTCGCTTTCGTCGCTGTCCTCATCCTCAAGGATGGCGGCCGTCCGATCGTAGTCGGCTTCAAGGTCGCTGAGCTCACGAGCCTCGTCTTCGGTTAGCGGAGCCGGTTCGCATGGGAGCCGATTGAGGCCCTCGATGAGATCGTGGCTGACATAGTTGCCAAGCGTGGGTCGCACCCAGGCAAGACCGTGTTCTTCCGCGACCTTCTTCGCAGCATCATCCATCGCTTTCTGGGCAAGGTCTTCGAGAAGCGCGACATCGATCCAGCTCTCGCTGGCTTCGTCGTCGAACAGTTCGCGTTCGATCCGGCCGCCTGCAGCAAGGTAGGCATCGCGCCCGACCAGAACCGCGCGCGGATCGGAGCCACGAACAGTGGCATCAAGCACCATGCGCCGGATTGTGTCTGGCGTGACCTGGTACCAGGCATCCTTCAGTTCGGCAAAGACGTGCGCCTGACGATCGATGTCTGAGATTGCCCCATAGGCCTTGGCCATGTCGAGCGTGATTGCGCCTTCGGCGAGCGCTTCAAAGACACAAGGTGCGAGGCCTGCCAGACGCAGACGACCCTCGACAAAGCGGGCCGTGAGACCGAACCGGCGGGCAACGTCTTCGGTACTGGCTCCCGCCTCGATGATCGCAGCAAAAGCCTGTGCCTCGTCGGCCGGGTTCATTGCGAGGCGCTGGAAGTTCTCGGCGAGGCTTGCTTCGCGTACTTCGCTTTCCTCGCCTTCGATGACGAGACAAGTGACTTCGTGATTCTTGGGAAGAGAGCCCTCCTCGGCCAGCGCCTGGAGCTGAGCCAGACGGCGACCACCGGCCTCGACTTCGAACTTGCCGCGCTTTGCTTTTCGCACGACGAGGTTCTGCAAGAGTCCGCGGGCGGCAATGTCCGCCCGCAGCTGCAGGTCGGCAAGTACGTCGCTCGACTTGCGAACATTCCGCGGGCTTGGGACGAGCTTTTTCAAAGGAATAGACTGGATCATGGATTGTCTCCTGATGGATTGAAAAGCCACGCGACGGTGCATGGCCCGACAAGCCACCGGCTCCCTCCCCTCTCTCACGCTTGGTCATGGATTTGCCCTTCAGGCCGCAATGGCTGGGAGAACAGAGGATGCCTTCGACACGGGGACGAAAAGGCGCGTGCGGTAGCGGATGATCTCGGTGAAACAGCCCTTGGTCTTATACCAGTCGAGGCGCTCAGGCGCATACCCAGTGAGCTCAAGTCGTTGCTCGCCGCCGACCAAAGAGCGCTTAACGGTCAGTGCATCATGACTGGCAAGCGGCTGGGGCGTTCCGCTCGAGAGGACAAGTTTCCCGAGTTCGGCTGGAGCCGGGCCGGACACACCCTTCAAGCCGAACGTCTCGGCAATCTTGGCCAAGTCGATATCGAGGACTTCGCGCCCGATGATCGATCTGCCATCCTCGGCGACAAGTCGCGTCACCCGGACATGCTCGCCAGGCAGCCGCTTCCAGACCGGGAGTAATAGCCCCGTCGCCAGATGCGCTCGTTCGGTCACCGGCGAGGCCGCTGCGGCGCTTTCTTCTTGTGTCCAGAGCTTGGAGAACTCGGTTACGCCGACCTCTTCCCACAAGCTTTCACCGAGCGCGTCGAGCGTCCAGTTGGCGGATTTAAGCGGTCGGAGAAGGCGACGGCGTTCGATCACCGCGCCGTCATCGGCAATGAGGCGCCGCGCCGGAACTGACAGGGCCACCTTGCCCGAGCGCGCATTGCGCAGGGGAATGGCCTGGGGGGATCCGATCTCGTGCATCCTGACGAGACGTTTGAAGCGCAGCGGGCGCAATTGGCGTTTCACTTCGAGCGAAACCAGGCGGGTTTCGGCGCCCGAAACAGGATCTGTGCGGAGAACTTCATCAGACAGCACCGTAAAGCTGTCGGCGCGGACCGTCTCCAAACCCAGATCGAGCGTGCCAGCCTCGCGTGCGGCCTCGATGCGCGCTTCCACAAGTCCGAGATATTCCTCGAAGATGGCGTTCTGCAGTGCGATCGGGAGCGCAAGTATGCGATTGAGCCAGCGTTGGATCGTGGGAAGGTTATCGCTCAGGCCGCCATCGGGGTTCTCGAGCTTGAGGCCTGTTAGCTCGACGAAGTCCCCGAAACCAACCGCCTCGAGTTTTCCATCGTAAAGCAGGTGGAACCAGCGCGAGAGCGCGTCCTTCGCATAATCGCTTTCGAGATTGTCGGCAGGGTCGAACAGGTTCTGTCCCCCTGTCTGACGCTGGCCGCGTGTGAGAGCGCCCAATGCGTCGAGCCTTCGCGCGATTGTCGAGATGAAGCGGCGTTCGCCCTTCACATCGGTCGTGACCGGGCGGAACAGCGGCGCAGAAGCCTGGTTAGTACGGTTTGTCCGGCCAAGACCCTGGATTGCATTGTCCGCGCGCCAGCCCGGTTCGAGGAGAAAATGGACGCGGCGCTGCTGGTTCTGCGCATCGAGATCGGCGTGATAGGATCGGCCCGTACCCCCCGCGTCCGAGAAAATCAGAATACGCTTCGTCCCGTCCATGAAGCACTGTGCTTCAGCGACGTTGGCGCTTGCGCTTCGACGTTCAAGCCGCTGCTGACCGTCGCGTCCCAAGACCAACCTGCGCGTGCGGCCTGTGACCTCGGCCACAGCCTCGGTCCCGAAGTGCTCGATGATGGCATCGAGTGCAGTGGCGATTGGCGGAAGGGCGCAAAGCTGTTCGATCAGCGCGTCGCGCGCAGCGATGGCACGCGAGCAGAGAACGGGATTGCCGTGATCGTCGCTCATCGCTTCGGATCGCAAATTGCCTTCCTCGTCAGTGAAGACCTGCATCAGGCGCACCGGGAAGCTCTTCGCGAGATAGTCGATGACATATTCGCGCGGAGAGAGATCGATATCGAGCGCTTCTCGCTCCTCGTCCGAGAGATCGGCCAGGCGTCGGTCAAGCATGGCCTCAGCGGTCGAGACCAGCTGCACCACCACCGAATGATCATCGCCGAGCGCCTCTTCCATTGCCGGGATCAGGCTCGGCAGTTTCATCGAGAGCAGAAGCTGCCCAAAGAAGCGCTGCTTGGTGCCTTCGAATATCGAGAGCGCCGCTGCCTTGGCGTTGCGATTGAGCGTATCGCCGCTGTCCTCATCGACCACCCTTGTGGCTTCGAGTGCTTGGTCGAGATTGCGGTGGATGATCGCCCAGGCATCGGCGTAGGCATCGTAGATCCGCACCTGCGCCTGCGTGAGCTGATGTTCGAGGATCTCGTATTCGACCCCGGCAAAGGACAACGCACGGGCAAGGTAGAGCCCCTGTGCCTTGAGATCGCGGGCGACGAGTTCCATCGCCGCGACGCCGCCGGCGCGGATCTCGGTCATGAATGCCTGATGCGTTGGGAACGCGGTTTCTGGCCCCCACAGTCCAAGGCGGGCTGTGTAGCCGAGGTTGGCAATGTCAGACGCGCCGGTAGCGGAAGCGTACAGAACACGTGCTCGCGGCAGATGGTTCTGAAGCCTGAGACCTGCCATCCCTTGCTCCGATCCTTTGACATTGCCGCGGGTCGAGGAAGAGCCGAGCGCATTAGCCATGGAATGCGCTTCGTCGAAGGCAATCACGCCCTCGAATTGCTCGGCGGCCCAGTCGAGGATCTGATCGAGCCTTGTGTCCTCGGCGCGTCCCGAGCGAAGCGTTGGATAGGTTACAAACAGGATACCCTCCGCCATTGTCACAGGACTTCCGAGATTCCATCGGGAGAGCGGCTGGATGTCGAGCGGGAGCCCGCCAAGCGCCTCCCAGTCGCGGCGCGCGTCTTCGAGCAGTGCCTCGTTCTTGGTGATCCAGATGTGACGGCGTTGGCCCGAGAGCCAGCGATCCATCATGACGCCCGCGATTTGGCGACCCTTGCCTGCGCCCGTACCATCACCGAGGAAAAAGCCTTGCCGGTAGGAGTGACCGTCCTCCGCGAGTTCGACCGTCGTTCCTTTTTGGCTTGGACGGAATTGCCCGGGAAGGTCGCGGGTGAATGCCTCGCAAGCGTAGATCAGTGTTTCGCACTGTGCGGCCGAGAGCAGTTTGCCCTCCTGCCAGTTCACGGGAAGCAAAGGGCGCGCTTTCGCTACCGGTGCCGCGACCGAGCCCATCGCGACCGATTCTACGAGCGGCGTCGGGTGAACAGGTGCATCGTCCATGATGACGCGGCTCGGTCGGTAAGGCAGGTAGATGCCCGCCTGCTCGGGAACGGGTGCAGGCTCTGCCAGGGCTTCATAGTTGAGCGCGACTGCCGCGCTTTTCTGGGCGGCTGCAGTCAGGAAAGGAGCAACCGGCTTGCGCGAAGCAGCGCCGCTTACCGAGGTCGCAACCGAGCGTACCGGAAGGCGATGAACGTTGGCCTGCAAAGGCGCACGATCAGGCAAATGCGCTAGGCAGGAATTCAGTTCGGTGAGGTCGGCGAACTCCCCCGTGATCGTGGAAGCGTCCTGAAGAGGCTCCTTGTCGATGACGACCATTCTGACCGCGATCCCGGTTCCGCTTCGCGAGAATGCGCCCGACAGCCGGACGTCGAGCAGCAGCGACGCCTGTTCCTGGTCTTCGACAAAGGTCGCGGCGTCAAAGCTGTCCGGGAGAATGGCCACGAGGCGACCTCCTACCGCGCAAATCCGAAGCGCGCTGCGCAAGTGGCGCATTGCCGTGCGGCCATCGACGCCCCGCTCGCGGCTTCGAGCAAAGGGAGGATTCATCAGGATGACGCTGGGGTTGAGGCTGGAACTATGGCCATCGGTCAGTTCTGCAACCAACTCGCCATCATGTGCGGATAGCCGGGCATCTGGGAAGATATGCGCCAGCGCATCGCCGCGCGCGCGATCGATCTCGTTCAGCGTCAGCGAGCACCCTCGAACGTCGCCCCAAAGCGCAAGAGCGCCATTCCCGGCTGACGGTTCGAGAACGCGATCGCGCGGGGCGAGGCAAGCGGCTTTGGCCATCAGCCATCCAAGGATCGGCGGCGTCGAAAACTGCTGTAGCTCGACTTGGCAGTCGCTGCGCACGTGGCGAGGCGGTAAGGCTGCATCGAGCCAATCGAACCGTGCTGCAGCCTCGTGGAAACCTGTATCGAGGTCGATGCGTGAGAACTCGCGGAGCCAGAGCAAGGCGCCAATCTCGACCGCGTTGTTGTAGTCGTCGATGGTCCACGCACTGCCCCAGTCCTGCACGTCGGTTTGAGCGGCGAAAAACTCGGAAATGTCAGGTCGGGTGAGATGGCATCCATCCGCAAGTCGCCGGGAAATTCGTTCACCGATTGCGAAAGCGAGCGGAATTGTGCTCGATGTCTCGCGGTCTGGAAAAAAGTCTGACTGAAACATGGCTTGTCGTCCTCCTGGTTGAGGCATCGGGACATGCGCCCTCTGCCGGGTCAGGAATTCGAGAAGCTCTCTCTCCTCTTAGCGACACGCCTTTCGGCGCAGCCATGACTGGAGCTCGTCGTTCCAGTCGGTACCGCGCAACTTAGGCCGTCGAACTTGGATTTGCCGCCCTTCACGGAGATAGGCACCTAGCCCGCGCTCGGCTGCAAGGTCGCCGCCAGAATCGTGATCCACGAAGAGATGAAGGTCGCTCACGCTCTCCGGAATGGCAACCAGCCCGAAGCGTCCATTGCCCAGCGTTGCCCACGTCGGGATACCAGTGAGCGCATAGGCCGACATCGCGCTTTCAATGCCTTCGGCGAGACCGAGCCTTCCCTCGGCAGGTTCGAACAGACGTACCGCCGCCTCGCCGAGAGACCCCAGTGCGCGTTTCGGCTTCGCAAACAATGCCTGCGTATTGCCGCATTGCGACAGGAAAGTCCGGTGAACGGCAATCGGCCCCTCGTCGAGGCTGACCGCAGCGATCATCGCTGGCAGGAAGCGTGCGCGACCCTTCGGTCCAAGCGGCGTGCGCGGATGAAATTTCAGCGCATGGGACGTGGCGAGGATGCCGCGCCCTTCGAGGTAGGCCTTGGCAGGACTTCGGTGCAACGGTCGAGCATCGCGCCAGATGCGGAGTGCTGCAGCCGATGGCTGGCTGGAATAGCGCGGCTGGATCGGAAACTCGTCGGAGGAGCCTGAGAATAGCGCAGAGGTCTCGATCCCTTCTCGAGCGAGGGCAGCGAGCACGCTCGCCTGATCGCATCCGGCGAAACAATGCAGTAGGATAGCCCTCCGGCCAAGCGTAACGCCGAGCGAAGGGTTGCGGTCACCATGCGCGGGACAACGGGCCATGCCCTTGGTGCCTGACCACTTGCCGCCGCGGCTCTCGCAGAGCTTGCGAGCGGTGTCCTCTAGCGAGGGGCGGGATAGGGTTGAGTTCGAAACGGACATACTGGCTCCATCGCCGCACAATTGCCCCTGCAGACTGCCCCCTTTCCTCTTACCGGACGCGTATGGCGCTTTCCTACACCCTTATGTTCCATTTATGTTCTGCCACCTGTCCAGGCAAGACAAGAGAGAACGCAATGAGACGAAAATGGGTAACTGGCGTGTGTTGCGGGCTCGCAATTGCGATCCCCGCCATCGCTCAGGCGCAGGAGTTCCGGGTCTTTGATCATCGACTGAGCAGGGTCGAAAAGCCGGTAGACAATGAAGTTATGTACGATCCTTCTCTGGCGGTCATTGGGACCGAAGGAGGGTACCCATCGGCCGCCAACCGAAGTTTCAAGGAGACGCTCTACGAACCCCTCATCCGCCAAGCTGAAGCAAGGTATCGATTGCCGCCTCGCTTGCTCCAAGCATTGGTCTGGCAAGAATCCCGGTTTAATCCAATGGCGATCAGTCCGGCTGGTGCTGCCGGACTTGCGCAACTTATGCCTGCAACCGCACGAGAACTCGGCGTAACCAATCGGCACGACCCAGCTCAGAATATCGACGGTGGCGCGCGATATCTAAGGCAGATGCTCGACCGGTTTGGTGCGATCCATCTCGCATTGGCGGCCTACAATGCGGGACCCGGCGCGGTATCCCGTGCTGGTGGAATTCCAAGAAATCGGGAAACGCCGGGATATGTGAGGAGCGTTATCCAAAGATGGATGGCATACGGAGCACTATGAACACGAATCGGAAAAGGATCAGCGGACGGCTCGAGCATCTCCCGCGTGGGGCAGCTATCGTGACAGATGCAGGCGACCACTGGGTTCTGGAAGGCTACGAACCATCGAACGATGACTTCGGTTTCGAGGTCACCGCCGAGGGTGTCGTTGTGGGCTTTGACCGCCTTCGAGTTGAGTGGCTGGGCCAAGTCCCGGCATAGCACGCTAAATCACGCAGCTCTCAAGATCGCAACATTGCCTGTTTTTCCGCGCATCGCATCGAGGAAGTTCGCCCAATCTTGAAGCATCGCGCGACGGGGCGCCAGATACTCTGCGGCATTATAGGCCCCGCGAACTTCGTTCTCCTCGCTATGAGCCAGTTGAAGCTCGACCCAGTCTTCATGGTACTTTCGGATCCACATTGGCGGTTGGCCGACTTCGACAAGCTGTTCATTGGCCCATGTGCTCGCAAGACCTCTGAAGCCATGAACAGTCTGCCGACCGTGATAGCCCAGACGATACAAACCATAGATCATGGTGTTTTCGGATAGCGGCACTCCACGCTTCTGGCCGGGAAAGACATAGTCACTTTGAGAACATGCGATCATGTCCTTGGCGAGCGAAGCGGCTTGCATTGACAATGGTACGATATGCTCACGGTGCATCTTCATTCGATCAGGCCCGATGCGCCAAAGCGGAGAGTTTCCTTCTAGATCCTCGAACTCGTGCTTCTTGGCAAAACGAAGTTCCTTCGTTCTGACCCATGTCAGAAGCGCGAAGGTGAGCGCTGCGCGAGTAATCTCGGAGCGTCGCTCCCCTTCTTCATTGTATTGATCCAGCTTGTTTATGAGCTCTGGCAACAGAGCGAGCGGCAGTTTGGCCATATGCTTTACGCGAGGTCGCGGCTTCAGAGCGCCGCGAAGATGAGCCGTGGGGTCCGCATCGCAAAGCCCACTCGCGATGGCGAACTGGAAAACTTGGCCAATGCTCTGCTTCGCACGCCGACTGATATCCAGAGCCCCCCGTTCTTCAATATTGCGGATCACGCCTAAAACTTCAGGGGGGGTGATCTCGTGCATCATCCTTTCGCCCAATACCGGAAACACGTCCCGTTCCATCCGAGACCAGACACGCTTCGCATGAGCTGGATCAAGGCTGCTCTTTCGATTCTTGTGCCACATCTCAGCAACAGCCTTGAAGGTTTTCTCTGGCTCGAAATCTCGACCAGGCTTGTGGACCATCGGATCCTTGCCTTCGGCCAAGGCAGCCCTTGCAAGCGTCTTCAACTCACGCGCAGCCGCTATTCCGACGTCAGGATAAGCACCAAAGGAAAGCAGCTTCTCCTTTCCGCGATAGCGGTATTTCATGCGCCAGAGCTTCGAACCGTTCGCTTTTACGAGGAGGAATAGCCCTTCACCGTCGGCAAGCTTGTAGGGTCGTTCTGCCGCCTTCGCATTCTTGATCTGAATCTCACTCAAAGCCATTGGGGGTATCGCTCCTTTTCGGTACCCCCCGAAAGTACCCCCAAAATACCCCCACTCCAAATCCGGCTTCAAGCGCATGCAAGCGAACGCAAGCGGACGCGAATCAGCGACATGGTTTTGATTTCATTGTTTTTTTCGGATTTATACGGAAGAATGCGAACCCATGCGGATTCGAGAATGGTAGCGGAGGAGGGACTCGAACCCCCGACACATGGATTATGATTCCACTGCTCTAACCACCTGAGCTACTCCGCCCCGAAAGGCATGCCGGAAACGAAATCAACCGCTCGGCAGGCGGCGCATTTAGGGCGCGTGTCGCCCTTGGTCAACCGCTATTGCCCGCGAAATGCGCAGCGTTTGACTGCATCCCATGGACCGCCACGATAGATGTGCAGCTCAATCGCGGGAAAGTGGAAGCTGCGCGGCTCGATCTGCGCCTTCAATTCGGCTTGAAGAGCCCGCGCTTCTTCCTTGCTGACCTTGTTCTGGATCGTGATATGCGGCCGTGGTTCATAAAGATCCTGAGCAGTCAGCGCGCCATGGAAATGCTCAGCAATGAATGCACGGATTTCCAGCAATTGCTCGCTCTGGAGAGCGATCGCAGTCCCCTTCCCCAGATCCATTACGCCGGTCACGCGGCCAAGGGGTGGCGCAAACTCAGCCGCAACTCGAGGTAGAAAACCCTTCAGTTCTTCGAACAGGGACGGCGCGAACGAGTGAAACATGGTGACATGGGCATGGAGCTTGTTGCGATGTGCGGGATAGTGCGCGCGGCGCAGGCCCTCAGCCCAGCTTTGAATATCTTGCGGCAAGGCGGCGGTGACAATGAACGGTTGCGACATAAACCTTGCGCCTAGCGCACCCTAGATCCCGTTCTCTTCGCGAAAGCGCCGCCATTTGGCCACGTTGCGATTATGCTCTTCCAATGTGTCCGCAAAAACGTGACCGCCGCTGCCATCTGCCACATAATACAGCGCACTCGTTTCTTCGGGATTGAGCGCGGCCTTGATTGCAGCCCGGCTGGGATTGGTGATGGGGCCAATTGGAAGGCCGAAAATCGCCCGCGTGTTGTAAGGATTGGGATCGCGCAGCTCGGATACCCGAATCATGCGGCCCAGCGGTTTTCCTTTGGTGATCGGATAGATCGTCGTCGCATCAGCGCCCAATTGCATGCCGATCCGAATACGATTGGACATAACGCCCGATACCTTGCCGAGTTCTTCTTTCGCCTGCGTCTCCTTCTCGATGATCGAGGCAAGGATCACCGCTTCAGCTTTCGAAGTAACTGCGGCATCGGCGCTGCGCTCTTCCCACGCCTGGTCGAGATAATCAGTCATTGCGCCTTGCATCCGCGCCAGCACGGACGAACGCGCTTCGCCGCGCTCGAAATCATAAGTGTCGGGCAGCACCGAACCCTCGGGCGGGATTTCAATCTTTCCGGTCAGGAGTTCGTGCGCCATCAACCGCTCGAACACCATGATCGAGGGCATGCCTTCGGGAATTGTGATGAAGCGCCGGATCACATCGCCGCTCTGGAACGCGCCGAGGATGTCCGCCTGACTCATATCAGCGGTAAGCTCGAATTCACCTGCCTGGATTGCGTCGCCACCACCAAACAGTTTGGCATTCAACAAGAAACCATCAGCTGAGCTGATCAAGCCTTGCTCCTCCAGCCTGTTCGCGACCGCAGTCAGCGAGGACCCAGCCGGAATCGCAAACACCGTGTCTTCTTCAATGGTCGCTTCGCCCATGACAGAACCGAAGGCGAGCCATCCTGCGATCAAAAGCGCCATCAGGGCCGCAACAAGGCAGCCGAGCTTCTTCACGTCAGTCCTCTACCTGCTTCATAATCAGCGACGCGTTAGTACCGCCAAAGCCGAAGCTGTTGTTCAGCGCTGCACGCACCTGACGCTTTTTCGCTTGATGCGGGACCAGGTCTACACCTTCGGTGCCTTCATCCGGATTGTCCAGATTGAGCGTCGGTGGCACAATCTGGTCGCGGATCGCAAGGATACAGAATACCGCTTCTACAGCGCCTGCACCGCCCAGCAGGTGACCGATGGCCGACTTGGTAGAGCTCATCGATGCGCCGCCCAGATCATCGCCCAATACGCGTTTCACCGCGCCCAACTCAATCGTATCGGCCATGGTCGATGTGCCGTGCGCATTGACGTAATCGATGTCTGCCCGGGTAAGGCCAGCCTTGCGCAATGCCATTTCCATCGCGAGCTGCGCGCCCTTGCCCTCTGGGTGCGGTGCTGTGACGTGATAGGCATCACCCGACAGGCCATAGCCAACCACTTCGGCGTAGATCTTCGCGCCGCGCGCCTTGGCGTGTTCATACTCTTCGAGCACAACCACACCCGCGCCTTCGCCCATCACAAACCCATCACGATCCTTGTCGTATGGGCGGCTCGCCTCGGTCGGGCGGTCATTCATGCTCATGTTGAGTGCGCGTGCTTGCGCAAAGCCTGCAACACCCAGCGGATTGATCGTGCTTTCCGCGCCGCCGGCCAGCATAATATCGGCATCGCCATCTTTGATCATGCGGGCTGCATCGCCAATCGAGTGAGCGCCGGTTGAACAGGCGGTCACCACCGCGTGGTTCGGGCCCATCAGGCCGTATTTGATCGAAACCTGCCCGCTGATCAGGTTGATCAAGCGTCCATGGACAAAGTGCGGGCTCACACGGCCTGGGCCGCGTTCTTTCAGGACGATCGATTCGCTTTCAATACCCGGCAATCCACCGATGCCTGAACCGATCGAGCAGCCGGTGCGCATCTTGAGATCGTCATCCATCTCGGTCAGGCCTGCATCTTCCAGCGCCTGTCCTGCTGCATCGATCCCATAAACGATGAAAGGATCGACCTGACGCTGGACCTTGTGATCAACGCGTTTGTTCGGATCGAAACCGTCCGGATGATCCGCCGGCTTCACTTCGCAGGCGATCTGGCACTTCTGGTCAGACGCATCGAAGCGAGTAATCGGCCCCGCCCCGCTCTTGCCAGCGATGAGATTGCTCCAGCTGGTCTCCACATCGCCGCCCAGTGGGGTAACGAGGCCAAGACCGGTAACGACGACACGACGCATCGAATTCTCCGTATTTCAGCGAAACGCTGACAATTCAGTAGAGCAGATAGCAACAGGCTCAACCCCTAGGGGGCCGAGCCTGTCAATAACCCGCTAAAACGTGGGCAAAGCCGCGCCGTGGCGGGACAAAGACGAAAAGGCCTTAGCCCTTGTTGTCTTCGATGAATTTGGTTGCGTCACCAACGGTGCTGATTTTCTCAGCAGCGTCGTCAGGGATTTCAACGCCGAATTCTTCTTCGAACGCCATAACCAGTTCAACGATGTCCAGGCTGTCTGCGCCCAGATCGTCAATGAAGCTGGCTTCCTGAGTAACCTTGTCGCCTTCGACGCCAAGATGCTCGACAACAATTTTCTGCACGCGGTCGGCAGTATCGCTCATAGTGATCCCTCTGCTTATGGGGTTTAGAATTAGCTTTCGCCCTAATGAACGGCGCTGAATAGCGCAAGGGCTGTTCGCAATAGATGGTGGGACTAGGCCGATCTGTCAAACAGGCATAGCTATTCAATTGACGCATCTTGCGGGCTTGCAGAGGCTAGCGCGACCGCTGGCAGACTTAGCGATGCCAATTGTTCGCGCGCCAGAAACCGGCTGTCCACACGTGCCATCCCGTTGCGAAAACGGTCTTTGTCGGACGCAACCATCAATTGACCATACGCTTCAGCGGCGAGTTCCAGCTGCCCGTCCGCCTCGCGGCAAAGAGCAGCATTGTAGAGCGCGGAACGCTGGTATGGATTGCGAGAAAGGATATCTTCAAACGCGATGCATGCGCCGACCGGATCGCTCTTGGTCAGCTTGATGGCATTCTTGAAAGCCCGACGGTCGCCGCGCTCCAACCCGCTGCGGCTTTCCAAGATGCGAATCCGGTCAAAACGCTGCTCCGGCGCAAGGTCCAGCCGCACTGCCCGCGCAAAGCGCGATATCATCGGTTCGATTATCGCTTCGGCTGATGGGATATAGGAGCTATCCGCGCAGTAACGTTCTGAATTTAGGAAGCTATCCTGGCGCTGATAAAGCGCGCCCTCATCTGAGAACAGTGCTACATCAGGCCGGAACTCGACATGTAGGCGTCGGCACTCATAGACGTCCGTGACGCTTTCGACGCACTCTTTCTCGCCGTCTTCATGTTTGATCTTGCGCACACAGCGGGTGCGCTCAATCTCTCCATCCGAAGCGTCGTAAACGCGTGAATTGGCAAAGCCGCGCAGCTCTGCGTGGCCGGGGTCTGATCCTTCATTGTCGAAAGACGAAGGCACAATGCGAAAGTATTGCTCGCCATAGATTCGCGCCGAGCCAAGTTGATCCGCAAGCGCGTTTTCCAACGCTATACCTTCACGGCCGCGAATTGGCTTGATGGATATCTCCGCAACGCCACGCCCGCCATCAGTTCGCGCTGCATATACGCCCTCAACGGCCAGCTGCTCTGCCTGCACTGCGCCGCTTGACACAGCACAGGCCGCCGCCAGCGAGAGAACCCATTTCGAAAACGCCATCATTCTTCCCCTTAGAAGGCAGAAGAGGCGATTCTATTCAGATAAATACAACCTAAGCTGAACAATCGGGCTGTAGAGCGCTTATTTCTGTTCCTTGGGCGGCTCGATCACACGCAAATGCAATTCGCGCAGCGACTTCGGTTCTGCGGGGCTTGGCGCACCCATCAGCAGGTCTTCCGCCTTCTGGTTCATCGGGAACAGCGTGATCTCGCGCAAATTCTGCGCACCGCAAAGCAGCATCACGATCCGGTCGACGCCCGCAGCCATCCCGCCATGCGGAGGCGCGCCATACTGGAACGCGCGGTACATACCGCCAAAATCACGCTCGACGTCTGCCTGTGAAAGGCCGACCACTTCAAACGCCTTCACCATGGTTTCAGGCTTGTGGTTACGGATAGAGCCCGATGCGAGTTCAAAGCCGTTGCAGACCAGATCGTACTGGTAAGCCTTGATGGTCAGCGGGTCCTGCGTTTCGAGCGCTTCCATCCCGCCTTGCGGCATAGAAAACGGGTTGTGGCTGAAATCGACCTTCTTCTCGTCTTCGTCATATTCGTAGAACGGGAAATCGACGATCCATGCGAATGCAAAACGATTTGTGTCGATTAGCTCAAGAATTTCGCCAACGCGGGTACGCGCTGCCCCGGCCAGTTTAGCCGCATCGGCTTCCTTCCCAGCAGCGAAGAACAGACCGTCATTTTCACCCAGACCCAGCTCTGCATAGAGTTCGGCCATGCGCTCAGGCCCGTGGTTCTTGGCAATCGGCCCGCCAAATTCGCCGCCCTTGCGCGTTACATAGCCCAAGCCGGCAAAGCCTTCCTTGCGTGCCCAATCGTTCATATCGTCGAAGAACTTGCGGCTCTTCTCATGCGTGTTCGGCGCAGGGATCACACGAACGCGGCCACCGCCGCCCACGATCTTCTCGAACAGGCCAAAGCCGGACTTTTCGAAGTGGCTGGTCACATCGCTGATGATCAGCGGATTGCGCAAATCGGGCTTGTCCGTGCCGTATTTGAGCATGGCTTCGGCATAAGGAATGCGCGGAAATTCGCCTGCTGGCGTCACGTGCTTGCCTTCAGCGAAAGTTTCGAATGTGCCAGCGATCACCGGCTCCATGGTATCCCACACCTCTTCCTGAGTGACGAAGCTCATTTCCAGATCGAGCTGGTAGAATTCGCCCGGCAGGCGGTCTGCACGCGGATCTTCATCGCGGAAACACGGTGCGATCTGGAAATAGCGGTCGAAGCCAGAGACCATCAGCAGCTGCTTGTAGATCTGCGGCGCCTGCGGCAGCGCGTAGAATTTGCCCGCGTGGATTCGGCTGGGCACCAGGAAGTCACGCGCGCCCTCTGGCGAAGATGCGGTCAGGATCGGGGTGGAAAATTCATTGAAGCCGATCGCGTTCATCCGCTGGCGCAGGTCAGCCACAATCCGTGTGCGTTTCATCAGGTTTGTGTGGAGTGTTTCGCGACGCAGATCGAGGAAACGGTATTTCAGGCGGATGTCTTCCGGATATTCCTGCTCGCCGGCTACCGGCATGGGCAATTCTTCAGATGCGCTCTGCACGGTGATCGAACGCGCAAACACTTCAATCGCTCCGGTAGGCAGGTCTTTATTGACCGTCTCTGGAGTACGGGCCTTCACCTCACCGTCGATCGTCACAACCGATTCGAGACGAAGCTTCTCAAGCACCGAAAGTGCAGGCGAATCTTCGTCTGCTACGATCTGTGTCATGCCGTAATGATCGCGCAGGTCGATAAACAAAACCCCGCCATGATCGCGTTTACGGTGAATCCAGCCCGATAAACGGACTGAATCGCCAACATTTTCCGCGGAAAGCTGTGCGCAGTTGTGGGTACGATAGGCGTGCATCTAAAATCTTGTCCTGTTCGGGTGTATGCGGCTAAGGGCGCGCGCAAAGAATAAGCGCGATGACCTCTAGCGGTTTCAAGCGCGCGCTAACAGGGGATGAGGGTGCTTTTGTCAAGGCTGACCTCACTAACTGGACCAAGTGTCCGAGAGCGGTACTCCGCTCAACGAAAAGAAATGATGCATGAAAATACATGATCTGATTACCACAACCGACGCTTTGGTAGACTTGTGCGAGCGTCTTTCCAAATCCGAATTTGTTACCGTCGATACCGAATTCATGCGCGAGAACACCTATTGGCCCGAGCTTTGCCTGGTCCAGATCGCGAATGACAAAGAGGCCGCTGCGATCGATCCCTTGGCCGATGGGATCGACTTGCAGCCGCTGCTGGATCTGCTGACCGAGAATGAGGACGTTCTGAAAGTCTTCCATGCCGGCGGGCAGGATGTCGAAATTATCGTCAACCTGACCGGCAAGACCCCGCATCCCATATTCGACACTCAAATCGCCATGATGGCGATCAGTCAGAGCGAACAGATCGGCTATGCCAATCTGGTCGAAAGCTGGCTCAACATTGCGATTGATAAGGGCGCGCGCTTTACCGACTGGAGCCGCCGCCCGCTGACCGACCGTCAGATCGAGTACGCGATCGGGGATGTTACACATCTCTCGGAAATCTTCCCCGAGATGCTGAAGAAACTTGTGAAAACAGGTCGCGGCGCTTGGCTCGACGCGGAAATGGAAAAGCTGGCGGAGGTTTCCAACTACGTCACAGACCCTGACCTGGCATGGCGCCGCATTCGTTCACAAGGCCGCAATCCGCAGGTGCTCGGGCGGTTGAAAGCGCTCGCCGCATGGCGCGAAGGCGAAGCGCAACACAAGAACATCCCGCGCGGCCGCATCATGCGCGACGAAACACTGGCAGACATCGCAAGCCATCCGCCCAAGCAGCAAAAAGACCTTGCGAAGGTTCGCGGGCTGTCGGCGGCATGGCGGGAAAACGACATCGGCAAGCGATTGATGAAGGTGATCGAGAAGGCCGGACCGCTCGACAAAGACGAAATGCCCGAGAAGATGAAGCGCGGCGCGCCGCTTGGCAAAGAGGGAGCCCTGGTTGCCGATTTGCTCAAGCTGCTCCTCAAGATTCGCGCGAGAGAGATTGATGTCGCGGCGCGATTGCTGACAAAGGCAGACGAGATGGAGGCGCTGGCCGCGGGAATCCGCGAACTGCCTGTATTGAATGGGTGGCGATATGACGTTTTCGGCCGTGACGCGCTTGAGCTTGTCGAAGGCAAGCTCGCTTTTGCTGTGAAAGACGGCAAACTCACCATGACGCATATCGACGATATGCAAGCAGCGATGGAAGAATCGCTCGCGGCGGAGTGAGGGCGCACCTCAATTGTCATCGCGAGCGTAGGCGGGGCATTCCACCCGGTTGACGAGGTACTTCGCTAGTAATCGACGAATGTCCGCTAACGACCCGTTTGCGGACAGTCATCAATTGTGCGAGCTTCAACGCATGGCGGAAGAATCTTAACCTGCCCCCCCAAGGAGCAATTGTATGGATAAGATCAATCGCCGCCTGATGCTGGGCGGTCTGGGCATGGTCGGAGCAGGTCTGGTAGGTGCGGCACGCGCACAATCGACCGGGCAGGCCAACGGGGTTTCCGCCAATGCCGCGGTTCGCTGTTATCGGGCTCGACCACCCGCATATCTACTCGATGACAGACGCGCTGGTCCGCGGCGGCGGCACGCTCGTTGCGGTGCAGGCGAGCGACCCTCGGCAACTGGCGCGATATCTCGCCCGCTATGGCGACGTGAAAGTTGCAAGCACCGAAGCCGAGATTCTCGACGACGAGAGTGTGCAGGTCGTGGCCAGCGCTTCTATTCCCCATCTTCGCGCGCCGCTTGGCATTCGTGTGATGCGCGCCGGAAAGGACTTTCTTTCGGACAAGCCGGGGGTCACCAGCCTTGCCCAGCTGGCCGAAGTGCGCCGTACGATCGCTGAGACCGGGCGCAAGTTCGCCATCATGTATTCGGAACGGTTTGAAGTGCGCGCTGCGGTCAAGGCGGGGGAACTCGTTCGTGCCGGTGCGATCGGGCGGGTGATTCAGACGATCAACATCGCCCCACACCGCATGAGTGCGCCCAATCGGCCCGACTGGTTCTGGGATGTGAAGAACTATGGCGGTATCCTGACCGACATTGGCAGCCATCAGGCCGATCAGTTCCTGTTTTACACCGGCTCCACCGAAGCGCACGTGGTGGCGTCGCAAGTCGGCAACCTGGACACGCCCGGCCATCCGAGATTCCAGGATTTCGGAGATATGACACTGAGCGGCAATGGTGGGACCGGATATGTCAGGGTCGACTGGTTCACGCCTGACGGTCTGCCGACGTGGGGCGACGGGCGCTTGTTCATCCTCGGCACCGAAGGCTATATTGAGCTGCGCAAGTACATTGACATTCAGGGCCGCCCGGGTGGAGATCACCTCTTACTGGCTGACCGTAAGGGCACGAGCTACATCGATTGCAGCGATGTGCCGCTCCCGTTCGGCCCGCAGTTCGTTTCGGACGTGATGGAGCGGACAGAGGTCGCTCAAAATCAGGCTCAGGCCCTGCTTGCCGCCGAACTGGTGCTAACCGCTCAGGCCAAAGCAAGACAACTTGTGGATGGGCCGCGTCCAATACTTCAGGGTGGATAAAGTGCGGCGTTTGATCAACACCGTTCATCAACGTGGATGCAGGGCTGAACTAGGCAGCGGTTTGCTTTCCTACTTGCTGCTTTGAGGGCTAGAAACCGCGTCATGCCCGTCCGCCAATTTCTCTCCGCACCCGCCACAAGGTCACACTTTGCACACCCGCATTCACACGATGGCGTTTCTTGCCCTTGGACAGTGTTCCATGTGTTCCATCCTGTAGGGCTTTGCGACCGCGCGGCGGCGGGCTAAGGGCTTAGCGATGTCAACCTACCTCCCCACCATCAAGCAGTTGCAATATTTGGTTGCTCTGTATGAGCACGGGCATTTCGGGCGCGCGGCGGAAAGCTGTTTCGTATCTCAATCAACCTTGTCGGCCGGATTGCGCGAGCTGGAATCCTTGCTTGGGGTAACGCTGGTCGAGCGCAGTCGCCGGGTGGTGCGTTTTACCGCTTTGGGAGAGCAGGTGGTGGCCAAGGCACACAGGCTGCTGCGCGAGGCAGAGGAATTGTCCGATCTGGTGCAGGCATCGGGAAAGCCGCTGACGGGGACCATGCGTATGAGCGTGATCCCCACAATCGCACCCTTCATGCTGCCAAAGATCCTGCCGCGCCTGCGCAGCGAACGCCCTGAACTGAAACTCCTGCTGCGCGAAGAAACGAGTCAGGACGCTGTCGAATCGCTGCATCACGGCAGGGTTGATTGCGTGCTGCTGGCTTTGCCTTTCGCGACCGGCGAGGTGGAGATGGCGCATATTGCCGATGATCGCTTGTTCGTGGCGTTTCCAAAGGATGATCCAAGAGACCCGCCGGAGACTGTATCAGCGAGTATGATCGACACCATGACATCCGGAGGGCGCTTGCTGTTGCTGGAGGATGGTCACTGTCTAAAGGAACACGCGCTGGCCGCCTGCAATCGGCCTGAATTGCGCGCATCGGCCACGATGATCGGCACGTCACTGCACACGCTGGTGCAGATGGTGAACAATGACCTTGGCCTCACCATGCTGCCAGAGATGGCTCTGGAGGCGGGAATTCTGAACGGTACAGATGTTGTTGCGCGGCCGCTCAAGAACAAGAGCGCCAAGCGGGAGATTGCGCTGATCTGGCGCAAGAATAGCCCCCGTGCGGAGGAATTCGAGTTGTTGGCAGAGGAATTGAGAGCGGGTTAGGCGTTCACCGGAACCGGTTTGAGCAGCTTCTCGTCCGCGAACTTCTGAATCTTTTTCGCTGCGATCAGCGGTAGCACCACTGACAAGGCGATACCAACGAGCGAGCAGAAACCAACCCAGATCGCCATCCAAGATCCACCCGCCTGATACATGCCGTAAAGCACCGGCACAGCCAGGATGGCTCCACGCACCTCATTGAAGATCAAGGCGATCCAGCCGACCTTCAGAAATGCCGCGAGCAAGGTTGAAAGCGTTGCACTCATGAGGCCTGACTAGGCCCCAATTATTGAGAATAGGTTGACGCGGCATTCACCAATGCACGCGCCGCCTCAATTCACATCAATCCATATGTTTAAGGCCAACCCTCAGATAGTCCCAGCCGGTCATCACTGTCAGAATGGCTGCGGCCCATAGTGTGATCAGCCCGACCGTATGCGGAACATTCGCCAGCACATCGACAATCATCACATTCCATTGCGGCAGCCCCTGCCCCAATATCAGCGCGCCCAACGCAATTATCTGGAATGTTGTCTTCCACTTGGCGAGCTTCGTGACGGGGACGGAGACTTGCAGACCACCAAGAAACTCGCGCAGGCCCGAGACCGTGATCTCACGAACGAGAATGATCAATCCAGCGATTACATGCAGATCGCCCACATATGGTCCGGTCAAAATGCCTTTTGCTGTCAGCACGAGAATGACAGACGCGACCATTATCTTGTCCGCAATCGGATCGAGAAAGACGCCCAGCTTGGACACCGTACCGCTTGATCGCGCAAGGTAGCCGTCGAAATAGTCCGTAATCCCCATCAGGCTGTAGAGACCGAATGCCAGCAAATAGCCGAGCTCCCAACCCGGCCACCACAAAAGAAAGGCCAATAGCGGCACGGCACAGATGCGCGAGAGTGTGAGGATGTTCGGCAAAGTAAGCATCGATTTCACCCCTAGCGCGAAGGTGCCTTGGGAAAAAGCCGGAGTTTCAGGCTTGTTCACGGCTACGCCCACCCCTAGGGTCCGCAATAGGGAGCAGCTGCAGGGCAGATGATTTGACTACTTCAACCCATTTGCTGCGCCGCAGGCGTTTTCTGCCGCTGTTTTGCACACAGCTGTTCAACGCGTTCAATGACAATCTTTACAAGACCGCGATGGTCCTGTTCGTGGTCTATACCGTCTATAATGACGAGAGCGCGGAAGGCATTTTCAGCGGCGTCGCGTCATTTCTGTTCATCCTGCCATTCTTCCTGCTGTCCGCGCTAGCGGGGCAGCTGGCTGACATGCGCGACAAGGCAAAGATCATCCGCACAGTCAAGATGTGCGAAATCGGGTTGATGATCATCGGCGCATCCGGGCTTTATCTTGCCTGGAAAGGGATCGCCGTCGACACAGTCGCTATCCCGCTGATGTTGCTCGCTCTGTTTTTGACAGGAGTGCAATCCACCTTCCTTGGACCGATCAAATACGCAATCCTGCCACAGCATCTGAAAAAGGATGAAGTCCTGGCCGGGACAGGTCTGGTCGAGGCTGGCACTTATATCGCGATTCTGGCGGGCACGATTTTGGCAGGCTGGATTCCGGTTGAATGGGCCGCTGGCGTTATCATCCTGACCTCCGTGCTTGGCTATCTCACCAGCCGTTCGATCCCGGACGCACCGGCGCAAGGCAAGGTGGAAAAGCTTGACCGGCACATCATCCGTGCATCGATCAACCTGATCCGCAATGTAATGCTGGACCGGCAGATCTTTTACGCAATCATCGCGATCAGCTTCTTCTGGACGATCGGCGCTGTGCTGTTCATCCAGTTTCCTCCGCTCGCCAAGAATACATTGATGGCAAGCAAGGAGGTCGCGAGCCTGTTTCTCGTGATCTTCTCTGTCGGAATTGCGATCGGTTCGGTTTCGATCAACGCGCTGCTGAAGGGCGAGGTATCGGCCCGCTACTCACCAATCTCCGTGGTCATAATGGGCGCATTTGTCGTCGCGTTCTATTTCGTGTGCCGCTTATGGCAATCCTACGAAATAACCGAGATTATGGGTGTGACCGAGTTCTTGGCCTGGCCGCTGGCAAGTTTGATCATGCTCACCTTGCTAGGCATCGCAATCGCAGGCGGCATGTTTGTGGTGCCGCTCTATGCCTTCCTGACGACGCGCTGCGCGCCGGATCAAGCTGCACGCACCATCGCTGCGAACAATATCGTCAATTCCGGATCCATGGTTGCAGGGTCGCTCGTTGCGATGGCGCTTAGCGCAATCGGCGTGCCTGTGGTGGAGCAATTGCTGCTCAGCGCGGGAATGTGTCTGGTTTCGGCGTGGTTGGGCCGCCGTTTGCACCAGGCAGAGCTGGACGAAGGGCAAAGCCCTGCCTGATCAGGCGACAAAGACCAATACTGCTGCAAAGACAGAGAAATATACAGTTGCAAAGCCGCGCACATCATCGCGGGTCAGCTTCCACAAGACTTCAGCCGGAGCCTCATACTCATTGCTGCGTACATGAGCAGCAAGGCTTGCCCGGAACGGGTGGCGCGCTTGCTCGTCGGTCAGGACCAATGCTCTCTTCATGGATCAGAGTCTTAACCCGATACTAACCATCGTGCGCGGCAGAAATCCTGACTGTCGCAGCGCGGGACATTAAGCATGTGTGTTCATGCTGAGCTGTGGATGATTGCCTCTTGAGCGTACCAAAGCTAAGCGGCGAACCATGACAACACGCACCACACCTGACGCAGCAAAACTGCTGGTCGATTGCCTTGCAGAACAAGGCGCGGACCGTATTTTCACAGTTCCGGGCGAAAGCTTCCTGCAAGTGCTCGATGCGCTGCATGGCCGCGAAGACATTGATGTCGTCACTTGCCGGCAAGAAGGCGGTGTCAGTTTCATGGCTTGCGCGGATGGCGCCATGACCGGCCGCCCCGGTATCGCCTTCGTAACGCGCGGTCCAGGAGCAACCAATGCCAGCATTGGGGTGCATGTTGCGCATCAGGATTCGCAGCCGATGATCATGTTTGTGGGCGATGTGGCGCGCGACATGCGCGAACGGGAAGGATTTCAGGAAGTCGATTTTCCTGCGTTCTTCGGCCCGATCTGCAAATGGGCAGCGCGGATCGACAATGCTGACCGGATTCCGGAATTTGTTTCGCGAGCCTATGCGACCGCAATCTCGGGGCGTCCGGGACCAGTTGTATTGGCTCTGCCTGAGGACATGCTGGACGATGCGACCTCCGCATCCCCTCGCCCGTTTGTCGTACGGCCGCCGCAAGCGGCCTGTCCCGATGCGATGCAAACACTGATGGCAATGATAGGTGATGCGGCCAGCCCCATTGCGATTATCGGCGGTGCGGGCTGGAATCCGAAAGCGCGCGAACACTTCCAGCAATTCGCTGAACGGATCGGGCTTCCCGTCGCGACTGCTTTTCGGCGTCAGGACGCTATCTCTCCTTCATCGCCGGTTTATGCGGGCAATCTGGGCTATGGCCCCAATCCGAAACTGGTTGAGCGCGTGAAGCAGGCCGATCTGGTGATCGCAGTGGGTGCGCGGCTTGGTGAAGCAACCACTGATGGTTACACTTTCCCGGAGCTTGATCGCGCCGAGCAATTACTGGTGCATATCCATCCTGACCCCGAAGAACTGCACCGTGTCTATCGAACCGATCTCGCGATCTGTTGCGCAATGGATGAATTCGCTGAAACTGCTGCCTTGTGGGAAGACAATTCCATCCTGTCTTTCGACGCAGGCGCTGAAGCTCACGCAGAATGGGAGGCTTGGGCCACCCCTCAACCGAACGATTTCGCGCTCGACATGGGGCAAGCGGTTGCATTCATGCGCGAAACTCTGCCGTCTGACAGCATCATCTGCAATGGTGCAGGCAACTTCTCTGGCTGGTGGCACCGCTACTGGCGGTATGAGGGTTTCCCGACTCAACTCGCTCCCACCGCCGGCGCGATGGGCTATGGCGTCCCTGCCGCCGTTGCCGCTGCACAGCGCCACCCCGACCGCACAGTGGTTGCGTTGGCCGGTGACGGTGACTTTCTGATGAATGGTCAGGAATTGGCGACAGCCGCACAGCATGGGTGCGACATGATCGTGTTGGTCATAGACAATAGTGCCTATGGCACGATCCGCATGCATCAGGAGCGTGAATTCCCCGAACGCGTTTCAGCAACAGAACTTGCCAACCCGGATTTCGCGGCGCTCGGCGCAGCGTTCGGGGCTTGGAGTGCGCGGGCTGAAACAACCGATCAGTTCAAGCAAGCTCTTACCGAAGCGAATACTCGCAAGGGATTACGGCTGATCCATTGCAAGATCGACGTTGAACAATTGGCCGCAAGCGGAGCGACGATTAGCGGTCTTCGCAAGCGGTAACACGCGGGCGTTAAACCTCGCCTGACAGGCCCCCGCCCATTTCAAGGATAGTGTCCCACTCTGCCTTGGTCAGCTCTGCCACTGACAATCGTCCAAGTCGGATAAGCTCGCATTCCGCCAGTTTGGGCTCGGCCTTGATCTGCTTCAGCGTCACCGGCCGATTGAGCTTCGATTTGGGCTTGATCTTTACCGCCGCCCATTTGCCTTCTGGATCTGTCGGATCGAGAATGCCTTCCACGCTAATCGTCGCAACGCCTACAATTTCCAGCCCTTCGCGCGAGTGGTAGAAAAAGGCTTCCTCGCCAACTTTCATCGCAGCCAGATTATTCTTTGCGCGATGGTTGCGGACACCATCCCATACGCCTTCCTTTTCGGCCACAAGATCTTCCCAACTGTATTTGAAGGGTTCCGATTTCATCAGCCAATAGCGTGCCAAATTCTTTCTCCAAACGGGATTGGTAAACATTGATAGCCCTACGCAAGCCACGCTTCGGTTTCCACCCCGGCTGCTATGAGAAGTCACAATTAACCCGATTTTTAATCATCGGCGTCACACGTAATGCGAGTTAGTCCGTAGGATTGAGGGCAGCGCCGACAAGGCCTGTAAGACGCAAGAGTGGCTGAAGACGACAACCAGCAAAAGCTAGGCAAAGCCGAGCGCGACATCGTAGCGCTGGGAATTGCAGCGGCAGCGATCATCCTTTTTGTTGCGACGGGCAGCTCGGTTCTGCCGCGTGTTGCCGCATCGATCATGGGCACCGGAGCCGCGCCGGACAATCTGCTGGTCAATGCCATGTTGCTCAACATTGCGCTGATGATTTTCGGATGGCGGCGTTATCGCGATCTCACAAGCGAGATTGCGGTGCGGAAGCAGGCTGAAGAAATTGCGCGCAAACTGGCTGAAACCGACCCCCTGACCAACTGCCTGAACCGCAGAAGTATTGGGAGCGCGACCGAGAAGTTGCGCCGCATGGCCAATGCACGCGGTCAAGCCACCGCGTTTGTGATGATCGATCTCGACAACTTCAAACAGGTCAATGACATGAATGGCCATGGCATGGGCGACAAGGTGTTGACGGTAATGGCAAAGCGCTTGCGCGATGCAGTGCCGGACACCTCACCTGTAGCGCGACTTGGTGGAGACGAGTTTGCATTCGCAATGTCATACTCGCCTGATCACCCAGAGAAAGTTGATGAGCTGATTGCCGTCTTGTTTGAAAAAGTATCTGGCAAGGTCGAGATCCAAGGGTCCAGCGTCGATACGACAATGTCGATCGGCATCGCTACTGACCACGATTTGAAAGGCAAGGCCGCGGGGATCGAGGACAGCGAAACTCTGATACACCATGCTGACATCGCGATGTATCAGGCAAAGAAGAACGGAAAGAACCGCTATTTCTGGTTCGAACCTACGATGGAGAATGAGCTACGCTTCCGCAATGAGCTGGAGAATGGCATTCGTCGCGGGTTGAAACGAGGCGAATTCGTCCCGTTCTACGAGCAGCAGGTTGACATTTCGACCGGCGAATTGGTCGGGTTCGAAATGCTGGCGCGCTGGAAATCGCCGGAACTTGGTCTGGTCAATCCAGACGTATTCATCCCGATTGCGGAAGAGATCGGCGTCATTGCCGAGATGTCCGAACAGTTGATGGTTCAGGCATTCACTGATGCTCAGGCCTGGGATTCCAGCCTGACCCTGTCAGTCAATATCTCGCCAGTTCAACTGCGTGATCCGTGGTTCTCACAGCGGCTGCTGAAGCTGTTGGTTGAGAACAATTTCCCGGCACACCGCCTGGAAATCGAAGTCACTGAAACCTGTCTGCATGAGAATCTGGGACTGGTGAAATCGATGATCGCCAGCCTGCGCAACCAGGGTGTTCAAGTAAGCCTTGATGATTTCGGCACCGGATACTCCAGCCTTTCGCAATTGCGCAGCTTGCCGTTTGACCGGATCAAGATCGATCGCAGCTTTGTCAGCGAGCTCCGCAACAAGGACAGCAGCAAGATCGTCGACGCGATCATCTCACTGGGTGACGGGTTGCAGATGCCGATCACGGCGGAAGGTATCGAGAACGAAGACATTCTCGCGCAGCTCCGCGAAATGGGCGAGCTAAAGGGGCAAGGATATCACTATGGCCGTCCGGAGGATGCATCCCAGGTGCTTGAGCGATTGGCAGACAACGGCAAGCTCGCGAAGACCCCTCCGGTCGTGACAAAGACCGCTACTGAGGCCGTGGACGAAATCGACGCAGCACAAGAGCAACGCCGCGCATAAGGCGCAACCGACTCGACAAATACTGGACGCAGACGCGCCCGCCGCATAGAGCGCGTGTCGCTATGCGAGTTGATTTCACCAAGATGCACGGGCTCGGAAATGACTTTGTGATCCTAGATGGTCGCAAGGAAGCTCTGCCTGTCTTGGATGCTGTCACCGCCGCTGCGATCGCGGATCGCCGCAAGGGGATTGGCTGCGATCAACTCATTCTGATGGAAAACTGTGATCAGGGTGACGCGGACTTCCGCATGCGGATATTCAATTCAGATGGCGGCGAAGTGGAAGCATGCGGCAATGCCGCCCGTGCCGTGGCGCTGTTGCATGGAGTGTCGGCAAAAGTTTTGACTGACGGCGGCGTCATATCGCTGGAACCAACTGATGGCGGCGCAACCGTCGATATGGGTGAGCCTCGCTTCGATTGGCAATCGATACCGCTCGACTATGCGATGGATACAGCCTCGATGCCGGTTAGTTGGGGGCCGCTACGCAACCCGATTGCCGTCAATGTTGGCAATCCGCATGTGATTTTCTTTGTCGGCGATACGGATGCGATCGACCTTGGCAATATCGGCCCTGAGATCGAACATGATCCTTTGTTCCCCGAGCGGGTCAATGTGAATGTCGCCACAGTGCAGTCCAAAGAGCGGATCAAGCTAAATGTTTGGGAACGCGGCGCCGGCTTGACGCGAGCATGCGGCACAGGTGCTTGCGCGACGGCAGTGGGTGCCATGCGGCGTGGCTTGGTAGAGCGCGAGGTCATGGTCGAATTGCCCGGAGGGGCGCTTCAGATAAAATGGACCGATGACAACCGCATCCTGATGAGCGGCCCGGCCACCGAAAGCTTTCGCGGCAGCTTTGAATGGTCGGACTACGCGGACGGCGAATGATGAGCGGGCCAGAGCTGATCACATTGGGCTGCCGCCTGAATATTGCCGAAAGCGAACGCATGCGCGGTATGCTTTCCGGCGAAGACAATCTGGTGGTGATCAATAGCTGTGCGGTAACTTCCGAAGCGGTCCGTCAGACGCGCCAGGCCATTCGCAAGGCGCGGAAAGCGCGGCCCGATGCGCGGCTGTTGGTCACGGGTTGCGCGGCGGATATTGAGCGCGAGCAGATCGCAGACATGCCCGAGGTAGATGGGCTGATTGCCAACGAGGCGAAGCTTGATCCGCGCGCATGGAATGTGCCGATGGAGGTACCTCCTCTACCGCCAACCCGCACGCGCGCCTTTATCGCGATCCAGAACGGATGTGACCACGCCTGTACCTTTTGCGTGATTCCGCAAGGGCGCGGGCAAAGCCGTTCGATGACCGTGGATGCGGTCAAACGCGAGGTCGAGCAGCATCTGGCGCTTGGCGCGCAAGAGGTCGTGCTGACGGGTGTCGACGTGACAAGCTGGGGCTATGATCTGCCCGACAAGCCGCCTCTCGGCGCAATGGTGGGGGAGATTCTGGATGCTTTTCCAGAGCTGCAACGCTTGCGCATGTCCTCGCTCGACGGAATCGAAATTGACGAACAACTGTTCGAGCTTTTCGCCAGCGAGCGTCGATTGATGCCCCATCTCCATCTCTCTCTGCAGCATGGGCATGATTTGATCCTCAAGCGCATGAAACGCAGGCATTTGCGGAATGACGCGGTGGATCTGGTCGCTAAGCTCAAGCGACGCCGGCCGGAGATCGCGATTGGCGCTGACCTGATCGCGGGTTTCCCGACCGAAACCGAAGAACACCACCAGGCGAACCTTTCCATCATCCGTGAATGCGACATCGTGCACGGGCACATCTTCCCCTATTCGCCCCGCCCCGGCACACCCGCGGCGCGCATGCCGCAGCTGGATCGTTCCGCCATCAAGGCACGCGCGAGCGAACTACGCGCGGCAGTAAGCGACGTGCGCAGCCAATGGCTTCAATCGCTCGTGGGCAAACAGCTTTCAGTCCTCGCCGAACGCGACGGTACGGGCTATGCGCCGAACTTCGCGCGAGTTTCAGTGCCGCAAGGCATTGCGGCGGGGCAAATCGCCACCATCTCGCCTGACGAAGTGATTGAAGGAATGCTCGTATGAGCGAGGCGGAAGCCCCGAAAAAGAGCTGGAGCGAGCGTCTGTTTGGCGGGTTTCGCAAAACCTCTGACCGGTTGAGCGAGAATCTGACCACAGTGGTTAGCACGGCCAAGCTGGACGATGCGACGCTGGACGATGTCGAAGACGCGCTGATTATGTCAGATCTCGGCCCGTCGGCAGCCGCACGCATTCGCGAGCGCTTGCGTGAAAAACGCTTCGGCCTTGAAATCAGCGAGCGCGAGTTGAAAGAAGCCGTCGCGGAGGAAATCGCAGAGATCCTGCGCCCAGTGGCCAAGCCGCTTGAAATCACAGCCTTCCCACGCCCGCAAGTGTTGCTGGTTATCGGCGTCAACGGGTCAGGCAAAACCACCACCATCGCCAAGCTCGCGCATCTGCTTCAGGAAGATGATTACGGCGTGATGCTGGCCGCAGGCGATACTTTCCGCGCTGCTGCGATCGGACAACTCGCCACATGGGCAGAGCGTGTGGGTGTCCCGATCATTCGCGGCCCCGAAGGTGGGGATCCGGCGAGCATCGTTTTTGACGCGGTCAAAGCCGCGACGGACACTGGCATTGATGCATTGATCGTCGACACTGCCGGACGGCTCCAGAACAAACGAGAGCTGATGGATGAGCTTGCGAAGATCCACAAAGTCCTCGGGCGGCTCAATCCGGAAGCCCCGCATGATGTCATACTCGTGCTCGATGCCACCAACGGCCAGAACGCGCTCGCCCAAATCGACGTGTTCAAGGAAGTGGCGGGCGTGACGGGCCTCATCATGACCAAGCTCGATGGCACCGCGCGCGGCGGTGTGCTGGTCGCCGCAGCTGAGCAATACGGCCTGCCTATCCATGCTATCGGCGTAGGCGAGAAAATTGACGATCTGCGTCCGTTCGATCCCGATCTGGTCGCCAAAGTTATTGCAGGGGTGGCGTAATGTCCGAACAGAAAAGCGCGCCCGCCAAAAAGGGTTCTGGCTGGCTCAATGTGCTGGTCGATTATGGCCCTCTGCTGGTGTTCCTTGGTGTCTATCGCTGGAATGCGCCCGCAGAGCCAAACCCGGCCGACGAAATTCTCGCGATCATCTACGGCACCATGGCCTTCATGGTCGCCGCCGTTGTGGCGCTGATCACTTCCAAATGGCGGCTTGGTAAAGTCTCCCCCATGCTGTGGTTTTCAACCGCGCTGATCGTGGGATTTGGCGCGCTGACGATATTCTTTGGCGATCCGGTGTTTGTCCAAACCAAGCCGACGATCATCTACGGCGTCTTGGGTGTCGCATTGCTGATCGGCGTCTGGCGAGGGCGGGCCCTGCTCCAGATATTGCTCGAAGCCGCCTTCGAAGGGCTAACCCATGAGGGCTGGCTCAAGCTTTCGCGCAATTGGGGCATTTTCTTCCTGGCTTTGGCAGCACTAAACGAAGGATTGCGCGCAAATCTCAGCTTTGAAAGCTGGCTCTGGGCCAAGCTATGGGTGTTCTTACCGCTCACATTCCTGTTCACTTTCAGCCAGATACCCATGCTGCTCAAGAACGGGCTGTCATTGGATGATGGCGACGAAGACGCGGAAACTCCTCCACCAGCGAGTTAATCGCGCTCTTGCCATTTTTGCACCAATCTGCGCAGTGTTCGCGCGTAGCGGGGATTGGCTGACCATTGCCCCCGCGAAAGCTCATAAGGGGGAGCATAATGGCAAAACTTTTTGGAAATCTTCATCTGGTGCTGGCGATTGGTCTCGTCTCAGCAATCGCACTCATGTTCGGATTCGCGGATTCGGTTGCGATTGACGGAAACTCGATCGGGCGCTGGCTGCACCTGTTCTTTGGCGTGCTGTGGATCGGCCTGCTGTACTATTTCAACTTCGTACAGGTGCCCGGAATGCCCAAGATCGCTGACGAGCATAAGCCGGCTGTGACGAAGACAATCGCACCAAGCGCACTGTTCTTCTTCCGCTGGGCTGCATTGCTGACCGTGGTAACCGGTCTGTGGATCGCGATGATCAACGGTTACATGGTCAACGCGTTGACCTTCGCCGGAAACCCGTACGAAAACCTGATCGGTGCCGGCATGTGGATGGCGCTGATCATGGCGTTCAACGTGTGGTTCATTATCTGGCCGGCGCAGAAGAAAGTGCTCGGCATTGTCGAGGCATCTGCTGACGAGAAAGCCGCTGCCGCGCCGCGCGCGCTGATCGCGAGCCGCCTCAACACGCTGCTTTCATTTCCGATGATGTACGCAATGGTAAGCGCAAATCTGGGCTAACGCCCGGCGATAACTTGCTACGAAACTAGGAAAGGCGCTGCGGGAAACCGTGGCGCCTTTTTAATGTCTGATCATGGGTCGTAAATGAACGCTAAATCTCAACTTGGCTGCCCAGTTCGACCACGCGGTTGGTGGGCAGTTTGAAGAAGTCCATCGCGGTCGCCGAATTCCTCAGCATCCATGCGAAAATCTTCTCGCGCCAGATCGGCATGCCCGGCTTGTCTGACGGCAGCAGCGTCTGACGGCTGAGGAAGAAGCTCGTCTGCATCATGTCAAACTCGCCACCACACTGCTCCATCTGTTTCAGACCGGCTGGAACGTCGGTTTTCTCCATGAAACCATAGTGCAGGATGGCACGATAGAAGCCGTCACCGATCTCGTGATATTCACAGCGCTCGCCCGGATCGACATAGGGCACTTCCTCGATATTGACCGTCAGGATCACCACGCGTTCATGTAGCACTTTGTTGTGCTTGATATTGTGCAGCAGCGCGGACGGTACACCGTTGGTGCTCGAGGCCATAAAGATCGCCGTACCAGGCACCCGCACCGCAGAGTTCTTGGCTGACTTGGCAAAGATCTCCATTGGCAGGCCGCCTTCGGCCATCTGTGCGCGCATCAGCTTGCGCCCGCGCGCCCAAGTCGTCAGCAACGTAAAGGCAATGAAACCGACCATCAACGGGAACCAGCCCCCATCGGGAACTTTGGTGAGGTTTGCCGCGAAATAAGCACCATCCACGATCAGGAACAGGGCGACTACGGGGCCCGCGTACCACCACTTCCATTTCCATACCCCGACCAGCAATACCGCCATCAGCAGCGTATCGATCGTGACTGCACCGGTCACCGCAATACCGTAAGCGCTGGCGAGAGCGGACGAACTCTGGAACGTCAGAACCAGGATGATAATCGCCACCATCAACGCCCAGTTCACGACCGGAATGTAGATCTGGCCGCCTTCGGTTTCGCTGGTGTGGCGCACATTCAAACGCGGCATGAAGCCCATCTGGATCGCCTGGTGGGTGATAGAGAACGCGCCGGAGATAACCGCCTGGCTGGCGATGAAGGTGGCAACAGTTGCCAGTATCACCAATGGCAAGCGCCATTCTTCGCTGGCGAGCAGGAAGAACGGATTGCGCACCACTTCTGCGGCCTGTTCAGGCGGCAAGCCAGCGATCATCGCACCTTGTCCGAAGTAGTTGAGCAGCAGGCAAGGCATCACAAAACCGAACCAACTCAAACGCATAGGACCGCGCCCGAAATGGCCCATGTCCGAATAGAGCGCTTCAGAGCCTGTCACCGCGAGCACCACCGCGCCAAGCGCCAGGAACGCCACCACGCCGTCGGTCACAAAAAACATCACTGCATAATATGGGTTGAGCGCCCACAGAATGTCCGGGTTCTGGACTATCTGCCATCCGCCCAGGCTGGCAATAACCGTGAAATAGACGATCATCACTGGCGCAAACAGCGCACCTACCTTGGCGGTCCCGCGTGCTTGCAACATGAACAGGAACACCAGCAAACCCAGCGCAATCGGGATAACAAACGGCTGTAGTCCAGCATCAACCACGGTCAGACCTTCTACCGCCGACAAGACCGAGATCGCAGGCGTAATCATACTGTCGCCGTAGAACAGCGATGTCGCAAACACCCCGAGCAGAACGACCAGCCAGCCGTAGCTTGACTTGCCGATATGCCGCGAAAGCAAAGCGACCAGCGCGAGTGAACCGCCCTGCCCCTTGTTATCGGCCCGCATCAGAATGGTGACATACTGGATCGCCACAACCAGCAGCATGGACCAGAATATCAGGCTGACGACCCCCAGCACATGCATCCGGTCAATCGCAATATTGGCCGTACCGGCGAATGTCTCACGAAAGGCGTAAAGCGGGCTGGTACCGATATCGCCAAAGACGATACCGATCGCGCCCACAGCCAGCGCGGTTTTGGACGCACTGTGTGACTGTCCACCCGTGGGTGGCTGATGTGCTGGCGCTGTTGCTTCGCTCATATCAAACGGATTTCCCGCTTTCCCGGTACAGCCCTCACGAGCCTGACTCGCGATCCCGAACATGCCCCCTGTGGCACAAGGCGGCGGCGCTTAGCACTGCGCTTCGCCCCCTGCAAGCCGCTGCGCGCTACTCTTCGACCACCTGCGCGCGTTGTTCAGCGGCATTTTGCGCTTCCATCATACGCCGCATGCTGTCCATTTGCGCCAATAACTGGTCCAATCCGGCCAAGCGAAACTCAAGATCTTGCCGCCAGGGCGCATCTTCCGGGCTGCGTTCCAACAGCTCGGCCCATACGCGCCGCGCATCTTCTGGCCGCCCCGAACGCAGAAACGCCATACCCAGAAAATAGCCTGCACCGGGATGCTCCGGGAAGGCTTCCTGCGCCTTGCTGAACGCGGCAATGGCGGGCGGCGTTACCTGACCCTCAGCATGTTCGACCAAAGCGATCGCCAATGCGAGCCAGGTTTCGGCGTCATTGGGATAGTCCTTAATCGCGTTGCGCAAGAATCCAGCCGCTTCTCCGTACCGGCCTTGGCGCGCATAACCATCTGACGTCACCAGATGGCTCGGAGGAGGCGAACCATCATCGAACAGGCTGCGCCGCGCTTGCACCAATTGCTCGCCTGAACGCACTTCCTGTTCGATTGCTGCCTTGGGTGCTGCGGGCTGTCCGGGAGAGCCGAACATTCCATAACCAGCCAGGCCGAAGATCAGCACCGCCGCGAACAGCATCCAACCTTGTTTCGGCAGCCGCAAGACCAGAATTGCAGTCAACATCGCGGCTATACCAAGCAGTAATATAGGCATCCAGGCCATCAATCATCGCCCTCGTCGAGAATCTGGTCCGGTCCGCCGACCGATTTGCGGCCGATCCGCCGCCACAGAATTGCGCCTGCGACTAGCAGGAGCAGCAGGGGGATTGCGAACAAAGGCCAAGTCGAACTCGTCACACGCGGCGCATAGCTGACATAGTCACCATAGCGATCGATCAGCCACTGGCGGATCTCTTCGGGTTCCTGACCCGCCGCAATCCGTGTGCGCACCTGATGGCGCATATCGCCCGCCATGGGTGCATCGCTGTCTGCAATCGACTGGCTTTGGCATTTCAGGCAACGCAGGGTTTCCATCAGCGCGACCGCCTCGGCTTCCTGCGCGGGGTCTTCCAACTGTGTGTAGGCGTAGGGCGCAGGCGGTAAATCATCCTGCGCCGCCAACGGCAGCGAAAGGCTGACTATTGCGAGAAGTAGCAGCACGCGCTTCACGATGCGTCCTTCAGGATTTCCAGCAATCGCGGGACATCGCGCGCGCGAACATCGCCGATATGCTGGTGCACGATATTGCCTTCACCATCGATCACGAAGGTTTCCGGCACGCCGGACGAACCGATTTCCAGCTGCACCGCGGAAATGTCATCTGCGCCAATGCGGGTATATGGATTGCCATGGGTCGCAAGAAATTCGTCCACATTCTCACGCTTGTCACGAATGGCCACGCCGACAATCTCGACGCCTTCTTCCTTGAGGCTTTCCAGATGCGGAGCTTCCGCAATGCATGGCAAACACCAACTGGCCCAGATATTGAGAAGCTTGGGCTTTCCGTCCTTGAAATCGGCAGTGGTCACACCAGGGCGGGTCTCGCTCGCCGCTGGCAGCTCGAATTCTGGCAAAGCCCGTCCGATCATGGTCGATGGAATGAGTTCGTCTTTGGGCTGAAACAGTTGATATCCCGCAACGCCCACGAAGAACGCAAACAGCATCAACGGGACCCATAATGTCCAGCGCATCACGCTGCCCCTCCTGCCGGTGCCGCACCATTTTCAACGCGAAGCGCCGCCATATCAGCACGCTCGTCAGCTTCGCGGGCAAGCCTTTCGCGGCGGCGGATATCGCTGGAAAGACGCCCGATGATTGAAAGCGTACCGCCCAAAGCAATCAGCAACCCACCATACCAGATCAGCGTGACCAGCGGCTTCCACCACAGGCGCAATTGCCATCTTCCGTCCGGAGACGGCGCGCCCACCACCGCATAAAGCTGCCCATCCCAACGCGTCAGCAACGCGCTTTCCGTAGTCTGCTGAACAGGTGCCCAGAAATGGCGCGACTGCGGGTTGAGAACTACAGGCGCTCCATCGCCGCGCTGCGCCGTGATCCGCGCTTCCATCGCTGTCCAATTTGGCCCGGCGATCGGGTCGACACTTTCCAATGTGATGGTGAAGCCTGAAAGTTGTGTCGCTTCGCCCGGCGCGACCGCAACCAGCTTCTCATCCGTAAATGCGCTTTCGCTCGCCATTCCCAGCAGGGCAACTGCAATGCCGAAATGGGCAATGACCATGCCCCATGTCGCTAAGGGGACGCGCAGGAGATTGCGCCCGCGCAACGGCATGAAGCTCGCCACGCCCAAGCCCACAGCGAACGCCAGACCCAGCAGCGGCAGTACGCCGATATCGGTTGTGAACAGCACGATTGCCAGTGCAGCCGTAACGACAAGAACCGTGACAATAGCGATCGGCAATTTGATGCGATCAATATTGTCCTCCCGCCAGCGCAGCATCGGGCCAACGGCCATCACCGCCAGCATCGGAATGGTGAAGATCGCGCCGACCGGATTGAAATAGGGCGGGCCGACAGACACACGAACATCGAAGGCTTCGGTCAGGAGTGGGTAAAGCGTCCCAAGCAACACAATTCCGAGGATCGCAGACAGCATCACATTGTTGAACACCAGTGCCCCCTCGCGGCTGACCAGAGCGAAACGCTGGCCCTCTGAAACGCTGCCCGCGCGCAAGGCAAACAGCAGCAACGCACCGCCGATGTAAAGGCACAGGAGCGCGAGGATAAATGACCCGCGTTCAGGATCGACAGCAAAGGCATGAACGCTGGTCAGGATGCCCGAGCGCACAAGAAATGTACCCAACATCGACATGGAGAACGCCACTACGCCCAGCATGATCGTCCATGCACGCAAAGCATCGCGAGCGGCCAGAACGCTGGCCGAATGCAGCAAAGCAGTCGCAGCGAGCCAAGGCATTAGTGAAGCGTTTTCGACCGGATCCCAGAACCACCAGCCGCCCCAGCCAAGCTCGTAATAAGCCCAATATGATCCGGCTGTGATACCCAGGGTCAGAAACACCCACGCACCCAGCACCCATGGGCGCATTACGCGTGCAAACTCCGGGTTTACCTGACGCGTCAGCAGCGCGCCCACCGCAAAGCTGAACGCGACCGACAGCCCGACATAGCCCATGTAGAGCGTAGGCGGGTGGAAAGCCAAGCCGATGTCCTGCAGCAGTGGATTAAGCCCGCTGCCCTCGACGGCAGGCGTTGCAAGCCGCTCAAACGGGTTCGAACTCAACAACAGAAACGCATAAAACCCAATGGCAACAAAACCTTGCGAGGCAAGCGTTGCCTGCATGGTCTTTTCTGGCAAGCGCCGCTCCAGCCACGCAATCAGAGCCCCTGCCAGTGCCATGACCGTGACCCAAAGCAGCATTGAACCTTCGTGATTGCCCCAAGCGCCAGACAGCTTGAAGATCATCGGCTTCATCGAATGAGAATTGCTCGCGACCAGCTTTACCGACAGGTCTGTGATCGCGAACACCCACAGCAGCATCGCAAAACTGAAAACTGCAAGGAAACCCTGCAAGATCGCAGCCGGCCTGACCAAGGCCGCCAACGGTGCATCCGGATTGCGTTGCGCAATCGCTCCTCCTGCCAGCTGCAGGATCGCAAGCGCGGCGGACATCCATAGTGCGGCTAGGCCAAGCTCAGCGCTCATTCGTAACCGACCACCGTATCTTCGGGCCGGTAGGCATTTTGATGTTCGGACATTTCCTGAAGCTCGCGCGGGACGTAGTTCTCATCATGCTTGGCAAGCAAATTGTCCGCAATGAACACGCCCTTGGCATCCAGACTACCCTCTGCGACCACTCCGGAATTTTCGACGAAAAGGTCGGGCAGAATGCCCTTGTACATCACCGGAACGCGTGCGTCGCCCTGGTCAGTCACAACGAACGAGATGGTGATCCCATCGGGCTGCTTCTCGATCGAACCTTCCGCCACCATGCCTCCCAAACGCACCGCTTGCCCGACCGCGGGCGGGTCAGCCATCATCTGGTCAGGCAGGTAGAAATAGTTCGCTTGATTGCGCAGCGCCCATGCGGCGAGCAATCCGGCAGCGACAATCGCCACCAGCGCTAGGCTCACCAGTACTAATCGCTGATGTTTGGGCTTGATGCCGCTCATTTGCGCTTCACCTTATCACGTTTTGCCTCTGCGCGGCGCATGTCCCACCAGGCCCAAGCGACCATGCCAAGCGTCCCCGCAATGCCTACAGCATAGGCAGCTACAACAAAGTCCCATTGATTGAGCGCCTCATACATTACGCAATCTCCAGCGCCATGCGGCGAAGGCGGGATTCGGCTTGAAAGTCTGCCAGCAATGCGCGCATCCGCGCCAGCACCACGCCGCCAAATAAAAGCGAGAAGCCCACCACTGCGATCGCCAAAGGCACAAGAAATGCGGGATCAATCGCGCTTTTTCCGATGGAAATGCTCGCAGGTTGATGCAGCGAGTTCCACCACACGACCGAGCGATTGATAATCGGAATATTGATCGCGCCGACAAGCCCGAAGATCGCGGCAATTCTGGGCGACACGCCCTCGCGCGCGACGGCTTGCGAAAGCGCGATATAGCCGAAGTAGAGGAATAGCAGCACCAGCATACTGGTAAGCCGGCCGTCCCATTCCCACCATGTGCCCCATGTCGGGCGACCCCATATCGAGCCGGTGGCCAAGCAAAGCGCAGTGAAGACCATGCCCGGGACAGCCGCAGCACGCGCTGAAATCGCGGCCAGCGGGTGCTTCCAGACCAGATAGACAAGGCTGCTAATCGCAATGGCAGTCCAACCACCCATCCCGAGCCAGGCGCTCGGCACGTGGATGAACAGAATGCGCACCGTTTCGCCCATCAGGCGGTCAGGCGGGACATAGTACAGGCCCCAAACCAGGCTGATTGCCACCAAGGTCAACCCGCTCAGCAGCAAAAGTGGCGTGAGCCACTTTGCTAACTTCAAAAAACGGGTGGGATTGGCAAAGCCGTGCATTTGCGGTGAGGTCCTCTCTGTAAGGGTATTACACTGCGGTTCGCTCCCTGCAAGACTGCAAAATATTCAATCGTGATTGCGTTTATCGGCCGATCAAACGCTGCGCCATCTTGTCCGCCACCAGGTCCGGCGTTTCGCCAGTGCTCTCGCTCTCTTGCCACACTTGCTCAAGGCGGTGGGGGATACGGTCAATCCGTGCATTGATCTCGTCATCACCGGCGTTGTCGATGTGGCGCAGAACGTTGATGATCCCGCCTGCGTTGATGACATAATCGGGCGCGTAGAGGATACCGTGCTCTTGCAACAGCTTTCCTTCGGTTCCTGTCGCCAGCTGATTGTTCGCACCGCCTGCAACAACATTGGTCTTGAGCGCTGCGATTGATCGCTCGGTCAGGATCGCTCCCAAAGCGTTCGGGCTGACGATATCGGCTTCGATACCAAGGATCTCGTCCGCGCTAACCGTTGTCGCACCGAGCTCGTCGGCCAAGGCTGCCGCGCGGTCATGATTCATATCCGCCAGAATCAGCTCTGCACCATCTCCCGCCAGATAGCGTGCGGTTCCGCCGCCAACACTGCCGACGCCCTGAATTGCGACGCGCACACCCTTCATATCATCTGTGCCAAATGCTCGCTTGGCCGCCGCTTTGATGCCCAGATACACTCCGCGAGCGGTGTATGGCCCCGGATCGCCGCCCTGACCGGGAAGGCCCGCCACGTGCGATGTGTGCTGAGACAGGCTGACCATGTCATCCTGAGACATGCCAACATCTTGCGCGGTAATGTATTTTCCGCCCAGACCTTCCACCGCGCGCGCAAATGCTGCCAACATTTCCGGCGTCTTGGTGCGGTTGGCATCAGCCAGAATCACGGCTTTACCGCCACCGGCAGGCAGGCCGGCCATAGCGTTCTTATAGCTCATTCCGCGGCTGAGGCGCAGCGCATCGCGCATGCCAGAGGCAGGATCGGCATAGTGCCAGAACCGCGTGCCGCCCGCCGCCGGGCCGAGATGTGTCGAGTGAATGGCAATAATACCGGACAGGCCCGATGCTGCGTCGCGCACGAACACAACTTGTTCATGATCATCAAAATCGGATTCAGTCCAGAAAGCCGTCATTTGCCCATCCTTGTCTCGGGCAGCTTCACAATCGCGCTGAAGAGGAGAAATGGGGCGATCGAGGGGTCTCGAACCCCCGACCTCCGGTACCACAAACCGGCGCTCTAACCAACTGAGCTACGATCGCCATATGCCCCGCCTCACATTCGCAAGTCGAGCCGCGCAAGCGGGGCTGATAAGCTTTGTGGCCGGATGGTCAAGACCGGCCTCAACGGGGGCGAGCCTGTTGCATAGCTCGACCCATTTGGGAAGCGAAAACTGCGCATTTCCTTGTTGAACGCAAGATTATTTCGCGCTTTCGCTGGGCCGCCCAAATGCCTATCGTGCAATCCATGGCGGGACCGGGCGAATCCTCTACCGATCAACTCTTGGCAATGGCGGGCATGCAGCGCGCGCCCTCCCCAAAGATAGAGCTGTTTCAGTGCCGGGATTTTCTTTCCGCTGAGATGTGCGAAGAACTGATGGCACTGATTGATGCAGGCCGCCGTCCCAGCACCATCGCAGACGACAACGGTGACAGCTATTTCCGCACTAGTGAGACTTGTGATCTTTCAACGAGCGAACCTGCGGTGCAACAGTTGGAAGCCATTCTGTTAGAGTTGAACGGCATCGATCCTGCGCATGGAGAGCCGGTTCAAGGCCAACGCTATGCCGTGGGACAGGAATTCAAAGCACATACTGACTATTTCGCGCCCAACGGCCTGGACTTTCACAAGTTCTGTTCAGTCGCCGGGCAAAGAACCTGGACTTTCATGATCTATCTCAATGAAGTCGTCGCCGGAGGGGCTACACGCTTCAAGACGGTAGGCAAAACATTTCAGCCGGAGGCAGGCAAGCTGCTCTGCTGGAATAACCGCCGCCCGGACGGCAGCGTGAACCCGAATACGCTCCATCACGGTATGAAAGTCCGCAAGGGCGTGAAATATGTGATAACCAAATGGTATCGGGAAAAGGAGTGGGGTTAGAATGAGCGACTACACGGATATGGCAGAGAAGCTGCGCAAGCGGCTTGATGACTTGCTAGAGCGAACACAAGTGATCGAAGATGATTTGCGTCATCCGCTTGATGCCGACTGGAGTGAGCAAGCGGTTGATCTGGCAGACGACGAGGCGCTTGAAGGAGTCGACGACGTTCTGCGCGCAGAAATCCAGCAGATCAGGCTGGCGTTGCTCAGGATCGAGAACGGCACATACGGGACTTGCTCCAAATGCGGAAAGGACATCCGCCGCGAACGGCTCGAAGCACGGCCGATCGCGACACGGTGTATCGATTGCGCCTAGCGCTTAGCGCCAATTACGAAAAAGGCGGCCCCGTCGGACCGCCTTTATCTAGCCGGCAGAAAGCCGGAAAACCTGTGAAGCCGCTTATTTTTTAAGCGCCCTTTACTTCTTAAGGGAAAGCCCGCCGAAGCGCTTGTTGAACGCTGCCACACGGCCGCCTTCCTGAATCTGCTGCTTGCCGCCGGTCCATGCCGGGTGGCTGGTCGGGTCGATTTCGAGCGCGAGCGTGTCGCCTTCGTTGCCCCAAGTCGAGCGTGTCTGGAATTCTGTGCCATCGGTCATCTTGACCGTGATCATGTGGTAGTCTGGGTGCCCTTCGGCTTTCATCTCAAATATCCTTTATAGCTTGCGCCGGTACCGACCGGCGGTGCTGTATTCTGGGAAAGGCGCGCGGATAGAGGTGCGCTGCCCAAAAATCAAGCGATTCTGCTCATCAACTCGGTGGATCGGCGATCATCGCAGTAAATTCGCATTCGGTGGTGGTCTTGCCTTCAACGCTGGCGCGCCCTTTGAACTTATAGACCCGGCTGCGTTTCTGCAGGAATTCGACCTCAAGATCGAGCAGGCATCCCGGCGTCACCGGCGAACGGAATTTAGCCCCGTCAATACCCATGAAGAAGGCCAGTTTGCCCGTGCCCGCCAGTTCTAGCGTTTCGATCCCGAGGATCGCTGCAGCCTGAGCCAGAGCTTCGATCTGCAACACGCCCGGCATTATCGGTGCGCCGGGAAAATGCCCTTGAAAGAACTCCTCGTTGAAAGACACAGCCTTCACCGCATGAATTCTCTCACCCAGTTCGATCGAGCGGACGCGATCCACTAACAGCAACGGGTAACGGTGCGGCAGAGCCTTCAAAATCTTGTGAATGTCGTATGGCGTATCGCCGTTTGCGTCACTCATGGCCCTGCCCCCCGTTGTCTGTCGCTTAGCGGCCGCTTGGTGCTTGCGTAGTCGGCTGTTGCTGCGCCTGAGCAGCCTGCTGCTGAGCCTGGATAGCCTGAGCGGCGGCCAGAGTCTGCTGGATCTGCTGATAGACAGCCACAACATTGCGGCTTGGGCGCCAGTTTTGCGGCGGCACAATCGCAACTGCTGGAACGCGTGTGTTCAACGCGGCAGTAACCTGTTGCGTGATGTTCGCTTGCGGCGGTGCATAAATGACCGTTTCAGGGGTCAGAACTACTTGAATATTCAACTGCTGAACAACTTGTTCAAGCGACGGACGATATTGCAGCAGAATCTGCTCGACAGCATATACGCGAGCAGCTTCGATCTGATCGGTCAACTGCGTGACTTCCTGATCGATCGCCTGAAGGCGGGTTTGCTGTGCGCTCCCTTGCGCCGCCTGCTGTTCGGCTTCGTCCAGCTGGCCATCGCTGTTGGTATCGAGCTGCTGCAGCAAGGTTTGGCCTTCCTGCTGACGCGCCTGGATCGTGTCGATTTGCGGCTTATAAGTCGTCCCGATCTGGGTGAAAGCCGTTGTGAATGCATTGGAATTGATAACCGCAGCCGGCAGATTTACAGTGGCCACATTGCCCTGAACCTGAGCGGTGGCAGGGACAGCCATAGCGACTGCAGTCGAAATGCTCGCTGCTGCAAGCAATGATGCGAAGAGTTTCATTAGAATTGAGTTCCTACGTTGAACGTGAAGCGTTTGGTATCATCACCGGGCTGACTTTTCAGCACGCGAGCGAAGTCGATCCGGAACGGACCGAAGGGTGAATTCCAGTTGACGCCGATGCCGATCGAGACGCGCGGCGAAATTGAATCGCCGAGGAATACCTCACGGAAGCGGCTGTTCTGAATAATCGACGGTGCGTTGGCAGTTACGCCGTCGGCGGCGATAGCATTGGTGCTGAATACAGTTGAGGGATTGCCGTTGGCATCGGTAATAACCTCAAGATAAAGGAGATTGCCATCGCCGTCGCGCTGCTGAATGCCATTGGGGTTGTCTTGAAGGATTGGCTTGGTGACAGCGAAAAGAGCACCAACATCCATGAAGATGGACGGACGCAGGCCCAGCTCACGCGCGCCTGTACCAAGTGGAATTTCGAGCTCTGCACGACCGAGGTAGTAGGCACGACCGCCTAGCGCATCATCAACAACCTGATTTCGTTCAGTCAGCGGGATAACACCGCCTTCGCCATCATCGATATAAGGCTGACGGATAACACGCGGGCCTACACCGCGAATATCAAACCCGCGGAAACGCGGTTCACCCAGCTGGAAACGATCGGTCAGAATGACATCATCGAAGCCGGGGCGATTGCTGTCTTCCAATGCGTTGATCGCACCACCTTCGGCAGAGACCGAGAAGATGAACCCTGCACCTACCGGCCAATATTTCGAAGCTGTGCCGCGCACTCGAACATATTTCACATTGCCGCCCAGTCCAGCCAACTCGGTCGAGAAGCTGACGTTCTCACCGCGCGTTGGACGCAAGCGGCTATCGAGCGTGCTGTAAACCACGTTCGCACCCAATATCGAACTGGTTCGTTTGCCGATCGCGTCACACAGGAAACGGCCCGCAAACAGGGGCTCACAAGTGCGTATGCCGTCGCCGTCGAAGTCAGAAAAGAACGTATTCTGGTCGAGCGTGATATCGTCAAAGTTCAGCGTGTAGCTGGCAATGAACGACATGTATTCCGTGATCGGCACACCTGCACGAAGCGAAAAGCCGGTTGTCGATTGTTCGAACGTACGGTTCCGGTCACGGCTTCGGAAGTTGAAGCTGTTGAACTCGCGCCGGTAGATATCGAGACCCGCTGAAATGTTGCGGTCAAACAAATACGGTTCTTGGAAACTGATCGACGCAGACCGGCTGAACCGGGACCAGTTGACACTGAAGCCAACCGTCTGACCACGGCCGCGGAAGTTCCGCTGACGAACCGAAGCTGCAAGAATGAAACGCTCTAGCGAAGAATAGCCGGCCGACAGCTGAAGCTCGCCGGTTGGTTGCTCTTGCACGTTCGCTTCCAGAACAATCCGGTCGGGCTGGCTGCCCTCTGCCTGGTTAACTTCGAAGTTTTCCTGGAAATAGCCGAGCGAGTTTATGCGAGCGGTCGTACGCGCGACCTGCAGCGAGTTGAACGCATCGCCTTCCGAAATACGGAACTCACGGCGAACGACCTTGTCCTGCGTCAGCGTGTTACCGTTTACGTCCACCCGTTCGACATAGACGCGCGGAGCCTCGCGGATCACGAAGTTGACGTTCATGGTCAGGTCTTCGCGGCTTCTGTCGAAGCGTGGCTGCACATCTGCAAAGGCATAGCCGAAGGTACCAGCGAGCTCGGTAATCTGCTCGACCGTGTCTTCGATCTGTTTCGCATCGTACCAATCGCCCGTCTTCATCGGCAGGCCGCTTTGCATGCGTTCGCCATCAAAGTCGCGCAGCTGGCTTTCAACGGTCACTTCGCCGAATTTGTACCGCTCGCCTTCTTCCACCACGTAAGTGATGATGAAGTCCTCTTTGTCCGGCGTCAGCTCCGCAACCGCGGAAACGACGCGGAAATCGGCATAGCCGTTTTCGAGGTAGAACGCGCGTAGCTGTTGCTGGTCGAATGCCAGCCGGTCCGGGTCATAGCTGGTGTTTGAGCTAAAGAAACGGTGCCAGCGCGACTGCTTAGTTACCATCGCACCGCGCAGCTCTCCGTCAGAGAATTGCTCGTTCCCGATGATGTTGATCTGGCGAACCTTGGACTTGGGCCCTTCCGTGATCTCGAAGACGATATCGACACGGTTCTGCGGCAGCGTGACCATTTGTGGTTCAACCGTCGCGGCGAACCGGCCCTGTCTCTTGTACAGCTCGATAATACGCGCAACATCTGCACGAACCTTTGAGCGGGTGAAAATCTGGCGCGGCGAGAGCTTGATCTCAGGCAGAATCTTGTCGTTTTTGAGCCGGCGATTACCCTCCAGGATAATCCGGTTGATGACCGGGTTCTCTGTCACTTCGATCACGACATTGCCGCCATCGTTGCGAATCGAGAAATTGGAGAACAGCTCGGTCGCGCCCAAATCTTTCAGCGCCGCGTCAGCGCCGGCCGAAGTGTATTCCTGCCCTACACGCAAGCGAATGTAGCTGAGGATCGTTTGCGCTTCCAAACGCTCGGCACCGACCACGCTGATAGTGCGGATCGTATTGTCGACCGGCTCTGGTGCTGTGACCTGCTCTGGCTCCGCTTCTGCAGGGGCTGTTTGTGCAAATGCTGCCACCGGCACACCGGCCAGCACAGTTCCACACAACAAAAGAGTCGCGAGACCGGCAGCGGGCTTCCTACGGCAATCGCCCGCTTTGATACGTCCACTCATATTCGCAAATTTCCCGTTCAACTCTAAACCTTCAAGCGTCGCCCCCAGGGCCCGATCTCCAGGTTGAGGCAATTCCCTTTCGCCTCTGCCCGATGCGCGGTTGGCAATCAAGCAGGAGAACCTGCCAACTGCCGCCTTACCGGCCCCTTTCCCCGACTAACTCCCGAATATCGGCAGCGACACGAGGTCATTGAATGTCACAACCACCATCAGCATCAGCACGATTGCTATCCCCGTGCGGTACGCCCATTCGGTCGCTTGCGGTCCAACCGGCCTCTTCCTAACGGCCTCAGCCGCATAGAATGCCAGATGCCCACCATCCAGCGCGGGGATTGGCAGCAGGTTAATGAATGCCAAATTAAGCGAGATCAAAGCGGCGAAATTGACAAAGGCCAGCAGACCGAGGCTCAACTGCTCGCCGGAGTACTTCGCTATCTTGATTGGGCCGCCCAGCTCCTGCACCGAACGGTCCCCCACGATGATCTGCTTTAAACCCAGCATCATCATCTCAAATGTGTTCCATGTGTAGGAAAGCGCGGCGGGCAAGGCTTCGGTCACGCCCAGCCGCTCATACGTCACTTCCGGCACGCCGTTTTCAGGGCGGAATACACCCAGTCGTCCAAGCGTCATCTGATTGCCAAAGCGATCTTCCTCGACAGCGCTGCCAATTGTAACCGGCAGCGTCAGAGTTTGATCAGCCCGCTCAACGGTCAATTCGATCTGCCGGTTGGGGAATAGCGCAACCTGGTCGACCAACTCCTGGAAATCACCAATTGCCTGCCCGTCTATCGCAGTGATCCGGTCACCCACTTCAACGCCCGCATCGCGCGCGGCGGATTCTTCCGCAAAACGGCTGACCACAGTGGAATCGTCGGGAAACGTGACTGTTGGCTGTCCACTGATCGCGAAGAACGCAAAGAAGATCCCTATGGCGACGATCAGATTGGTCGCAGGGCCTGCAAACACAATCAGCGCACGTTTCCACAGTGACTGCGACTGGAAAGAATCCGGGTAAACCGGCGCCTTGGGATCCGGAATGCTCGCCGGATTCATATCGCCTTTGAACTGGACATATCCGCCCAGCGGGATAGCCGCGACTTTCCAGCGCGTGCCGCGCTTGTCAGTCCAGCCAAACAGCTCCCTTCCGAAGCCGATCGAAAACACATCGGCGCCGACGCCAAACCAGCGGCCAACCAGATAGTGCCCCAGCTCGTGCACAGTTACCAGCGGACCCAACACCAGCAGGAAACCGGCGATATACATCCAGAAAGGCGGGGATTCGAACAAGTTACGCGGTCTCCAGTTGCGCAGTCGCAGCCGATCTTGCCTCTCGATCAACATTCAGCACGTCATCGAGGGTTTGCGGCGCTGGCGCGCTATAGCGGTTTAGTGTGCTTTCCACCACTGCCGTAATGTCCATGAACCCGATCTGACCCGCCAGAAACGCCGCGACCGCAACTTCATTGGCGGCATTCAGCGTGGCAGGAGCGCCCGCGCCCGCTTCGATGGCTTCACGCGCCAATCGCGTAGCGGGAAAGCGCGCTTCGTCGGGTGCGAAGAAGCTGAGTTCACCGATTGCCGCCAGATCGAGCGATTCCATCGGTGTGTCCATACGCCTTGGCCATGCGAGGCAAGAGGCAATCGGCACCCGCATATCGGACGGGCCCAGTTGCGCCAGCGTGGACTTGTCACGGTATTCGACCATGGAATGGATCACGCTTTGCGGGTGCACCACGATTTTCAAACGGTCCAGGCCCACCGGAAATAGATGATGCGCCTCGATATACTCCAGACCCTTGTTCATCATGGTGGCGCTGTCGACGCTTATCTTCGCGCCCATATCCCAATTGGGATGCGCAATGGCCTGAGCAGGGGTTGCAGCCCTCAGTTGGTCCAGTGACCAGGTGCGCAGCGGGCCTCCGCTGGCAGTCAGCGTGATCCGCGCGACATCGGCAATGTCATTGCCTTGCAAACACTGGAAGATCGCATTGTGCTCGCTATCGACGGGCAGCAGTGTCGCGCCATGTTTGGCAACCGCTGCCGTCATGACGTCACCGGCCGAAACGAGCGCTTCCTTGTTTGCCAGTGCTACAGTGCCGCCGCGCTCAATCGCAGCCATGACGGGCGCGAGCCCTGCGCAACCTACGATGGCTGCAACGGTGATATCGACCGGGCGTGACGCAGCTTCGCAAAAGGCTTCGCAGCCGCCAGCAGCTTCGATATCGGTGCCAGCGAGCGCCTCGCGCAATTCAGGCAAGCAGCTTTCGTCGCTGACAACCGCAATCTTGGCGTCAAACTCGCGCGCGAACACCGCCAACTGCTGCGCCGAGCAATTCGCAGTCAGCGCCTCAACTTGCCAATCATTGCGATTGCGACGGATCAAGTCGAGCGTCTGTTCGCCCACTGAACCCGTTGCTCCAAGGATGGAGATCGAGCGGCTCATGCCGGATGCACCGCCCACAGTGCGATGCTCACAATAGCGACAGGTAGCAAGCCATCCACACGATCAAACACACCGCCGTGACCGGGAATGAGATTCGATGAGTCTTTCACGCCCGCGCGGCGCTTCAACCAGCTTTCAAAGAAATCACCTGATTGCGCGACCACCGCCAGCAGAGCGCCAATTGCAAATGCTATAAACATCATCGTGCGAAGCGAAGCATCGCCGCTGTTCCAAGCGAAAAACCCGGCCGATACAAAACCCGCAGCAAACATTCCGCCACCTAGGCCAGTCCATGTCTTGGAAGGACTGATCTTCGGTGCGATCTTGGGTCCGCCGATCGAGCGCCCGCTGAAATAAGCACCGACATCGGTAGCGATAACGACCGCAAGTATTCCCACCACAACTGCGATCGGCAGGCTCACCAATGCATATGCGGCCGTGCCGACATAAACCCCGCCCAGGACGAGAGCGATCAGGCGAGCTCCCCTCCCCTCGAATGCCAGCATAACCAGTCGCCCGAATTCGCTAACGCAGAGAACCGCGACAATCAGCGCGAACAGGTCAAACCACACGCCACCAAGCCAAAGCGCTGTGCCCGCCACCGCCAGCATCACAACCGCCGAGGCGAACCGCGCCGGCAGGTCGGACTTTTTCTTCGGGGTTTCAGCGTCCGCCAAAGCGCCGCTCCCGCTTGGCAAAATCATCCAGCGCAGTTTGCAGCATCTCCGGCGTGAAATCCGGCCATAGCGTGTCGACAAACAACATTTCGGCATAGGCCGATTGCCACAGCAGGAAGTTCGACAGGCGGATCTCGCCGCTGGTACGGATCAGCAGATCAAGCGGCGGCAAATCCGCTGTATCAAGATGCGCAGCAATTGTCCGCTCGTTCACTTCGCCAATTGACGCAGCTTTGGCCGCTGCGCGCGCGATTTCTTGCTGCGAGCCATAGTTGAGTGCCACTGCAACCGTATGTGTACCCGCTCTGGTCTGTTCTAGTGCATCTTCGAGCATTTGGACGATATCGGGCGCAAGCCCTTGCCAATCGCCGATAATTTTCAGCCGGACGCCGTTCTCGATGAATTCGGGCAAATCCGACTTGATGAACTTGCGCATCAAATTCATCAGGTCGTCGACTTCGTCCTCGCTGCGCTTCCAGTTCTCGCTGCTGAAGGCATAAAGCGTCAGGCAATCGAGCCCGGAACCTTTAAGGCTGCGCACAAGCTTGCGCACGGCCTCTACGCCGCGCTTGTGCCCCATCGATCGCGGCAAGGCGCGCTTTTTCGCCCAGCGCCCATTGCCGTCCATAATGATGGCGACATGGCGCGCGCGGCTCGCATCCTTAGAGGGCGTCTCGCCCATCGATCCCCTCCGGCTACCCCGACCTCATTGAGTCAGGATTTCCTGAACCTTCTTTTCAACCGCCGCATCGATATCCGCAATGTGGCTATCGGTCATCTTCTGGACCTCGTCTTCCAGACGCTTGCGTTCGTCTTCCGAGATTTCCTTCTTCTTCTCGTCAGCCTTAAGCGATTCCATGCCATCGCGGCGAACATTGCGCACAGCGATCTTGCCCTTCTCGCCATACTCGCCGGCCAGCTTGGCCAGATCCTTGCGGCGTTCCTCGGTCAGGTCCGGCATCGGCAGACGGATTGTCTGGCCATCGGTCATCGGATTGAGGCCGAGGTTTGCCTTGGCAATACCTTTCTCAACCGCGCTGACGTTCGACTTGTCCCACACCTGCACGCTCAACATACGTGGCTCTGGAGCCGACACCGTCGCTACTTGCGAGATCGGCATCATCGCGCCGTAAACTTCGGCGACAACCGGATCGAGCAGGCTGGTGTTCGCGCGACCGGTGCGCAAACCGCCCAGATCACTCTTCAGTGATTCCACTGCGCCATTCATCCGGCGTTCGATATCTGCCTTTTCATATTGCGGCATGTTTCAGGCTTCCTCTTGTACGATTGTCTGTACGCCGTTTCCTTCGAGCACGCGGGCAACATTGCCCTTTTCGCGGATCGAGAAAACGACGATCGGAATGGAATTCTCGCGGCATAGGGCGACTGCAGTGGCATCCATCACCTTGAGATTGTCTGCCAACACCCGGTCATAGCTGATCGAGTCAAAACGCGTGGCATCGGGATTTTGCTTGGGGTCGCTGTCATAAACCCCGTCCACGCTGGTACCTTTGAGCAGCGCATCACAGTTCATTTCAGCAGCACGCAATGCTGCGCCGGTATCAGTCGTGAAGAAAGGATTGCCTGTGCCTGCGGCGAAAATCACGATCCGCCCCTTCTCCAGATGGCGTTCCGCGCGCCGACGAATGTAAGGCTCGCAAACGCTGCTCATCGGGATTGCTGATTGCACGCGGGTCTGCACGCCGGCTTGCTCCAAAGCGTTCTGCATCGCCAACGCGTTCATAACCGTCGCGAGCATGCCCATATAGTCGCCGGTGGTGCGATCGAGGCCCTTGGCCGCGCCGGCCACCCCGCGGAAAATATTACCGCCGCCGATTACCAGACATATCTCTAGCCCGGTATCCTTGGCCGCCTTCACCTCTTCGGCCAGGCGCGCAACATAGGCAGGATCAATCCCGTATTCCTGTTCGCCCATCAGCACTTCTCCCGAGAGCTTCAGGAGAATGCGTTTGACAGGTGGTAGGCTCATGGTCAGTCCCGCTCCCAAGAATGGATTGAATTGCGGCCTTAGCCGCCCTTCCCGACTCGCGCAAAGGGTAAAGAAGCGTCACCGCTACACCCAAACAAAACGGCCGCCGAACATAACGTCCAGCGGCCGCTTCAGAATCGGTGCTTGGAAGAATTAGCCGCCAACAGCAGCAGCCACTTCAGCTGCGAAGTCGCTTTCTTCCTTCTCGATGCCTTCGCCCAGCTGGAAACGGACGTAGTCGACCAGCTTGATCGAGCCGCCGTTTTCCTTGGCAGTGCGCGCAACAACATCTTCAACAGAAGACTTGTTGTCCATCACGAACATCTGGCTGAGCAGAGCGTTTTCTTTCGCGAACTTCTTGATCGCGCCATCGACCATCTTTTCCTGCACGTTTTCAGGCTTGCCGCTCTCGGCCGCCTTTTCCGCTGCGATTGCACGCTCGCGCGCGATCACTTCAGGGTCCAGGCCGTCTGCATCGAGAGCCTGTGGGAACATCGAAGCGATATGCATAGCCAGCTGCTTGCCGAACGGCACCAGCACGTCGTCACCCAGGTCGCTCTCAAGAGCAACCAGAACGCCGATCTTGCCGAGGCCATCTGCCGCCGCGTTGTGCATGTAAGAAACAACTGAACCCTGCGATACAGACACGCTTTTCATGCGGCGGACCTGCTGGTTCTCGCCGATAGTAGCGATGTTGTTCGTCAGCTTGTCAGCTACAGTACCGCCATCCGGGTATGCAGCAGCTTTCAGAGTTTCGACATCGTCTGTGTCAACACCCAGAGCGACTTGCGTGGTCTTGCGCACGAAGTCCTGAAACTGGTCGTTCTTCGCAACGAAATCTGTTTCAGAATTGACTTCGACTGCAACGCCCTTCTTGCCTTCAACGGCAACACCGACAAGGCCTTCAGCCGCAGTACGGCTAGACTTCTTCTGAGCGGTAGCGAGGCCCTTGGCGCGCAACGCGTCAACTGCGGCTTCGATATCGCCGTTTGCTTCTTCAAGCGCCTTTTTGGCGTCCATCATGCCCGCGCCGGTCTTCTCGCGCAGAGCCTTCACATCAGCGGCAGAAAATGCAGCCATGGTGATTTCCTTTTCAAATGGTCTGTGTGCACCGGGCCCGCTCTTCAGCGGTGATACCCGGTGCATTAGGGGTAGTGGATGACACGCCAAAGACGTGCCAGCCGAGATTAAGGCTTAAGCAGTCGCTTCAGCTGGTGGCTGTTCCATCGCACCAACGTCTTCACCGCTGTCTGCAACGGCTCCGCCGCGGCCAGCGATAGCTGCTGAAGCAATCGCATCACAATAAAGGCGAACCGCACGGCTCGCGTCGTCATTGCCTGGTACCGGGAATGCGATGCCAGTCGGATCGACGTTAGTGTCGAGAACCGCGATCACTGGAATGCCCAATACAGCCGCTTCCTTGATCGCGAGATCTTCCTTGTTCGCGTCAATCACAAACATCACGCTTGGAACGCCGCCCATGTCGCGGATACCGCCCAGTGAAAGCTCAAGCTTGTCACGCTCACGTGTCAGCTGCAGAACTTCTTTCTTGGTAAAGCCCGAAGTGTCGCCCGAAAGCTGCTCTTCAAGGGTCTTCATGCGCTTGATCGACTGGCTGATTGTCTTCCAGTTAGTGAGCATGCCGCCCAACCAGCGGTGGTTGACGAAGTGCTGACCCGAAGCGCGTGCGGCTTCTGCGATCGGCCCTTGCGCCTGACGCTTGGTGCCAACGAACAATACCTTGCCGCCAGAACGAACAGATTGCTCAACGAAGTCGAGTGCGCGCGCAAACAGTGGCACAGTCTGCGACAGGTCGATAATGTGAACACCGTTGCGGTTACCGAAGATATACGGCTTCATCCGCGGGTTCCAGCGGTGGGTCTGGTGGCCGAAGTGTGCGCCGGCCTCAATCAATTGCTGCATTGTGACGGTAGTGGCCGCCATAGGTAATTCCTTTCCGGTTATGCCTCTGGAGAGCTGGAACCTTGTTGCGGTATGTCCCGCGTAAGGCACCGGTATGTACGCTCACCATGTGGATTTGAACGGTCAGAACTCGGCCGGAATGGCTCTATTCTTCACGAACGCCGCGCGCTCTAGACGTGAAATTGCCAAATATCCAGCCCCAATCGTGAAATTCGCGTGCGAGCCGGATATTCCCGCTTGACACGCTGGAACATTTGGGGAACATACGCATTGGAACAAACGTGGTACACAATCAATGCCCGCTAGCGCTTGAAAGGTCAAGTGTTCGGGGCAGGCAGGAGACAGCCCATGCTCACTTTCGGACTTGCAGCCCTTTTTGTGGTGGTCGCCTTGGGGAGTATCATTTCTTTGTCAGACAGCGCACTGAAATGGCGCAATGCCTATCACTCGATGAAAGCTGAAATGGCATTGGATCGTATTACAGCTGTTCGGGTCAACGAAGCCGCGGTGGTGACTCTGAGTATGGCACCTGCTGCTCGCACCGACGTTAGCCGGCAGGTTTCGCCCGCTCATCTTGCAATTGCCGCTTGATTTTTCCGTAGCGGTAAAGAGCCAGCGGCATCAACGCGACATAGATCACGCATATACCCGCAAGGGTCCACCATGGTTCTTGCAACAATGCTCCGAAAACGAGCGCAAAGACACCAATGACCTCCAGGCGAATGCTGCGTCTGGGTCGGATCGATTTCCAGCTGAATGTCGCAACATTGGAAATCATCAGCATGCCCGTGGCTGCAAGCCAGATTGACACAAACACCGGATTGCGGAATTCCGCGATGTCTGTCGCCATCCAGAGATAGAAGGGCATGAATGCGAGCGCAGCCCCAACCGGAGCCGGAACGCCTGTCAGGAATCCGGCCAGCTTGTGCGGCTGATCATCCGTATCAATCTGCGCATTGAAACGAGCAAGGCGCAATGCCGCGCAAATCGCAAAGGCCAGCGATGCAAACCAGCCGAGCCGGGGCAAGTCCTGGATTGACCACAGGTAAAGAATAATCGCCGGAGCCACACCGAAAGAGATCGAGTCTGCAAGGCTATCAAGCTCGGCCCCAAATCGCGATTGCGCATTCAGGAACCGCGCGATGCGTCCATCCACGCCGTCGAGCAATCCGGCAAGAACAACCGCGTAAACCGCCAACTTCCAATCACCAGAGATCGCAAACCGAATGCCAGTCAATCCGGCTGCCAACGCAGCGGCAGTAATTGCATTGGGCAGAAGCGCCCGCAGGGAAAGCCCGCGCGTGGTCTTGGCAGGTTTGGGAAGGGTTTCCTCGCCCTCTTCCGACTTTGGCCCAACGCGCGGTGTGTCGCTCACTGAGCGATGCCTTCCAGCAGCTTCTGCGATCCCAGCTCAGCCAAGATGGTTTCGCCGGCGATGATCTTTTGCCCCATCAGAACCTTTGGATCGGTTCCAGCAGGCAGATACACATCTACGCGACTACCAAAGCGGATCAGGCCTACTCTTTGTCCAACGGCAACAATGTCACCCGGTTTAACGAAAGGCACAATACGCCGTGCGACAAGACCCGCAATCTG